>Ga0307507_10006207_pt1 | contig 18616 bp, 13 predicted proteins | sample 7_EM_MG_FD_207223 | JGI IMG/M metagenome (GOLD analysis project Ga0307507, IMG submission 207223) | Populus trichocarpa ectomycorrhiza microbial communities from riparian zone in the Pacific Northwest, United States - 7_EM | ecosystem: Host-associated > Plants > Roots > Unclassified | place... | reverse complement strand
CACTAGATCCAAACAACTCCCCAAACATCTTCCCAAACAACTCCTCATGTCCCCTCGCATGAGTCTAGACTTTTCCTCGTCTGAGGTTATCAGGAAGCTCCTGACAACCACCGTCATATCACAACAGTATGAATCCCTTTACGAACGAGTGAAAAAGTATGACGCACCCCCGAAAATTTGAAAGGTGCCCACTTCCAGCAGCTCAAGCAGAGACTGGGTAAGAATTAGCAGGTTTGGGGGCCGTGAGCGGCGTACTGTATGACCAGCCCCCAGAAACCCCAACTATTGCAAAAGAGAGTGAGAGAGTCTTGTTTTCTAATAGACAACCGGCAAGTTAATTAGTATTCAGGGTGCTAGTAAGCTATGGTTGTCAAACCCATAGTCTTCTTTCACTGGAGTCACCTGGAGATACCGTTTAAGTTAGCCTTACGCATTGTCTGATATTAAGCATTTTAAGTGATTGTTAAACAACCCTAGAGCTAGATCCTTTATACAAGTTGAATTCATGGGCTTTTTGGATTGCAGCGGCAATGCTTGGAAAAGTGCAAGGGGACTCACTCCTTGATATCCACAGCTTGACCCAATCTCTCACAAGTTGTCTCGGGGCGAGCAAGAAGAACCTAAGGAACCTGGGACTGATTATGAATCTTGTCTCTAGTGAAAGGCCAGGAACTACCATTATCACCCAGCCACCCTCCCCAAGCACTTCATCTCTGTACAGAACTTAAAACCCAGTTGGTATTATAAATATTTGTCAGAATAGGGTGTGACAACTCTGGCATGGGAAGAACCAGATGAGTAGAAGTCCCTTTATAAAGCGTATAGAGGGCAAGCAATGTGAATAAGAAATTACTCTCATCCTTCTCTAGCCATTATTGATAGCAAAAAAAATAAACAGTTTCCAGTTTACTTCGCTCATGTAATCCATCTGCACCCCCTCGACTCCCGCAAAGGACCACTGGCAATTTCTTGTAACACAATCACTTCCTGACTTCACTCACTCATCTCTGTCTCCATTGAGGCCCTCCTATCCACACACCTAGAATATTTCACACCCCAGAATTAACCGGATCGCGAAAAAACCTGGATTCACAGTATATCACTCGGAGTCCAGGTAGCAGCAGAAAAACAACCCCCGAACCAATTGACGGTGAAGATTATAAGCACCTGCAGAGTGACTCCACTATCCCCGCGATGGAAACCGGTGGATATGGTCAGGAAGGCGGACTTGGAAGTTTCCGGCGGCCCGAAAATGTTAGAGAGGGAGTGAAGCAATGGGGAAACCTTTGGGGATCAGCTCTTGCCTCAGTTCTTATTTTCAAAAAAGGAGGGAAAAAAATGCAGAAGCCAGAACCCTATGGATTGAGATATTTATTGCAAACTATGTGAATGCGTCTAAGGAACTATTCAGCCTACCCTACCTCCAATTCTTTGCCCTCACATATATCCAGAATAGTCTACATCTGGAATGTGTGGAGTTACTTTATGCCCCCCATTCACCTACCATACAAAATCTGTCTCTAGCTCATAAGTCTCTCCGCGTTAATAAGATCCTCTGCCATGATATCCTACAAAGCTTCAGGTAAAATAATGATACAAGATGAGAATTAAAAATCCTAGACTGTTTCCGCAAGGTATATGCACTAACCGTGACTAAGTAGCAGACGATGGCAGGTTTTGGCCCCCTATGGGAAGTAGGCTTAGCTGGGGAGCCATTGGCGTTGCCACATTGGCGGATGTCTCCGACTCTTCCCTCTTCCATCTTAAGACAACGGGGCACTTCACCCTTGTGGGCATGGAGCTGAAATTCTACCGAACAAAGGTGAGAGAAAATAAAGTAGAATATACAAGAAAGCGGGCTTATATGTAGAGAAAAATGAAACGATTTGGAAACGGTAATATATCAAAGAACGACTGAGAGTATCTCGAGGTAATAGCATCACAACTAAACGAAAGGAGCAGAGATGAACCGGGAAGTAGAGACGTCTATGTCGTACATAACATAGTGTTTTGCGGCGACAAGCCCTGCCCCAGACAGCCCGAGAGATCGAGAGTTCGGAAAAACTAAAAAGGGGTATAGCCTAGGCCGGAGTGGCCTGCCTTGATCTGGCCTACGGCCTATCAGCGGCCTGGCCTATTGGGAACACTGGCGGTATCTTACAACTGTTGGCTGGTTTGTCGGGATGGACATCGTGCCGTGCGAGCAGTAGTTTGACCACCCCCTCATGTCCATTCCTAGAAGCCCAATAGAGTGGTGTCTGACCACCGTTGTTCGGTGTGTCGGGATTAATGACATCTCATGTGAGTAGAAGCCGCACAACCCCCTCATGTCCGTTCTTAGAAGCGCACCATAGTGGTGTCTTACCATCGTTGTCTGGTTTATCGGGATTGACATCGTGCCGTGCGAGAAGTAGTTCAACTACCCCCTCATGTCCATTCTTAGAAGCCCAATAGAGCGGTGTCTCATCATTGTTATCCGGTTTGTCGGGATTGACATCGTGTCGTGCTAGCAGTAGTTTCACCGCCCCCTCAGGTCCATTCTTGGAAGCGCACCATAGTGGTGTCTTACCATCGTTGTCTGGTTTATCGGGATTGACATCGTGCCGTGCGAGCAGTAGTTTGACCACCCCCTCATATCCATTCCTTGAAGCCCAATAGAGAGGTGTCCCACCAACATCGTCTGGTGTGTCGGGATTAACGGCGTCCCGTGAGAGCAGAAGTCGCACAACCCCCTCATGTCCATTCTTAGAAGCGCACCACAGTGGTGTCTCGCCACCGTTACATGGTTTGTCAGGATTGGCATCGTGCCGAGCGAGAAGCAGTTTTACCACCCCCTCATGTCCGTTCCTAGAAGCCCAATAGAGTGGTGTTGCATCATCGTTGTCCGGTTTGTCGGGATTGACATCGTGTCGCGCGAGCAGTAGTTTCACTACCCCCTTATATCCATTCCTTGAAGCCCAATAGAGTGGGGTCTCATCGTCGCTGCCTGGTTTGTCGGAATTGATGTCGTCCCGGGCAAGCAGCAGTCGCACAACCCCCTCGTGTCCATTCCGAGAAGCACACAGTAGGGGTGTCTCACCATCGTTGTCTGGTTGGTCAGGATTGGCATCGCCCCGTGTGAGCAGTAGTCTCACCACACTCTCATGCCCATTACCAGAAGCGCACATGAGCGGCGTAAATCCCATACAATCTCCTTGGTTGATATTACAGCCTTTCATTTCTATCAAGGTAGCTACAGCCTCACTTATTCCGAAGTAGGACGCACAGTGTAAACCGGTAAATAGGTGATGGGCGAGCGGGTGAAAATGGTAACCGTGGATCTGGTTGAAAAGCAAGGTTGAAGATATATGGTTATCATATTGGTTTAATAATTCAAGCGCAAGGGGTTTCGCCCGACCTGAGAGATCGATTTTTGCGTGGCTTCCCCAATATAAAGAAGAATATTCGAGAAAAGGCATTTCTCCAAGGTTCGGAAATTTATTGGCCGGAAGCCCCTTAACCTTCTCAGAATTTAGATAGGCTAAGCATGACTGTGCAAGTGTTTTGTAGGCATTAGGCAAGATCCCAGGTCGAGAAAGGTATTCGTAAAGCGTATGGTGGGTTAGCCGGACTGTCGATGTCTCTTCGTCAACCACGGCGAGGCCTAAGCATGACCCGAGGACTATATATTGCGGCCGGATGTTCTCAGGGTCTATATCGGTGGTCCCGGCCTCTACCGCCAGAGCGTGACAAAGTTCATCAATCCGTAACGGTCGCTTGGCATGGGATACCCACATCAACACCTCAACCCCAAGCCTTGATCGGCCATCCTTCTGTTCCCTTATTCGCTGTAGTGTTTGGTCGTACACATTGTCTAGGCCTGCGCTGGTCGTAGCCACCTTTTGCAACATTTCCTTTCTGCTTGCTAATGAGGCCTCACCCAAAATTGCATCGATATTTAATGCAACCGGCAGAACCCTTTGCGGAATCTCAATCAGTAATCGGACTTCACAATAGAGTGAATCCTGCTTACATCTCTAAAGCTTTTTCCAACATGGCTTTCATAATATTATTTCTCAGATTTTCTGTCATCAAGTCCGGATCTCGGTCATCCATCTTTTGGCTAAGGTATCGAGCGATATCCTCTTGGACGGCCACAATGCGGATAGTATAGATCCCTCTCGTGAGATGCCTGTCAAGTTCCCCACGAATATACGGCCTCCCTGTAAGAAATAGCCGCGTATTTGATGCTTCTTGGATAATCTGTCGCAACGTGCGGAGGAACTCTGGCCGATCCTGTGGCAGTAACTCGTCCACTGCATCGACGCAGATATATACTCGTTCGGTGGAACTGATGACGTTGAGGAATAATTTCAGCATGTCCGGTAATCGAAGCCCTTTGCCACCTCTTTGCCCCCGCCCTTCAAAAGCAATTTTGATTTCACCTGGAATCCCCGTTGCTCCCATAGCAACCTGCTTAAGTAAACCCTCTATCATATTCACCGCCGATTGGTCCTTCTGCGCCTGGTAATCGCAGTAGAGAGATAAAACAGCAATATTCTGCCCACGAGCTTGCTCGCACAGGGTGTCAATGACTAATGAACTGGTTTTATTTCTAGTTAGTATCGTCTATGATTTCTGAAAGGGGATTTTGCACCTTATGTGTGTTTTGCCAACCCCTTGACCCCCATAACATAGCAGAGCAGGGCTCCCTGAGCCATCCCGACTCTTGCGCCATGACTCGAACTCATTCCTCTGGAGGGCCCAGTCCCCAACACCACCTAGTCGACGGTTACTCACATCTTGATGCCTTCTATTGGGCTCGAGTGGCGACAACCATGCCCGGATCCGCATAAACTCTTCACTTACTCCCGCATTGACAGTGTTATTATAGCTGTTTGACACATTCCAAATATTCCGATTCGAGTGACCGTGTATACTATTGGTGGTATTGTTGGTACGGGTATTCGATATGCCGTACTGGGAGGGATCACCACTAAGACTTGGTCCTCCATTCCGGGCAGGCAATGTATTCATATTGGATAGGGGAGATAACACCGTGGTATACCGTACTAGTGGGGTAGTTGATCGTCGAGGCTGATGAATTTCTCATTCCCCAGGCTGAGGAAAGCGGGGATGCCTTCCATGTATTGATGTCAGGTGACCGTTTCAAATGGGCCAGCCAATCATGTCTACGCCAAGGCAACCAGGGATCCCATCATCTCATCTCAGCAAGCAGACTCCCGATGGAAAAAAGAGTTTCTAGATTATCGCCAATTTACTCGCTCGACTACAACAGCTTCGCCACCTAACTTAGCGTATTTATATCACGAGAAAACTGCTCTGATGGGTACAATCGGAGACCTTATCGCCTTTCGCCCCACATTCATCTGAGCGACTAGTCGCCCATTACAGCGCAGGTAGGACGAACAGGATCACTCGCGAGTATATTTGCCCTACCGTCAGTTTTGGGATATTCGCTACCACTCTATTGTACTCGAGTAAGCTGATCGTGTGGTAAACTAGACACTATCTCGTTGATTAAAGGGGAGCTTACAAAGTAGGAAACGTAATAAAAGAAGGCGTCTCCCGAACCGAGTCTGTCCTTTGCTGAGATTCCAAGCACCCGCAACTGCTATGCCAGCTCGGCTGGGATTTTATTTTCCTTACTCCTCCAGGTGTTTGTGCGGAACAAATGATTGGCTTATGTAAGAGAGGTATTATTTTATACTCACATGCTGCACTGTAGAATCTCGAACGGTTGGACGGCGTGCTATTTTATCCCCGCTGCCTCCTCCCACCTGGTCTCATTTATCGCCCCTTTTCTTGTTCTCCAAAGGTGGTGAACAGCCTATTTTTGTTACATTCCTCCCCCCCTTCGGGGAATGGAGTTTTGAACCCCCTAGCACATGCGTCCATTGCTTGGGAATAGGGCAGAGAAGTGGCATGCGCTAGAATGCATTAGATTGCCTAAGCCATACGGTTACACAGATGCGGATACTGAACAGTCCATGTCTGAATAAATCAATTTCCCACCTATTCTTCCCTTATTGCATAAGTACTGAAAGAGGAAACAATCTCTATATGCCCACGGAGGGATGAGGTCCAGAGTGGCGTCTAACCATGGTTCTGCCACATGTTCGGCCTCGCGGGGTTGACGTCGTCTCGTGAGGGTAGTTGGCTCACCACCCCCTAAGCTCAAGAAATCCACCAGAGCGGTGTTCGACCGCATCAATCGGTAACCCAAATTTGTCGTGTAGTGATTCCTACTTACCTCTGAGGAGCCTTTTCCGACATTGTTCTCATGATCTTGTTTTTAAGATCATCCGTTATCAAGTCCGGATATCGGGCACTGCCATCGCCCATCTTCCGACTGGGGTATTATATTATACCAAATTGGTCTCATGGTTTGTAGATGTCTGGCTATTTCTGATGTCTTTTGTACCACAGGAATTGAAGTAAAGCACGAAATACAAAGAGAAACCAGAATGCTAAGCTCCCAGAACAATATCACTCGGGAAAGTTCTATATTATAGATTGGGAAATAAAACATTTTTGAACCTAAAACATATCGGGTCACCATCCTGAGCGTTTTGATTGTATATTATGGCTGCTCTACAAAACGCCGGCTGAAAAGAGCTGTGAAGCTTGAATTTTAAATAGAATACATGAGATGGCGGTTTGTCGGGAAAATTATCAGCCCAAGATAATTTGGAAGATCGGAGGTCGGAAAAACGGAAAAGAAAGAAAAGAAAGGGAGAGTATTCAGAAAATGGTAACAAAACACAAGGCGGCGGGAAAGCGCTATGGGGGGTGAAGCTGGGCTGATCACGAGATCTAGTGTGAAACAATTGCGGAAGGGATGCATGTGCACGTGCACAAAGGAATGTAAGGAAATCTCTCTCTTGGCCTAACCCAGGGCTGACATTGCAATTGCCTGAGGCTGAAGGAGGGCTACCTTCCGCATATTCCGACAGCGGGAGGCCATCATGAGTGGTGTTTGTCCATCATTGTCTGCCTTATTGGGATTGGCGCCTCCCTGTATGAGCAACCCCACCATCTCCACATCCCCAAATACAGTAGCCCACCAGAGTGGTGTTAGACCACTACTGCTTTCTGGCTTATCAGGATCAACCCCATCACATGTGAGCAGGAGCCTCGCAGCCCCGTGATTCCCGCGGTAAACAGCCCACATGAGAGGTGTATACGAAGTCCAATCTTCTTGGTTGATATCACAGCTTTTGGTCTCTATCAACGCAGCAACCACCGCATCAATTCCGAAGTAGGATGCACAGTGTAAACCGGTAAATCTGCGGCCAGGATTTGGGAAATAGACCGGGCACATTTTTTTGAAAAGGAAGTTAAAAGATATATGATTTTCGTATTGGTTTAATAGCTCGAGTGCAAGGGCTTTGGCCCGGTCTGAGAGTTCAATTTTTGCGTGGGCTCCCCAATAGAAAGATGAATATTCTAGAAAGGGCATGTATCCAAGGTCCCCAACATTGTTGGCTCGAAGCACCTTGACCCGGTCATAATTCAGATATGCCAAGCAGGTTTCACCTAATATTTTGTGGGCTCCAGACAGGATCCCAGGCCGAGAGAGGTATTCTTGAAGCGTGTCGTGAATTAGTCGGACTATTGATGTCTTCTTGTCAACCATGGCAAGCCCTAAGCATGACCCAAGCACTGTATCTTGCGGCCGGATATTCTTAGGGTCTAGATCCGTCACCTCCACATCTACGGCCAGGGCATGGCAGAGTTCACCGATCCGCAATGGCCTCACCGCGTGGGATAACCACATTAGCAGCCCCATCCCAAGTCTTCGCCGGTCACCCTTCTGTTCCTTTATTTGCTGCAGTGTATGGCCGTACACACTGTCCAGGTCCACGTCAGTCGTAGTCACCTTTTGCAACATTTTCCTCTGCCTCGCCAACGTGGTCTCAGCCAAGATACCGTCGATATTCAGCGCAATAGGTATGGGCCTGGGTAGAATGTTAACCAGTGACCCAAATTCGTAATAGGGTTACTCCCACTTACTTCTCCGAAGTCTTTTCCGCCTTTCTGTTACACATATCGTCGGTTTTTGGTGTGGTGGGTGGGGACCTTTGTAGAGTGTTAACCAGTGACCTAAATTCGTAATAGAGGCACTCCTACTTCTCTGACACCTTTTTCGGCCCTTCCCCCAAGATATCGTCAGCTTTTACTGCAGCTGGTAGGGACCTTTGCAGAATGTTAAGTTAACTAGTGGCCCAAATTTATATTAGAGTTACTCCTACTTACTTTTCCGAAGACGTTTCTGACATCCCTCCCATGATATCACTCTTCAGATCTTCCGTCATCACGTCCTCATCTCGCGCATTATCGTCATCCATCTTCCGGCTCAGGTGTCTTGCGATATCTCCTTGGTCGACAACAACGTTTATGCTATATGTGCCATCCGTGAGACGCTTCTCAATCTCCCCGCGAATATGCGGCCTCCCTGTAAGGAATAGCCGCGTATTTGGTACCTCTCGAATAATCTGTCCCAAGGCGTTGAGAAACTCTGATCGATCCTGGGGCAGTAGCTCATCCGCTGCGTCGATACAGATGTACGCGCGTTCAATGGAGCTAATTGTTTTGACGAATAATTCCACCATGTCTAGCAATTTGAGCCCTTTTCCACCTCCCTGCCTAGACTCCTCAAACGCACTATGAATTCCCTCTGGAATTCCTAATGCACCTAAAGCAAATTGCCTAAGTAGACTCCCAATGATGTTTACCGCCGATTGGCTCTCATGGGCCCGGTTATCGCAATAGAAAAATAAAACCACGACACCCGCCCGACGCGCTTGCTCGTACAGGGTGTCTATTACTAATGAACTGATTTTATTTCTTATTAGCATCCCTCTATGGTTTCTGGAAATACTCCTGTACCTTATATAAGTCTTGCCGACTCCTTGGCTCCCCCAACAGAGAAGAGTGGGATTCACTGAGCCATTCTGACTCTTGCACCATGTCTTGAACTCGTTTTTCTGCAAAACCCAGTCCCCAACATTATTTTGTCGACCGTTGCTCACATCTTGATGCCTTCCATAAGGTTCGAGGGGCGATAGCCATGCTTGAATCCTCCAAGGTTCTTCCTTTGCTCCCCCATTGATAGTACTACTATAGCTGCTTGCCGCACTCTCAGTTTTCAGCTTCGTGTGGCCGTGAACACAACGGGCCGTTTTATGGGTATGGGTATGTGATTTGCTACGTTGCCGCTCACGACAGCGACTCGATAAACTCTTCCCCATAGGTGATATATTAGTGGTAGATAAGGTACGGTAGCAGGTGAAATTTCCGTGTAGCAGTACGGGAATATATCGAGGAGGTAAATAGGTGTCTCTTTCCTGCGAGAGGGAGGAGGTAGGGATTGCTTTCTTATGGTGGTGTCATCTGGCTTTATCAGATGCGAGTGCTAACAAATGATTTCCATGCCAAACCAATTAGCCGACTTTACATTCCCATCTTGGCAAGTAAAAGCCTAATGGGGAAAGTTTTTATCACCTAACTTATCATACATATGTCAGTTTTATTCAACTAGCGTTGATACCTTACTCACTTAGCCACATTTTTGTTTCCCTAGCTCCGACGGGTAGTCTAGTTGTATGTGAAGGGTAATTGCCTCACCTGAGAGAGGAATATTACGTTATTTGTACGGTAGAGTGCATCACTGCAGAATCATAGGTAATTAGGAGAGTGCCATGTCGCTCTAGCTCCCTCCTCCGATAAGGTCTCGTTTATTGCCTCGTTTTATGACCTCGGCTTGTTCTTTGCTATATTCTTTGCCCCTTCCCTAGAGAATGGAGTGCATGTAGCACAACTGTGGTGGCAGTTTGCCATTTTATCCCTTTGGTGATAGCGCCATTTCCAGTATCGCCAGATAATATGGTATATGGAAGTGACCTTACGATTCACCATAGTATTGGACACATTGTGAACTCATGTGGGGTGGTTTCGATTTTTCTTAGGAGGTATTTAGTGTAAATTTATTACAAGTCCGAGTATGTGGAGGATATAATAAGTTTAATGGTTTATGGTCAAGCTCTGAGATCAGAAAATATTAATCTCACTCATTGACTCTCGCAAAAAGTTCGGGGTTTACCCACGATAGTGCTTCTCGAGAAAAGCGGCCTCAACGCTATCCTCCACATGGGTCCTTAAATTCAGCGATAGTGTGGGCACTAACACTTTTACGACGACCCCGGTGATTAGAACGCAACCAAGCTAGTGTAGGATCTATTTTTTTACTAGTACTACGCTGATAGAAGAGCGAGTCTTGTATTATTGAAAAAGCGGTTTTGACAATGGAGGGGTTGGTGTGGGAGTGTTGTTGTCCGGCCAAAGTTCTTCCTTTTTGTTGATGCGCAGTTAATTTTGTCCATAATTATGAAAATTGTGACAGCAATCGTAACAATAAGATGAGTGAAGGGAGGTGCTCATTCACTCTCAATGCTAGAACCTCCTTCCTCCCTTGCATCTTATACCAAACTGCTCCTTCATATCACTCCTACCCACAAAGCAAAACTTTTTGTTTTATGGGGATTAGACCCTTTTTACCTTCGTCATTGTGAATACAGTATGAGCACTCTTTCTTCCACCCACGTTGTACTACATTATCACTAACCTATGTGGTCTTTACACTACCCCCAATCTGAGATAGTTACCACTAGCCCTGGATCGAATTTGCCTGGTAGATGCCGTAATAGCAACTACTGCTAGGCACGTTTGGTCATAGTACTAGGACCTAAATCTTTAATAATACCATTCCGAATACACGATGAAATTACAAGTACTTATTATGCGTTGGTGCGGGCTATTCTAAAAGAGGTGCCTATTCTTGGCGCAGAGACCCCCGACTATCCTAGAAAATATTTATGTCACTCTGGTAGTACAAACACACGAGAGCCATCGGAATGGTCTCTTAATACCGTTTGCCCAACCTTTTACTTATAATGGAAATAGCATGGTTGCGAATAGTCGGATTGGTCTGGCCTTAGGGGTACGACCTGTTAGTATGATACATATTTTGCAAAGAAGAAAAAGGTCTATCCTATTTACGATCAGAGCACATTCATCCTTGCTTCCATAGAGCTGTTGGAAGCTCTGGATCCTGCTCGGCATATTCTCACAATAGTGGCTCCATTATTTGGACAAAGGGTTCGGCGATGCGCTTTGGATTGATGCAGTGCCGGACATATTGTGGTTAAAGAGTTGGATGCACGCAGGAGTGATACAGCGCTACAAGCAACGCGACCATGAAAGGATTGGATGCGCGAAGAGTCGCACATTTGGAAGAGCCGGAGGGAGAATGAAGGTGAGGGGTGAGGGGATGCCATGACAAGTCTCAGTTCTGATCATCTTTATCTTTTCTTTACCTACCATGGGGATTTACTAAAGGGAAATGGGGTATACGTCAAAGAGACAGAACTTATAACACGATCGATGGAAGGATGGAAGGATAGGAGGACAGCTTGTGCTTTATATATACTCCCGCCACTACCGTTAACTTAGTTAGTTGAGCTTGATTGTGAGCAGGAGTGAATGAGAAAGAACTTCCCATTCCAAGTTGTGCATTGGCGATCAAGGTCGTTTATATGGTTTTGACTCTAGACGTTTTACTCACTTTGCTCTTACGGGAAAGTACCTAGAAATAGGAGGAGTCCATTTTCTATAGCCACTCAGAAACGTGCAGATGTTTTCCCATATTTGTTTTAATCTGTGTTTGGCGGTATGGTTCCGGAAGACTAGACGTAGACCCACTTTTCACATAGCAACCGTGACAATTTTGGGAGTAACGGCAACCGTAATGCTTGAAATTTGTCTTGGCATTATAGGTTAAGGATGACCAAGGATTTTTTAATATGTTAAAAATATGGGTTGTAAAAAATGGATTAGCATAAGTTCAAAGTAATTAAGAGATGATTTGTAATCTCACTTAAAGAGAAGGTATAGAGATTATCATGCTCACCTTTCTTTCTAATCTGTCTGATTAATTTCCTCTGTTGCATATGGTTCGATTGACTTGGCTGCCGTTGGTATTGTCTGGAGGATAATGGTTTCAGAGATATTCATGAATGACTCTACTCCTAAATCACATCACCTAAAGCCTTTGTGCTTCTATGTAGGGTATGGGACTTTTATTATTTATTTTCCATTTTTTTAATCTATAGTTCTTGGCAGGAAGAAAAACAGGTTAAGCCAAGACAAATTTCAAGCATTACAGTTGCCGTTACTCCGAAAATTGTCACGGTTGCTATGTGAAAAGTGGGTCTACGTCTAGTCTTCCGGAATCATACTTCTGCCGTGGGCCGACTAGTTTAGCCATGACAGTTTCCTTGCCATTGTCACCCCTGCCATTTGGAGACAGTTACCTCATTCTATTGCTTTTTTTATATACTATAATTGCCTTTCCAGGTCTTGAATTGCGTCTTATAAAAATTCAAAACAGACATCTTGTTTTTGGTAAATTGAAAGGATGGCTTCTTAGCAATGCAGAAAAAAATCTGCGAGTTGCAACCGATACCTCGCCCAATGGCTGAGGCCGGGTAACCCTGATACTTGTACCTGTAAACAGTTTACCATTTTTAGACAAGCCAGCATGGCAACAGTCACCCTCTCAACTATCATACCAGGGCGAGTACGTACCCTGCTGAACCTGTGAGGAAGGTATTGTATCTCATTTATTATCATAGAGCAATAAGTATCGTAGCACGGCTTCCAGATGAATACTATCCTTGTCCACAAAATTTTCGTCAAAAGAGAGGTGCCGTAGCAAAGTCTCAGTGGCAACCAATGTATCGAGCACTTCCACAAGGTTTTGCTAAAGTGCTGCAAAGCCCTGTGCCAAGGCATTGGTTGCCGCCAAGACTTCGCTCTGGCACCTCTCTCTGCGTGAGAACTTTGCACTGGCAAACGGGACTCTACAAAATTTTAATTTAGCAATTTTAGCATGATGAATAAAATAAAACATAGTACTAGGTGGTAGGGTGAAGGAATTGAAAAGGGTCTACCGGTATAGCCATCTGAACCTGAAGCCTCGGACAATTCGTACGAGTGATGACTGGACTAACCAGCTTCAGGACGCCAAACACCACCCTGCTCCAAAAAGGGGCATGAGCAGCTTCTAGACTTCCGGGCCGATATACTTACGTCAATACGCCTTTCGCCACCAAGAAGGAAACGCCATAGGGCTGGAGTACAACGCCACAAACTAATACGGTAGCTATCCGCAAAGGGCAACCCAGCACAAGCCATCCATCCCGTCAGCGGATGAGACATGCAGATTCCGCACCTTCTCAGTTCATCACGGCATCAAGAAGGGGAAATTACTGTACTCGAGTACACTCGCCATGACCCCCTCCTCCTCATGTTTTCAGCTCCGAATGGGAAAAATAGGAAACTTTACGCACGGTGTGGCATCCTGCGTGGGCAAGGCCAGCGGGAAGATGTGCGGTACGAGCACGGCTATGGTAAGTTAAGCTTAACGCGAGAGCAAGGAAACTTCTGCCAGTCAGCCGGTTTGGAGGCGCGCTTGGACGTTTCGGCTATTCCGCAGGGCTGAAAAGGCCCACTATGGGGAGAGCCGAGGTTGCGGGAGTGAGGGGACGGAACAGTGTTTGTGAATATGGTGTGGTGTTGTTGTGCGGCACTATCCCTTAGTTTGTCAGAGCGCCCAAGAAATCGGTGGTAACAAGTCTCAGTTTGAAACCCTTGTAATTTATTTCTAGTTAAGGAAGAACACTTCCCAGATCCCGTTATTTTCTTGGCTGGGTTTGAAATTTTCTTAACTAGATTTCTTGGGCGCAGCACCCGACAAACTAAGGGATACGGCATTTGTATTGTTGAAAATTTTAAAAAATTTCCTCCCCTTTAGAACTGGTTCAATTACGGTATCATACAGTAGCACTCCGCTATCCCAGATTTCCCTCAGCCGGATCTTCCGTTGTTCCCGATGAAATTTCCTGAATTCTAAATTGTCTTGCACTAAAACTTAACTCGTCTTCCTGAATACTTTTTCAGTCCCGGACTAATTCCTTGGATTTTGGATATTCGGGACAGCGAGGTGCGACTGTAGTGATAAGAGCGCAGAGATATTGCGTTTCTATACTAATAGAGAAGAGAAGGGGAAAAAAAAAACTAACTAGTGGATAGTGAATGTGGAAAGCACAATTCTAACATAGTCGGTGCTTAATCAAATATTCTAAGGCTCTCTACCGTGGTAGACTACCGGTACTGCCACACCAACACCTCGTTAAAAGGAAAACCAATCCTAGAGAAAAGGAGACCTGTCGCCCTCACAATACTATATTATTAATTTATTATTAGAACCCTGCTAGTCGAATTCAACTCAGAGCAAGTAGAGAGAGCAGCGGCCTAGACCCAAGCCTCCAAAAAGCCACCAAAGAGGCCACAATCGGAATTTCCAAAGGCCTCAGAGCTCCACAACCATCACGTGATTTGCTTTGAAAAACCCCAATGATATGAAATATGCTCTTTTCGGTTTAGCAAGTTGCTCGAAACTAGCCCCCACACACACTCTCTACTCACTTCCAACCCCTTCTTCTAATGATAATACTCGTATATACCCGAGTGAAGAAACAGGCAGCGTTGAAGAACTTTTCAAAAGCAGCTGAATTCAAGCCCTCTCCCCTTTTCTAGTCTAGCTACTGTAAACTCGCCCGCCGGCGGTCCCTGTGAAATTTCTATAATAAATAAATAAATAAGCTTAACCAGATAGAGCCTAGTAATGACCTTGCTGTAAGCCATTGTCCACCACCAAGTTCTGAAATGGGGAGTATCACCATGTGGTACGGGGTTGGTCATACAATAGGATACCTGGATACCATGCCGTAGTGCACGAGAGGGTCGATGAAGTAGGATTGAGTTAACGCAGTGGAGTACTATCATAAAAAAATTAAAACGAATAACAACCGGGAAAGTGGCATTCCTATTTGGTATGTACCATAACCCCCCTCGAAGCTTTTTCGTCCTCTTCTCGCCAAAGACAGCGAGTTCCTAGAATTGTTTTGTTGCACTTTTTTTTTCTCCCCTATCTCAAGCATGGAATATAATTTCACTTCCATCGTACCATGGCGTTACGGTACTGTGCTCAAGTAGAGGTTCCTGTGGAGTGAAATTTTGGCTGACGCCCATTAGAGTCAAAAAAAACAAAAAAAAAAAGCCTTTCGGTAAATGGTTAACCCTAACCTTGCCCCCCCTGCCCCGTTCGGACCCCTAGGCTCGGAATTGCCCATGAACTCTTTGACGGTGTCGTGGCGAGTGATTCGCAATAACAATCTATCGGTGAATAAGTTTCCAGCCCTACCGGCAGGGAGCCCTGCCTGCCGTCTTGCCCTAAAGCGACCCGAGCGTTCCTTCCTCACGGTACAATGCCGCCAGCGGCAAGAATTTCAGCTACAGCTCGAGTGATACAGCATGATAATCAGGTTCTACAGTTTCACTAGTACAGTACGGAATCAAGTTTTATTTTCTTCTTTCCTTTCAGCTCGTGCATTCAAAGAAGTCGGACTTAATGTACGATACCGACAACGACTTCTGTTTGTACTTGTATGAGGCCTCCATACGAGATCCAATGTCTGGGCGATGATGAACTTATCATACGCGAGTAGCACGTAGAATATGCGCTTGTATGATACGGTAGGAGATGGTGAGATTCTCTTGTATGGAATGCTTGGTGTAGTATGACGATAGGTTGCTGGCTGCCGTGTTGCAATTGTGCTCGTACCGCCTGCTCATACACTGCCTTCGGATTGTACTTATTACACGTGTATCATGAGAAAAAGTTCCTGTTAGTTGAGTCTAACTCAGGGTGAGTAGAGAGGGCGTGTGGGAGGGCTAGTTTCGAGCCACCTATTAAACCAAAAAGAGCACATTTTATATTATTGGGGCTTTCAAAAGCAAGTTGCAAAGCTCTGAGAGATCTCTGGAAATCCCTATTCTGGCCTCGCTAATGGCGTTTTAGAGGCTTGAGTCTACACCGCCGCTCTCTACTGGACTCTGGTGGGGCTTTTCCTGATGATAATGTAACTGTCACTCTACGAGCACATCCTTTCCTTGGCCTTCCTCGGACTACTACTTAACTCGCACTACTCCCCCTCCCAGAAACTCAGCTTCCATCCTCTGCCCGGAACACTACCGCAATAAAGTGTCGTGATTTGAAAGGTCTCTTGAGACTGATTCGTTTTCTTGTCTTTACCTCATTTATACTACTTCCATTATTCACAACCCTACAACCTACCGACTTCCGAATTGCTAGCCCACTAAGCCAATCATTGTTATATTAAGATCCTGTTTGGATGCAACGGTTCAGTTCCGTTCCTCCATACAGATCGCTCTTTTCCTTCCGTTTCAAAACGGAGAGAAAGGCCATTTTCACAGCAGAAACGGTCGCCCAACGGAACGGTTCCACTTTTGCCAAACAGACCCTAAGGCACTTGATACCCCCTCCCACGATGTCTAATCTATCTAGTGGTATGAGACCCAGCAACAAGAGAATTATTATTTGCTGTGATGGTTTGTCTCCACCTCTCTGAGCTGAGTGAACTGAATTGACGCCGATGATGGGATATGGCAGGCACCTGGCAGAATTCTCACGGAGAGAAGCGCAAGGTTCCGACGAACGTCACGAGGATTACCCGCGCGTTGAAGAGTTATACCGATGGTGGCATTGCCCAAGTAGTTTATTACCAGAGTGGAGTTGGCACTGGAGGACTGGTGAATAGGATTGTTGGTGGTTAGTCCACACACTCTCTCGCTCCCCCTCTTGTGTCTTTTCCTTCTTTGTCATGGAAGTGATCAAGGGGTTGCTTCCCCCTCAAATAACCTTCCAGGCTCAACTGACTTGGTGAATTTGGTGAATAGGCGGTACTGGGTACGGCCTCTCCGAGCACGTCCGGGAAGCTTATGGCTTCTTAGCACACAACTACCACCCAGGAGATGATACCCACCCAGCAGATACTATCCATCTCTTGGGGTTCTCCCGTGGAGCATACACTGCCCGCTCAATCTGTGGCCTTATCTGCCGCTTTGGCCTCCTAACGAAGAAGGGCATGGACAGCTTCCACGAAATATATGATTACTATAAAGATGGGACGGACCGCAAAGATCCAGGGTATGCTCCCCCCCTCGCCTCCTTAATTCCCTGAACTTCACGCACTAACTCGGTGGAAAACAGTTTGGTATCCAAACTCCGAGCCCGACAAGATGGCAAGTTCGTGATCCCGAATGTCGAAATCGAGACAATCTGCTGCTGGGACACGGTCGGATCACTCGGAATCCCATCACTCGGCCTTCCTATCATCGGGAACTGGATCAGCGGAATTGAGCATAGAAAGTACAGCTTCCACGACACGGGCCTATTGCCGGGAGTCAAGCATGCCTTCCACGCGCTCGCCCTGGACGAGCGACGCAGACACTTCCAGCCCACCCTGTGGAAGAAAACGGAAGAGACCAAGGATGCCGACCTCAAGCAGTGCTGGTTCCCCGGTGTCCACAGCAACATCGGTGGGGGGTTCGATGATCAGGAGATTGCCGATATGACACTTGCATGGATGATGCAGCAGCTCTTGCCGTTCCTGGAGTTCGACGATAACTATCTTGACAATATTATTCGGAACTGCGACATGCACTCCGAGGGCCAGTGGGCTACTGGCAAGATTTATGATGATACCTGGACTCAGTGGCTTCTTAACTGGGGGGGGAAAACTAGGAAGCTTGGCGTGGATGACAGCACTGAGGAGACCTGGATTATGTGGCTTCTTGGCTGGGGGGGAAAAACTGAAACTGAGAAGCTTGGCGTGGATGACAGCACTAAGGAGACTATTCATAAGAGTGTTAGGGTTCGCAATGAATTTGATCCCGAATGGTCCAAAGGGGCCTTAAGGGGGTGGACCTGGAGTGAGGATGGGTATTGGACGAAAGGTAGTAAGCGTATAGGTCAGGATGAGTTGGGATCCCTGGAGAAGAAGTTGGCTGGAAAGGCGGTCGTCAGGGACCAAATTAAAAAGGATTTATAGTAATTTTCAGAAAAGCCACACTAAGCTGTTTGAGTCTGGATTCCCCCGATTTTTTCCCCTTTCTTTGCTCCTTTCTCGATGGAGCCTCTCTTTTGTTCGCCTATTTAGCGGGATAGTTTAATTAGTTTAGTTTATTTATTCTAGAGATTGTGCGATTATTTTGACTTATGGAGAATTTTTTTCTTTTTTTCTCGCATGAACGTGAGTGAAGGGTTCCTATTACGCTGCTGCTCCTAAACCCAAGAAAGAGGTTGCCGGAAATGTATTATTGGTGAGTGCGATTTCGTGCAAGGTTGTTCAAAATGTCGCGGGGTGGATTGGTCCCTAGTTCTTTCTGTTCTAAGATCTCTCTACTTCAGCTGGCCCTTGGTATTAGGAGTGGCTTTTTTATTTATTTTTTACCCCATTCTTCTTTAGGGCTGATTCGGCGAGCGCAGTTTAGAGACGTCGCAATACCTTATCCCATGGACTGTAAAAGTACGAATTCGCACCGGAGGCGGTGCAAAAAATGACCACATTGTGACAAATTGATGATTACTCCTCAGCAGGGGTAGCGAGAGCACCCATAATTACATCAT
>Ga0307507_10006206_pt1 | contig 18622 bp, 2 predicted proteins | sample 7_EM_MG_FD_207223 | JGI IMG/M metagenome (GOLD analysis project Ga0307507, IMG submission 207223) | Populus trichocarpa ectomycorrhiza microbial communities from riparian zone in the Pacific Northwest, United States - 7_EM | ecosystem: Host-associated > Plants > Roots > Unclassified | place... | reverse complement strand
AAGGAAGCTTAATATAGATAGCTTCCTTAATATAATTAAATAATAACTCTAAGACCTAGAAGAAATCCACCTAATACTAAACAAGTAAGGCTTATTAGCTACCCCTAAGGAAATTAATTAAAGACTAAAAAGGATCCAGGTAGCAATTAAAAGTAGGCTAAAAGAGTACTACCTAGTCTTAAAACCAGGCCCCTACGCGTAACACGTATAGTCCGCACAGTGCGCGGCCCTTATAGCCGGCCAATAACGAGTAAGGAGGAAATACACAAGCAGCCATAATTCTAAAGATAAGAGATAATATAAAGACACAAGAAACCAGCTAAAGAATACCCTAAGAAAAGAAGTAAGGAATAACTAGAGATAGTTTATAAACAAATATACTATTAACCTAAGTCTCCCCTATAACAAGGGCCTATAGACTATGGCAAAATAGGTAAAGAAAAAGGCGGTACGCTTAATAGAAGATCTATACCTACCACCCCTACAAAGAGTAGGCGAACTATAGGCCATAAGCAACAATAATAAGAAGGTAAAAATCCTTATAGAAAGATTTTTCCCCTAACCGGCTCTAGTAGACCTTAGTAACATTACTAGTAAAACACTAGTAACTTACCCAAGGGTTAACAGCAACATAACAACTAAAGAAATAGCTAGAACTATTAGCCGCCTCTTAAACAACACAGTACTAGAACTAGATAGGATCCTAAACAAAGCCCTAAAGACTTATAGACCGCTTATATCACCTTAGCTTGCAGATGTAGCTAAAGCATACTTTAAAATAGGCTACTACCCACGACTTAGAAGATCCATAACGACGGTTATTCTATAAAAAGAAGGTAAAGCAGACTACTTAATTTTAGAAAGCTACCACCCTATTGCCTTAGAAAACACCCTAAGCAAGATCTTAGAAAAGGTTATAACAGACTATATAGCAGATACGGTAAAGGAACACGCCCTACTACTATAAAGCTAAATAGGGGCAAGAAAGAATCGCTTAACGCTATTAGCACTTATACTACTCACTACTACTATTAAAACTATATGGGCTATATAAAAGGACTTTATAGTATTAATACTTAGCCTAGATATTAGCGGCGCCTATAATAATATACCCTATAAGCGTCTCCTATATATCCTTAGGGTAAAGGGCTTCCTAGAATAGATTATCTAATTTATTTAAGAATTTATAGGCCAGAAAGAAATATTACTAGTCTTTAGTAGATACCAGAGCCCCCCTATTATAGTTATAATAGGAATACTATAAGAATTACCTCTTTCGCCTATACTCTTCCTCTTCTTTATAAGCAACCTGCTTAACACCTTTAAGGAAGGGGCGACCCAGGGAATAGGCTTTATTAATAACATAAACCTAATTACATATAGGCCAACAGCCGCAGAGAACTATAGGACACTAGAGAAAGCCTATAATACCTATATAGAATAGGTAAGACGACATAGAGTCCAATTCTTACTAGAGAAATACCAGCTAATCTATTTTATAAGAAAATATAACTAATCTGTAGATCTTTAGCATATAATCTATATCTAAGGCTTTAGGGGTCAACCGGTTTAAGGCCTAAGGGTATTACAAGTGTAGATAGATAGTAAGCTTCAGTAGAGCGCATATATAGCGTAAGCGGCCTATAAGGGCTAAGTATAGTATATTGCTATATCCAGGATCGTTAATTCTATATAGGGTCTATGCTTCTAGAGGTTACGCCTACTATATATAGTAGTTATCTGGCTGACTATAACGTATAGATCTAGCATTTAGGCCACAGGAGAAACTAAAAAAGGCCCCCCTAAATTACTCCTTAAACTACTCTAAAAGGTCTAAACAGCCTATCTTTAGAGTATAACAGGCGGGTATAAGCGAACGGCCACAGTACTGCTTAAGAAGGAAGCCAATATCCCCCCCCTATAACTATATATTAAAGCCGATGTAATGTAAAGGGTATAAAAGAAATATAACTTTAATGTTATAAAGTATATTAAGACATGCCTAAACAAACTATAGAGGGACCCTAGGGTGCCCTATAGGAGAAGAAACCAACAACCTTAAAGTAGGGAAGATATATTAGGAAAACAGGTAAAGAAAGCAAAAAAAGAATAATGCGGTATTAGGGCCCAGGCCTATATAGAGGAAAAAGGGAGACGTGTAAAAGGCCAGTAAAGACAATAGTAAGGGAGAGAAAGAAGCCAAAGTAGAGTATAAAAGAATACTAGAAAACTATCTACCGCAATATAATACTAGTTGGACCGTCGCTGGAGAGATATATAGGAGTTAAACGTATAAAGGTAGACTTAGGCAAGAGGAACCCAAGCTATAGTATAGTTAATACTATAGGGGGTAAATACCTAAGGGCTCTAAGAGGGCCTAACAAAGGCAGAAAATATAATAGCAACACTCCTAAGGATAGGAGTAATAGGACTAAAAGATTGGCTTTACTAGGTAGGTATCCTAGTAGGTAGCCTAAGGTGTAAATATAGCTGGCTAAAACAGACACTAAAACACGTAATACTGTTATACCCCTTATATACTGGCCAAGAAGCAATGCTCTTAACAGCTAGCACAGAAAACTATAATACACTGCTCTTAACATAGAAAGGCCTTAAGGCGGCTACCCGGTGGCTTATTAGCTAAAATATACTAGACCAGTTCTGGGTTGCAAGGGAAATAGCAATAGAAGGCAAGGGGACAACTAATAGGCGCCCCCTAATAACTCTACAGAAGTAGAGTAAAGTTTATAATACTAGCACATCCGTAGACTTATTACGGCAGCAGTAGTTCCTAAAAAGGTCAAAAAGTAAGGTAATAGAGCACTACTAGTAACTCGTAGGCAACTTATAAGCGAGTCCTAAAAAGGCGGGGAGATAGATTACGGGGTTTTCTCAAATAGAGTTTTCTCCCCACATATATATAAGGAGTAGTCCGCGTAGGCCTAATAGGGATCCAAATCGGACGTTAAGCAATAAATAATAAATAATATACTTAATAAGAGCTTTTAATTGTGCTAGGGTAAGTAAACGTTGCGAATTATATCCTGCCTACCTAGAGCTATAAATCCTGTTATAGCGTTTTAAGAGCGTGGATTAGTTACACCTATGCTTTTTTACAGTTGCCGTAATATTTGGATATTCTTGCAACTTCAAATCTACAATTGCCTCCTCAATTAACCCCATTTTGGTTAAGTTCTGGTAATTTAAAAATTTCGAAATTTTAGTGTTTTGGTGTATGAGAGATAGCACCGTGCGCAAGGTAGCACGGACCTGTATAATAAGCTATATTTAAATTTTTATATTAGTAAATACTATAGTAGTTAAGATATAAATATTTATAATAATTTTTAAGAGATGGTTTTTAATATTATATATAATAATAATTCATTGCTTAATATCTAATTCGGATCCCTATTGGGCCCACACGGACTACTCCTTATATACATATAGGGAGAAAACTCTATTTAAGAAAACCCTATAATCTATCTCCCCGCCTTTTAGGACTCGCCTATAGGGCGCCTATAAGGCGCCTATAAGTCACCTATAGTGCTCCTACTACCTTACTTTTTAACCTCCTTAGGAACCACTGCTGCCGTAATAAGCCTACGGACGCCCTAGTATCGTAAACTTTACTCTACTACTGTAGAGTTATTAGGGGGCGCCTATTGCTTCCCCCCTAGCCCTCTATTGCTATTTCCTTTGCAACCCAGAACTAGTTTAGTATATTTTAGCTAATAAGCCACTAGGTAACCGCCTCAAGGCCTTTTTATATTAAGAGTAGTGTATTATAGTTCTCTATGCTAGCTACTAAGAGTATTACTTCTTAGTTAGTGCGTAAGGAGCATAATAGTATTATATGTTTTGGTATCTATCTTAGCTAGCTATATTTACATCTTAGGCTACCTACTAGAACACCTACCCAGTAGAGCCAGTCTTTTAGTCCTATTATTCCTATTCTTAAAAGTGTTGCCATTATATTTTCTGCCTTTATTAGGCCTTCTTAGAGCCCTAGAGTATTTACCCCCTATAGTGTTAACTATGCTATAGCTTAAGTTCCTCTTACCTTAGTTAGCCTCTATACCTTTAACTCCCATATACCTCTCTAGTGTTAGTCCAGCCAGTATTGTATTGTGGTAGATAGTTTCCTAGCGTTTTTTTATACTCTACTTTAGCTCCTTTCTCTCTCTTACTATTATCTTTACTAGCCTCTTATACGTCTCCCTTCCTCCTCTATATAGGCCTAGGCCCTAAAGTAGCACTATTCTTCTTTTACTTTCTTTACCTATTTCTCTAATATGTCTTCCCTACTTTAGGGTTATTGGTTTGTTCTCCTATAGGGCGCCCTAAGGTCCCTCTATAGTTTATTTAGGCGTGTCTTAATATACTTTATAACATTAGAGTTGCGTTTATTTTACGCCCTTTATATTATAGCGGCTTTAATATATAGTTATAGGGGGGGAATATTGGCTTTCTTCTTAAGCAGTACTGTGGCTATTCGCTTATATCCACCTATTATACTCTAAAGGTAGGCTGTTTGGACCTTTTAGAGTGGTTTAAAAAGTAATTTAAGGGGGCCTTTTTTAGATTCTCTAATAGCCTAAATACTAGACCTATATATTATGGTTAGCCGGACAACTGCTGTATATAGTAGGCGTGACCTCTGGAAGCATGGACCCTATATAGAATTAACAATCCTGGATAATGTAATGTACTATACTTAGCCCTTATAGGCTACTTGCGCCGTATATACACTTTACTAGAGCTTACTGTCTACCTATACTCCTAATACCCTTAGGCCCTAAACTAGTTAACCCCTAAAGCCTTAGATGCAAATTATATACTAGAGATCTGTAGATTGGTTGCATTTTCTTATAAAGTAGATTAGCTGGTATTTCTCTAGTAAGAATTAGACTCTATATTATCTTGCCTATTCTATATAGGTGTTATAAGCTTTCTCTAGTGTTCTACAATTCTCTGCGGCTATTGGCCCGTATATAATTAGGTTTATATTATTAACAAAGCCTATCCCCTAGGTCGCCCCTTCCTTAAAAAAGTTAAGTAGGTTACTTATAAAGAAAAGGAAGAGCATAGGCAAGAGGGTAATCCTTATGGTATTCCTATTATAACTGCAATAGGGGGGCTCTAGTATCTACTAAAGACTAGTAATATTTCTTTCTAACCTATAAACCCTTAAACAAATTATATAATCTATTTTAGGAAGCCTTTTACCCTAAGGATATATAGGAGACGCTTATAGGGTATATTATTATAGGCGCCACTAATATCTAGGCTGAGCATTGATACTATAAAGTCCCTTCGCATCACCTATACAGATTTAATGGTGGTAGCGAGTAGCGTAAGTGCTAATAGTGTTAAGCGGTTCTTTCTTGCCTCTATTTAGCTTTATAGTAGTAGGGCATATTCCTTAGCTGTATCTGCTATGTGGTCTGCTATTACCTTTTCTAAGATCTTACTAAGGGTGTTTTCTAAGGTAATAGGGCAGTAGCTTTCTAGGATTAAGTAATCTGCTTTACCTTCTTTTTATAGGATAACCATTGTTATAGATCTTCTAAGTTGTAAGTAGTAGCCTATAGTAAAGCATACTCTAGCTACATCTGCAAGCTAGGGTGCTATAAGTGGTCTATAGATCTTTAAGGCCTTATTTAAAATCCTATCTAGTCCTAGTGCTATATTATTTAAAAGGCGGCTAATAGTTCTAGCCATTTCCTCTATTATTATGTCGTTGTTAACCCTTAGGTAAGTCACTAATGTTTTACCCATAATATTGCTAAGGTCTGCTGGAGCTGGTTAGGGGAAGAACCTTTCTATAAGGATCTTTGCCTTCTTATTGTTGTTATTAGTAGCCTATAATTCCCCTGCTCTTTATAGAGATAGTAGGTATAAGTCTTCTGCTAAATACCCTACCTTTTTCTTTACCCATTTTACTATAGCCTAAAGGCCCTTGTTATAGGGGAGGCTTAGGTTAAAAGTGTGCTTATTTATAAACTATCTCCAGTTATTCCTTGCTTTTCTCTTTAGGGTATTCTTTAACTGGTTTCTTATGTCTTTATATTATCTCTTGTCTTTAGGGTTATAGCTACTTATATATTTCCTTCTTACTTATTATTGGCTGGCAATAAGAACCGCGTATTGTATGGACTATGCATATCGCGCATAGGGGCCCGGTTTTAAGACTGGGCAGTACTCTTCTAGCCTATTTTTAATTGCTGCCTAGATCCTTTCTAGTCTTTATTTAATTTCCTTAGGGGTAGCTAATAAGACTTACTTATTTAGTATTAGGTGGATTTCTTCTAGGTCTTAAAATTATTGTTTAACTATATTACGGAAACTATCTGTCTTAAGTTTCCTTATTACATATCTTTTACTACTTAGTTACGCCTTAATATCCAAATCTAGCTATATCTAGATGGGGATATGGTCTAGAAGGTCTCCCGCCAGCGTGCATGTCCCTGCAGCTTGCACCACATTTTTTTAAACAGCGCATCACTTTAATTAATTAATAACAATTCAACCACTGCATTAAATGGGCTCAAATTTTAAAGTTATAACTAGGAATACTATGCGAAACTTTTATCCGACTATATAGTCTGTTAGATAAGTGGGTGCGTTTCTCTGCCGCCGAAGCCGTGGGCTTCTGATTTTTACTACCTCTTCATTATTACTAGACTCTACCATTATTGTTACCCGTTTCTTTAAAGGTGAGCCTCTAGACTGCTTAGTAGGGCTCTGAACTTATTGTTGTAAGTCTTTTTTAAGCTGTAATAAGGCTAAACGTTGAGCGGTTTTATTGTCTTTTACCTGCTTCTTTTGCCGTACCAACTTCTCCTAATCTTAACACCTTTATTTTACTGCTTTCTTATTATTATTATTCTCTTCCTGTTTTTGAATTTTCGCCTGGGCTTTCTCTAGCGCTATCTATTGTTTTATAGCCTCCTCGTCCCTAATAGCCTGCTTTATGGTCTTAAGTTTAGTCAGCAACCAGAAGGTAGCTTTACCTTCATTTATTATATAAATATTCTTAATATATGGCTTCCCTCTCTTTCGCCTTTTCTTTTTAATAATAACAGCATTCTAAAGCCCCTTAATTTGGGCTTATAAAATACTGTTCTTAGCTGCTATCTTCTCTACTAAGTTACCCAGTTTAGCCGCATTATATAACGGCTTAATACTATAAATGTGCTTTACAAGTCTCTGTACCTGCTGGATATTTAATGCTGAGTATATAGTCGATGTAGATAATGCAGATCTACTTATACCAGGCCGCTTAAGGGCCGCCGGCTTAACCTGGTTAAGTATTAGGTCTGGATCTAGGGGCTGTAAGCCAGTTTTGCGCCAGCCGCTAAGGATATTGGTTTCTATAAAGGTATATCGCTAGGCAGCTCGAAATAAGCCGTAGAATTCTCTCTTGGTGATGCGGTAAAGCCCTACTATATTATGGATCTGTTTATTAAGCTCCTAGGAGTAGTAGTTTGCTAAAGGGTTAAAAAGGCTAATATCTAGAAGCTGAAGTTAATAAGTTAAATGGGGGGGGGGGGTAATACTGCCACCAGAATCCTATGCTTAAGACACCAGTCTAAAAATGGTATATTAACGTGACTGCCGTGCCCGTTAATAAAAAGAAGCCGCCAGTCACGTCCGTGCCTGGCTTTTGCTTTAGTGTAGCGATTAAAAATAGTGGTTAACCATGCTATCCCTAGCTCATTATTTGTCTACCCTAAAGGTAAACTTGCAAAATGGGCCGCATCTACCTTATTAGGCTTAAAATTATTAAGCTAGGTATCTTGGATACTACCTGTTGTAGCCTAGTAGATAAGAGAGGGTGGAATATACGTCCTATCTATGCAGATTGTTACCAGGCACGTAATCTATTTACAATTACCATCCTGGCTAGCACCAATTAATTTACCCCTTTTTTCTGAATTCTTATTAAATATCCTCTTTACCTTTTAAAGGATACCAATTAGAAAGCCTTTTTTATCTATATTATATGTGTTTTGCGGAAGGACGTTATATTGCTCAATTTTAGCCCAAACCTTCAAAACATTAGTATAAAGACTAGTATTTAGGAGGCTACAAACCAGCTTAAAATAAAGAGTATATTAATATATATTATCCGCCTTTTTATGGCTTAAATCTGCTGCTGCTAGGAAGCCAGATTTTAAGACCTTTTAATGCCGCTTAATAAACTTATACGTCCAATTTTTTCTAGGGCGTTTTTTAACCATATCCTCAGCAAAGTTTCGGACCATTGCACAAGTAGGAGGTAGCCCTTAATCTGTTAATTAATTAATCTTATTTACTAGGGTAAGCTGCTGTTGTGCCGATAGTAATAAGATATGGTCCCGGTAGATATGCCGTGGGTTAATTTTGCCTTATACGCGCCTTACGAGGGTTGTACGATGGGGCTGTTGTACTGATATTGTAGGAGCTAAAAGAAGCACATCTTGTAAAGATAATGAATTCATTTTTATGTGATTTGGTAAAGAATTGATGGAGATAATTAATTTTGAAGTTTTTTACTTTATGGGTAAATGCACGTGCACGCTGCAGGAACGTGCACGCTGCAGGGAGACCTTCTAAAGCAAGTGCCTATTCTTCTTTAGGGTTACACCTTTTAAGTCTCTAGTATAGGCCTTTGTCTATAAATGTGAGGTTAATTATGCTTCCAGAGGTTCCTTATTGCCATATAATTACTTCTAAGGAGGTGGCCAACTTAAGGCCCTAGGTGTCTATAGCTCTTAGTAGGCACTCTACCTATTATTTAGTAGTAATATAGATGCCCCCCTACCATAGGTGGTAGAAGTTTATATCTCCTAGTAGGATAGACTCTGTGCCTTTAGTTACTAGCAAGCTTCTTACTAATATAATATTCTCTATTTATAGGACTCCTTTAACCCTAGGGTTATATACATTAATAATTTATACCGGTCCCCTATATGTCTGGATTATTATAACTATAATATCTAGGTTAACTGCCTGCTATAACTATAAGGACAGGCTAATAGGCTTGCTAATTATAAAGCACACGTATATAGCTACTTTTAGTTTATATAGGAGCTAGAATCCTTGGGGGCAGTATGTTAATTATATGTAGGTATTATAGTACGGCTCTTATATAGCAAGGATATAGTGTTTCTCTAGGTCTAGACTGTCTAGTAAAGGCCTTACAAGATAGTGGTTTATATTGCTATAGTTATACTATATAATAGATAGGTGGCGGACCCCTAGTAAGGGTCCTTTATTCCTTACTTCTTCTATTTCTACTTTCTCTAAGATATTCAGAACTTCTATCTCTTATATCTATACCCTAGTCACTACTTATTTTATATAGAGCTTTCTATTCCCATATCTTATATTCCTACTAGCGCTTTTATATCTAAATCTATTATTATCTCTAGTTCCTCCCCTATTCTTACTGGGTGGCTATATACCCTTTATAGGTTAGCTATAAATGTTATATTTACCGCGTTAAATCTAAATCTTAATTATCTTAGTTTTAAGCTTACTATAGCTGTCCATAGGGGTCTTCCTATAGGGCGTCCTTTCCCTTGTGTCCCCTATAACCCTTATATCCCTATTTAATCTAGTAATATTATATAGCGCCGCTTCTAGCCCGTTAAGGCTTGGGATAGCTGGCCTAGCCCCCTAGTACTAAAGGTAGGAAACGCTAGGAAGGCACCTACGTCCCCCTAGCTTATTGCCTGTTGTTTCTATTTATATAACCTAGCATACAGTTATTCCCGTAGCTATTAAGCCCTTGCCTTCCATCTTTTATATTTAATATAGTTTTCTCTCTCCTACGCCTTATATATGTTTTAGTGGCAGTTTATATATTTTATTTAGTCTTAATTTAAGTAGTGTCTTATATTATAGGGGCCTGTATAGTGGCCATAGCACACCTATACTGCGTATATGGATTAGGTGTATCCCTATTATATATAACGGTGGCATTATTCTAGGTATAGTCTATAGTTATAGAGCCTTGCGTTGTATATAAGGCCATTTATAATTATTCCTTTTTAGATAAGGAGTTTTTGCATTTCTAGTATATGTATGCTAATAATAAGGGAGCTATGCGTTTAACTGGCGTCTCCCTAGCAAGTCTCTAGCGACCCTTATATCCTCTTATTATTTTTATTATTTGCTTAGTTTACATTTTCCTATTAAAGCTATTAGATTTAGGTAATCTTAAGTCCTAGTATAAGGCGTTCCATTTATCTGACTATCTCCTATATAATTACTATATTATCCGCCTGGCGTCCCTTTTTTACCCTAAGGCTTATAGGAACCGCTAAGACTTTAACTAAGTAATCCTTGCAGAGTACTTTTATGCTAATACATTCTCCTAGCCTATCATCTACCCTTATAGCTCATTCCTTTACCTATTAGTCCTTTAGGGTAACTCTAATATCTCCACTCCTAAGGTATTGGACTATAATAGCATTATAGACCTCTTTATGGATCTCTATAAGGACTTCTATTTCTAATTATCCCCTAAGCCCCTCTACTTTTTCTATATTTAGTTATATTATAATTATATACCCAGTTATTATCTTAAGGGGGGTAAGTTCCCTATACTATAGAAGCGTAGCTATGGCGGCCTAGGTGCGGTTTACTGGTAAAAGGGGTTTTTATTTGTTTTTAATTTTACTTAGCTGTTAGAGGATTTAATTAAGGGTTTACTAGAGGGGTGCCTAAGGTTTACTAAACTGGCGGAGCCATTTTGCTAGCTGCGTTAGATTGTTATAGCTAACAGTTACTTCCCCGCAATTTTAGATACTAGACACGTCTAGTAGGCTTTATATTTTATTAAATGCCTTCTTAATAAAGGTATTTCTGCTTTATAGTGTGGTATTCACCCGTCTTTATTGTGGAGGGCTATTGCTAGGCGTGGTTCTGGCGGTCGCGCGCGAGTGCGAACCACCGTCGTTTGACATATGCCTCCCCTGCGATGTATATATCTTAGGGGGATTCTCTAGGTATTTTTTAGGGTTCTTTTGGTTAGTTTTAGTCTTTTTAGGCTAGGTGCAGCAAGAGCTCCAATCCTCTTAGCGCCTCCTTATTATACGTAAATAGGGTTACCCTTCTAATGTTATATATAAGCTAGTCGCGTATATAAGTTAATTACCTATATATTTAAAAGGCTTAATTATATAATTAATATGCATATATATAAAATATAGCTATAGAATAGCTTTATTATTAATATAATTAATAAGGCCAGCAAAGACAGCAGCAAGAGAGAGAAAGGAGCCAAAGTAGAGCACGAAAGAATGCCGGGAAACCATCTATCGCAATGCAATACTAGCTGGGCCAACGCTAGAGAGGCGTATAGGAGTCGAAGGTATAGAGGCTAACTGAGGCAAGAGGAACCCAAGCTATAGCATGGTTAACGCTATAGGGAGTAAACACTTTAGGGCTCTAAAAAGGCCTAACGAAGGCAGAAAATATAATAGCAACACTCTTAAGAACAGAAATAATAGGACTAAAAGACTAGCTCTACTAGGTGGGTGTTCTAGTAGGTAGCCTAAGATGCGAATGTGGCTGGTTAAGACAGACACCAAAACATATAATACTATTATGCCCCTTACGCACTAACCGAGAAGTAATGCTCTTAGTAGCTAGCACAGAGAACTATAATATACTACTCTTAATATAAAAAGGCCTTAAGGCGGTTACCTAGTGGCTTATTAGCTAAAATGTACTAAACCAGTTCCGGGTTGTAAAGGAAATGGTAATAGAGGGTAGGGGGGCGAGCAACGGGCGCCCCCTAATAACTCTACAGTAGTAGAGTAAAGTTTGCGATACTAGCGCGTCCGTAGGCTTGTTACGGCAGCAGTGGTTCCTAAGGAGGTCAAAAAGTAAGGTAGTAGAGCACTATAGGTGACTCGCAGGCGCCTTATAGGCGCTCCGTAGGCGAGTCCTAAAAGGCGGGGAGATGGATTACGGGGTTTTCTTAAATAGAGTTTTCTCCCCATATGTATATAAGGAGTAGTCTGTGTGGGCCTAATAGGGATCTGAATCGGACGTTAAGCAATGAATAATAATAATATAATTAATAATTTTATATTTTATTAAAAAAATGATTTTTTAACTTAATTTTAAGTACATATATATTGATATATATTATAATTGTATTATATAATTTTATAATCTTAGTATTTAATTAACTATATTTTAATTTTTATAAAAATTCATTTAAAGGTTATAAAGTTATAGGTGGTAGAAAAAGGTGTATTTTAGTATATTTTGGTGAGGAAAACCGTGCACGAGCTGGTCGCGTGCACGAGCCGGTCAGGTACTGTATGTAAGACACTACTTCAAAGAACGGTAATTCTGGTGGCTGCAGCGAAAAAGGTTAAAGAGTAAACGAGATAGGATTAGGCCACTGCCCTAGATCAGAGGTCTCAATAATCATTAAGTTAGGTATTGTTGGTAGGGGGGGCTACTTGGGGCAGTCTCTTTGAGCTCGGCGACGTGTCACGTGACAACGCGCGGGCCATCTTGTAGATATCTTCTTAGGGCCTTCGAGCCCCTGAGATTCTTCTATATAGAGCATTATATGTATTATTTCCCATTAGCCTGCTTAATGCCTAACAGGTATTTATCTTCTCTCTTCCCTAAATCTTCTTTGATATCTTTTAGATATATAAGTTTCTACTATTTTTAGTTATTATTCTTTAGTTATTATAGTTAGGTCGCCCCCTATTAGGTTTTTTATAGTATTACGATTTTCTATATAGCGTCTACCCTTTAAATCTATTATAACCCTTCTATATCGCGTAGGCTTTCTAGCTATACTATATATATTAGTTTTATAGTACAATATACTATAGACTTAATTAGAGGTGGTTATTTCTTTATTAGGTAATTAATATACGTATTTTACTACTATAGCGGCTTTTATTAGTTTTATGGAAATTTTAACTTAAGTATATAGTTAATAAGCTCCTAATAACTCTACAGTGGTAGAGCAAAGTACGTAGTACTAGCGCGTCTATAAGCTTGTTATAGCAGCAGTAGTTCCTAAGAAGGTCAAAAATTAAGGTAGTAAAGTACTATAGGTGACTCGCAGGCAACCTATAGGCAAGTCCTAAAAGGCAGGGAGATAGATTACAGGGTTTTTTTAAATAGAGTTTTCTCTCTATATATAAATAAGGAGTAGTCCGCGTGGGCCTAATAGGGATCCAAATTGGACATTAAGCAATAAAAAATAAAAAATAAAAAATAAGTAGAAGTAACGCTAGAAGAAGGCGGTAAAAGTATAGAGTAACTATGTAGAATAGATAACTATACGGCAATTAGTCATATAGGTGGTTATACGGCTGATTATAGACCCTTCTTAGTATATTAATACTGCGTATTAGTAGAGCTTTAGAGCTCTATATAGCAGAGCGTTAAGCAGAGCTTTAAGCAGAACTTTAAGTAAAGCTTTAAGCAGCTTTAAGCAAAGCCTTATGCAGAGCTTTATATAGAGCTTATATTTAGGCTTGTTTTTAAAGGCGGTTTAAATAACTTTATATAGAGCTTTATATAGGCATTTATATAGGCGTTCATGCAGGCTTTTATATAGGTTTTTAGGTTAATATTTAGATAGTATAGGTAGTAGAGGAGCAATAAAGTAGGTAATAAGGTATATAATTAATCTAGATATAATATATTAGCTATTTAGGTGTTTATCTACTATAAATATTAATATAGGTTTATTTTATTATTTTGGTTTTTATATCCGTTATATTATACTATATATAATACTATATATGCAGCCTCTAGGCTATAGCGCTATAATTCTATATATATAAATCCTTTCTAGGCAGCTTAATATATACTAGTAGCTATATCCTAGTGGTTTATAACCCTCTAAACTAGGGGTTTACCGCTTTCTAGTAGATTACTAGATTAGGATTAAGTCTCTATATACCTAGAAGACCCTAGTTCCAAAACGTCCGTATTCCGGGTTATATCCTAATATATAATTTAATATATGACCTAATATATGACCTAATATACGACATAATATATTATAAGATTATAAAGTATTAAAATCTTTTAGGGTTCTTTTAGAGTATTATTATATAAACAATATCTTGTAATTTATCTTTAACAGTTACCTTCTTCTAAAATTATATTTATTTTATCTATTCTCCCATATAATCTTCCATGCTAGTATTACGTACTAGTTTAGCTGCTTTAAGAATCTCGCAGTCTTTATTATTAGCAAAGTGTTTTTCTTTACAATTAATATAAAGAGGAGTAGTATGCTTATAAGGCTTGCCTATTATTATATAGGTAGAATAGGCGTAGTCTTTAGATAAATATATAGCCGCGTAAAATCTATAGGCTCTAGTAGAGTATATATCTCCTATATAGCCAAATTTTTAGCAGCTAGTGCATTATATAGTAGGAAAGACTTTAAGGTATTTTACTACCTTAGTAGCTGTACCTATAATTAATATCTCGTTTTACTTAAGGATTTTTTTTCTTTTTCCCTTATTCTTTATAGTAAAAACTATAGAGCTAAATCTAGTTTATAGATTGTGTCTTTTTATACTAGATAAGATCTATTTAGGTAGTTCTTATATTCCTATAGGATTATAGGTCTTAATTTCTTTCTTTCTTTCTATCTAATCAAGGTTGCGTCTTTGCAGTTATATGACCGCAAATTGCCAGTGAACGCGAGTTAAAAGGGGTTGGTTACGTAAGCTAATCGAGATTAGGAAATCCACTAAATTCCACCTATAGAATAGGAGAATGGATAAGCATTAATCAAAATTAGTTACCACCCTATACTATTATAATAGCGATATATATTACTGGAAGTGATACAAACACTAATTAGTAATTACAGATTAGGAGACGTATTATCTATAAAGAGAGGCGAACTTAAACAGTCCCTTTTTAACTAGAGGCAACCTATTAAGAACGTTTACTAAAGAGTATCAGTTAATATGTATCTAAAGAACCAACCCTATCTTGTAAGAGAGGCCCTTAATTCTTTATATACAGTCCCTAGGTATTTAAAGAGTTAACCCATATCTAGTATAGGCCCTTAATTCGCGTTTATTACGCACGCTTACTACCAGATTACTTGCCAAGGAGTATTAGTTAACGTGTACTTAAAGAACCAACCCTATCTCGCAAGAGAGGCCCTTAATTCTTTATATATAGTCCTTAGGTATTTAAAGAACCGACCCCTATCCAGTATAGGCCCTTGGTTCGCGTCCATTACGCATTTTAGTTGGTTTGCGTCTATTACGCGTTTAGAACTTAACAATATAAGAAACCCTTGGTTCGCGTTTATTACGCGTTTTTTTTTTTACCTAGAACCTTAATAAGAGTTATAAGAATTAATATATTAGATATTAGGGCATAAGTTAACAAAGGATAAGATAGATAGAGTAAGGAAATTAATATATAATCTAATGACGTTAACAAGAAAGAGATTAAAGAATTTATAGAGTTTAAGCTCCTTAAGTATAAAGCATATTAGCTTAAGAACAATGACCTATAGGAAACCTACCGCGAAGACTTTAGTATCTTTATAGCATAGACCTTTAGAGACTGTAACTAGATTACTGTTTATAACCTTTAATGATTCCTCTAAGTTTATAGTATATAGGTTAAGAAGTACAGAAATACCATAATACTAAAAGCCCTCCTTAACACCTTATAAGAAAAAGATCCTACAGAATAGACTAAGCTTAAGATTAGGGAGCATATAGCAACTAGAGGGAGGTTTAATTTAGGACAAATCGACTACCTTCTTAAGAATAACTTTGCTAGTACTAGTACCACCACCACTAAAACCCTAATCTTAATCTTACTAACTATAAACCCTACCCTACCTATAATACCTATAAACCCCGTCCTACCTATAACACTACCTATATAACCTATCTTGTTAGCATAATAAAACTAACCGTATACTAATCTGCTAGCAATAATAGGACTATCCAAATAGAACTAAAACTAGGGTTTTGGCAAGGAGCTAATAAACCTTATAAAGATATATATAGAAGATAAGTACAGCGAAGAAGATAATAACTTCGACTTTAAACTTACCATCTTCCACAACCTTTGCAGTAGAGCTAATGTACCCTAAGAAGCCAAGGTTAAAGCCTACCCTATAATGTTACGCGGCTTAGCACTTAACCACTACTATACTAACCTTAAGAACGTTACCCTAACCCTTTCGTTTGACCAAATCTACGACGCCACACGTAATTACTTTAAGGGACCTAAGTACAGACGTGGCATACTAGGGCAATGGAACTTAATAACCTTAAGGTCTATAATAAGCAAAGGCGAGAATACTGGAAAATTAACCCTAGACTGCCTATAGTTGCTTATTAAAGAACTAAGACACCTCCAGCATGGTCTTAACCCAGATTTACACATAGATAAGTTTCTTTATAATAAGCTTATTAACGCCTGCCAGGAGTTACTAGCGTGTTAATATACCTACTTTAAACCTTTTAACAGCTTAACTGGCCTAATTAATGACTTATAATCCTCTATTACAATATTTAAAAAGTTAAATAGTAAGAACCCCTAAGCCTTCTTTACCGACCGCCGCTACTATAGATAATACCCCTAATTACCTCATAGAATATAACCATCTTTATCCGGCCGATATGAATTATTAAAGAAGCGCTACTTTATCTGCCATAAGGAAGGCTGCTAGTTGTCTAAACATTTAAGAGAAGAACGCGATAAATTAAGGAAGAAGTTTAAAAATAGACTTAACCGCCACTTTAATAGATACGCTAAGTAATATATTACTAAGTATAAGGGAATATATTATAATAATAAACTTAACTTAGAATCTACTGATAATGTAATAGAAGCCCTTATAATCGATATTGAGTTACTACTACTATCTCCAACTTAGGAATAGACTGAACTATTTCTTACCTCTTTTGGAATAATATAGCACGAAGAAGCCATTAATACTATAACCGACTTAGCGGACCAATCCTTTACTTATATAATTACCGGCACCAACCTAACTACTTACTATAACAACTTAGACCTATTTGCCTATGTTACTACTAGCTAATATACCTCTAACAAGTTTTAGGGAGTAATAATTAATATAAGAGCCTTAAAGAAATTAATAGTAGGTTATAGACAATACCTCGCATATAGGAAGACCTATAACACCGTTATTAATACCTTAAAGGCTAGCGCTATTAACGTCTAGTTTAGCATCAGCTCTACCTCTTTTATTGGCTCCGTTATAGTTAATACACTAGTTAGCAATGTTGAGTTTTATATTATAAAGGCCAATATACCCTTTCTACTGTGTCTTGCAGATATGGACATACTAAAGGTCTATTATAATAACCTTAAGAATATCCTAGTCATCCTAACAAAATTGGTGCCAGTAGTTTGCCAATTTAGTTACCCCTTCCTATTATGGGAAGAGTTACTATAGTTATTTATAACCCACTTATTTGATTAAAACCCTTGCTACCTAACTACTACTAAACTCCGCCAACTCCACTGTTACTTTAGATACGTATTGGCAGACAAACTATATAAGGTGCTAGAACGCTTTGGCCACGATAATATTAACAAGTAGGTTATTAACTACTTTACTAAGTACTATTCCCACTGCTAGAAATACGGCAAATCTCCTAGATAGTTTAAGTTTATACTATAAGAAGACCAAAATTCCGATTTTAACTGTTCTATTTTTATTAATATTATATATATTAACGGGAGTCCTATTCTCTACGTAATTAATAAAGCGACTAGATTTTAAGCCGCAAGATAGTTATATAATATCTCCGCAAAATATATACATGGGATATCCTATAACTATGATAAATTAACACCTATATTGGACCACCTAACTATATTACCTATAACGCTAGGAAGAACTTCGTAAGTAAGGAGTTTTAATAGCATGCTATAGCAATAGCCATATTAACTAAGAGCGTCCTAGTAGAAGCTTACTGGTCTATTAAAATGGTAAAAAGAGCTTACCTAACACTATGCTGAGCATACTAGATAATTATAGAGGAGCTATAGGACTTAGGAATAACTAAAGAATTAGCTCTATAAATAGCAGTAAAAGCCGCCAATAATATAGCTGGCCTAGATGGCCTAGTCCTAATACTCCTTATCTTTAGTACCTACCTTTAAATAAGCGAACTTAACCCACTAGCACCCTCTATTATATAGCGAGCGGTAGCCATAAAGAAGGCAATGGAGGATATCGCAAGGATTAGGGTAAAGAAGTAAGTTAATAATGCACTAAACCAATAAAACGGCCTATCTGTTACTATAATCTATAACCTCCCCCTTAACTTAGAAGTACTTATATAACGCGAAGGTAATACTAGACAGAGCGGTAAATAGACTAGCCTATTTAAGTTGCTTAGAATTAATAGAGATATATATAAGGTATAGCTCCTTAGCGGACCTATTAATTTTAGGACCATAGTAGTAAAGCTATACCTATAACCTAAACTAGAAGAACCTAATAAGGAACCAAAGGAAGAACTAATTAAGGAACTAACTAAGGAACTAACTAAGGAACTAGTAGCTAGTATAGGGGCCCCCCCCCCCCCCCAACAAAAAAAAAAAAAAAGAA
>Ga0307507_10006205_pt1 | contig 18622 bp, 7 predicted proteins | sample 7_EM_MG_FD_207223 | JGI IMG/M metagenome (GOLD analysis project Ga0307507, IMG submission 207223) | Populus trichocarpa ectomycorrhiza microbial communities from riparian zone in the Pacific Northwest, United States - 7_EM | ecosystem: Host-associated > Plants > Roots > Unclassified | place... | reverse complement strand
GACTTTTGCTTGTGGCACTTCAAAATTTCAAACCAGCCTTTCGATTTGTTTTTCCTTCATATTTGATCATTGTTCTTTTAATTACAATTTTTTTTAATTTGTAATGGTATATAGAATTGGAAATGTTTTTTTTATCAATTTCATCCTCCTTTAATTTTTTATCTATCAAGTTTGGTCTTTGTTTTTTTTATTGTTTATTTGTTTTAGACAATTTTTTGAATTGAAGTTTTTTTTACGATTTCATCGACCTTTAATTTTTTTTTCCCATGTGATGTAATCCTCATTCTGTTTTTTGCACTTTTGCTTTGACGGATTTTTTTAATTTAATTTTTTGATGATTTCATCTTCCAACATTAAATTGGTTGGGAATTGAGTTTCTTGATTGAATTAAGATTTAGGACTTTGTAGGTTACAAGTTTGGGGGACAAACCCATGTTTAGGAGATTCACGTGGGTTTACTTCGTTTTGTTTCCTTATTTTAAGCTAATGTTTTTTCAATTTCATCCTTTAATATTTATTTATTTTTAAATTTCAACCTCCTTCAATTTTTTATCAGTCATATTTTGTCCTCGTTCTTTTAATTTCTATTAGTTTTGTTTTAGATGATTTTTAGAATTGAAGGTTTTTTTTATCATGTCACCATTCAAATTTTTTTATGTGCTTTGGTCCTCATTCTTTTTGTTGCAATTCTTTTTTCTTTGGCAAGTTTTTTAGTTTAGATTTTTTTTCGATTTCATCCTCTAATATTAAATTGGTTGGTAATTGAGATTCTTTATTGAACCCAAGTCTAGGATTTCACAAGTTGTGAGTTTGGATGATTAACCTTAATATAGAAGACTCACCCATGTTTCCTAGTTTTTTTTTAAGCTAATTGTTTTTCAGTTTCATCCCTCAGAAGTCAAGTTTAATCTTTCAACATTTATTTATTTCTTAAATTGCGTCTCCATTCTTTAATAGAACCCGAGGTTAGTTGAGACGTGGCCAAGGATTAATAAGGAGAAGAATAAGGGAAGAAAAAAAGAGAGGCAAATTATCCAACTGGGTTAACTCATTGTGGTCGTGTCGATCGCCTAGGTCATTAATGATTTTGCGAGTTAGCATGAGTCAATATGGTGTACTGTCGTCATCTTTTCATTTTGCTCCATAGATTTTTTTTTGCGATTTAATCTTTTGATAATTTGATGTACTACATTTGAGTTAGGGTTGGTCGGGGTTAAAACAATAATAGTGTTAAATTGTTTTTTAATCATATCACTATTTGAATATTGCAACCGATTCACACTTGGCTCATTAGGTTGAAGAAGCCACATCAACTTTTTTTTATTTATTACCATGTATGATGATTGACATATTGGACAAGTTTTTGATCCTCATTTCAAGTATTTAATGACATAAAAAAAAAAACTCTAATATTTTTCTTAATGCAGTCGTTGTGTTTTGATCCGAAGGGGGACTCAGTATTAATTTATATAAATATAAAAGTTAATTAATCCCATCTCCTTTTATATATGACAGTCTTAGCCCATCCAATTCCGCTTGACCAATAAAAATCTGTTCACCAAGTGCAATCCTCGGGAATAAAGCCAAGCCTAGTCGAAGGAGATTTAGCTGCATGCCTTCCCGCCAACAAAGTTTTAACAGAATTCTGAGGGTTGGAAGTTTTAATTCTCTATCTCACACAGTTGTCATGGTTCAGTGATGTGTGCTTTGCAGCTCTGATCCACGTATACCGATTCTTGCACGCCTTTCTATCTGCTAATGCACCAACCAATAGATTCTTATAATAATACCCCTCCCCCGTGTGTGTGTGTGTGTTGACTTCCTCCATTATTATTTCTTAGTAAGCATCACTTGCAGAGTACTCTTGCAGCCTAAATAGAGACATCTAAACTTAAATTGTTTCCAGGGTCCGTCTATCAGGGCTCAAGGGCTTTAGCATGCCACGTTTAGGGGTGCCAACTCCTTGTTCAAGATCGTCAACTAGGTTAAATTTAATTTCCCCACTGTGTTTTCTTGTTACATTCTTTATTTTCTCTCGAATGCCACGCAAGAGACTTTCAAGTTTTTCTGCCCCTTGTTTAAGTTCAGCTTTCACGTTGCATGTACATAAGTGGTGTGGATAATGGAATTCTGCAAGTCACTTTGTGAAACCCAGATGGAATTCTCAGTGGTATACTCTAAACGATGAATCTAATAGAGGGTACTTTACATTTTCTGTGTATACTCTCTTTTTTGGCCCTCTCTCTCTAACAGGTTTATAATCTTTAAGTCTTAAAATGCTACGACAGCTTAAGAAACCATGCCATTAAACTCAGACTTAGGCTAACCAAAAATGGATTGAACACTTTCTTGTTATATATGATCAGCACATTCTGTGCAGTTTTATATGAACACCTGAAATGATCCATAACTAAAATTATAACAGTTAGCCGGTCCTTCAAACCTAAAATTTTGTCAATGGAGGGAGATTGTTCATTTCTTTCTTAAGCTGGAGCTCAGTGAGGGTCTAATTACTGTACAGGATTAAGGGAACACGTTTTAAGGTTATAGTAGAAACGGAAGAACAGGTGGAAGTCTCATTCACAGGAGGGCAAGCTCGTTCCTCTGAACATAGACAAAAGGTAATTATTTATTTGTTTCAATGCTTTCCTTTAAAACAGAGAGAGAGAGATATATAATGACTAAGCTGATAAAATTCTATTATAGGTTTGTAATGCTTCGTGGTTCCTCAGGATTCTACTAGGATTGCATTCAAGTTCAGGAAGGACAAGTAAACAAACTTAATCTCTGTTTTTTCTTTCTTTCTTATGGGATCTATTTTCACACGGAAACTCAGGATTCTACTAGAGTAATGACCTTTTTTTAACGTGGCTGACTTGAATGGATAGGTTTCACTACATGGCCGTAGCGGACAACAGACAGATTCATGCCATTGCCTGATGACCGATTGCCGCCAAGAGACCAGCCCTTGGCCTATCCCGAGGCCGTTCAGCTTGCCAATCCTGTCGAGCCAGACTTCAAAGGAGAGGTATATACATGCTTAGACTTCAAAGGAGAGGAATATACATGCTTCTTTCTCTCTCGTCTCTCGTTTTAATTCTTATAAGATTTGGAATTTTTCCATCATAAAATGTATAGTTGGATGATAAGTACCAATACTCAAATGAAATTAAAGACAACAAGGTACATGGGTGGATATGCATGGACCCGCTAGTTGGGTTCCGGCAAATTACACCGAGCGATGAGTTTCGATCCGGCGGACCTGTTAAACAGAACTTGACCCAACCACTCTTGCAGTAAGCAATGCAGCTTAATTATGGTAATTAGGCTCTTCATTTCTAACAGCATTTTATTATGGGATCAAAATGTTATAATCAGATGTTTCTGATCAGTGCTCACTACTCGGGAGATGGTTTGGTGCCATATATTGGAGCTGGTGAGGCATGGAAGAAAGTATCTGAACCCGTGTTTATGTATTTTAACTCTGTGATGGATGGAGATGACCCTCTTTCAATTTGGGAGGACGCTAAATTGCAGGTTATTTTCATTATGTCTAAAATGAGATTAACTCCTCAACTATACCAATAGTTCAAGCAAATTCATTTTTAGCTACAGCTAATAAAGGTTTATAAGTGTGATAATTAGATGTTGATCGAGTCCAAAGCTGGTTATAATTTTCCAGCTTCAGAGGATTACCAAAAACCGGATCAACGACGGATTGTTAGTGCGAGACAGGTAGGGAAGCAGAGATGATCAATCTGATTTACTTTATATATATTAATGGTTGTCTTGTTCAATGTCTAGGCTTGTTAGCAATGATTGTATACCAGCAAATGGAGCTTATGCTGGAGTAGCCTTGCCAGGAGATGTGATGTCGGATCGTGGCAAAGAGAACGCAAGGTGTAGCTTTGAATTTTGTTTATCTTGTCTGTTCTTAACCATTTCCGCAACATAACAAAGAAGCGCTAAGAATATACACCAAAAGGATGGATAAAAGAGACTCAATGCTTTGTTGAAGCCATTTTAGGGGAAGTTTTTGTCTAGCAGACCCTTGAAGATAACAATGTTTCCTGTTATTTGCTATCAGGATTTCCAATTCTGAACTATAGCAGATGAAGACGGCTACTTTTCCATTACTATTACCTCAGGCATGACTCCCTAGATTTGGCTCTATTAAAATTTCTTTGGAAGCACCTCTACCACTATAAACCATAACTTCAAATCCTGGAACACAGGTTGTGACATTGAGATGGGTGATCTCGTGTATGAACCTCCGAGAGATGGGCCAACATTGTGGGAAAGAGGCATCCCTGATCGTTCGGCAAAACAGTTTTGTGCTCCTTGTTCTAATCCCAAGTACATCAATAAACTCTATTTTAATCATCCTGAAAGTTTAGTCATGCTAGCTTGCGCAAAAGGAAATCTCTCCTCCCGAGGCTTATTTTTGCAATGACGTTCTTCCATCTTCTTTGTGCAAACGAGATTGCAATACTTAATGGTTTCCTAAAATATATACTCACGGCAGAAATAGCAAATTTAAAATTTTTCAGGATTTCTAATGATCCTGTTAAACATATTTAAAAATATTTTAGAGTTTTATACGGAGATTATCTGAAGATCGAATGTTATTTTCGACTTTAAATATTTGCTTTAAAAGCTGAGTTATTGCAAACCACAAACTGTTAAATTGTCTTGTCTCTAACAATAGTACATACAAACCACCAGTGAAAGAGAAATTATTATATCTTAGAATACTATCTCTTTTCTTTTATGTTTTAGGTATTTTAGTATTATACTACTGTATTCACTTTTTTCACCATCCACATAAAATAAAAGATATAGCTTTTTATTTATAGGGAAACCTAAAACCCCTATAAATAAATAAAAATATCAATTTACCCCTTAAATAATATCATATATTATTTTAGGTTAATTTTAGAAATTTATTCAATCAAGTCCTCACTTGATTTTTCTAGGTCTAGAATTGTAATTCCCTGTATAAATTACACTCCAGTCTTTAATTTCTAAAACTTATTTATAATCAAGTCACACTTGATTAATCATCTCATTTTAATTTATGATCAATGATTCTTAAGAGTGCGACCCATTAGTTCCCTAATAAATTCACCCAAATATAAATCACAATCCTAAATAAAATAGGATTAAATAAATTAAACAAATTTATTTATTATCAATTCAACAATTAATTGATTTATATTTTAAGATTAAGTACAATCTCTAGCAATCTGTCACGATTCCTTAAATATTAGAAAAGTTATAAGTGACTTAACTTAACCTTTTAGTGATCAGTTTATTAGAGTAATTATTATTTCATCATCAATAATTAATATTCTGATTTAAATATTATAGCATGGAATGTGTCTACCATGTCAAATCATGTATGTTCTTTGAATAAGATTCGAAACTCTTTACAAATTTTATTCCACCTTGCACAAAGATTTACAATCAATACCATTTGAGAATAGATAAAATATTTTTTCTAATTCATCTAAGGTGATGAATCATCTTTTAATTACTTAAATACCTTCATATAGTTCATGTTATACTTAATATTTTCCCGTTTGTTACCCTTGACTAGAACAACATGTAGTAGGATCAAAACATAACACTTTCTATATAAGATAATTTAGTGATCTCAAGTCTAAGAATCATTTACGCAACTGTCATGTGAGTCTTTCCATAAACACAAGTAATCTCTCCATATGGAGTTCTCATGCGACTCAATTCAGTGAACATGTCATCTGACAAACACCTACATATTAGTTCTAGATATCCTTCATACCTCAGCTTATGAGAACAACTGTTTCCTATCACAAAGAAAAAAACATAATATGTATCAGTCTTAATAGTTCTAATTAATATTAGTCTTAATAAAGCATTGATTAGGAACATTTTAGGAACAATGCTTTGATGCAATAGAAATCCTATGATTATAATAACTTTATAATTTTCTTTGCAAAATATTTTTATCCCAAAAACTTTATCTTTATTCTAAATTCATTAATCAAGTATTTAATTTATTAATTAAATATTTGATAGATATTAAAGAAAAATATATTTTTATTAATAAATAAAATATATTTAGATGAATAATGTCAAAGCCACGTATAACCAACTAATAAATAAATCTTTATTAATAAATAAATTTTTATTAATAAATTAAATAAGTCTTTAGTTAAATGATAATTAACTAAGCAAAATTAATTCAAAAAAGAAAAGAGAAAAGCGACGAAGCATTCAGTTTCCATGGATGTTAGTTTTTGAAAATTTCTGTTCTTGAAGGCCTGAATAAACAATCCAAAATCAAACCTTTTATTTTCAGGCGGGTTGATGTAATGTGTTTGGTGCATCGTGTTCTTTTAAATTTTAATTTTTTTTATTTAAAATATTTTTTTATGTTTTTAAATAGTTTTCATGTGCTGATGTCAAAAATAATTTTTTAAAAATAAAAAAAATATTTTAATATATTTCTAAATAAAAAAAACACTTTAAATCGTTACCGCTATTACAATCTCAAATACACCCATACAGAAAAGGATAACTCAATTGAAAGACATGGACTCTATTGGCTATACAGTATAGATGTACCTGGTGCTCCACTTGTTGAAGGTGATAACACTTTGTTTTTTACACGACCAAAAAGCACTAGCCCTTTCCTAAAAGTATAGATTATGATAGTTTGGAAGGTCCTCCTTCTAGTTCCAGAAGCAAAACCTGAGAGTTCATTTTAGTCCACTTGTATTTTACCTCTATACTTTTTGACATGTTAATTAAAAGAACCTAACTGGTGTGGACAAGACGTGATCTATTATGGATTGGAAGAGTAAAATCATGCTTTTGCCCTTGACCAAAACAATTACAGACCTAGCATTGAGGGTAAATGGGTCTTTTTATAACTAGTCATTCTTGAATTAGTTGGGGGTATCTCGGCTTTTTTATAATTTTTTTGCATAGTTAAAGTACTTAATTGCCCTAAAAAAACCACTTGACTATGGTTTAGAAGCTTTTTTTATATTTCATTTTTTCAAGCATAGTATAATGACTTTATTATCCTTGGAATTAAAATTCTCATAGCTTGACTTCATAGGCTTATTACTAATTTCACAATGTTTTTCTCATAATACTTATTTGGTCTTAGGGGCAATATGGTATTTTGATAAATAAAAAAATTCAAAAAAGTTGATAATGTGTGAATTGCACATGTTAGTCGCTTTGTTGCCTTCAGGCAACGTATGTAACTGACTCTAATGGTTGAAACTATTAATCTTCTACAACATCATTTGATTCGTCTCGACATCCTCTTTCTTTCTAGGCAACGTGTATGGTCAACGAACCTTCGGTTCGGCGCCAAAAGCCTTTTCTTCTTCTTTTTTTCTCTCTCCTCCTAAAAATATGTGACTAACCCTCCAAGTTTGCAGATCAGCCCTTCAGGTTTTTTTATCTTTGGATTTGGTCCCTTTTTTTTTTTTATTCCTATTTGTTTTATTTTAATTGATTTCTAAAATCTATTTTTTTTTCAATTTCATCCTCCAATTTTTTAGTGTATCAAATTTAATCTTTAATCTTTTGATTGTTTTTTTTATTTGAGATGGTTTTTTAATTTGATTTTTTTTTTCTTAATTTCACCCTCCATTTTTTTTCTTTTAGATTTAATGCTCATTTTTTTTTGCTATTTTTTTTTTGCTTTGGTACACTTTTTAAATTGAGATTTGTTTTTTGATTTCATCCTTCAACATTAAACCGGTTGAGAATTAAGTTTTTTAATTGAACTCGATTCTATGATTTCACGGGTTGTGAATTTGAGAGATTAACCATTTTTTATATTATTAAATTTGGGTTGCCTGTTAAAAAAATATTAAATTAACAAAAAATATTAAACATAATCAACTAAATGACTAGAGTCTTGAATTGTTTTACTTATTTAGAAATCCTAGTGTCACTTGAAGTTGTTTCTTCTTATCTACACAACCCGGGGCGTTGCACTAGCTACTAGTATAGGTTTACTCGAATAGTTTTTTTTTGTCCTTTTTTTAATTTAATTTTGTTTACTGATTTTAGCTTTCAATATTTGGTTCATTATAATTGAGATTTCTAATTTGTTTTGATATGGATTCCATGGATTTATCATGATATCATACCCCAAATTACAGGTTTCGTACGTTAACTATGGTTGACTCAGGTCAATCCAATGTGCCACCATTTCAATATTTTTTTAAAAAATATCCAATATGTCACCATTTAAGTATTTTAAAAGTGTTTCAGCTGGTATGCATCATATTTTTGACTTCCTAACATCTTTACATGGTTTTTAAGGTTGAAAAAAAAAATTAATCTGACCTAAAGCGTAGTGTAGATAAAAAAAATATTAGTGTATTCTATTAATGTGTGATACTAAATTCATATTTCTTTTTCTTGAGATTTAACGATTTTGTTTTGATGGGACACCAACTAGACAATTGATATTAAATCTAAATCATGAAAACATTTGGTTTATGAAAACCAAATCATTTTATAATATTGGTTTAATCACATGATTAATGTAGTATCCTTTCATATTTTGGGTTAAGTTTTTGTTGAAAATTGTTCTCTAACATAAACAGTTTAATATGGAACATTAACATGTCGAAAATCAATATAAATAAATTAAAAATTGATATAAAAAGGCTTTTAATTGACAAACATTAACATTGAAATATCACATGATTTTCTTATGACTTATTTAGTGTGGACTTAAAAAGTTAAAATGAGGCTTGTAAGGTACTAAAATGTTTACGGATAAGAGATTCTAGTCTAAATAAGTTTTAGTTTAAGTCAAATGCATGCTCAACTGAAGCAAAGATTTGAGTTAATTGTAAAATAATTTTTAGCTTTTTATATATAAAACAAAATAATTGGTTATATTAGAACAAAATATTTAAAATGTCACTTTTTAATTCTATATTAAAACCATCATATTTAGTTTTGCATTTAACCCATCCTACTTAATTCCGCAAAAACATTTTACTAAGATCTTCTATAAATAAGAGGAAAGAGATGTCAATTTGAGGAATGAAAAACAATATGAAACATCTCCATTACCTATTGTGTACTCCTTTATCTCTTTCCTTTTAAAGCTTTGGGTTTGTTGTACTAGAGAGAATTTGAAATTGATTTTAAAAAACTTTATAGGCCTTATTTGGTTGTGCAATTTTTCAAGGTAGTGTTGTTGTAATATTGAGAAGCTGCTTGTAGTAGAACCATTTGTACCAAGTGATGGACAAATAGTTGAATCCTTAATAACAACATTTATAGTTTCTTATTTTTTCCTGAAAATTCATCAACAAGTAAGCTATATTTATTTTGAGTTGAGATATCTTGATTTCCTGTATATAGATTTAGATTTACTTTCTTGATTATTAGGTTATTGATTTTCTTATATAATTAGTTTTCTGAGTTAGCTTGATTAGTATTGTGTGAGTGTGTTAAAAACATGGTATCCAAGCTAGTTTTTTGAAATCCTTAAACCCCTAATTTTTCCTTTACTATATTCATTTTTTTTCTTCTTTTGAAGTCTTTAAATCCTTTAAGAAAAAAAACATCGAATCATTCTCTCTTTAATATATTAAGAGAAACATATTGTGTTTTGTGTATGATATTTTAAAAAATAATACAAAGATAAAAAAAAATATTTGAACAACTTTCCATAATAATAATTTGGAGATCCTTTCACTTTTGATCAAATGCTTCAATCCAAGTTGTTCAAGGTCTGATTGAGCTGAAATTTTTAAACACGTCTAGGCCATGAGGTTTTATAATCTTAATTGTGAAGATTGGATTTGGAGCAACCTAATTTGTGTTTTTAGCCGTGAACATTAACCGTGATTTTAGGATTCACACAAAAAGGAGAATATTTATTTTGATTGTTATATGTTTGATTTAGGCATTCTAAATTAGAAAAAGATCAGTAATAAACATGGATTCATTAAAAGATCATGAGAACTTCATTTACATTTGCCAAACTAGTCGAGAAAACTAATTTATATGATGAAATAATAGATGCGATGAAGAAAATGGTGAAACCTGATTTTGAATTAACAATGGAGGAGAGAAACTTACTCTCTATGGGTTATAAAAAGATGATTGGTAGAAGTAAAGAATCATGAAGAATCTTGTTGTAAAGTCTCGATAAATCATAAATAAGATGATAGAGAAACATGGTGAAAATTTGATAGAAAAGATTTAATAAGGAAAAACTGAACAAAATATTAGGGTACATTAAAGGAATAATTATAAGTGATGAAAAAAAATTATTTCAAAAATTAACTTGAGGATGTTGAAAGTTTGGTCATAAATCAGTATAAGAAAACATTGGAAATAAATCTTGGTGCACCTAAACAAGGCCTAGGGTCATTAAAGGAGAGGGGTATAAATACAATGAGACAAAATCAGCTCATTTTTTCTCTACTAGGGCCGACCATAATAGCCTTATAAGAGTCCCCTTTCTTGTTCTTCTTTATCAAATCCTTTTGCATGTCCTTGCCAAAACAATGTTAAGTGAGAAATGAGTTTGGAAAGAAGGGAGCTACACTTAAAAGACATTGAGAGATAAAAAGAGAGACGGCCAGAAAAGGAGGAGGAGGAGGAGGAGGAGAAGAAAAAATTGTCTAGAAAGCCTTTAAGCTCAAATTTGTTTGGTAAGATGATTTACATTGTTTAAATTGTGCTCTTGGTAACATTTGATGGAGATGATGAAAAACCCCTAAATGTTGTAACCTTAGGGTTTGTATGCATGTTGAAAATAAAGGTGTAACGGAACAAACATGTTAAGTGAATAAGGAAAGACACAAAACTAAGTGAAATACGAAAGAAAATTGAAAAGAAAAAAAAAAGTTGAAATCCCTAACCTTAGAACCGGCTAGCCTTAAACAAAGAAGGAAAGAAGAGGTATGGTTTAAAAGGGGTAATGTTAAATGTTTAATAAGTGTAAGTTGTGATTAAAAAATGGAAGTTTGGATAAATGGAAGAAATGTGTGTTCTTGTATACATGGAAGGGTTTTTATGGTGAAATGTTAGGAAGGAATATATGGTAAATATATGAGAATAACAATAAAAAGGCTAGAACCAAAGGAATAATAGAAGAAGAGAATTTCTACCCCTACATGTCGACAAAAAGGGAGATTGTAATTAGTTTAAAAATTATAATATAAGTGTTTAACAAGTTGGGTAAATGATTAGTTATGATGAAAATTTTGGTTTTAGTTAAGTTGAAGAATTATCTTTTCTTGGTGAAGGTGGGAAGTATGATTATAGAATAAGTTCTTGTTATAACACATATTTAAAACTTGGAACATGGTTAGTAGATTATACTTTATGAATTAAGAAAGAAAAAAAAAGTAATTGGAACGAAATAAATTAGGGAAAATGAGCATGGTGGTTTTGGCCATGAAAATAGTTCAAAGGAAATTGTTGGATTGATGAAAACCTTTTTGAAATGAAATTGTATTATGTAAATGAAATGATAATGATGTAAGAACAATGGTTATTTTTACTCATTACTCAAAAGGTTATTATATTCCAAGCATAAATTTTTAAAAGGAAAGGAAAGATATAAACAAGTGATGATGAACTAAGTAAGGTAATTTGTAAAAATGGGTTAAGTTATCTTGAGAAATGGGTAAATTAGAAGAAGTTATGTTAAATATGAAAAAAAAAAATAAAGGAAAAACACTTAACGATGAGGGTTAGATATATTTGGTTAATAGGAGGATTGTACGTAAAAAATGTTATGGGATATATGGAATAAAAATACTTGGTTGTTTGTCAAATCTATAGATTGAGAGTCTGGACAATTTTGTTACCTAAGGTGATTAGGATTTGAAAATGATAAAATTTGAAAACAAGTCTTTTCATGAAAATTGTATCAAGGAATATTAGTTTTCAAACGAGACTGCCTTGTTGAATTTGGAGTTATAAAACTCTAAATATAACTTAAAAATTGAAGAAAGGTCGAAATTAATCATACTGTACATATTGTATAAAGCGCGATAATGAGTAATTTTAGGTGTGTTAATGGCAGAATTGAGTTTTCTACCTTTTAGTAGAGTTCAAATCTAAGCTTTCAGAAGAGACAAGACACACTTAAAACCAAAATCTATAACGTTAGTTATAAGTAAAATACTAAACAGTGTTCTTGAGTGATAACTGGTTTAGAAATTGCAATGAAGAAGTTAATTGAAGGAACTAATCGAAAACGTAAAGTAATTTATGACAGTGGACATGTGTGAATGGAATTGTAATGATTTGAGAACTCACATTATGGTGAAGTTATGAAATGATACTAATGATGTCTTGTAAATTCAAAACAATGGAGATAACTGGAATAGAATCATCTGCAACCGAAGGAAACCACATAGTCAAAGGAACAGGTAGGTGTACTTCACCTCACTTGAGTTTTTGAAATCTTATTATCTTGTCTTATTGCAAATATTTTGTTTATTGAATGCGCTTTAATGGTTGGAAAAGAAAAAAAATCAAGAGGAGAAATTGACAATCAGATGGATTGTCATATTTATTGGTAAGCATGAGGGGTTATCAGATTATTGATAATCAGATGAATTACCACATTTATTGGTAATCGTGAGGGATTATCGGATTATTGGCAGTCAAATGGATTGCCAAATTTATCAGTAATTGTGAGGGGTTACCGGATTATGGGCATTAGATGGATTGCCAAATTTATTAGTAATTATGAGGGGTTACTAAATTATGGACAATTAGATGGATTGCCTGATTTATTGGTAATTGAGAAGAATCACCAAATCATTGACATCCATGAGAGAATAGCTAGAAGGTTGTCAATTACAGTGAATTGTTAGAGATTTGATGATCATGAGGGTTGGTTATTATGAGTTTAATTGGTAAAGTAAAGATTTAAATTAATGGTGTTAATACTAAAGAGATATTGAGAAGGAATAATATAACTAAAAATACTAAATCTTATAGTTGAAATTTGAAAGTTAATCTTATGTATTAGTTACTCTTTTACATGTCATTCATATTCTCGGCAGGAATAGGAGTAATAGTATAATACATCATAGTCGTTATTGTAAATTAATGTAATGTTTAAATCTTATGGGAATGTATGACTTTATATGTAATTTAATTACTATCATTTTGGGGATTGTAAATAATTTTATAAGATAATTATTTGTGAATTAATAATGTACTTAATAGAATTAATAAAATATTGTGTAGGATAGATTTTAATATTCTTAAATTGGTTTAGGTATATTTTAATTTTTTTTTCAATGTTCATACTATATAGATGTTTAAACATATGATTAAATTTGTTGAGACACGGAGAAATATGTATGAGTTGGAGTAGGATATGATCTAGGATGATTGGATTATAATTGAGACTTGATAATTGATATGACGAATGGAAATGAAAGTGTAGATAACTGGATATGTTTAAATGTAGGAGAAACTCTGCTGAATTCTTATAAAAAAAATTTTGCACCGCAAATTACCAATGTATCGTGAAAAAAAAAAGATGTTAAAATTTGGGGTCATTTCACTTTTTATCCATTTAGAGGGTGTTTGAGAGTGTGATAGAAATGCATTAAAATAATATTTTTTTTTATTTTTAAAAAATTATTTTTTACATCAGCATATAAAAACAATCTAAAAATATAAAAAAATTAAATTTAAGCCAAAAAAACAAAATTTAAAATTTCATAGAACATGATGTAAACGGTATCTAAAAAGAGTAGTAGAAAGGAAATGAGATAAATGTAAAAAAAGACTAGAGAGTAAAAGAAAAGGAGGGATAATAGTTTGACATTTGTAATCATATTATATTTGTAATAGATGAGCATCTCATTCTGTCATCTATAACTAGAAAATTATCTTTATTTTGTTATATTACAAGTATCCTGTGGAGTTCAAGAGTGAAGGTAAAAAAAAAAGTTTTAGGTAATTAGTCACTTAAAACATGTGATTCTGCTTAAATAACTATAAATTAAATTAGGCCTAATCGATCTAAGAAAAATAATACTGTTGATAAGTTTACTTATTAGGCCTTGTTTGTTTGTTCCAAATTTTTTCATATTTATTTAAAATTATAAAAGTTTGTCAAAGAAAAACAATTTCCAGCAAAAAAAAAAAAAAATTGGTTTGGTTTTCAGGAAAGTGTTTTATAGAAGTTGCGAAAAATTCAAAAATATTTTTTCATTTGCTGATTATATGAGATTTGGTCATCAATCTTTTGATTTATATATATTTTATTTTGAATCTTTTTATTTATTTATTTTTCAATGTCATCCGTTAGAATTTAATTCTTATATCACTTTTTATTCTTATTCTTTTGATTGTTTTTTATTTTTTTCTTTAATTGAATTTTTTTCATCTATTAAATTTAATCATTATTCTTCTAATTAATATTTAATTTATTTAATATAATTTATGAAATTAATTATTTTTTAATTTCATCATCTTTTAACTTTTTTATCTGTTAGATTTGATTACATTCTTGTAATTGCTATTTATTTTATTTGAAATAATTTATGAAATTTAATTTTTTTTTAATTTCATCATATTTTAACTATTTTATCTATTATATTTGGTCTCCATTCTTTCTTTATGATTTGTTTTATTTGAAATAATTTAGGAAATTAATTTTGTTTTTCAATTTCATCCTCCTTAACTTTTTCATATGTTAGATTTGGTCTCTATTATTTTAATAAACTTGAAAAATAATAATTATTTTTCAACTGATTTTGCTTGACATAAAAAAATATTAAAAAGTATTTTACAACTTTTTTCTTATAATACTACTGAATATAAAAAAATAAATTAATTTTTAGAAATCCACTTCCCGTGGAAAATACTTCTCCATACAAGCTTGTAAGCAAGTTGCCCTTGGCAATCACTGCACTAAAAACATATTTAATATAATCTCTTGAGTTCCGTAGCCCAAGTTTACGTTTCAAGCGGTTGGCCCAAAACAAAATAGTAACAAAGTGGGCTTAGGAGTGAGAAGCTAAACACAGGTCAAAACAGGCAATTCGTACCTTCCAAATCAATCGGTGAGTATAAAATCTCCCATCCTCAAAAACTAGGGTATAAAAGGGTTCAAATCCTCTCCGCCCAAAAAGCTCTTCCCTCGAATAAACGTTAAATTAAACCCACAACAAAGCATCAACTCCTCCAATCGGTAATTTTAATCTCTTCCATAGATTCACGCTCTTTCTGCAAAAATCTACAGTAGCTTCTTTGTGTTTGATTTACAGATCTCTGGGAATGGCGACGTTTGAGCTGTATAGAAGATCGACGATCGGGATGTGCTTGACGGAGACTCTTGATGACATGGTTCAAAACGGTACTCTCAGTCCTGAGCTAGCCTTCCAGGTTCTTGTTCAGTTTGATAAGGTACATGTAAATCACACTTAATCCAGTTTGATAACTAACCACTTTGGGTTCTCTCTTTTTAATTTTTTTTGTTTTGTCTTTTCAATTTTAGTCCATGACTGAAGCTTTGGAAACAAAAGTGAAGAGCAAAGTCTCAATTAAGGTAAGTTATTTCAATTTTATGTTTTATTTAGCTATTACGATTGCCATCTTTTGTCAATTGATCATCGTTTAAAGCGAATTGGGATAACGAGTTTTATGGTTGTCAATTGGATCTGAACTAATTCTTTTGTGCTATGTTATAACTAGTTTAGTCAACAATTAAAAATGTTACTAAATTTTGACTTTGCTGATCTGGCCTCTTATTGATTGTGATTCCAAGTCAACGTCTTCCATGTGTGTGTGTGTGTGTGTGTCGTTGATTATCCCTGTTGATTTTGGCCAAAAAATATGTAACGACTCGAAAGTCAAAACAGTTTCTGAAAGTGTTGTGTGTCATGCGTTCCTGCATGCATGTGTGCGTTTCGCTTGATTCATTTTCTGAAGATGTGAAATCATTTTCATCAGCTCTTTATTCCATAATTGGGTCGTGTGAAGATGAGGAATCTATGTAATATAAATAGGGCACCTTCTGTTATACAACCAAACAGCAACATCTCTGGATTATTAATTACTGTTTCTATAATTTAGATTTGTAAATATCGATTTTAACCACAATTATAAAGAAGTTTTGAATCACCTTGATTGATGAATGATAAGATTGGAGTCTACTTAAAAAAAAATATCAACATTAAGAGTCTTTTGTCTGTCAAATTTTGATGACAAACCTGCCTTCTTATCAATGAAGCAGAAGGTTTATGGAATCAAATTGTTGCTGATATAGAACCATTCTATTGTTCCGCACATGTGGAGTGGATGTAATTGGTTTAAGGACAACTTAAGTGTATGCTTGCTGGGAAATGTCACGTGCTCAAGGCACTTTTGGATGTTTGAATTTTCAATGTCAACTGATGCAAATAAACATATCGGATAAATTTAGCCATCCATGAGCACTGCATCATTGGTCAGTGGTTATTTCTCGATCAGCTTCTTAGGCAATTGAAAATTGGTGCTTTGAATGCTTCATTAGCATACTTGTACAGAAACTGTCTTCTATGTTAGTTTTGGGGCAGGTATGAATTCCTACAGTCTTACAAGGAAATTTTGGAGATGATTAATGATGGAACTTTTTATATAGCTTAGGTCTGGACTGGCATTTGTAATTCTCAACCTTGTTATTTTCTTCCTATTTCACCCCCTCCCCCAAATACTTGCGGCGTAGTGACCTAATGGAGCCTCTGGTGCTTCCATGTACATCTGTTGTTGATGCACTTTTCTGTATTAACTGCCATATTATTCCAAGCAGCCAGCAATATGTGGTAGGTTTTGCAGATTTTTGCATTTACAGAGCACTATAGTTGCACTGATGAATTTATGATTTTGTTTTGGATTTGATTGGGCCTTTGTGAGAAAAAAAGAACTGAAGTCCTAGTGATTACCGTAAGATGGTGCATTTTTTAATTAATCTTTTGTGGTCAGCAGTGGTTGTTGGCATAGCCTTCAGAACAAATTGAATCTGCATAGCAAAAGGAGCATCATGGTTGAATGTTTAAGTATCGCATGTGGCAACTTTAACAGTGACTTGGTGGTAGAGTGAGGCAATTGAATGATGGGTGAGGTTGTGCAGTGAGAAGACAATTTAAAGAATGACTTGCTTTATGCTGCTCTGATCATGATACTTCATTTTTGGGAGGGAGGGATATCTTGGTGATTGTTGCTAATTGCATTTCCGAATTAGTTTTGGAGATTTTCACAAGTTAGGCAGGTGGCTGGGAATTGAATGTCATGTCTATTTGAAGTTTTTTGCCTTCACCTTTTTCCGGAACTTGTTCTTATATTCCCTCTATGGTGAAAGTTCGGTGAGGATCCTTTTTATGGATTTGCGTGGGGAAAAAAGAAAAAACGAATTCTGTACCATTTTGGTTGTTGACTTTGGACTTTATAGTCTTATTCTTCCTTTCCACTTTAGGTTTAATGGAGGAGTTCATATTTATAATCTGTGGAACTTGGGCTCTTTAACCAGGGAACTCCTGTCGTAATTTTCCTGGATCAAGATTGTATTTTATGTGTTAGGGTAGCAACTGAAAGGACTCATATTATTTTTCTGGTTTTGGGTGCTACAGGGACATCTGCATACCTACAGATTCTGCGACAATGTTTGGACCTTCATTTTACAGGATGCTATGTTTAAGAATGAGGACACGCAGGAGAATGTTGGGCGGGTTAAAATAGTGGCATGCGACTCAAAGCTGCTTACGCAATGAGGCTGTAGAGGTGGTTATTTGTAAAGGTGGGATGGCAGCAAGATGGGATGCGAGTGTTGTTTACCGTGGATGACTGGACACAGCATGTGTAACCCATCAACAACCTTTTCCAAGTTCCAACTTTTGTTATTTGATGATGTATTATTTTGACGACGGTGATTGTTCGTTTTATTTAATCTGCTAAGAAGATGGTATACTCATGGAATAGGGTAGCATCATCAAACTACAATTTCGTTGGTGGCTGTATTTGTTTACGTATTATTAATCGTTTCTCGTGCTCGGATGCAAGTGCTTGCATGAAGGCAACCTTTTTTTTTTTTTTTTTAAAAAAAAAAGGGTTAAAAGATTGGCACCTCTAAATTATAAAAAATTAGTTAATCAAGCTACTCTATTAATTAATTCAATGTGTTTTTTTTTTTTTTTAGTTTAACGTGGGTGTCCGGGCCAGCTTGCGCGCACCTCGACTAATCCCATGGGCTCTGAAGTTAACGACCATGTAAGCTTCTAGTGGTCATCATATGAGCAACCACATGGCTCGAACCTCAGACCACAGAGAAAGCAAACCTCTTGGTCTCAAGCTTTTTATCATTGGACCACCACCTAGATGGTTATTTAATATGTTTATTTTGTTACATGCAACGTGTGACCTATGCAACGTGTGTCCTTTACTAGCTATGCAACGTGTGTCCTTTACTATTTGATCAATAATTTATATTCCCCCCTCTTTCCTGATATCAGAAGACATTTAATTTAATTTGAAAAGACAAAATAAAGCATGGATTTTGTATCTCGATAGTGAAAAAAGGCTTCCAAATGCTAGTGGATGATTGATTAGGTGAAGGGTCTTTCAT
>Ga0307507_10006204_pt1 | contig 18623 bp, 27 predicted proteins | sample 7_EM_MG_FD_207223 | JGI IMG/M metagenome (GOLD analysis project Ga0307507, IMG submission 207223) | Populus trichocarpa ectomycorrhiza microbial communities from riparian zone in the Pacific Northwest, United States - 7_EM | ecosystem: Host-associated > Plants > Roots > Unclassified | place... | reverse complement strand
ACACAAGCACAGAATTTCTTCTCTTTCAGCAGTTCGATTTCCTCTAAAGGGGGTAACGGTTTGCCACACCTTCTTTATCCTTGCTAGCGTATTCTGGGTTTTCCCAATTTATACGGTACTTGGGCACGGGATGCCGTAGACTCTTCGTTTGGTTACGATATCATACTATACTCGGAAAAAAAAAGAAAGAAAAAAAATCCCCCTCAATCTTGTCAATCTCATAAAGGGAATTGTTGGACATCATGCTTTTGATAATCCAATAGACAGAGTAATTTAAACTTCATTGACCGGCACAGGTGAATATCTCACCATCAAAGTCTCATCGTAAAGGAGAATGATCAGGGCAGAGGGCAAAGTCTTTACTCGAGCCCCATGTTGAAAGTTGCAAGCCCCCAAAAATCATAAAACCCCAGCAACACCACGCCAAAGGTAAACTGCCCCCGCGATCCTACAGTACCAACACCTTCTCCCAACACGACAAATTGACCAACCTGTTCTCCATATCCTTCCCAATTACCCTCCTATCATCCAACAATGGCTGAATATCCTCTTCTCTGCTTGGGAAATCCCCTCCTTGGTATGTGCTAGAGTACTCATTTCTATACCTTTTTCTATCCTGCTTTGTGCTTCCAGGCGGAGTATAACTTAAAATGTTGGCTGAGACTGTTGGTGAATTGGCTGACCGTATCTCTTGACACAAAAAACAGATATCCAGGTCAACGGGTTTGCTACCTTTACCCGTTAACATGATCTTGTTTTACTAAGTCTGTCCCCTTTAAAAGTGATCAAGCTCTCCTCGATAAGTATGGATTGAAGCCTGACGATGCCATCCTGGCTGAGGAAAAACATCTTCCCATCTATGAGGAGATAACTACCAAATATTCACCAAAGTACCTTGCTGGTGGTGCTGCTCAGAACTCTGCTCGCGGAGCTCAGGTAACTAGGAACCTTGTTATGTGCAGCTGCGGGGCAAAAACTGATGAATATATGGGATTAAGTACATGCTCCCTCCTAAGTCTGTGGTCTACGTCGGATGTACCGGTCAGGATCCCTTTGGCGAGGCCCTCACTAGTGCTTGTGTGAAGGAGGGTGTTCTCACAAAATATCGCATCGAGAAGGATCAACCCACTGGCCGCTGCGGTGTTATCATTACCGGCCATCACAGGTCCATGGTCACTGACCTTGCTGCCGCCAACCACTACAAGTTGGAGCACCTTGAGTCTCCCGAGACCTGGACATACGTCAAGAATGCTAAAATTTACTACGTCGGTGGTTATCATTTGACCGTCTGCGTTCCGGCAATCTTAGCTCTTGGAAAACATGCTGCAGAGACTGGAAAGGTATCTTGTGATTGTTGCTCAAAGGTGTCTTGGACTGTTGGCTCATGGCTAGGGAGGAATAGATCTTCAGCATGAACCTCTCGGCTCCTTTCTTGCCCCAGCTCTTCAAGGAACAGCTCGACTCCGTCGCGCCATACTGGGACTACTTGATCGGAAACGAGTCTGAGGCCTTGGCTTATTCCGAATCTCACGGGCTTGGGGTTTGGCCTACTATACCCCCTTCGTTTGTTGTCCATTTTTTAATAGATGAGAACTAGGCCAAAGACATCACCGAGATTGCCAAGAGCATCGCCAATCTTCCCAAGCAAAACACTTCTCGTCCTCGCATCGTTGTCATCACCCAGGGAACTGATCCCACTATTGTGGTCACCGGTGGCCTCGATCCCATTGTTGAGGTCTACCCAGTTAAACCCGTTGAGTCTGAGGACATCGTAGATACCAACGGAGCGGGGTACGTCTCACAATTACCAACTAACTGATTTCGACTCGCTAATAGTTTGAAGTGACGCTTTCGCTGGTGGTTTCCTTGCGGGGCTCGTCCAGGGTAAGGATTTGAAAACGGCAGTCGACATGGGCCAGTGGTTGGCAAGCTGGGGGATCAGGGAGCCTGGCCCAGCGTGAGTTTCCCGCGTTTCCTTTCTTACTATAGCACCAGAGGTAATACTAACGAATGGTCAAACAGATATCCTACCGAGAAGAAGGTCTACGGTGCTTAATCGGCTTACTAGACATAGATAAGTTTCAACACATTTCACTGGGGTTTAGCATGGGTGGTGTTGCTGGGTTTGTTTCAACACAATAGTTTCGTTTTTTAATACCAGGGATGGTCCAAGAAAATAGGTGATTTCCGTGAATAAGAGCAAGTGATATCCTGTGAATCGGATCTGGCTCATGTAACACTTCATAAAGAACCGACCGTTTAGAGAGTTTGCCCAATCAAAGGTCTCCCGCAAATACAATATATCGCTTGTTATACAGGATTGGAAGCGATTGGTAGTTACATCTGCGTATCGCTTGAAACCCCGCACAACTACTCGGGAAAACCATCATCCCGCTAGTTGGTTTCCCAAATCAACGAGGAACGAAAGAAAGAAGCTCTGAAGAATTTTTTTTTTGAATAATCGATCAACTAAAAAACCGCACAGGGCTGTTTCAACATTAAACTACACTTGATCCTTGAACTAACCTATCCCGCCAAGTATCCAATCCACTGCCGAATCATAACACCCATTTTGAGAGAAATCCTCAAGCACTTCCCCCAGACTGATGCGTCGCCGTAAAATTCTGCACCAGAGCTGCTAGGTCTCTCGCCGTATAGGAATCCACCGACGAGGCCGGTCCCGTAGGATCGGCTAGCGGTCCTTCGGTTCTCGCCTCCCTGGTGGCCGCCGAGTCAGGGTTCTCCCCAGCCGTCGTGTCCTGATTCCCACCAGGCATCTTCCTCTGCTTCCTTCTCTTTCTTTTCCCCTCAAATAGAATCTCCTCCTCTTCACATCGGGCCACCTCTCTGGGGCCAACAAGCAGGTCCACCATCTTGTTCATCATAGTTTCAGAGCCCGCGACTGACCCAACAATGCTATCCCCTCCCTGGGCGAGTACACTCTCGCTCGGCCTGCGTATATCCATGCTCCGCGGAAATTCGTTGCCTAGGTGCGGGGGCACGGAGGTGCCGGTACGGTTGTAGGGTGGGGTTGGAGTGGAGGGATGGGCTTGCGAGGGGTAGAATGAGCTCGCGTCTGTTGATGGGGTGCTACTTGGGATGCCGTGTTCTTGGTAGAGGATTGTAGTATTAGAGATGGTTATTGGGATATTCTGCCTTTTGGTTAATTGGGTGCGTGGAGGGAAGGTGGAAAGAAAGGAGGGGGAAGGGCGCTAACTTCTTCAAGGCAGAGTAATCTGCCGTCCTCCAGTAGTGAGAGTATGCGTGCTAGCATCTCGTCATTTGGGTGTGCTTTTTCTTTGCTCTCGTCGTCCCAGTTGTAGGCTGTTGAGCCGTTTGCTTGGCTGAAAGGCAAGTAGCCGATCGTATCGTCGTCCTCTTCAAGAAGGTAAGAGAGCTTTGGAAGGCGGTCAATGGGGAAGGTGGCGCCGAGGAGAGAAAGTGTATTGGCGTACGTCTGCCAGAGCTGCCGGATCAGCATGGAGAGTGAAGTGTCCGCCAATTGCCCAGTTAAGGTTGGGTGATTTATCTGCAGCCAAGTACTGTACAATCTTAGTGCCGGGAGCATACGCCTGCCCACCGCCGAGATCGGCTCTATCTCGTTCTCGGTTTTGTCGTCGAATAGGCGCTCGAGTTCTGGTTGGAAGACCTGATGGAGAGTGGTGAATGTCGCGACATTTAGACGAAGGAAGTAGGAGTGCGAACGAGAGAAGTTGGCTTGAGCGCAAAGATATTTAGTAAATGTCGTGTGGGAAGGAACACGATATCTTTAAGGGATGGGTCACCTTTGGGAGTTCTGTTGGCAGCGTAGAACTGTGCCGCGATATTTATTAAAACAAACTTGGTTAGCATCCCATTTGACATGGTCCGCTCTTTTAGGTCGAGCGCCAATTGCGTCAACATTTCACTCTCTATAGCTTCGTAATCTGAGAATCTAGCGCTATTCAGTGACGATGCTCGATACATGAGGTAGAAGATGTAGGAGGGGGACCTGGGGACCGGATACTAACTCTTTGCCCACAAAACATTTCGCGTGGAGTCTTACAAATAAAGCTACAAGTTCATGGATAACCTGTTCTTCTTTTCGGGCGAGATTCGCTGTCAAATTACCAGCTTTATACGCTTTGAGAACTTTGCGAAAGCCAACACCGAGGTTATCTCCAGCTTCCGGGAATGGTTCCGCAACGGAGAGAGCTCGGTAGAGGTGATAGGTGGCCGAGAAATTGGAACCTTCATTTAGGGCTATGACAGCAAGTTGGTTGTGCGGAGACCCGGATGTAGGAACAAGCTTCTTCGCCAGAGTGTAATAACCAGTGGCAGGGCCCCAGTTCTTGGGGTCCTGAGAAACCTCTCTATAGCGTGAGAGATCGCCGAGAAAGACGAGGGTTCGGTGACAGGAAGAGATAATCAACCGTTTAATTTCGGCCTCATATCTTGGGGGCCCGGTAGTGGGAAAATCGACTAATGGAACCTAGTGAGCTTGAAAGTTCAAGAGGTGGGGGAAAAGCTCTTTAACAGACGGGAGAGATTGAATTTGCGAATTACCCACTCGAGCTCAGCAAGTCCAAAGTGAGAGATCAGTCGCTGAATTAGCGAGCGGTAGAAGCGAGTGGCCTGCTTGATAAAATTGATGAAAGAGTTTTGCAGTTTGCGGAGTTCGACGGGGCGCTTTCTTCCATGGATTTCCTTAAACTGGATGTTATGTGGGTAAGAAGCGTGATCGGGAAAGGTGCATTGGGGATGTGGTTATACCTGGCTAAGAATCCCTCTATAGCGCTCAATAATCTTGTGGTGCTTACCCCAGATCCGGCCTTCAATATCCCGTTCTAGCGCAAGCCGGCAATCGAGAAAAACGATGCTGACATAGGCCTCACGTAGTCTGAGAATAGGACCGTAAGGGAGAGAGCGTAAACAGAGTGAAGAGGAAGAAAAAAAGCAAGCGCACCATTCTAAAGATGACGTACTGGGAGATAGCATGATCTACACTGCGTGCATTTGGACGATCGCTAAGGATGGAGGCCAATTCTTTCTCCCATCGGAGAGCGGACCTATGCGCTGACGATTAGGTTATAGGAATAGGAAGTTGAAGGATAAGGATACCTCCAGAGTTCTTCGATTTGCGCCATCGGGAGGAGACAGGGGGAGCGGAGAGGGGCCGAGAAGGAGGTGGGAATGTGGGGAAGGAGGGAAGGGTGGAAAATGGAAGGAGAGAAAGGTCCAAGGAGAAGAGCAGGATTGTGGGTGCCAATGTCCTTGAACAAAAGCCATGGTCATGAGTTTGCACCAGCGTGACAACCAAACAATACTTGGGAGAGCAAAATAATCCGGTCGCCAAGACATGGCACTAACAGGCATTTTGCAAATAGCACTCTTCTCTGAAAGCCGCCTCAAAGTTCTTTCTAGACTGATAAGTTTCTATTTGGTCCATAGCAACAATAACAACATGTTACCATAGGTGAAAGTAATTGACAAAACAAAAATATAGATGGTATCATAATTCAGAAAAATAGGATATCTATCACTGGCCTCTGATAATTTTATACCAATGGCTGGGATATAGGAAAAAACCTGGAATTAGTAAAAAGAGAATCTGGATAGAGGGGTATCATACTGGTAGGGAACTCCGGTCATGAATTTTTATTATTTTTTTATTATTGTGAGATGTAAGATCGATTATATGTTTAGGACTCTCAGAGGCCATAAATCATAACCCAGATCCTAAATACCGATCACTTGACTTCCTAATTTTATATGATAGACTACCTTGCATCTTTAGATAGTCGCCAACATCAGCACAACCCCGCCATCACCCACCGTCGCCCGCCCCGCCAAACCGCCAAACCGCCAAAATGTCCACCCCGCCCCACACCTTCTCAATAGCCCCACTAACCCAATTCTCCAACAAAAACTCCCAAATCCGCCGTCCCCAGGTCTGATATCATACCTTCCCTCCTTCCCTCCTTCCCCTTTAAACTAACTCCCACCTAACCTAACCACTTCACGGCAGGAAATCACCCACTTCTCCTACGACGACCACCGTCGTCTCCACCACGACCAGTCCTCACTAAAATCGTACTACCCCCCGTCGCTCGGCAGCGATCTGTCGCACGGGTTCGAGAGCTTCCAAAAACATGACAGCACCATAGACGAACATCTGAATGGGCTCTTGGACGGGATCATCGAGTTGGAGAAGCGGAGCGGGAAGAAAGTTGTCGCAGATATTATTACCTGGAGGGGGATGATGACTAAGGTTCGTTTATGTTATCAGAGGCCTATTATATATTTTCTCCTCATGCCAGGCAGGTGTAGCTAATTCCTTTGTGTTATAGTTTATGACTTTGCCGTATGATATGCGAGATGGGTTAGTTACTGTAGTTGTGATGTCGACTAGTTGAAGAAGAAGGCCGACAGGCTAATAATGCTCACAGATTCGAAATGAACGCTATTAAATTCCAAGTAAGCAACCTATTCCCTCCGCTAGTTCTTTATGCTCCCTCTCTCCCTCCCATTAACAGTCGCTAAACTCTCTCTAGGACTCAATGTACCATACCTCCCACCACCCATCCACTACCATCCAATCCCCCGCTAACCATCCCCACCAGATTCATAGAAGAAAACCACTCCTACAAACTGAGCTCCCAAAGCGTGTCATACCCCCGTCAAGACTTGATGACATATTGGGGTACCATACCACTCCCTCCTCCTCCTCCTCCTCCTCCTTCTATGTGCTAAATTCACCCACCCATGGCAGGCTATAAATTCGAAGAAATCTCCACCCTACCCGGTAATCCTTCCGATTTTTCCAGCGAGGTCATAGAATCGCGCGACCAAAACGTTGTGAATAACGAGGAACAATTCTGCTCGATTGTGAAGACTGGTTTCGGTGATGTTAGGCTGATTATCGGTGGGGAGGTTGATGCTGGTTTTACTCCCCTCCCCCCCCCCCCAATGTGCTTATCATTGGTTGTATGTATAATATCAAAGCTAAGAGCGTATCATTAGTATGGGACCAAAACCCACCCCCGGACCCACTGAACAAACCACCAGTTTACGTGGAGCTTAAGACCTCAAAAACCCCCCGGAAGCCGCACGAGCATGTCAATTTTGAGCGCAAGATGTTGCGCTTCTGGGCGCAGTCGTTCTTGCTTGGGATTGCCAAGATTGTTGTTGGCTATCGCGACAATGAAGGTATCCTTGAAGGATTGGAGGAGATAGAGACTCCGAGTATTCCTGGGATCGCAAAGCGTAGTGGACGGCAGCTCTGGGACGGGAAAGTTTCCATTGACTTCACAACTACCATTCTTGAGTGGATAAAGCAGACTATTGAGGGTGCTCCCGAAGGCACCCTCTGGCGCATTACACATGCTCCAGCATCTAATACTGTTGGCTTATCCATACTCCCGCAAAATTCCTTCTTATCCCCTGCATTTCTAGAATGGCGGAATAATACCTAAGCCTTTTATCCTCCTATTGTTCTCAACCTCCTTCTCCGCTTTTCGCTTTGGATATATAGTTTCTACGGTCCAAGCAGCCGAAGAGGAAAACAAGTTCACACACGCATTTTCGGGATCCACTTTAGGGCTTAATAATATGATATTCCAAACCATTCAAACAATGTAGCACAAAATCATGATGTCCACAGCAAATCCACCATTTCCCTCTACTCCGCCCACCAGAGGAAAACCAACTTCCTGTTTTGACCGACACCCTGCACAATGCCCTAACTTCAGTGAACTCAGTTTAAAAAATGCCACATCCTGCACGCAACCTCCATCACCATATAAGTAACCTTTCCGCAAGCATACCAGACCTTTCTCCGAATGCCACTCCAACTAAACCATCGAATTCGGTGGGCATTTAATCGCGCTTGCGCCAAACGCCCCCAGACATCTTAGGTGCAAAAAGTCCTACTCTTGTGTTCAGTTGTCTGCTCGCGCACGGGAAGCAGATATCTTACCAATTTGTTGCGCCGCAGAGACACTTCGACATTTTTTCAAAATGTTATTGGCTGCGGGAAATTCCATCTCGGTTCCTGGACCCATCAGCATTTACATTCCACTCCCCTCGACGTTTGCCATCCTATAACCTACCAATCAATGGACCCGAAGAGTGGAAGAGCTGTACAAAACGTTAAATCCATTCTAAGCTATTGGGAAATAATTAGTTTCCTCGTATACCTTAGGTCTGTAGGACGGGTCTTGATCCATAACAGAGCTATTGCGGAACTTCTCAACAAGTTGATCAATGCCTTGAATGTCTAATCCCCCTGTCAGTTCGTAGTCCCTTATCCTATTCGCAAAGTCTCATGAGACTAACTTGCGTAGGTCACATCAAGAACCTTTTCCGAATTAAACTTGTTCCTATATACAATTAGCTTGGGAGAACGGCGATCATATTTGGATCTACATACCACCTGGTGCCCGATTTTGCCTTGACAAACTACCAGACTGTCAGCAGCAATACCTCCACCCACTAGGTTACTGTTTACATACCTCGATGATGTCGAGTGGCTGAAAATTTAGTTAGTGGCCCGCGATCCACACATCGTCACTCGGATTCCTCCGGTACTTACATCGATAAAGTTGATGAACGCATACCCAACACTGATGATACCATGTCACTTCAACCCATATACAGAGGGGCAAGGGACTTTGTATTAATCAGATTACTTCACTTACTTGCAAACATTTCTAAAGTCTGAGCAAATCAGTCGGTACTCGGCTAAGACAAATAAACTGGATGGGGCGGATGTCACTTGCCTATTCTTAGATAGAGGAAATTGTACTGAGCCTTGCTCGTAGTGTCAACATATTCCTTAAGAGTTTGCTATAGTTCTATTAGTCTATACTCAACCCACCAACAAATGTAGGTTTACTCACCTGATCTACCTTATTCGGGATATTTCTGAGCATCACCTGCGACGAGGTTAGCCTAATAGTTAGAAATAATGGGAAATTCGTCGATCCATTAGCGTACTGTTGTTCTTGTATCTAGCCCACGCTGAATACGCTCCAAATCGATTACATTTTTCCCAGGCACTTGTAATTGGTTATGCAAATCATCCCCTCCCTGAGGAATAGTATCCCGATAACATTGCAAACCTTCTTCTTCGACATCCTGGGATCCCGAGGCAGACACCACTGAACGAGCCAGTGGATTCATTGAGCCAATGGGTCCGTAGTCAAGATTACCAGCGGAATCTGCGCCACTGTCGTGCCTGCTAGTTCTGAAGCCGTTACCACCAGCGATCAAGGGTTTAGGGCAAAACAGGTCAAGCCCAAGACGCCTATCGTCCTCTAGCTGGAACACAGAACGACTACCGCCCGAGCCCCCAGTATCCCTATCAACGATAGAATGAACTTGAGGGCACAACGGCCCAGGATAACAGGGCTCTTCGGCCTGACCTCTTCCATCCTGCTTCATGGCATAATCTTGATATTGCATTCTGATGGCTTGACTCTTCGAGGCATGGTAGTTGGTATCAGTATATGCCAACCCCATGTGGAACCCTGCAGTGTATTGCCCATCTAGAGTATCAATAGTCTCGCACCCGTGGATATAATTATTAAAACAAACCAAGAATGTGGGAGGGCGAGAGTTCTCAATTGCCGTAAACTTGCAGAGGGCTCCAAACGTCGACAGAATATGGAAAACTCGGCGGGAAGACCAACGCAGCCGCCCTCCGGAATATAGAACGCATGTGAGATCTGACTTATTATCCCCAGCAATCACCCCAAAACTGCCCCCTATGGAAATGTTTGCCAACTCAATTGGTCAGCCGAGATTCCCAATGCATCTCCCTGCTGCTCACTCACCATAGAAACATAGCCTTCAGGGCAATATTGCACTACCACAGTGTCTTCCACCCGGAGTTTCTCAAACGCCCGAATCGCATCTCCCAAATCAAAATATGAAACGACACAGAACCCGTTCGGTAGCAGGTCCTGGGTATAGATTTCTCGAATGTCACCGAATTCCTTCAAGGCATCAGTTATCTAAGCTACCGAAAACAAAATTCAAGGAGAGTCGCCAACAGATAGTTTGTCGAAGAGAAGCAATGAAGTTGCTTCCAAAGGTATCCCCCCAATTTTGAGGACCCGACTTTCCTGAACTTCTAGTAGTGGCATTTCAGCCCGGCTTTGTGGTGTATTGCTACTAGGATTAGAAGGGCAATTGGGCTGGTCAAGAAAATATCTTGATCTACCCAACGCACTTCCAGCAAAATCCTGGTTTCCAAGAGAGGCACCATGATAAGACGAGTCGGGAGAATTAGACACGGTACTGTAATCCAGGGCAGATCCACTGGAAATAGGATCAGGACTACCAAAACCTGGTGTAATACTCAATGTAGAACGAAGCTTTGCCCTTAGCTCGTCCAGATCCTGAGCGTGGCGGCGAGATATGGACTCGGTGCCACGGAATGTCAAAATTTTCGCAGGCTGGGGTGAGTCGAGCAAGTGAGTAGGCAGCGCACCCCATCCGGCATAATGGCCTTCGGGGGGGGATAGAATCAGAGATGATGGGGTGCCCGTTTGGACATAATCGCCAATGGGGCTACCTCTAGGAGTATAAACGGTACTCTTGCTCTTGGGAGAGCTTGAGAAAAACGAATCTGGAGAGGCCATAACTGTTTGACTTAGTCTTCTTATCCCTTGAGATTGCTCAAACCTTCACAATAGGAGCTATTGTGAGATTTATTTGGCAAGCAGCAACCAAGCTGAAAAAGATGTTCACAATCAAAATTGATGCCCGGATAAATACAATCAAAATGTCGCTGGAGGTGGCCGAAGATGGGAAGGTTGAAATAAAAGAAGGGTAGGTAAATTATTCCGTTTTGGCCGGTAGGGGTAGGCGTAGGGAAAGGATGACCCTAAGGAGGGAAGGTAGAGTTAAGGGGATGCGGAGGCGGTGAAGAGATGCTTAGGGGAAGGGGTAGAGGGGGTGAATAAGGGTAAGAGGGAGGAGTAGGGAGAAAGTGCAACTCAGGAAAATTGAGATAAAAGTCCCTCGACGGACGAACCCAGGGTGGGGAACTGAAATACCAGTTACCAGAGGCAGCAGGGCTCCAAAAAGAAGGGAAAACCCGAGAAAGGCAGAGGATAGAGAAGGAGGAAAGGGGGGAAGCGGGAAAGAAAGCCAGGAGTGCCAGCTTTGAGCTGACGACGATATATACCATGCACGCCTCAACAAACAATTTACATACGTAAGCTCCACAAACGAGGAAGAATCTCTGCGGCTCTCTCCCCCTCCTAAAGGCATCATAGAAAAGAACGCGCACCATCAGATGGAGGATGTCGAGTGATTCCACGTGATTGCGTCTGCAGCCCTGTGAATGCCAAACTTGGTCCCGTGACCGAACAACCCGAGACGCCCGAGATGCCGTACGATACCCACAGCACTCCCGCACCTATACACCGCCCAAGTCATATTCATATCTCTCAAAACTCGTGGCTAGGTCCAGGCCGGAATTTGGAGTTAAGTTAGTTAACCCAAGATAGAGTTAAAGAGTTAACTAAAGCACCACGATGGTGAATTATTTGTTCGCTATACAGCACTACCTAGTATAAAGCGCCAGTTATCATTCCACCGCCCATGTGTAGTTGCAAGACTCCCACACTAGCCAAAGACGATATACCTCCCCAATGCCAAAGAGAGCCTCCTATATGACTGGAATACCCTTATAAATATATCCCACCTCATCCCATGGAAAAGGCGAAGCCACGAAATTCGTTATTGCTAGACTAGGGTATATAATATCATAAAGTACTAAGCCAAAAATATTCGTCCGATTCCTCTTTTCACACCAAAAGTGCCCCATCTTTACCCCCCCCTCATTATGCAATATTTGTCCCCGCATTAGTAAACCTGTAAGTTAGATGATATTATGAAGGAAATTATAGAATCCTTGAATATTGTAAAGTGATGGAGGAAAAGTTGTTTTAAGTGTCTGGTATCAATTTGCCATGCATCATACTTTTTGGTATGGAGCCCTCATACAAAAATTTAGGGCCACTTTCACACTAGTTGATGCAATTGTGAACAACGAAGAATACAGCTTTGATTCTTTACACTACTCCTACCTGTAGAGGTTTGAATAGATAGATAGTCGTTCCCTAGCTAATGGAAAGGTTTGAGGTGTTTTTCATATAACATAAGCAGCATTGGGAATTGCCTGTTTACAAGTGTCCATTTTTTTGTTAAATTTGGTGTAAAACCCCTGTGTTGGACAAATCTTTTTGTCCCAGTACTTTTACAAGTAGTTAAGCATCCTATCCATAACCTCACAAAAACTCGCAAATTCCCCACGAATCGCACAGCCCCCCCAGTTGCACTGAAGCTCTCCCATTCACATCTCTAGAGGACACAAGAGCTGTACTATATATTATTTTCTCCTCAACACATTCTATCTGCCCCTACTATCATACCGTACCCCATCCAGCATCAACAGATCCTTCACCTCCCCAAAAACCCACACCCAAATCATTTCAATCACCAGCTGACTAAGTCAACACAAACACCCGCAGAAACCAAAAAAAAAGAAAGGCTACAATACCATCTTGACAACCTCCCACCCCCATCCAAAACCAAAACCAAAACCACTACACCGCTTAATCCAACCTCCAACTCCCAAACCAAAAACAACAAAAGGGGAAAGGAAAAAAAACATGGACACCTCTTCAACCCCCGACTCCTCCGTCTCCGATTTCTCAGACAAGGACAAAAAAGATCTCCAAACATTCATTGAAAACGAACAACAAAAGGCGAAATTTCAAGCCAGTTCCGTCTTACCCCTCCCGCCATCACACACCAAGTTGCTAACTAAAGTTCAGATGTACACAACTTAACAGACCTCTGCTGGACGAAATGCATCACGGGGAAAATCTCTAGCACGACGATTGATCGCGGCGAGGAATCTTGCTTGGTGAATTGTGTTAATCGCTTCATTGACTCGCAGAAGGCTATCGTTCGGCAGTTGGATGTTATGGGGGGGAAAACTTGATTTCTTAACCTTCCAAAGGCGTACGGGCAAGTTCACGAAGTGGGAGAAGGCAAAAGTAATTCGAGAGAGAGAGAGAGAGAGGGAAGGGGGAGAAATATCTTAATATTATTATCAAGCTCAGCTCTCCCATTCATTCCTATTCTTGCTTTCACTTCTACTTTCTCTACAAAGCCATGGCTACATACATAACATACAGCCTGCCACCGGGACTTCCTGCCAAAAAAAACCAACCCCGGGTCTATCTTAACCCACTTCTCACAGTCAAGTCGATCAACCAACCAGCCCTGTTTTTGTTTTTTTGAAGAGAAAGAAAAAGAAAGCGTCAAAGTCCGTTCCGTTCATGTATCCCTCCTATATTCACCCAGCCGTTCGTCCATTCACCCAACCGCCGGCCATCCAGGCAAATATACGAGCCATACCAACCCTACCATACCAGCCTGCTAAACCAGCCACGTACGAAAACAAAAAAAATCCCAGCACCAGTCACCGAATCCCCTCACACTGAATCCCGTATATAGAAGGGCAGAGGTATTCAGAGTGATAGAAAGCCGTCAACAAAAGAGGGGGGGGGGGGTGAAAAGCCTACATACAAGAAAGTAATAAAAAGTAATAAACCAGGAATTACCAATACCAGAGGAGCCGAGCCGCGGTGCATAATCCGCGAGCATGTAAAAAATATAAAAAATAAAAGAAAAATTCAAGGGAATTAGCTACGATGGGGTTTTTTTTTTAGGAAATCGTATGCAGAGTATGTGACCTCCATCGCCTCGAGGGAGTGGGCAAGGGAGGGAGGGGGGTAAGAGACGGGTAAGAGGGGTAGGGAGAAAGAGGAGGGCATAAAAAGAGGGAAACATTTAAGGACGAGAGGAGTCACGTAAATCGTGAGAAGGAAAGGCACACCAAACGGAAAATGAAAAATAAAAAATACGAGAAAATATATGCCAAGAACCAGCCCAAAGTGCCAACTGTTACCACAACCCATAAGAACCCCAGAACAAAAACAAAACAAAACAAAACCAGATCCCGCCCCCGCATTAAGCAAACTCCGTATTCCAGAAAACCAATAACTCTTTTTCCAACCGGACCGGACCCAACCCTAAGCACCGCGGGTAGCAGCAACAACAGCGAGAGCGATAATCACACCGATTACCACCAAGCCTACAGGTGCCAATATTCTGTTGACCCGTCTCCACCATCGGGCGTTTTGATATACTTCGACTTCTTCGGTTGTGAAGACTCTCGCACCCTCGATATCGGCAGTGAATTCAAGCTGTTGCTGATTCGACTTTGGCTCCTTTGTAATCTCAGCGTGAGGAGGAAGGGGAAGGACGGCGGCGATAATCCAACAAAAGGGAAGGATGAATCCCAGGCAGAAGAGTATGAGCTGACGATTGATGCTCTCAAAGCCGGTTAAGGGGGCCTGCTCGAGATGCGGCAACGACCACATAGTGGCCGCTTCGGGGTCTCTTGTTCGAGTCCCTATCCAATCAACGCCTGGAATACTCTGCGATGAGGCCATGCGCCTAGGGCCGTGTTGGGCTTGCGCCGGGGGTATCACTTCGGTGATGAGCATAGAGTCGTCGCTTCGCTGTCTTCGAACTGTCGGATCAAATATCGCTATTCCGACACCCTCGCTACCATGGGTACTTTCACTTCTTTCGGGGACGATAACACTTCCTCGTCCACCTTTCCTGCCGTAGAAATACCTGATTCAAGCACGTCTCGTAAGCCCCGCTCTCTAGCCAAGTTTATAAGCAGCCAATACGCTCGGCCAATCAGATATCGTGAGTTGAGAAAAAGTAAACATACCTCGCCCACGCGGGAAACTGTCTTGCCGAAGGAGGCGGCTGGGATTCTTGGGGAGTAGCAGCGCGTCCATACAATGGACTGGTAATGGTTCTGGCTGAAGCACTCCGGCCGCTTATTGAACGTCCAACACCCCCACCAAACGAGCCTGATTCGCTTTCGCTCCCCAGGTGTGCTGATATTGACGACACCGTTACAGACGCTGATCTCCGACGACCAACATCATACTGACCATCATCCGACGAGACTCCATCATCGCTACTGTTACGAACGATTCGCAGAGTGCGGGCGTTCATTCGGGATCGCGGCAAGACGAGATCATTCGAATTATTTCCCACCCATGAACTTGATTTGTGGTTGTATTCTTCAGCCGTCAATGGAGGTAGAGCCGGGAAGGAGGGTTTCTTGAGAATGGATTTCGGATAGCTCTGAGTTCCGGCTGCAGAAGTGGTAAAAGAGCGTGTGCGCCCGGTAGCTACGGGTTTCGAGGATGCAACTTCTTTGCCTTTGGTGGTGGAAGTGGTAGGTGGATCTCTTGCGACAGAGACGGAGGAGGACAATCTCTTGTGTATCTTGAGGGGTGCAATAGGAGGAAGGCTGTCTAAGGAGGCGGACGGTCTAAGTCTGACGCTCTTGTTGGTACTAGCCGTTCGAGAGCTGGAGTGTGTGCTGTTCCTCGAGACCGTGGCTCCGGTTGGGGGCTTCCATGTTGAAACGTCATTTCCTTTTTGTGAAACCGAGGAGTTGTTACTTTTGGAAGAGTGAACGGTGCGGAGGGTATTTGTTTCGGAATCGGAACGCTGGTGCAGGGCAGCACGGCGAGGACGGTCATTCATGTCCATTTACCCCGGTTCCTTTCAAGTTTCACCCAACCCTTTTTCAACAAGAGAACATGGAAGACAAAATTGGGGACGGCGATCGATAGGCGAAGGACTAGAGAAGTGAATGGGGCAGATTCGTCACAGACTGTGCAGGAAATAAATGCAGGATAAACGAGAAAATAAGGTATGCCCGAACAAGAGATACACCAATTGGATCTGCACGGAAAACCCTAAGGCTACGAGAAGATTAATAAAGCACAAGGGTATTGGCGGTAATGGTAATAAAGAGCAAATGGGATTATATCAGGGTACCAAAAAGATTGTGCAAATGAGACAAGACCACTAACTGTTCTATCGGGTGACCAACCAAACAATAGGAATACTGGTAAAAATTAAATGAATGGTAAAATGACCGTGATGATATGTTATGCGCGACGGTGATTGAAGAAGCTGAAAAAATACAAAACGAATAAATTCGCGAGTCGGGAAAGGACAGACTGTAAAGGGTGTGAAAAAAATGTCAAATCGTAAAATAGTCGAGACGAAAGCTAGAATAGAGAGCAAAGAATAGACGGGGGGGGGGGGGTTCCAGCGAGTAGATAAAAGTCGATAAAAAAAAAGAGTGTGCCCAAAAAGATGGGAAGCAGGAATGCAAAAATAAAAAGAGTGTGGGGATTTTAGAATAGAGAGCGTGATACAGTTGGGTATGTTCGCAAAAAAAGAGCGACGGCCAGCAACAGCAGCAAGGAAGACTTGGTGATGGAGGGTGTGGGGAGGGTGGAGAGAGAGGGAAGGCGAGAAGAGCGGAGGAACGAGTGAGCGAAAGAGCGAGAGAGTGAGTAGGGCTCGGTATCTGTTTTTCCCCCCCCCCCTATTTTTTACCTTCTGTTTTCATCATTACTATTAAATTTTTATAATACATTATGGTCGTTTTAGGCGGGCGGGCATGCAGCATGTACGAGTACCAGCGGAGTATGAATTCTGTAGGAGTACTTGTGCCGTTCAAAGTATGGATGCGAATTTAGTACAATACAGTGCAGTGTGTGTGGGTATTCTTCACTGCAGGAGCGACAGGCAGACCCTTCCATCCCTTCCATCCTCATCCAATCTTTACTCGAGCATTGAATGCAAAGCACAAGAAGGACAGAAGCAACATTGGGAAACTGCATTCTTTTCCATGTTCAAATGCATCGTGGACGAATAACGAAAGCCGTTGATGTTCCGTTGAATTGGTTCCTGCAGGAAGGTCAGCATGGCGGCCTCAGGTCTAAACCCATCTGACCGTCAAGCCGTGGAACTTGGTTCCTATTTTGCTTGAGAGTATACAATTTAAGACTAGCTCAGGTCCCTGGCATGGTTGCTCCAGTGATGGTCATTTGAAGTGCACACCCTTGTCTTAGATGAAACCCTGCTTCTTTCCACTTCCCTTCCCTTCCCCTTGCTCCGTGCACCTGGCGCCACGAGGCTCTTGCGGAAGCCTGCTTATGGCGTCGTCGTTACCCGGCTGCCTCATTAAAGCTATATGATACCTACCGAGTTGGCATCCATTGCCGAAGATCTCTCGACCCATTGATCAGCTGAATGTTTCGTTTATTAAATATCCTCCAATCACGACTGATTCACCAACCTAATATCTGGAAATGCGAAAGCGATATTGTTTTACGGAGGAACAAAAAACGGATTCCCCATTGTAGAGGAGGAGGGGAAGAGGGGAAAAGAAAAAAAAAAGAAAACTATGACCAACCGTTTGAAATGTCGCACTCTTGTTGCAACAACCCTGATCGATTCTGCCTCGTACAGGGCCAGTACCGTCCAAGTATCATACCGTACCGAACAAAAGGATTCTATTCAAACTTCCCCCCATCCGCTATTGTATCAAAGACATAACAATCGATATCGCTCAGTGATATGACACCCGTATCAGGACAGAGTGTTTACTATGTATGATAAGATAAAAATAAAATAAAATAATTAATAAACCTCCTATGAGCCGCCAAGGCTCTGCCTTGAGCTGTCATCAAGGTAGCCGCTCTACCAGAACGAGCCTCCTTATCCACAACACCTCCACATCAAAAATATAGGAACAATGTCCTCCATACCGGAAAAGGAACACCCCGAGCTCACACCATTCCTCGCAAACCTCTTCTCGGTCATCTATACCTCCAGCTATGTCGGCATTCTATACCTCAGTCACTTGACAAGGCCCCAGCCAGGCCTTGCCCGCGACACCCCCTTTGTTATCCGCGCACGCATTCGCGCTGTTACAGTCGTGACCACTATAGCCCTCATTAATTCTGCCCTGGTCACTTACTTTTACTCGCCGCATAAAACGTATTTGGACGTCGCGGCGTTCCTGGGAATCTATGTAAAATTGCCGCTGACGCTCGATATACTACGGTGTTTGCTCCTCACAGCGACTCTATTCCTAGGGCCTCTGGTTCGGCGGTTATGGCTTGAGGATGGTTTGGGGGAGCTACAAGGTGACGTGGGCAAAATGTTCACCACATGGATCGGCTGGAGAAACTACGTTGCTGTAAGTTGGCATGAAATTCCTCCCTCCCCCTCCATTATTATCTCCCCGCATGTCTATAAATTCCCCCGCATTCGTCCTATTTTACTCTGAACCCTGGAGAGGTGTGCGGATAGAAGGAAAAGAGACATTTTTATCGCATTTTCTTTTTTCTGCGTTCGGAGAATAGGAAAATATGTACTCGCTTCCAAACTTGAGTCGTTTCAAGTCCTGTGTCGGAACTGATACTATCGCGAATCGAGTGTTTTACCCATGAAATATAATAGAGGGTGACAAAAAGCTTAGCCGCTGACGTTATTTTTACCTTTTGCTTTTACCGCCGTTCTAGGGACCGTTTACTGAAGAGATTGTTTTCCGGGCCTGCATGGTACCATTGCACCTTCTTGCCGGGAGATCGCCCGGAACAGTCGTTTTTATTTCCCCGCTCTTTTTCGGAATCGGTATGTTCCCCATTCTTTTGATTCTA
>Ga0307507_10006203_pt1 | contig 18625 bp, 14 predicted proteins | sample 7_EM_MG_FD_207223 | JGI IMG/M metagenome (GOLD analysis project Ga0307507, IMG submission 207223) | Populus trichocarpa ectomycorrhiza microbial communities from riparian zone in the Pacific Northwest, United States - 7_EM | ecosystem: Host-associated > Plants > Roots > Unclassified | place... | reverse complement strand
CGAAACGGTGCTAGAGCCAAAGTCCAAAAGTCTCTCTTTCACCATCATTTTGGAACAAGAAATCAACCACGGCTGCCGTATGCCCTTGCTATGTTGTGCACAGTCAATGCAAGTATTTTTTTTTTTATTTGTTTATTTTCTCTTTAGACAATCCAAGTACTGAAAGTAGCATTAATTAAACAAGTGCCTTGTCAAGAGTTTTTTCTAATTCGAGTAATAACAGACGTTGAGAGGCTTTTATTATATATCCTTGTAAGAGTTTTTTGTTATGTTTATGATTCAGGAACTCAAGATCAATGGCGTGCAGAGTCCAAGACATGCTCCATAATTTTATGTCAATTAAGTTCTTGTGTGATTAAGGAAGCCGATTAAGTTATCAAGCTTACTTTAATTAATTTCTGACAGCAAGACAATTAATATTGCTTCAACAATACTGCTGTCTGCGTTGTACCTTCTCCCTCAATTTAACACTACAGATCGTACAGAAGCGGAAACATCAAAGTGAGTGAGGTTTTGGTGGGGGTAGCGAAACATCAAGCCTTCATGGGGGCCAATCTAGCCTGGCTTGCATCTCAAGGGATTGGCTAGCTAATATGCGGGGTTCCATCTAAATTTTGCAAGGACATGCACGTTTGATTAAGTGATTGTATATGTTTTTTTTTTTTTAATTAAAATGAGTATTCGGATCAACTTGTGCGCACCTTAACTAATCATATGAGCCCTAAAATTAATGACCATGTAAGTATCTAGTGGCCCTGAAGTTTGTAAAACTTGAACTGATAATCTCTATAGAGCAAACTCAAAACCTGACCAATTAATTTACATTTCTTTTTGTTAATTATATATATATATAAATGCAAGATATAAAAGTGACAGTAAATATAATATAAAAAAAATATTCTTCCAACACAAAACTTTACATGATATGCGAGATATTTAAAATGATTTTATATTATAACACAAATTCTTAAATAAATTTTTATAAATTTAAAACTTGTACAAGTGTTTATCCTAAAATTTAATTAGAAATAACGAAAATAGAAGGATTTGAATTTGTAATATTTGGTCAAAGAGAATCTAATATTATATTAAAAAACAACCTTAATTCAAGAGTTTAAACTAGTAATTTAGACTCTAAAATGATTGATTGATGAACACTACTTGCTTTGACTATCAAAAGCCTTTAAGGTTAAGGGTCCAGACTGGGAAAACATTAAATTGATTGAGGTGGCTTTTTCATGGATGATCTGCCTTTAGACGACTAGCAGCTCAATATTAATTAATATGCTTAAATTTCAACAATATAGTATATAAATTTAAAAAGAAAAGGAAAAAAAGTAGAGGTAATCACTCCTTATATTGATGATTATAGCCATTGTTACTTTTTCGAACTAGTCACAGCGATTATTACTTAGCAGGGACGCAAACTCTCATGATTATGAACATAAGTGGCAATTGTTGTCTGCCCTAATTTTGACAAACAAAGGAAAGGGGTGGAGGTTTGTTCTTTTTATTTTATTTTTTAATAAGCTCATCTTATGTCAGTGATGTGTTCTAGCAACAGGAAGGATTTTAGATTCAAACTGTGTTTGGAAATGTTATAATGGTTATTTTTTAAAATATTTTTTATAATTTTAAAATATATTAAAATAATATTTTTTTTATTTTTTAAAAATTATTTTAGAATAGCAAGGATGTGATATTAGATCTGTAAGAGCTCTCGAGCTGAGAAAACTAATTAATTAATGGACCATTTGAATCCACATGCGTACTGGGAAAGACAAATGCAGACAGACCCATCTCACGTTATGGGCACTGTACATTGAATGTCTAATCATACTGTTGCTAGAACAAAAAAAAAGATAAGAAAAAGGATGCAATGATTTTATTTTTATTGAAGCCAAGCCAGATTTGAGATTGACACCTCTTTTCTAGTCAAATTCTGTTGATAATAGCAAGTTGAGATACATTAACATTCAAATCTTCGTAGATCATAATGTCTTAAAAAATTTAAGTAGTTTAAAAATAAAATTTATATATTAGATAATTGATTAATTTTATTGATATTAAAAATACAATTATTTTATTTTTAAAATAAATTTACTTTCTATCAATGATAGTGTATCCGAGATGATTTGTTGGGTTTTTTTTAGAGAGTCCTTTAACCCATTCCCTGAAGAGTGTTTTTTATTAGGTTTTTATATACGGTATCAATAATAATGTTCTAATAAAATCCAAGTAACTTAGAAACAAAACTTATTTATTGGATAATCGGTTAATCTCATGATTCTAACAATCTAATTCATTCTTTCTAGCTAAGGTGACTAGTAGCCTGTACCTAGTACTAAGTAAGCCAATGTGGCTGGAAACTTTAAATATAGGGACTCTTATATGCTTAAATAAGCATATTTTTAAAGAAAGAACATAATGATATTTTAAAAAGAGATACTTTGAAAATATTTATGCATTAAATGAGGAATATATAACCAATGAGTCTTATCTCTTGTGGAGAGAATGGGCTGAAAAGTTAATTTTTTCTAATAATATTTAACGAGAAATAAATTTTTTTTACATATGCATTAATAAGATGAAAATATAATAGACTCTCGAGATCATTTTTATATATTTAGAAGTATTTGAAAAATAAGATTATTAGATCAGCCTATAAAAATTATTCTTTTAGGTTTAAAGTTTAGTTAAGAGTTCCATCATGTTAGGAGGTAGGACAACCACTTATAAGTAGTTGGTTTCAATTACACATCCGGCGGCTGTATTTTTTTTCTTGATTTGTAAAGATTAATTATAATTCAACAGATATTATTAGTGTCTTTTGAGATTGAAAACTTTTTTTTTTTTAACAAAAAATAAATTCATGAATATGACTATTCAAGTCAATAAATAAAACATAATGTATTTAGTTTGATTAGTATAACAAATCTCGGAGAAAATACTTAATTGATTTTTAATTTCTAACTGTAAAAAAAAATATATTAACGTATATTAAATTTTATCAGAGATGGAAGCTAAATAAAACATTTATCTTAATTTTTTTGAAAAGAAAATTTTTATTTTTATTTATAAATTCTATAAAAATAAGAAAAAACAATTATTTTAAGTTTGGACGAGGCTCTAAAATACCATATTATTATATAATATACTAAAAAGGTCCAATGTTCTTGTTACTATTTACTTGTGGATTGGAGCAATGTAATGACAGAGCTGCCCTTGCCACAAAGAGTTGCAACGATTGCAAAAGGAGGATGAAGTTGTCTTTTTATTGGGATGCATTTGACATTGAAAGGATGATTGAAAAGAAAATGGTCAGTTCCAATTTTTCTTGAGGTTCATCCAGACCCACTTACTCTTGAGTAAGTTTAATATTGTTATTAATATTAAAAATATTATTATTTGTATTAGAAATATTCTTATTTTTATTATAATTCATATTATTAATATAAGAATTAATAAATTTGAAAAACAACCATAAATTTGATTTAAAAGGTAAATTTAAAAATTATTATTATTATTATTATCAATTTTTAAAAAAAATATTATTATTATGAAAAAAAACCATAATTTTTTTAATAAATTAAAAAATATATAAACTTGGATCAGAAAAGTTATATATTATTATAAATATTATTATTAAGTTTGGCAAGTAACGAGACCCAATCTCTTAGATTTTCTTTCATTAAGAAACTCAACACTTTTAAATTTTAAGGTTTTTAAGATTGTTTTATGAAAAAAAAAAAAAAGCCCACTGTATAGCACAGTACACCTAACCAGTAATAACTATACATAAAAGCAAGCCTAACACACGAGTCAAAACTGGACAAATTTGTATTGAGAAAGGAAGAAAGGAGAAGGAGAAGCGCGGTAAACTAGCGGGAAACATTTTACGCGGGGATTTGCACAGAGACACAAACCGGAAGAACCAGTAACCTTGAAGAGCATAGACCCCTTTTACCGTACTCATGAGCTGGACAGCTGTCAACGACGTACATCTTGCAATCAACAGACAAATTCGTACGAAACCGGATTCTAAAAACATGTGACAGCGTGGCAAACATTACTAGCGAGTATCAATAACCCAACGTCAAAAGCGAGTACCAAATACCAGTAAATCAAAATAAATAAGCTGACAAGGCCACGGTGGTCCCCAGTGATTGTGAGCTGATGTGTCAGAGAGGAGGTGATCAGGCACGTGATGGACCGACACACATGAGACGTGGAGACTTAAAGGCTCTCTCTCTCTCTCTCACTCTTTCTTTGGGAGAGAGAGAAGAAATCAGTTAGTAGCGGTTAGGGAGGTAGGGTGGCGGTTAAATGTGGTTAATATTAGAGGGTCAATTAACTTAACTAGAGTTAAAAAGGAGGGTTAAATAAAAAAGTTAGGCAAGTGATATAGGCTTGACAGACGTTTAATTTTCACTATAAAAAAGAGAGCTCAGCTTCACCTCTTCTCTGACTCCATCTTCTTCTTCTTCTTCTTCTCCTTCTTCTTCATCAGTGCACAGAAAAAGAAACAGAGAGATTTTCTCTTTTCTAGAGAAAGAGAGAATAGAAAGAGCAATTATAAGAGAGTGTGTGTTCTTTGATTCAACAATGGCGGTTTCGCTAAGATGCTTTTGTACATGGACATTGCTGGTTCTAGTTATGTTTCTCAGTGTAAACGCTGCGGAAGAGAAAGACGAGCTGAAATTGAGGTACATCTTGATGAGAATTCATTCAATATAGAAGACTGCAGTAGGAATTAATGGAAACAGAGGTGCATTTTTTTTCACATTTGAATCACCGTGATCTTCATTGCAAGCTCCAAAAGAATCTCCGTATACGAGCATTTTCTATTTGCTTAATGTCTAGTGCATTGAATGAATTAAGAAGAAAATGTTAGTTTTCAACGCAGAGTCGTCATGATATTTTGTATTTATTCTATCAGGTTGAAGGAAACGCAGGAGTTGCTAAGGTCAAAGAACTCGTCGATGGCAGAGTGGTGAGTAACAGACAAGTTAAAAATCTGAACAGAGGTCCCAATCGTAAACGTTGAAAATGGTGGGACTCGGACCGTTGGATGAAATCGAGCGGAATCTATCTAACATCCGTTAATTTTAAGCCATTGAGATCGCGCCCGGAAAATTAATCCGGACCGATCGTTAATTCGTTATGCTTAGATTTGTTAGAATCGCACTCTTTGGGTTTTTTTTAATGTACGAAAATGACCTTACTCGAGTAACAGGATTTTGTGGGGCTAAATTAGTCATCAAATATGTGAAAATGTCTTCATTTTGAATTAAAATTCAGTTTTACTTGTATGTTTTCAGGTCTGATGATGCATGGAACGAGCATACTGTAGAGGATTCAGAGGAGGTGGCTGCAATGGTTGATGAGTGAGTGCCTCTCTCCTTCTCTCTGGTTTGTTTTTTGTTTTTTAATTTATTTATTTTGGATCCCTCTTCCCATGAGAATTACTAAGAGCAAGTCTAATGCATGCTAAGTTATTATTTTATTGGGCTCATGCCGTTCTATTTCCATAAATCTCGTGATTCCATTGAATGAACTTCTTAAATTTTAGAGCTACGAAGAGACCACATGACTAGTGCATATTTAAACTCAAAAGTAAACCCTGATCTAGTCTTCTTTATTTAACATTAAGTATAGTTTTTAGTTCTTACTGCTCTTTTGGAACATTAGATGTCATTCTCACCTCGCTGGTGCTGAAATTCCTGCCAAACACTAAAGAGTCAACGACAAATGATGTGGCTAGTTTGAAGCTATATTTGTTGGAGAAGAGTCCTGTTGTTGGAAATATTAAGGGGAAAAAATAAATAAATAAATAAATATAGGATATGTATATCAAGCATAGTCTCTACTGGTCTTTCGGAACGTTAGATGTATTTTTTACCTCACTGGTGTTGAAGTTTCAGTCAAAAGAGTCAATGACAAATGGTATATATGAATCCTCAATACAGGATACGTCAAATTAATTTGAGAAAAAGGCGTTACTAACTACTAATCAGGTGGGAAAAAAAAAAGGGAAAAGGTAAGAGAGGGCTTGTTTAAATCTAAGGATAATTTCTAGCTGTTTTGCTTCATCCATGGTAATGTCTATGCGCTTTTGGTTCTCTGTTACTGTCGGTTTTTGTGATAAATAAAAGACCCTTTAAATTATTGTTCAAGAAGCTCCCATCTATCGTTTGAGGATTAATCAACAACCATGTTCTCTACTGTTGCGTTCTCTCCTTCCACCTTTTAATCTTGCTGCCAGTTTATGCACATGCACATGTCCTGAGATCCGCGCACCACGCCCTTAATTTATTTCCTGTCCTCCTCTTCTTTCCCAGTCCAAATCTCATTCACAAGTACACTAGCTTTATATCAAATGCGCCTGTGATTATTTAATGGTCTTTTTAATGCCTTTTAAGAAGTCATTGTTGAGTTTGAGTGTACATTAAACGAGAGAAAAAAAAATATTCAGAGGAGATGCCGTTTTGCATGCTGACTTTTGCTTTTACCAGATTGCAGGATATCTAGCATACCAAACCCTTCTGATGGTAGAGTTTATATCTTTTTGCATTGAGTCTTCTAATTTTTCTGATAAGTTAGTTTCTTGAATCAAATTATGGGTGCTAATCTGCGTTGTTTATATATAATATAGGATTCCACCTCCAGTTGCCACTAAATTCTACAATCAATTTCACTCAAGTTCTGTCCCACTTCTAAAGAATTGAGCTGTTGTTATTCTTTCACACCATTATAAATTCATAAATTTTTCCAGCAAGGCTAAAATTCACATTTTAGATTTATTGGAACTGTATTAATTACATACATCGCCCTGTAAAAAGACCAGGTGGGGAAGACAACTTAGATTCTGCTCCTATTCTCCAGCCTGTCAAGAGACAGTAGATACAGGTCACATAGCACAGATCTGGCTTCATACCGTATGCCTTTGTCCAAGTCCTTTTTGTTGATCCAGCAGCTGCTCAATTTATCCAATAGGGCCACCATGAACTCACTAAATGTCCACATTTTTATTGTCCACCGACACACCAAGTACCAGACAGGAATTCGTTCCCCCAGTCTTGCATTTATTTCTTACACAGCAAATTGAGGGAGAGAATCACACGCTTTTCCGTACGCACCGTATCCATCTCCCATCACATGGCCTACACATCTTGAAGCGGGACAGCCTGCTTTAACTTCCAAGTGTTTGATTAAATACTTGCACTATATTGGTCCGCGACTTTGAACACATCTAATGTTGTTGCGATAAATGTACATTACTGTTTGCCTTTTCGTTCTTATTTTTCTGCTACACGTGCTTTAACTTGGACTTCAGACTGGTTAGTCGTGGATAATTAGTAACTCGCGTGTCAACTCATTGGAAAAGGAAAGGAACAACTTGATTAATTAGACGACGGTGATAGCAATTTCATAACCGTGATTTCTGTTTTTACCAGGAGCATACGCAACAGCACTGAAAGGAGGAAATTGGGATTTTTCTCATGCGTAACTGGCAATCCTATTGATGATTGTTGGCGATGTGATCCCCATTGGCAACTCCACAGAAAGCGCCTTGCTAACTGTGGCATTGGTTTTGGACGCAATGCTGTCGGAGGTCGCGATGGAAAATACTATGTTGTTAGCAACCCTGGCGATGATGACCCTGTTAACCCAAGACCAGGGACTCTACGCCATGCTGTCATTCAAGACCAGCCTTTGTGGATTGTGTTCAAGAGGGACATGGTGATTACCCTCAAGCAAGAGCTTATCATGAACAGCTTCAAGACCATAGATGCTCGTGGAACCAATGTCCACATTGCCAACGGGGCTTGCATCACCATCCAGTTTGTCTCGAATGTCATAATTCATGGTCTCCATATACATGATTGTAAGAGTACAGGCAATGCGATGGTTCGTAGCTCGCCTAGCCATTACGGGTGGAGAACTATGGCTGACGGAGATGGTATCTCCATTTTTGGAGCAAGCCACATATGGATCGATCACAATTCTCTTTCAAATTGCGCAGATGGCCTTATTGATGCTATAATGGGGTCCACCGCCATTACCATCTCGAACAACTATTTCACTCACCATAACGAGGTCAATTATGCTTTCTATCCATCAATTCTTGTTTTTTTTTTTTTATTATTATTATTATATGAGCTTATAACTGTGTGGAATGACTGAGTTTTTCTTCAAAAATGAATTAACAGGTTATGCTATTAGGCCACAGTGACTCCTATAAAAGAGATAAGCAGATGCAAGTGACCATTGCCTATAACCATTTTGGTGAAGGTCTTATCCAGAGAATGCCCAGGTAACTGACCATCAACATACATACATACATACATACATGTATGTATGTATGTATGTATGTATGTATGTATGTATGTATGTATCCCTTGTGCGGTTTCCTCGTAGGATTTATAGAATGATCTTAACGAGGTCAATTCATAAACCTTGCAGGTGCAGGCATGGGTATTTCCACGTAGTGAACAATGACTACACGCACTGGGAAATGTATGCCATTGGAGGGAGTGCTAATCCCACGATTAATAGCCAGGGCAACAGATATCTTGCCCCTGCCAACGTTTTTGCCAAAGAGGTATACTAAATGAACATGCAATTTCTTGTGATAGCGATGATCATGTGATGATTACAGTCATGAGAACAAAATTTATACTGGCAGGTGACAAAAAGGGTAGACACGGAAACTGGAGTCTGGAGTCATTGGAATTGGAGATCAGAAGGCGACCTCCTGCTAAACGGAGCCTACTTCATTCCATCAGGAGCTGGAGCTGCAGCCAGCTATGCCAGGGCCTCAAGCTTAGGGGCCAAGTCCTCATCGATGGTCGGGGTCATCACTTCAAATGCTGGAGCCCTAGTCTGCCGCAGGGGCCGCCGATGTTAATTCTCAATCCCATCAATAGTTTAAAAAAACAAAAGAGATGAGTACAAAAAAACATTCAAAATTTTGCATTTTCCTTCCCCTGTTATTGTTATAATAGCAGTATCCAGTAAGTTTGCAGCTACTCTGTTTACAATATCATCCCCTTCTCTGTATTTCTCCCCGATGCCCTGCCCACCAAATATCTGGCAAATGTACATTTATACTACATGTGCCATACTGCTGTCACACCAATATGCAATATTCCACCTGTAACCTTTGCCACCGATCGACCTCGGCCTGCTTTAAATGCTGCAGTGTTGTTCCACATCTCTATTCCTCATAGAGTATAGTCCATTTGCTTCTTCTCTACTGTATAATTCAATTCTCTATTGGATCGACATGTCACAGATATTTGTTTAATTTGCTAGCACCAAGGTTCTTTTCTCTGATCATTTGGTCCTTTTATTTTTGTACCGACCCTATTTTTAAAGTATTTTTAAGAAAAAAAAACCAATAAAATAGCAAAAAACACCAAAAACTCAAAAAAATTATGTTCTTGGTGTATTTGCATCATTTTCAGCTTTGTCTCAGAAAAATTTAAATTTCAAATGTCTTTTCAACACATTCAGCTTTAACATGTCATTTTCAAAATCATTGATTTTTCTTATTAAATCGACATTGATGTTGCTCTTTAAAAAAAATAAATCAAAATATAAATGTTGGACCAAACAATTGAGGGAAGAAGACAAAACTTTTCCACCTATAAATAGGTGGCCCCACACACACGCGCGTGCACGTACACACAAAGGTGAGGGGCCATAAAAAAAAAACTCTACTAGCCCGCGACCCTTCATTTTTTTCCTTCCTCCCAAACTAGTCTCCCTCTCTACCTAACAGTCCCTAGTAAACCACAGGTCAATCCTTTACCCTATCCTCAAACTCTTCTTATCTCCTTCAAACACCAGCAGATTTACCGTCCACCAAATCGACCATACCACTACCCCCTCCTCACCAGACCACTGCCTCCTCTAACATACAAACACCACACAGCCCCTCATCACTGATCATAATCACCACGCCAGCAAGACAACAACAACTATCTGTTATACCTAGAGAATTAATATAATGAATTTTGGCAATTTGAGGAGCTAGGAAACCTCCACATATGCACACGGCACAATTGAGATTCAAATGATGCCATTCATTCCTAATGCTTTAGCCTTTAATAGGCGTTTTACAAACTTGCAAATAAATAGGAAATAACTGACCCACTTAACTGGTCTTTAATAGGAAATAACTGACCCACTTCGCACGGACTGTGCATTACCAAATAATAAATCACATAACAACTAAATTAACAATATGCATAACCTAAAATACCCTTTAATAATTAAAGTAATTCCTTGGCTTACTTAGCTTCATTTCTCTTAAACATTTTAGGCGTGCAACATAACCTTTCCTTTTAGAAGAACTCACCCACGAGTTCGGGATATGTCTTACGCAGCTCCTCTGCATCCACCCAGGTGGCATCTTCCTCGTTAGCTCTTTTCCATTGAACCAAGAAATCAACTCCTGCGCAATTTCCTTTTTTCTTGAGCCTTCTTTCTAATATTTTCTCTGGTTTGGGGGTTAGTGTGGCTTTTTCCATCACTGTTGGCAGTCTAGGGTTAGGGTTTAACTGAGTTCCAATCTTCTTCTTGAGGCAGGAGATGTGAAATACTAGGTAAATCTTGGAGTCTTTGGGTAGATCAAGCTTGTATGCAACTTTTCTAATTTTTTGAATGATCTGGAAAGGCCCGAAATACCTTGGAGAAAGCTTCAAGCTTTTCCTCAATGCTATTGTCATTTGTCTATAGGGTCTTAACCTCAAATAGACCCAATCCCCCACGTTATATTCCCTTTCTGTTCTCTTTTTATCTGCGTATAACTTCATTCTCATTTGAGCTTCTTGCAGGTTTTTCCATGCCAAGTTAAGGATGCAATCTCGACTTTTCATTTCGTCTTCAACTGCTTGTACTGTTGTGGTCCCAAGCTCATATGGGAGGAGTTGTGGTGGCTCTTGTCCATATACTATCTCAAATGAGGTAAACCTTGTGGAGCAGTGCTCTGAAGTATTATATGTTCACTTGGCTAAAGGTAGCCAACAGACCCAATCTTTGGGTCTATCACTAGTAAAACACCTGAGGTACCCTTCTAACCATTTGTTCATTACCTCTGTCTGCCTGTCCATTTGAGGATGATAGGTTGAACTCATTAACAACTTGGTTCCACTTAAATGGAAGATTTCTTTTCAAAAATTGCTTGTGAATATTGTATCTCGATTACTGACTATACTCTATGGTATGTCGTATAATTTGAATATGTTTTTCATGAATGCCTTTGCTACTGTTGTTGTTGTATATGGATATGTCATTGGTATGAAATTACTGTACTTGCTGAACTTGTCTACTATCATCATGATTACATTATACCCCTTAGATAAAGGTAACCCCTTTATGAAGTCCATACTAATATCCACCCATACTTTACTTGGTATTGGTAGAGGCTGCAAAGCCCCAGCTGGTTTGAGGTTTTTTGTTTTATTTCTTTGGCATACCTCACATTCTCTAATGAATTTTCTGATGTCCTTTCTCAAGTCATGCCAAAAGAATTCCCTCTTGAGCCTGGAGTGAGTCTTTTGTGAACCAGTATGCCCTTACATGGGGCTGCTATGAAATTGATACATGACTTGCTCCTGCTGCACCTTTAAGGTTCCTAAGTGTAGCCTCCCTTTGTAGAATAAGAACCCCCATCTAACCTGGTACTTGAGGGGATTAAGATCACCTTGATGGTAGTGGTTGAGTAATTGTAACAACTGGGGGTTTTTGTGCTATACTTGATGGAGCTCTTCCCATCAATTAACCGTAACCATGTTGATGGCCTTGGCTTCTCCATAATTAGTCATAGTCCCCTCCAGTTCTGAACTATTCTTATGGTCCAGTAACCTGGAGAGAGCATCTATTGCCTATTTCCTTTGCCACTACGATATTCCACACTAAAATCAAAGCCTAACAGCTTTGTTATCCACTTTTTGTTGAAAAGGTGTTCCAACCTTTTGCTCCAAAAGGTGCTTCAGAGCTAGGTCGGTCCTTACTTTAAATCTGTGCCCCAACAGATAATGTCTCATTTCTGAATTGTCAATACAAGAGCCAAAAAATCTTTTTTTATAAGTGGATAAGAACAAATTTTTACCTTTTAATACTTCGCTTAAATAAGCTAGAGGCCTCCCTTCCTGTATTAAAACAGCTCCTAACCCATTTCCAGAAGCATCACATTCTACCATGAATATTTTGGGAAAATCTGGTAAAACATTGATTAATGAGTATAAAAACAACCATTATCTTATGTACATGTTAATGAAATAAGTTTTTATCAATATATCTTTACAAAAACAAACCGGATCAAAAAAGATTTATGGGTATAAATTTTCAGGAAAACAAGCACGTCTTAGTAAAGGCATTCTGCTGCCAAGCCTCAAGCATGCTGGGTCTGGCGATGACCAAACCCTGGTATGCTAGGCTTGGTAGTGTGCCAAGCCCTGGGCACGTTGGCTCTGATGCTGACCAAACCCATAGACAATTGGCCTTGGTAGTGTGCCAAGTCTCGAGAATACTAAGTTTGATAATGTGCCAAGCCCCGAGCCTGTTGGGTTTGGCTCTAGCCAGACCCAAACGCAATTGGGCTTAGTATTGTGTCAAACCCTAACATGCTAGGTTTGGCACTGGCCAAACCCAGATGTGATTAGGCTTGGCGATGTGCCAAGTCCAAGAAAACATGGATCTGGCAAATATAGCAGACTCAAGGTATTTAGACATGGCCATCTGTCAAGTTCAAGGTAACAGAAGTCTAGCAAACATGTCAGATCCCAAGGCACAAGGACTTGGCAGTCCGCCAAGTCTATTGCAGTTGGACTTGACAGTCAGCCAAGTCCAAGATAACGTGGGCCTGACAAACATGTCAAATCCAAGGCACAAGGACTTGGCAGTCTGCCAAGTCCATTGCACTTGGACTTCATAGTCAGTCAAGTCCAAGATAACGTAGATCTAGCAAATATGTCAAGGTACGTGAACTTGACAGTCTGACAAGTCCAAGGTAACGATCATCCTCCCTTGGTACGCCTAACAGAATGATCATCCTACCCAAGACACGTCCAAAGAGATGACCATCGTCTCTTAGGTCTAGCCTAAGGTAAGAGCTCAACCTTCATGGGCTTAGCTACATCTGACATCTTGAACCTTAATCTTCCTATACCTTTTAGGTCTATAAAAGTCATTCAAGGACCCACCATATTTCTATCAAGCATTAATATAGATGTAAATGATATTTATACCTCATTAAATGCTATCATGGTAAAATTACACTTCATACCCATTTTTTTACAAAAAAGACAAGACTCATGAGCTATAAATACACCATAAAATCTTCAAATCAATTATTCACAATCTTCATTATTTACTGCATATATATTTTCAAAGCATTTTTTTCTAGAATATTCTTGTATTTTCTATCTCTAAAAAGATACTTATTTAAGCATCGGAAAGTCCTCATCTCCACTAAAAGGGACCTTTACAGGTATTAGTCACAAGCCACTTGGCCTATTAAGCACCAAGTATATGTTATCAAACACCTTAGCTAGGAAGGATAGATGAGATTGCTAGGACCAATTGATTAACCGATTATCCAACCTAGAAAACCTATTCTTAGGCTATTTGGATTTTTTGGGACCTCATTAGTGGCGTTGTCTGTGGGAAACTGGTAAAAAAGTCATTGGTTTTTTTCTAAAGCTTGCTTTTGACATTTTCAGACCATTATATGGCACACAACCAATGTCCACCTGGGCTAAAACGCGGGACATGGAAAGAAACGTTTCGGTCTTATAGGGTTATGTCTTGTGTGTGTGTGTGTTTAGTTTTCTTTGTTCTTTCAATTTTATCTTAATTCTTGATGAAGGTTTTGCAGTTATGAATTGGATCCAGTAAAGATTTATTTGTTGATTCTATTCTTATGCATTTTGAAACTAAGTGATTGAAGCTACTAAATAGATGAAATGGGAAGGACTCGACAGTAACTATAAGAGTTTTGATCAGATCAATAGAGGTGATGAATCAGTGATAGTTGTTACATGTCTTCTCAGGAATATTCTGAAGTGGGCTCTTCTCAGGAAGCAAAAGACAAAAAAAACTAATGTTGGTTTTTTCTAATTTTTATATAAATTAATTGAACTGATCCAAAATTGGTTAGTTTGGAACGGTTTCAATTTTGAAATAAAAAAAATAGTTTGGTTATTTTTTTAAGTAAAAACCAAACCAGCCCGAAAAATAGCCACCCTTACAAAACATATATATATATATCCTAGCTTTGATGCCTGCATGATGCTATGTTCGTTTCAAGTGAAATTTAATTCTAATTATTATAATAGATAATGATAAAATAATTAGAAATATTATGAAGCAAAAGACATGGAATTCATGAAGTTGATGGTAGATTGCAAAAGTTAAGTAAAGACAGTTAAATCTAAGCAGAACAAGAATGCATAGAGCCAAGTATTTTATGCCTTATACATATAGAAAAGTGGATGTCAATGAATGGCAAGTTGCAATAAAAAAGCACTTGATAAAGACGTCCAATGCTGGATAAGAAACATTGATTAATTGAATGCTAGTTTTTTTTCCTACAGCAAGAGATAAATGTAACTGTAAGCTACAAATTATTCTCAAAGAAATAAACATCAAAGATTCTTGAAGATAAATAAGAAATAAAGATGTAATTGTATATGAGTTCATAAAAAAGAAAGGCAATCAGGAAATGAGTTCATAAAAAAGCATTCTTATGGAAATAGAGCAATGAAAACAAAATTAAAAAATACAGAGCAATTAAAATCTTGAAGACTAAAATTAAAGGTTTAAAAAATACAGAGCAACTCAAATTTTTTTCTTATTGGGGATTGTCTTGATTTGGCAGACAATTTTTTCTATCCTATTTTGATTGCTATAGTTTATTTATTTTTTAATAGTGTTGGTATAATTTTACTGCATCTCAATTTTTGATATATCTCAGCATCACATGGTATATTCTAATCTATTTTATTTTTTTGACACTATGATGAAACTCTCAAAACTCGAGTTCTTATATATCTAGATTACAGAAATTGTAAAATAGAATAGAAATATGGTATCAATATTGGCTTAATAATTAAAATAAACAATTTTTGTTGGTCACTTTATTTTCCCCACATCTAATAAATGGTCTAGATCCAGTGCCGGGCAAAAGAAATGGCAAACATTTTCTGGGCAGGATAAAATCCTTGCAACATTTGCATGTCATAACAACTGCCTTATGTGTTAAACAAATAGTTGGCCAGTAGCTTCTATCTGCTAAAAGTCAAAAGCCACATGTCAAGTATTATGGAAACAAAACGAGACAATGTGCCCTCTCAGCCCACCCATGTACAATAATTTGAGATGCAGACAACAATATGAATACAATAGTTTCTCACAACAATCTTAGAAGCAACAAATAGAGGCATGTTCTAACCTTGAAGTCTAAGTCCTCTCCTGAAAGATAATCTGATGAAGAAAATGAAGAATTGCAGCAACTAAGAAAAGTCAATGATAAATAATAGGAAAATAAAAAAAAAAACTAATGTATAAAACCGACAACAAACCAATATTCAATTATGGGTGAAATAAAAAAGAAGAAACGATGAAGAACCTGGGAACTAATGCATGGTAAAAATAAAGAAAAATATTTCAGCCAATTACTCCAAAATCTACCTTTGGACATCCATATCACAAAAGCACAAAACTACACAAAAGAAATTGAACAAAAAAAGCATGCAAGTTATAAATCAAGACATCAACAAAAATCACTACTCAAATAATGGCATGAGAAACAAACGCAAATAATAGCATGAGAAACCAATAAAGGAAGCCTTGCAACCAGAGAAAAGCATATAAAAACATGGCAGGGAATTGCTCGAAAAGGAAAGAGAATGGACCTAAAAGGCATGACCATGTTAAAAAAATCAAGAAGTTGCAGAATATACAACCCATGTGCACCCTTCAAGACAAAAATAAGCACACACAACAAGGCTAGCTGAAGGAACAGTTGCATTCTAGAATTAAAAAAAGCTATTGAAATAGGAAAGCAAAATGACAATGCAATGAAAAAAAATTTCTAAATAAGTTTAAAAAATCACAAAGAAACCAAAATACTTGGCAAAAACTAAAAAAACTTGTTAGAAAATCAGAGAAAAGAGATGACATGCAATCCTATAAACAATCAATGAGTGGGTACTATCAATGATGGTCCATTTGCAGACCAATAAAAAAAAAAGAGCCAAACACTAAGGCAAACTAAAAGAAGAGCATCACAAATGAAAATCCTTGAAGTGCACTGAAAGGGAAGAAATTATAGACTATAATGATAGCCAGCCAAGCAACAAAAAAAGCCTTATTTTAAAGCAAAAGTACTTACATGTAGCAGCAAAAATAGACAATAAAGTTGTTGATCCAAAGCAGAGAAATAAGCAGCAGATGAAGCTAAAGATAACCCTGAAAAAAATGTAAAGACCTGATGAAAAATAGAAAAGCATGACAAATTATGGCTGGCTTGCACTGAAAAAAAGAAGTAAAAGCTGAGAGAGAAGTATGCAAAGCTCAAGGCAAAACAGAAGGCTAAAAAAATTAAAGTAATCAGACGCAACCTGGCAGACATAAATGGAAAGAATTCAATGCTAAAAAAAAGCACATTCCATCTGAACCCTCAACAAACGCTACTTGTTGGTGCAGGGCATCCATGTTCATTCAATGAATAATGACAATTATGCATGAAAAAACAAAAAAAAAACGAAGATAAAAAGTCCAACTCACCTCAACAGAAGCCAAAAAACACACACCAACAAAGGCAGCCAAACAATCCAAAAGCCAAGACAACCTGAACCACATAATACAAAAAATAAAATAAGGGAATCAGAAGGTTCACAAAGGAAAAACATGACAGGTAACGCAACGAAAAATAGATGACTAAATTGGTGCAACAAAATATAGCAAGGGCAGTTGATTCTGAAAGAGTGTAAAATATGAAGAAAAAAAAGCTAACCCAACCTAAAGAACAAAAGTTGCACAAAAAAACCTTAAAATATCATATACGATGAAGAGGGAGTTGGGAGCTGACAGAATTGAATTACTAAAAAAACCCTAGAAGAGCACCACCCAATGCAATGATATAATGACAAACAAACAAAAAAGATCTACCAACTATACTAACCAAAATAGAACAGCTAACCAAAATAGAACAGGAAATAATGAAGTCTGGTTACAACCTAGACAATAGTAGAGGAAAATGTGACATTGCAATTCCCTGTCACAAACGAATTTCATGTTAGCCCCCAAATAAATGGCAGCAGCCCTTCTAATGCTGCAGAGAAAACCAAGGTGAGGGCAAGTATGTGTGTTTAATGATATCACTGTCACAATCATTTAATGCACAATAATTCTTAATAGACACGCAGTCCCTGATACAAACTCCATAGCAAAGCCATGATCAAAATCAATGTCTATGCAAGTCAAATGCTTTCCAAGCCCAAAGGAAAAGCAGGGTAGCTAGCTATGCATATATTTTATCCTCATGCCCAAGCCGCTGCTGAACACAGCTCCCAAGACGTGAAAATTAGTTGTGCAAGCTCATTGTCTCTTGACTTGTTTGTTTAATTATTTTCAAGCTGATGGCCTATTTTTTCAAGCCTCTCTAAGACTTCAGAAAATCCAAAGTCTTTCTAAGCCTACAGGAAAAGCAACTCTCTTAACCATTGTTTTGAAACCTGGCCCGACGGGTCGACTCGGGGCTGGAATTGGGTCGGGTTTAAAAAAATAGAGGAAGTCAAAACCCGGGGTGACCCGACTGACCTAATGGGTTGACCCGGCGACCCAATAAGACCCGGTCAAAAACTCGATTGCAACCCGTTGACTTTTGATTTTTAATAAACGACGTTGTTTTGATTTTTAAAAAAAATCAGAATTGACCGGGGTGACCCGGTCAAAACCCGGAACCCAGCACTTGGGACGGGTCGACCACTGGATCGGGTTTAAAAACTCTGCTCTCAACTGCATAGAAAAAGAAAAGACTCAATTGCAGAGAAAGAGAAGACACTGGTAAATTGTCAAAGCATTATTGCACCATCATGATCTTGCTTATGGAAGTATAATGCTTTCCAAGCTCGGGCAACTAGCTATAGTGTAGCAATAATATAATAATAATAACAAAACCTAAAAAAAATCATATAAAAAAACACTATAGCAATTCATGAGATTTTATAAGAAAAGCTATAATGTTTTTCCATATATTTTAGAGTTTTTCTAATGGTTTCCAAGCCCAAAGGAAGCAACTAGCTATAGTGTAGTAATAATAATATAATAATAATAATAACAACAAAAAAAATCTAAAAATAAAAACATATAAAAAAATATTATAGCAATTCATGGTCTGTTGTGAGAATAGTTTCAGTGATTTGGCTTGGCCCACCCATGTGTTTAATTGTGATGATTCTTTTCAACCTTCTTTCTGGTTCACGATACTTCAGGACCCCACTTCTTCGGACAAGGTAATTGTGATGATTATTTTCGTTGGATGTAGGACCAGCCTAGACTATCAAACACCTTGCATATTTTGGTCAAAGTTTAGGCTTCAAGCGAGGTA
>Ga0307507_10006202_pt1 | contig 18628 bp, 4 predicted proteins | sample 7_EM_MG_FD_207223 | JGI IMG/M metagenome (GOLD analysis project Ga0307507, IMG submission 207223) | Populus trichocarpa ectomycorrhiza microbial communities from riparian zone in the Pacific Northwest, United States - 7_EM | ecosystem: Host-associated > Plants > Roots > Unclassified | place... | reverse complement strand
TCCGGCAGAAAGAACGCGTTCCTTCCCGATTTAACACGCGTCTGTGGCTCTGCGGGTTGCACGGACGTGTGCAATCTGAAGCCTTCAGATTCAATCTGGAGTTCGAATGAGGAGCTTCAAGCTCCAGTTTTGAACTGACGCCAAGACCTCAGTTCAGATTCTAAATATGGTAAAGTGCGCCTAGTTTTAGCGTGTTTTTTGGGCGGTTAGAGGAACATCAAAAATTTGTGGCTGAAGTTAAGTTGAACTGGAATTCAACCGAACGGTCGCCTCAGAATCAGATTGGAGCTCCAGATCAACTCTATTCTGAACTGAATCTGAGGCCTCCAGATTGCAACCGAACGTTCCCTAACGCTCCAACCAAGCTCCTGTATTATATCGACGACGCGTCTGAGCTTCTCAGCAGTTTGTACCCTCTCCTGGTGTAAGATACTTAATCGCCTACCTTAATATATTAATACCTATTATTGCCTAACTGTTTCTAAATTACATATATAAACTCTATAAACTCCCTAAATCGATTATCTCTAATAAAGGTAGTTAGTTTACCTCTATATTTTAGAAAAAACTAACTATTTAACTCCATATTAAAGCACTGTTGTCTATAGTATACTACCTAGAAATAGATAATTAAATAGAACGTATAAATGCTATAATAAAACGGTATATTTGGATATATACGTTCTATTTATAGGACGACTAGATAAACTAGCTTATATTTACCAAGTTTACTATAAATAACTCTATCTTAGAAACTATAAAGGTCTCCCCGTTCCTAGCTAACTACGGCTAGTATTTACAAATAGGTTTTAAACCCTTTAGTAATGTTCCTTGCCCCACTTATTATGCCTTATAAGTTATAAAAGCAAATAAATTTATAAAGAAGATAGAAGAACTATAAGAGTTCCTTACTAATAAAATAATATAGGCCTAATCTATCTATAAAACCGCAGTAAATAAGAACCGAATCCTAGTACCGGCCTACTAAATTAGTAACTTTATTTAGTTAGATATAAGAAATCTAAATATAAAACGACTTACTAAAAAACTTAATTAGAAAAACGCTGGCCCTTATAAGGTTGAAAATGTTATCTTTCCTTATGCCTATTAACTAAAGCTCCCTAATATAGTTAAAATCTACCCTATATTCTATATGTTAGTCCTCTACCCTACCGCTTCTATATTAGACGTCCTACCTAAATAGATCTAGGACCCTCCCCTACTAGTTAAAGTAGATAGTAAGAATAAGTACTTTATTAAAAGAATTAATAATATTAAGTATAATAAACGGAAACACTAATATATATACCTTATAAAATAGAGAGGTTTTACTAAACCCTTATAGAAACCTATTGACTTTATAGGACTTATATAAGCCATAGAAGACTTTTATAAACTCTACCTAGAACTACTATAGCCCTATCTTGCAGAAGCTTAAGTTTAAAGAGGGGGTACTATTACTGGACACCCCCGTAACACCTTATATATATTTACCTATTTCCACTAACTAAACAACTAGAGACTAACCATGAGACGGCAATCTAACGGCAATTTTCCGTATTCCGCCACATTATGCTATATTCTACTAAGTCTACTAAATTCTGCTAAGTTCTGCCAGACTCGCTGCCTAAATCCTATTCTGCCCTATATATATATTAACTAAGCAACTAAGTTAATAATATATACCCTTTCTTCCCGTTTCCTTACCTTCTTTCCTTATATAACATCTTGACTTTATTATATAGTTTATATACATAGCTTAATAATATCTACTTCGCTATATATTATTATTGCTTATACTTACTCCGTAATAGTAGGGTTATACTACTTAAGCTAGTTTATTCTAAGGATGGTAGGGTAGTTTGTAAGTGGTATAACGTGGGCCTAGAGCTCTTCCTAGTGTCTATTTAGGTTTAGATAGAGTTAAGCTATATAGGTAATCTTTTATATAGTATAACTGCCGTCGGCGAGTTATAGGGCGCGGGCCTTAGTAAGGGGTAGAGTAGGTAGGTTATATATATGCACAAATTAGGTATCCATAAATTTATTAATAGCTCTACAGTTAATCATAGAACGGTCTTTATATTATTTTTTAGCAGTTATTTCTGTTATAGGTAAGACTATCTACTTCTATCCAGCTATTCTTACTAAGTTATTTGTTAAGTAGGCCAATATATAGATCCCTTTATTATTAGGGTATCCTAGCTTATAACTTAGGGCTAGAACTAGGCATTTTCCGCCGCTTCCGTAGCTGCTGCTTCTTTATCTTATACGGTAACGGTATATAGCGAGGTATTTAGTGTAAAGTTAGGTGTTGGGTGGCGATTACCAAACCTGGCCATTAGGCAGTTTAGATTATTGCAATAATAGCCTTCTTAACGGCATTTATAGCAGCGCCCTAGCTTCTAAAGTAGCTCGCGCTCTCCGTCTAGGAGTTTATGTGGGAAAGTTAGTATAGAGAGGTTGCTATTAGCTCCGGTAATAGTATTAGTAGTAAGCGTTAGTAACTAAGTGTATATAGATATAGTTAGCCCGGAGGGCTTCCATATAGGGGCCTTTAGGTAAGGATTAGTAGTAGAGATCTAATTTAGCCGTCGTTTAATCTTCCGTAGGGCTACCACCATGCTATATATATTATTATAATTGTAACTAGCGGTAGCGTAACTAAGGCAATAGGTAACCTTTTTAAGGAGATCTTCCTGGTCTTTAGCGTCGTCTTAGAAGAGGACTTTAGTGTATTTCTAGAACTTAACGCAGAACTTATTAAATAACTTAGTGGGGCTTATCTTTAGGGCGTGTAGTTTAGCTTAACTAGTAGTCACCAAGTCATGGTCGCGATACGTTAGGTTAAGATCATTAAGGACTTTTTAGTAGAACTACCACTTCCAGGGGCCATTAGTCTCTGTAAGGGCGCGAAGAGGCTTCGGGGAAGATTCGAAGGAACAATATAAATTCTATCTAAATCTAAGGGTATATAGCTTTTGAAGAGAACAAGACGTTGCGTAAAGAAGAGAAGGGAATAACCAGAGAATCTTGTAATTAAATAGTCAGGGGTCTTGGTCGATGCGTGCGCACGTGCGCACGCGGACGGACTTCGGTAGAATTCGATTGATCTGGCAGAACTTGGCAGAATTCGGCAGAATTCGGTCAAAGCGTCAAGTTTATCTTGTCGAGTGTTTTACCGAGACATTCCTACTGTAACTAGGCTAGTCCCGTTACAGTACCCCCCCTTTGGCCGAAGGTTCAAAATAATTCAATTTGGTCGAGAATTTATAATTTTATCGCGTGTCGTATTTTCGCGTCAGGTGGCGGTCTTGGCAAGATAGATCTGACCAATTAGATAACTTTAACCGCCGGTTAAAGTTCCTTAATATCTTGCGTGTCACGTAATCGCGTTATAAATGTTATAACTTATTTCGAGTTCTTTTTAAATTCGAGTTTTGTGTATTTGTGTTAGGTGGCAGTTGTTTACCTTTATATTATATCCATTTAGCTAGAGCAGGCCGCGAAGGATAGTCCTTATAGAATTCTTTTACTAGGAAAGGCACGTTGGCCTTAATCTAATTATAGGTTTCTTAGGTTTATGTTTTATATCCTTTCTATTTAATAAGAAGTTTAAATTGTTTGGATTATAGTTTCTATTATATATTATTAATTAAGTTAATAAAGTAAGAACTGTTACCATTATTAACAATTATAGGAGGTGGCGGTGGTACTTTATAAGTTATAGGATTATCTTTTAAAGGTTGCAATAAGCTTACATAAAACATTAGGTGTATTTTTATCTTAGTTAGCAGTTTAAGCTTATAGGTATATAGGCTTAATTTCTTCTTAATTTAGTATAGGCCTATAAACTTCTAATTAAGTTTCTTTAAGGGCCGTTAAGTCTATATATTTTGTATATTTAGGTAAGCCATATTACCTTCCTTAAAGTCCTATATGGGAGCTTATCCTTTGTTCGCATACTATTCCTATACCATTTAAGCGTATATTAATTCACTTTATAATAGTTCTATTAACTGCTTTATTTAATTAGTAAAGTTATATATATTAATTAACTGGATCTGTTTAATCGTGGGTCCTATTATATTAATTTTGGGTTATAGTTCAAATCCAAGTTAAGGGTTTTGTCTATAGGTTGCGTAGAACAGCGTTACGCCTATTAATACATTTATTATATTATTTGCAGTAAACTTAGCTAAAGGCAGCCATTTTTCCCAGTTGTTTTGTAGGTAGGTGTCACGGGACGTAGGCAATGGCTACAGAGCGTATGTATTTAAGGAGTCTACAAGACGTTACGCGATCGATCGTAAGGATTGAGGGCGTAGGAAGGTGATATACTACGCGTGGCTGACGTAAGCTGTACGCGAAGCGTACGCGAGGGCACGGGGTTCCGCTAGGGAGTCTCCTATGGAGGCTCCTGCGGTGGCGTTCTGTGACACTACCCCCCCTCTTATAGAGGCGGAGCTCCGGCGACGCTGTGGTTACTATGTATATGTAGAAGGAACGCTTAAGGCATAGAGAAGGAAAAGAAATAACGCTAAAGGGGTTGGTGGTGTGGAGTTCTGCTAGCTCTAATCATTAAATGGACTAATTAGGATTTTCCATCCCCAGGATAGAAAATCGCTATTAGCTTAGTAGAAGGCGGTAAGCTGAACTAATATCTTTGTAGTCCGCAGCATTATCGCGTAATAAGGCTTGGCACCCAAGAATTTAATTAATTAGATAACTTTAACCGGCGGTTAAAGTTCCTGGATATCTTAACGATTTTTTAGTTATGTAATGGCAATCTGCGGCAATCTGACGGCAATTTGCCCTTATGTGGTAGTGTATAACAATTGAACTCTATAAGGGCTCCTATAGAGGATTAGGCACGAAATCTCTGCTTAGGCCTAGTTTCTGTGGATTCGTGTGGTAAAAGTCGCTAATTAGGTCCTTTGCATTTTTAAAGTCTTCCTATAGTTGCCATTCTGGCTGATCTATGTCGAATCCTGTGTAGATAGCTCTGTAGTAGAGCCGCCGTCCTCTGCCTTTGCTAAAGTATTTAGAGTCGATAATTTGTTTAACGGTCCACTCCTTGTGGTTCTCGTCTTTGTTCTCGTCTCGGATTAGTACTAGTAGGGGTTTAGGCTGTGTCTGTCCTGGTAAGGGGTTAGGCTAGTGAAGGTGTAGTAGCTATAGGTGAAATATAGGCCATATCCCACGGGTGGCTAGGGCCGGCGGGAGCTCTAGCTTATATGCGGCTCCCCTGTTAATGACTTGTTTGATTTAATAGGGGCTGAGGTTCTTATAATCGAGTAACTTTATAGGCCTCTATGTAGAGATATTGCGTGCATCTAGCCATACCCAGTCGCCAACACGCATCTCCGGTGGTGGCGTTCTATGACGGTCGGCGAAGTAGGCCTGCTTTGCTTAAGCCCAGGCCATTTCTCCCCTGCAGTAGTTGAGTAGATTTTTTATGCGGTCTGTATACTGGTCGGCAAGTAGCATTTTAAGGCATTTTCTATATGGTAGTTTCTTATTAATAAGTTCTAGTGGCTCTATGCCGGATTGGGGGTAATAACCCTTGTTTATAAAGAACGGAGTAAGTCCTATAGTAGCTAAGACGTGGTTATTGGCTGTAAACTCGCCTAGTGGGAGGTGATCTACCCAGTTGTCCTGGCCATAGGCAACGACCTATTATAAGTACGCCTTTATACTGGCGTTGGCGTTTTCTGGCTATCCCGCAGTCTCATAATGGAAGGATGTAGACATCTTAACGGAGATACTAAGACGTTAACAGATCCGTCTCTATAGGTTAGAGTTAAATTGCGTGCCCTAGTCGGACGTAATGGAGTCAGGTATCCCATATAGTTGGTAGACTTCGCGAAGAAAAGCGTCTGCGACGTTGTTAACGGCTATGCCTTTAGTTAGGATATAGTGATATTCCTTTATAAGTCGGCATATTATTATTAGGATGTTCTTGTAGGTACAACCATGCCGTTTACAGGGTGGTAGGTTAGTAATAAAGTCTATAGCTATATCTGCCCACCGCCGTATAGGGATTGGTAGCGGGTGCAGTAGTCCTTGGTACTTAGTGCGAAAGGCCTTGGTGCGCTTGCAGCTGTAGCAGGCGCTTGTAAAGCGTTTAACTGAGTCTATTATCTTAGGCTAGAAGTAGTATTGGCTAAGGAGTTCGTAAGTTCCTCCTCTGCCTGGGTAACCGCTTGACCGGAGGTCGTAGGCCATCTGGATTAGTTGCCGTTATAGGTCTTCTAAATTGGGGACGAATAGATGGCCTCTATAGTAGAGTCTGTTCTCCTTTACTTCTAAGGCTATTATATCAATTTGGCCTAAGTTTTGGAGGCTAGTAGGTGGCTTGCGGGCACCGGCAGTTTTCGCGGTAATAAGTTGGTGTAATAACGGGTCAATAGAGATGTTATATACAGCAGTAATAAGCTCGTTAATTTTAGGGGGCGGCTTTAAGTCCGTAGCGTAAAGCTAAGGTGCAGATGGTTCTGTTATAGGTAGCATGCCGGGGGCCAGGTTCCTTGCTTTTAGGATTGTCTGCTATTAGAACTAATTATAGGGGTTGTCCTCTAACTAAGGAAGATCTTACGAGCGGCGTGTTAGGCTATTAGGTTTTATGCCTTATACTCCCAGCCTATATGCGATTTTAAAGTTAAAACTAGAGAGGAACTCGTTCCAACGTGCTTAGCGTTAGTTTAGCTGCTTTATAGTTATAAAGTATTTAAGGTTGTAATAATCTGTAAGAACTTTAGTTGGCTAGTTGGGTTCTGCTAAGGAGAGTTCTAGTTGGAATTCTTTAAACGCTTATATAATCGCAAGGAGTTCTTTATTATAAATCTTATAGTTACACTCTTATAGTATAAGCTTAGACAAGTAGAATGCGACTAGGTAGAGGAGACCGTTGTTACCTATCTAAGAAAGGACGCCTGCGTTAACGTGGTCTGAGGAGTTGGTTTTAAGATAGAGTTGTCGTCCTAGTATAAAGTAAGCTAGGATAGGTGCTTTAGTAAAGGCATTTTTAAGGTCTTAGAACGCCTTCTCGCAGTTAAGCGTCTAGGTAAAGCGTAGGTACGTTTTTCTTCCTTTTATAAAAAGGCCCTTTGTTCGCATTATTGCTGTAAGTAGTACTACTACGCCTAAGAAGTTGTATATAAATTTCTGATAGAAGTTGGCGAAACCGAGGAAGGCTTATACGTCCTTAATGCAGTTAGGGGCTTGCTATTTGGTAATTATACGTACCTTCTTAGGGTCCATATGGACACCCTTAGTAGTGACAATTAGTTTAAGGTATTTTACTTCTGTGACTAAGAATTCGCACTTCTTTAAATTAATATAGAGTCCTGCTTCCCTAAGGCGCTGTAGGACCTTTTAAACGTGCTTGGTATACTTAGAAGGGTTATTACTGTAAATAAGTATATCGTCCAGGTACGCCAAGTAGAAGACGTTAAGGTAGTCCCGTAAGGCGTTATTAATATAGCTTTGGAAGGTGCCTGGGCCGTTACACACGCTAAAGGGCATAACGGTATATTCGAATTGGCCGAAGCGTGATATGAATGCGGTTTTCCATTTGTCGCCTTCCTATATTCGGAGATAGTTAAAGGCGGCGATGATATTAAGCTTAGTATAGATTTTGGCTTAACTGAGCCGCTTAAGGGTCTTACGTATAAGCGGTACTAGGTATCGGTTCTTAATCGTAATGGCATTAAGTCCTCTATAGTTAATATAGAATCGGATACCTCCTCTAGGCTTCTTAACGAGAAGGATAGGGGCGGCTGCTAGTAACATGCTAGGACAAATAAACCCTTTGTTAAGGTGCTCGTTGATATACTTTTTTACAACTAGAAGTTCGTCTTTTGACATTAGGTAGGGTCTCTTATAAGGTAGCATTTTTCCTTATTTGATGTTAATGGCATGGTTATTAGGTTAATGTGGGGGAAGTGTATCTACGCCCTTTTGTGAGCACATGTCGATAAAGTCGTGGTACCTCTTAGGGAGGAGCTTGTGGAGTTCCTTGTTAGTAAGTCCCTTTTTAAGCTTTATAAACTTCTTAAAGTCTAAGGTTGAGAGTTTATTGAGTTCTACGGGCGTGTTGTCCTCTAGGAGGTCCACCAGATCTATTCTATTACTATAGAGGACGTGATCCTATTCTTTATTAAGTTTGTATAGCCGTAAGCGGGAGGCTGCTGTAATAACTCAGCTCTTCCTTCGTGCTATATAATAGAAGGCTGCGGCACTAACGTGGTAACAGTTGGTTGTGGGTAGTATAATCAGAGGTTCTTTAGGTTGACATTCTAGGGAGTAAGTAGAGGCGGCTAGGCTATGCCCTAGGTAGGTCTCTCTATAGTAGTTAGAGTTAAAGGTCACTTCTCTTTTCTTTCAGTTAATAATGGGGTTATGCTGCTCGAGCCAGTTTATTCCAAGGATAATAGGGTAATTGGCAAGTGGTGTAACATAGGCCTAGAGCTCTTCTTAGTGTCCGTTTATATCCAGGTAGAGTTGTGCTATATAAGTAATCTTTTATGCAGTACAACTACCGTTAGCGAGTTGTAGGGCGCGGGCTTTAGTAAGGGGTAAGGTTAGTAGGTTATGTTTACGCACAAATTAGGTATTTACAAATTTATTAGTAGCTCCGCAGTTAATTATGGAACGGTCTTTATATTATTTTTTAGCAGTTGTTCCTATTATAGGTAAAACTATCTGTTTCCGTCCGTCTATTTTTACTGAGTTATCTATTAAGTAGGCCGATATATAGATCCCTCTATTGTTAGGGTGTCCCAGCTCGCGACTTAGGGCTGGGACTAAGCATTTCCCGCTGCTTCCGCTACTGCTGCTTCTTTATCTTGTACGGTAACGGTGCGTAGCGAGGTATTCGGTGTTCGAGGTATAAAGTTAGGTGTTAGGCGGCAATTACCAAACCTGGCCATTAGGCAGTTTAGGTTTTTGTAATAATAGCCTTCTTAACGGCATCTATAGCAGCGCCCTAGCTTCTAAAGTAGCTTACGCTCTCCGTCTAGGAGTTTACATGGGAAGGTTAGAATAGAGAGGTTAATATTGGCTTTGGTAATAGTATTAGTAGTAGGCGTTGGTGACCTAGTGTATATAGGTGTGGTTGGTCCGGAGGGCTTTTATATAGGAGCCTTTGGGCGAGGGTTAGCAGTGGAGATCTAATTTAGCCGTCGTTTAATCTTCCGTAGGGCTGCCACTATGCTATAAACATTATTGTAATTGTAACTAGCGGCAGCGTAACTAAGACGATAGGTAACCTTTTTAAGGAGGTCTTCTTGGTCTTTAGCGTTATCTCGGGAGAGGACTCTAGTGTATTCCTGGAACTTAATATAGAACTCGTCGAATGACTCAGTGGGACTTATCTTTAGGGCGCGTAGTTTGGCTTAACTGGTAGCCACTAGGTCGTAGTCGCGATATATTAGGTCAAGATCATTAAGGACCTTATAGTGGGACTACCACTTCCGGGGGCCATTGGTCTCCCATTAGGCGAAGAGTCTATTAAATAGGGTACCCTTTATACGCCTAATAATATAACTAATCTTGGTATCCTCCCTAGGAAAAAGGCAGGCGCTCTAGGTTAGTTTCTCGCAGATTTGCATCTTCTAGTGGCTGTATTCCTTGCGGTCTCCCTAGAAGACTAGGGGATTGGGGTATCGTATATTAGACCCCGCAATTGTGGCTTAAGTTTAGTTACTGTTATAGGGGTCGTCCCTATTAGGTAAAGCTGCTTAACGCTAACTTTTGGCCAAGTGTTGGGTGGGTGAGGTTGCTGGAGGCATAGGGACTTAGGTAGTGTAGTGCGTAGTAGGGAAGTGCTCAGCATTGTTACGGATGTGCTCGTTAAGCTAAGACTATAGGTATTTAATTGTGCCCTCCTTCTTAGTAACCTGGGCAATAAGTACAATCTCAGCTTTCTTCAATCGTTGAACGTCGCGCTTAGATATACGGAGGTCATCTTTGGTCTCTTAGCGTGTATTATTAGCAAGTGCCTTACTAGCTTGTAAGTCTTGGATAATATCATGATCTTAGGCAGCACGCAGTTCAGCTCGCGTAAGCTTTAGGTGGTAGTTCTATAGAAGGTAGTAGTATTTGTCGGGTTCTCGTGCTACCATTTATGCAAATATCTCGGCGTCTCGTATTTCGATCTTGATAGGTGGCTGCCCTTCTAGTTACTTTTCCGTGGCTGTGTGATTAATAAAGGATAAGACATCGCCGGTGTCTATCTCATTAAGGTCGTCGCTGTGGCCACCTGTACTAATAGGGGTGTACCTATCCTGCTAGGCTGGTTGACTCTTATCGTCTTTAAGGTGGTGCTGGGTGCTCGGGGGTACTTATAGTTGTAACTCTTCTAAGCCGCTAGGCTTGCCCTTAGGGGTTAAGGCTAGGGTTAATAAATTAAATTCTCCTGGGATTAATTGGCGTTGTAGGTTGGGTTAAGGTATTAGGTTACTCTTTGGGCTTGATATAGTGGCTAGTAAGGAATATCGTCTTACTATCGTGGTGCGGAGGTTGCTCGTAGACACGCTGCTTCTGGCAGCGCCTGCAGTATCATAGAGACGTAGAATTGGTCATAGGCTAGGTGTCGGTGGTAAAAAAAAGGGCGCAACGTAATGTCACGGGACGTAGGCAATGGCTACAGAGCGTATGTATTCGAGGAGTCTACAAGACGTTGCGCGATCGATCGTAAGGATCGAGGGCGTAGGAAGGTGATATACTACGCGTGGCTGACGTAAGCTGTACGCGAAGCGTACGCAAGGGCACGGGGTTCCGCTAGGGAGTCTCCCATGGAGGCTCCTGCGGCGGCGTTCCGTGACAGTAGGAGTAGTATATTTATAGGTATTGTTCTATAATCGCGTTTATAATTTTAGTTTAACCATCTATCTCCAGATAAAATGTAGTTAAGAGTTATATTTAAATACTTAACTGTTTATATAGAGCTTACTAGAAGTCTAAAACAAACTAGCTTCTATAGTTAGATATTATTAAGTTAGGAAGTCTGTGTAGCTTAAAGACGTACTTAATAAAACATTCGGCTACTAATATTATATTAATTAAGTCTATAGGAATCATATATCGCATTTTTATAAGGCGGTTAATAACTACTATAATATTTATAAACCTATTACTGCTAGGCAAGTTGACTATAAAGTTAATTAAGATATCGCGCTATCTTTGTATTGGAATTGGTAGCGGTTAAAGTACTCCTTACTTCTTTATATAAGAGGTCTTTTTACGTATGTATATCCTATATACTTAAACATATTTTTGTACGTAGTTGTGTATTATAGGCTAGTAGTATACTTATTAAACAATCTTATAGGTCTTCGCATAGCTAGGATGCCCTACTATAGGGGAGTTATATATAAAATTAAGTATCTTAAATTATAAAGGTTTGGAATTTAGAACTACCATCTTCTATTAATAGTATAATTAATTGTTTCAAATTTCGCATTTAGCGAGTGTAATATCCTTATACTATCATTTTCCTGTTTAAATTGCTTTTATTATATCTATTATCTATATATTATTTTTATATTTGTATTCTATTAGCTTATCAATTTCCATTTCCTATTTATTAACTTCTAATTTGTTTCTGTTAAGTTCTACATCTAGGAATATAGGGCGTAGCTTTTTAAAATATTTAGGGGGTAGTAAAATCCGTAATTAATTTATAATCCGTTTGTCTAAAGCGTTTGTAGGTAAGTCCTATAATTGTTATATTAATATATTAGGCTTCTAATTAAGTTTGCCTAGTTAGTATATAATCTTAAAGTTAAATTATAAGAGGTATTTGGCCCAACGAATTTAGCGCTGCGTTAATTATTTTATAGTTATAAAGTACTGCAGGTTCTTATAGTCCGTTAATATATATATTAGGAATAATAATCCTTTAAACTTAGGACGCTATTATTTAAAGTATTTAATAATTGCAAGTAGTTCCTTATTATATATCTTATAGTTTAATTTAGCAGGGGCGAGTTTCCAAGAGAGAAAGGCTACTAGATGTAGCTCGCCGTTCTTATTATATTGTAATAATACTCCTTCTAGTGCATAATTAGATAAATCTGTTTTAATAATGCATTTAAGGTTAGGGTTAAAGTGGGCAAGAATTAGAGTAGTTATAGAATGATACTTTAAGTCGTTAAAAGCTTATTTATATTTAATAGTCTATTTAAATTTTAAGTTTTTTCTTATTAGGTTTATTAATGGCTAGGCAATTTCTAAGAAGTGGTTAATAAATTAATAATAGAAGTTTACAAATCCTAGAAATTCTTAAACGTCTTATATATTGCTAGGGCTTCCCTAGTTTATAATTACGGCGACTTTCTTAGGGTCTATTTTAATTCCGTTATGGGATATAATTAAGCCTAAGTATATAACCTTGGATGTGTGGAACTTATATTTCTTAATATTGCATTATAAGCCCGCATCTTATAGGTGTTTAAGAACCATTCTAATGTATTTCTAATATTTAGAAAGCGAGGACAAGTAGATTAAGATATTATTAATATACATAGTAACAAATACATTAAGGAATTTACGAAGCGTATTATTAATATATTGCTAAAACGTACTGGGACCGTTTTTTATGCTAAATGGTATTACTAGGTATTTAAAGAGTCCCCATTGTGTATAAAAAGCTGTGTACTTCTTATCTCCTTTATATATACGGATTTTATTAAAGGCAGCGACTATATTAAGCTTTATAAAGTACCATACCTTTACTAAATAGTTAAGTGTTTCTTAAATTAGGGGAATTGGATATTAGTTTTGAATTATAATTATATTTAGAGCTTAATAATTAATATAAAATCTTAAGCCTCCTCCTGGCTTTTTAATGAATAGTATGGGTAAGGCGAATAGAGATTAACTAGGGCGAATAAATCCTTTTTCTAGATGCTTGTTAAGGTATTATCACATTATAAGCAGTTCTTCTTTTAATATACTATATAGCGGACCAAACTTTGGTGTTATACCAGGCTTAAGTTCTATTTTAAAATCGTGCTTATCTTAGTGTGGGGCTAGTTAGTCTGTAAATTGTTTTTTAAACTTATTAATTAGATTATAGTACTCTTTGGGTATAAGAGGTTAAGAATTAATGTACTATTTTAGTTTTAGTGCTTTCTTAATGTCTTCTATAGTTATAGCAAAGATTTTATAATCTTGTCTTTTTGCTAATGAGATAAAGGGTGCGGCCTATATTATATGAATTTTAAGAGGTTTTAACGTAACATCTTTATATTCTTTACTGCAATTGGTAGTTGTAGCTTTATTGTATTGGTTTAAGGTTTGTGGTAAGGGTAATTTATATTGTTTTAAATTTAAATAGTTGTGTGCATGTTTATAGGGCAAATGGGTTTTTAAGCAATAACTTTAGTAGTAGGTTATATGGAACTTTAATATTTCTTTAACCCAGCTAATTAAAGGGTTGTGTTGTTTTAGCTATCTATATTTAAGTATTATCTTATATTACTTTAGGGGTATTACAAATAGGGAAATATATTTAAGGTATTTGCCCATCCACATTTTTATAAGAGCGTAGTGTGTTAATTTGCTATATATTAAGGGTTTGCCGTTAAAGCCTTGTAGGCCTTGGGGCTTATTAAGTTTCTTTAAATTTAGGCGTTGGGTTTTTGCGTAGTTTGTATTAATAAAGCCTATACTAGTGGCTCCACTATTTATAAGGATTTGTACCTCCTTCCATTTTTTAAGTGTTTAAATTTTGCTAAGTATATTAAGGGAGTTATGTTGTGTATTAGCGCTAGAAGAGCTTAGATACTTATACTCTTCCACTTCTTATTCTAAGGCGCGACTTGGCCCTAGGACAATTCGTTTTCTAAGTTAGCCGAAGATAAGATGCTTTATAATAACTAGGTATAATTTATAGAATAAGTATAAGTTAAGGAGCGAGTACGGCTTAAAGAATAAGTGCGATTTAAGGAGCGGGTGCGATTTAAAGACTAGGAGGAACTACAGTGGACTTTTTCAAAAGGGTAAGTTCGGCAATTTTTTTAGATATATCCTTTTCTACTATATCTAAAGCATTCTCTATTTGTAGCTTAAGTTCTTTGTTTATTGGTTCCTAAGGGTGCGTAGGATTAAGTGGCGTTAAGGTCCATAGGGTCGTGCATAGGTTTTAGAGAAGGGTCGCGCTTTAGGGTATATATCGGTTTTATAAAGCTTTAAATATAAGGTATAGTTGGCTTTAGAAAATAAGTTTATTTATTATATTAAAGGTCCTTATTAATTTGTTAACACATTATAGCAAATTTGGGTAGGTCCTTTAGCAGTTCCTTACCTACTAACTATACTCTAATTTTATCCGAAATAGCTTATTAAAGAGTAGTAACTCTAGCGGCTTTATTCTAATCTAGTTCGCTAATAAGGCCTAAAAATTCCGAAAAGAAGCTTATAAAGTCTCGGTTTTATTATTATAGGTTTTTAAGTTTGGTAATAGCGGTGTATTTACGGCTGGCGTTATTATATATTTATTTTAGCAGAGAGATAAAGGTTTTAAAATTAATAAAGGTGCTATTATAAAAGAATGGGTCCATGGTTCGTGCAGCATCTTTACTTAAATAAGATATTCCATAGCTAACCTTGCTAGCTTCAGTAGGGTATCAGTTATAGTTTATTAAAAGTTTAAGACGGAGCTTAGTTATAAAGGGATATAGGTCGTTTTAATTTCTATTAAATATTGGAGGGTTAGGAAGCTTTTCTAATTTTGCGGCAGGTACTGGGTTTGTTATAGGTATAGGTTAAGCTACTATTACTGGTTTAGGGTTCGTATTTAACGGGCTAGGTTTAGATACAATTATATTAATTTTATTTATAGGCGGTATTGGGGTCTCTAATATAAATGCTTAGACGTTACGGAGTTCTTTATAGAGTGCTTCTATTAATCGCTGATGCTGGGCTTTTAGTGCAGCCCACTACTAAGCTAAAGCATCCGTAAAGGACTGTTGTATTATAATCAACTGTTCCCTAACTAGGAATATAATACTTATGGTTATTAAAAAGGATTTGGGTTCGTTTGCCATTTTAATAGTGGTTATTTTTTAACGCAACGTAATATAAGGGCGCGAAGAGGCTTTGGGGAAGATTTAAAGGAATAATATAAATTCTATCTAAATCTAAGGGTATATAGCTTTTGAAGAGAACAAGACGTTGCGTAAAAAAGAGAAGGGAATAACCAGAGAATCTTGTAATTAAATAGTTAGGGGTCTTGGTCGATGCGTGCGCATATATGCACGCGGACGGACTTTGGTAGAATTCAATTGATCTGGCAGAACTTGGCAGAACTCGGCAGAATTCAGTCAAAGCGTCAAGTTTATCTTGTTAAGTGTTTTACCGAGACATTCCTACTGTAACTAGGCTAGTCCCGTTACAGTCTCCTATTAGGCGAAAAGTCTATTAAATAGGGTACCCTTTATACTCCCGATAATATAGCTAATCTTAGTATCTTCTATAGGAAAAAGGCAGGTGCTCTAAGTTAGTTTCTTGCGGATTTATATCTTCTAGCAGCTATATTCCTTAAGGTTTCCCTAGAAGTCTAAGGGATTAGGGTATTATATATTAGACCCTATAATTATAACTTTAGTTTGGTCGCTGTTATAGGGGTTATCTCTATTAGGTAAAGCTGCTTAATACTAACCTTCCGTTAAGTGTTAGGTGGGTAAGGTTGCCAGAGGCGTAGAGACTTAGGTAGTATAGTGCATAGTAGGGAGGTACTCGGCATTGTTATAGATATACTCATTAAGCTAAGACTATAGGTATTTAATTATGCCCTCCTTCTTAGTAATCTTAGCAATAAGTACAATTTTAGCTTTCTTTAATTATTGGACGTCGCGCTTAAATATGCGAAGGTTATCTTTAGTTTCTTAGCGTATATTATTAGCAAGTACCTTACTAGCTTATAAGTCTTAGATAATATCATAATCTTAGGCAGTACGCAATTTAGCTTATATAAGCTTTAGGTGGTAGTTCTATAGAAAACAGTAGTATTTATTAGGTTCTTATGCTACTATTTATATAAATATCTCGGCGTTTTATATTTTAATTTTAATAGGTAGCTGCCCTTCTGGTTACCTTTTCGTAGCTATATAATTAATAAAGAATAAGACGTTATCGGTATTTATCTCATTAAGGTTATTATTATAGCCACCTATACTAATAGGGGTGTACACATCCTGCTAGGCTAGTTAACTCTTATTGTATTTAAGGTGGTGCTAGGTACTTAAGGGTGCTTATAGTTATAACTCTTTTAAGCCGCTAGGCTTCCCCTTAGGGGTTAATACTAGGGTTAATAAATTAAATTCTCCTGGGATTAATTGACGTTATAGGTTAAGTCGGGGTATTAGGTTACTCTTTAGGCTTAATATAGTGGCTAGTAAGGAATATTGTCTTCCTATTATAGTGCGAAGGTTACTCGTAGATACGCTACTTTTGGTAGCGCCTATAGTATTATAAAGACGTAAAATGGGTCGTAGGCTAGGTGTTAGTAATAAAAAAGGCGTAATATAATATTATAAGACACGGAGTAGTGGCTGCTAAATATATATATTTAAGGAGTCTATAAGACGTTACGCGATTAATCGTAAGGATTAAGGGCGTAGGAAGGTATATACTACGCGTGGATAATATAAGCTGTACGCGAAGCGTACGCAAGGGCACGGGGTTCCGCTAGGCAGTTTCCTATAGAGGCTCCTACGGCAGCGTTCCATAACATTTAGAGTGTTTAATTAGGCCTAGACAGAAGTTCTTTTCCGGCGGTGGTCTGTACTATAGCTTTAGTAGGTTTATTTAAAATATTAAATATATATAGGCTATAAATAGGGGTAGCTAGAGATAGTAGGCTAGTTTACTAATTTGTTCTTTAATTTAAAAGGGACCTAGGTATCTTATATTAAGCTTCTTTAATAGTTAATAGGCATCTTCCGCAATACAATACTGGTTGGACCAACGCTGGAGAGGCGTATGGGAGTTAAAGGTATAGAGGCTGACTTAGGCAAGAGAAACCCAAGCCGTGGCATAGTTAACGCCATAGGGGGTAAACACTTAAGAGCTCCAAGAAGGCCTAACAAAGGCAGAAAATATAATAGCAACACTCTTAAGAACAGGGATAATAGGACTAAAAGATTGGCTCTACTAGGTAGGTGTCCTAGTAGGTAGCCTAAGATACGAATATAGCTGGCTAAGATAGACACTAAAACATATAATACTATTATGCCCCCTACACACCAACTAAGAAGCTATACTCTTAGTAGCTAGCATAGAGAACTATAATATACTACTCTTAATATAAAAAGGTCTTAAGGCGGTTACCTAGTGGCTTATTAGCCAAAATATACTAGACTAGTTTTGGGTTGTAAAGGAAATAGTAATAGAAGGCAAAGGGGCGAGTAATAGGCGCCCCCTAATAACTCTACAGTAGTAGAGCAAAGTTTGCGATACTAGCGTGTCCGTAGGCTTGTTACGGCAGCAGTAGTTCCCAAAGAGGTTAAAAAGTAAGGTAGTAGAGCACTATAGGTAACTCGTAGGCGCCTTATAGGCGAGTCTTAAAAGGCAGGGAGACGGATTACGGGGTTTTCTTAAAAGAGTTTTCTCCCTATATGTATATAAGGAGTAGTCCGCGTGGGCCTAATAGGGATCTAAATCAGACGTTAAGCAATGAATAATAATAATAATAATAGTTAATAGGCCTTAATATTTATTAAATGTAATAAAACCTTATCGCCTACTCTAAAATACTTATCCTAGTATTTACGGTTATACTAAAGTTTCTATTACTCTTAGGCATCTTATAGGCTCTACTTTATATACTTCTATTACTCCTTCTATTCCTTAAGACATCCTTATACTCTTTAATAGATATCCTTAAACTTCCTAGTAGGATTCTATAATTATATCGGGAAAATATTCGCAGAATAAGATTTAAGTAGACTTTAATTTTCGCGTTTCGCGTAATTAACATGTAATTTAACTAACTTAACACGCAATTAACTAACTTAACACGCAATTAACCAACTTAACACGCAATTAACTAACTTAATACACAATTAACCAACTTAACACGCAATTTGACTAACTTAATATGCAATTAACTAACTTAACACGCAATTTAACTAACTTAACATGCAATTAACTAACTTAATACGCAATTTAACTAACTTAACATGCAATTAACTAACTTAATATACAATTTAACTAACTTAACATGCAATTAACTAACTTAACACGCAATTTAACTAACTTAATATATAATTAACCAACTTAACACGCAATTTAACTAACTTAACATGTAATTAACCAACTTAATATATAATTTAACTAACTTAACATACAATTAACTAACTTAACAACTTTAAAAGCTAACTATATATTTCTTAACATGCAATTAACCTACTTAGCAACTTTAAAAGTTAAATAATACACAGTTAACCTATTTAACAACTTTAAAAGCTAACTATATGTTCCTTAATACGTAGTTAACCTACTTAGCAACTTTAAAAGGTAACTATATATTTCTTAACATGCAATTAAGGTAAAGTTATATACTATATATTTAACTATTATATATTATCTAATATAATCTTATACAATCTTATATAGT
>Ga0307507_10006201_pt1 | contig 18629 bp, 14 predicted proteins | sample 7_EM_MG_FD_207223 | JGI IMG/M metagenome (GOLD analysis project Ga0307507, IMG submission 207223) | Populus trichocarpa ectomycorrhiza microbial communities from riparian zone in the Pacific Northwest, United States - 7_EM | ecosystem: Host-associated > Plants > Roots > Unclassified | place... | reverse complement strand
CTCACTCTCCCCGCACCCCTTTATGGGTCTAGGGAAGTTTGTGGCCGGAAGGATACACCAAATGCGAGCGGCAAAGAGCTATCTAGCTGCACACACATCATGGTTCGACGAAGACCCAGACCCAACCTGCCCTCAATGCGGAACGGAACCAGAGACCTTCACGCATGCCATCCTCACCTGCCCCGCCCGGAACAGAGAGCGAGACCTCTTGCTGAAGGCGGTCTCTTCCCTGGGGCCCGACGCCGACCTATGGACAGAACCCCTCCTCATACGAGCCTTAGGCGAATACATCACGGCCACGAAAAGCTGCTTCCCCCCCGGCATGACCCCCGACTACCCCCACCCCCCCCTCCCCCTTCAACCCCCTAAAGACCTGATTGCGTTCCCTTAAAGAGTAGAGTTATGTACTTTTTTAGTACGGCCTTTCGTGGTGGACATCCTTTACTTGTAACTTTACTTCGTAAGAAGCACAAGAAGTAGACTTACACTTGTACTTTATATTTTTCGTTTATGTTTATCTGGAAGGGATGATCGGGCAGATGGTTTTGGCCCCAATATACTTTCAGCTACCGTGGAGGACAAGAAGAGAGGTTTCCTTCATTATTTGTTTTGATTTATAGGTTTTGTTCTTTCCATAGCTAGCGCTGCATGAAGCTTCTTGTACCTAGAAACAATGAAAGCATGATAAAAAAAAAGAGAAAAAAAAAGAAAAAAGAAGTGGGATTCGGGTCACAAACGATCTCCTCTACATCTCCGGCGATTGAAAACTCAACACCATGAGTTTTCATCGTCAACACCCACCCCCTCTCCCCTCTTCTGATGGCTCTTTTGCCTTGGAGGGTGATACTACCACCACCCCTCTCCCCTCTGATTCCCTTCTCATCTTCCTGTTGCTTTGGCAGCCTGGTTGTATGGGGTTTCACGGTTACTTTCCCCTCCTTTTTCCGCACTTGTTTCGCGGCCTCCCTCAACGTTTGCACGGTTGGCAATTCTCTTCTTTCGTCCATGGGTCGGTCGCAGTCTCGGGTTATCGTCAAAGTAGTGGCCCCGGTGGCTCTGCTGCCTGGTAGTGCACCATGCCCTTGGAGCACTGTTCGGTACAGTTGGCATCGTCGAAAAGTCGTGATCTTGTTTCTGTCCTCCTTTCCTCGTACTTCTATTTCATCGGACGCACCCTTCCCCCCCCACGCTTGGTCCTCGTCCCGTCGCTCGCTCACAGCCAACACCCCCCCCCCGGCTCGGTTGCTTTGGCGTCCGACCACTATTCACCTCGCTTCCTCCTAGGACTCGTGGACTCCCTCGGCTTAACCCGCGACACGTTCTACCATTAGCCCCGCGGCCCAGGTCTATATGGCTCCGGTACATTTCCCTTTGTGCGTGGTTGTGTTCGATGATAAGCATACTCAGGGATCGTTAAAGGCCTTTGCGGCGGATCGGCTTTCTCTGGGGCCTCTACTACGGATTTGCGTTTTTTTGGTTTTTCGCACTGTTGGGTTTTGTCTTGGGTTTTCGGTAGATGCTTTCTCTTCGTTGCCAGTTTCATGTATATTGTGCTGTAGTTTTCAGCGCCTGGGCGCTTGGTGCGGGTGTTAGACCAGGGGTTTTTCTCCCACGGTTTCCACTGCCTCGACGATGGGTTGCACTACGGGGAAGGTCGTTGCGGCCATATCCTTCAGGATGCGTGCTATTTTTCTACTTAATGCTTCGGCCTTCGGCCTCGGCTAGAAACAAAATTTAAAATATGAAGAAAAAAAAAACAAAAAAGACAAAAGAAAAAAAGACACGGAAGTCGTGTCACAAACCATCTCCCTTACACACCCGGTGATTCAAATCTCAACACTATGAGAATTGATCGTCAACATCCACCACCACCTCACTCTCGGTGAGGTGCACCCGCACTCTCCGTGAGGTCCACCCTCCACCTCCCGCCTTACCTCCCTTATCAGGTTCTTGGTCCCTGGCGTCCTTGTTTCTAGGGGTCATTTGGCTCGATCACCCCCTCTTTTCGCTTGTGCCTCGCTGCCTGGCTTAGCGTTCGCACGGTCGGCAACACCCTTTCGCCCATGTTACAGACGGCTGGGACTACAGTTCGCAGTAGGGGAAAACATTTCAACAGGCCACGGTCGATTTCTCCGTTCTCTTCACCTCCGCTAGAGGCTGCCTAGGCAGACACGCACACGGTTACCGATAGTTTCCACGGTTATTGAGTCTACCCCTCCTCTCCCCATCCAGGTTTCGTCCCGTTGCTCGATTATAGCTACAGTCCATTCCCTTGGCTGGCACCCTACTGCCTTCGCCGCCCTAGCGATTGCCACGGTCGGGCCCCTCGGTTACGCTCTGTCGTCGTAGTGCACTGCCTGGGTGGCCCATGCCAACACCTTGAGTTCTTAAGTAATGGTTGCAACGTCACAACGGCTTTAGTGGCCCCCGCACCCCCTTTGTTGTCCTTTGATTGTCGGTTACTCAGGGTTTCATGGAGTTGTTTAAAATTATTTCGTTTTGTTAGAAGTTTACAGCCAGGGCTTTCCTGTTGATTCCTCCCTATATATTTATTTGATGTTTCTTATGCCGCCCCTTTAGTCGGAGTTTGATTGCTTATGACGCGTGGCTGGTGTGTGGTTGGTCTCGGACGGGAGAGACTTGGGTTGATTGCTTGTTCCCTGGCACCGGTGGGTTGACGGAGGTTTCTCTTTACCATAGCTAGCCCTGGACGTAGTCTTCGTACCTAGATGATGAATAAAACAATGCACATGAAACAAAAAAAAAAGAAACAAGAAAAACAAGACGTGGGATTTGCGTTCTTCAGGCAACCATCTAAGTTCTTTCTTGCTCTATACTTGCAATACACAGATCTTTATCTACCACATTTCCGGAAAGCAAGACCCAACTGTCTTATATGAGCCTTGCAATCGACGTTGGTAGATAGAAGTTAACGGACTTAGTTATCGCAACAGCTATCGGGCAAAGCAGAAGTGATGGTTAGGAAACTATCGGTTACCTGCTGCAAGTGTCACCCGGAGAGGAGAGGATTGTAACATTTGGTTGCATCAACCAGCAGCATCTAAGAAACAGATAAAACGGAGACCAACAACGAAAACGACATCGACCCCGTAGCGGAAAATCTCGCCCTTGAATCACTAGGGGAAGAACTAGAAAGAGCCCTAACGGAAGAGGGGGCACCAAGCCGTACAACACCAGAACCACCATCACCGATTGGATTGGAAGAAACAGAAGAATCAGGAAGGACACGAGGAAACACGATGGCGGGAACAGCAGAACACAGAGGAGCCTCCTCCTCGGAAACAACCCCACTCCTGAACCCAGAACAGATAATACAAATCATTGCATCCTTAAGCTGAGGAAACAGGAAGCCCGAGGCCAAGGAACCGGAGGTTTACTGAGGAGAACAACACAAACTACAAGGATGGCGAGCCCAACTCATAGTGTCTTCCAGGACGGTAGGATGGCAAAATGGGCATGATGAGGAAAAGATCCTCTATGCGACAAGCCTCCTAAGGAACAACCCGGGGACATGGATCCCACCTTACGCAGAAGAAAGAATCATTCAAAGCAGAAATAAAAGACAATTAAGGGTAATAGACGCCAAAGGAGAAGCAAGTATCAGAGTAAAAAATATGAAAGAAGGCAAACGATCAATCACGGAATATTGGAACGAATTCCTCCTGGTGGCTAGCGAGGCCGAGTTAGACAATTCAACCGGAGGAGAACTACTTCAGGGGGGAATGATCGCAGAACTACAGAATGCCTCCGGAGCTTGCAGGGAAGAATACGAGGGTCTCGACGCCCTGGCCCAAGGGGCAATAAGGAAAGAAACCAAGCTGGCAACGGTCAGACATCTCAAATCAACAAAAAGAGTCCAACAAGATACTGTCACACCACGAAACCCAGACAGAACATACAGACCCACAAAAATGGAAATCAGAACTACGATGACACTATGGAATTGGACCGGACTTGGAAACGGCCGAGATTCAATATCTCGAGGGAAGAATTGCAAACAAGGATAGGAGAACAAATATTTCTCAAATGCGCCCAACCGGGACACTTAGCCAGGAGTTGCCCGAAAAGAGACCAACCCCAACCATTCAATGCGCAGGCCAGGAGCTGGCAACCAGCGAAGAAGACCACCCCTTGGCAAACAAGAACAAAGATTAGGGAAATCGAGGTCGGACAGGAAACCGAGCAGGCGGGAAACGACGAATGTCCCCAGTAAGATATGGGCTGAAGGAGAGACCCGAATGAAAACCTATCATCATGGAGAATTACTACGCGGCACTTAACAAGACGGATACACTCGGAAATGACAATGACCATATGATGGTCAAGATACAACTACCCGGCGGAAAAGAGTCAGTCACAATTAACGCCATGATTGACTCAGGAGCAACAGAAGACTTCATCGACCGAGAAGTCTGCAACAAAAACAGGATCAAGATGATCAAAGCAAAAAACGCAAGGGAGATCTACCTTGCAGACGGAAAACCAAGCGCTATGGGGCCTGTTACCCATATGACGAAAGTCCCTATGGACATTATTAGCCATAGGGAATTGGCAACCTTCCAAGTGGCAAATCTCAAGAACCATGAGGTCATCCGGGAATGCCATGGTTAAAAGCGCACAAGCCAACCATCGATTGGAGCGACAAAAGGATCACATTCAACAGCGAACGATGTACCACTTGGTGTCTCAAAAGTATACCGGTTGCATATGCGATACCCGAAGAAAACGCCCAGGAAGAAGATCTCATTAGCAGATTCTCCAAACTCCTGGCCAAGGATGGTGCTACAATTCTCTCTTCTCCGGGTGATACTTGCAGCAGGTAACCGATAGTTTGCTAACGATGACTTCTTTCTTGCCCAATAGCTGTTGCAATAGCTAAGTCCGTTGCAACCTATCTATCAACGTCGATTGCTAGGGTCATATAAGACAGTCGTGTCTTGACTTCCCGAAAGCGTGATAGATAACGGCCTTTGTATTGAAAGTATAGTGTATGAAAGAACTTAGATGGTTGCGTGAAGAACCCAAATCTCTTGCCCCAAGGGTGCCCTTATATAGGGGTTCTTCCCTCAACCCTAACCCTGCATGACTCATACCCTCATGTCACGCGACTCATGACTCATAGTGAGTCATAGTGTCAAATCCATCAGCTGACTCGTCCGAGTCAGCTGCGCCCTATCTCGCAACCAATCAAAACTCATAAAACAAGTCATGTGCCCTAACGGGGTCACAGGCGTAAAACCCATGACTGATAACTATGAGTCATGTGGGCAATACATAAACCACATGACCACAATCGTGCCTCATGTCAAATATCAACCAATAACAATATACCAAGGACAGGCTATTGCGTCGTCATGTGAAAACCTCTGAGTCAACTGATCTCATAGCGTGAAAGATAACAAACCGATTTGACTAATAACTATTAGTCATGTGAGAGTCCGTCTTGCTTAGTCACAGTGTGTGTCATTAGCTGCCTTCCCCCTCTTGAATCGGTCCCACAATGCTAAACTCCTTCCTTCCACAGCATCCCCCCGATTTGGCGCATGCTCTGTTTGGTTCGATTGTAGGCTTGTTGGAGTTTTTCCTTTTCCTTATCGAGTCCTTCGAGGTCCTTGTCTTTTGAGACAATGGTTTGCGCCGCGCAATCGAGTTGGCTTCTGAGGTCCGAGATCGTTTTTTCCAGAGCTTCCCTGTCAGGAACAACCGTTTTTTCGCACCCCTCTTCTTCCAGCCAAGGCCTCACGGCCCTTCTCTTCTTGTGTTCCCTTCTGTCATTCTTTGACAGTGTCCCCTTTTCTCCCACTTGTCGGGGGTAATAGCCAGCGTCCACCATTTCCCATTGGGGTTCGTTGCAATTGTGGTTAAAACAATGCTCCCAGCTCGTGATTTCGTTATGAGCCCTTCTGGCTCTTCTCCGGCGGGGTTCTTGTGGGGCCCAGTTCTCTCCTAGGTTCGCTTCCATCTCCTGTCGCACGTTGTGGTTGTGGGTGACACTTGGTTTTCTCGATCTCCTGGTGAATTGTGGGTACAAGCCTGACCTTTGTTTTTCGCCAAGATGGATTTGGCATCCATCATCGGTGCAGTCCGTCCAGTTCATGGAGGCGTGCGCTACATCCCTCTTGGGTGAGCCCGAGTATGCTGGGCTAGTGGGGGTAGCCTTGCGAGCGATGCGCTGGGTGTCGCTCTCTGGTGTGTGTGAGCCTTGTTCTTGTTTGACGATGGGGGAGGTGCGGAGGACGATCCGTTGATCGTGACGTGTATCCACTCCCGGCTCTGATGGGTAGCGCCCTTGGAATCGTTGGACTGTGTGTTCTGCATTGTTGCAGTTTTCTGTGGGGTACCAGACTTTATCGTGTTCTGGTGAATAGCCTTTCCACTTAGCTCGGTATTGGAGCTTGTTGTAGTGGAGTCGAGAGTCGATGATCTCGTCGAGTTCGTATTCGTTTTCTCCTTCTATCTGAATAGGAGGAGGGGGTTCTTTGATCAGTGAGGGGAATCGGTTGTCTTGGTAAGGTTCGAGAAGGGAGATGTGGAATGTGTTGTGTATGGCCATTGAGGGTGGTAAGGCCAGCTTATATGTGCTTGTCCCAATCTTTGCCAAGATTTTCAATCATCCCATTTTCTTGTAGCCCAATTTCTTTGATGGTCTCATGGTCTTGATATTGCGTGGCAACAACCACACCATATCTCCTGATTGTAGGTTCGGATCGGGTTTTCTGTGTAGATTGAAGTCTTCTTTGTGTCGTAATTGTGCGGCCACCATCTCGTCCCTTAATGACTCATGTAACTGAGTCATTTCTTCCGGTTTAGTTTGGTTCGCTTGGATGAGATGACCGATCATCTCGTATTCAGGGTTGATTTTGTAATTTGCAAAGAAGGGCGTGTTTTTGATGGTCTCCTGATATCCGTTGTTGTACCCGAATTCTGCACGTGGGCGGTAGTCACACCAATTGTCCTGTTGATAGTTGATGTATGGTCGTAGGTATTGTTCCAATATCGCATTTGTCCGTTCGGTCTCTCCGTCTGTTTGTGGATGGAACGCCGTGCTGAGTCTTCATTCAATTCCTAATTTCCCCGCGGTTTCCATCCATAGGTCCGAGGTGAATAGTGTCCCCCTGTCGGTGATGATATCGTCAGGTAGTTCGTGTAGCCTGACTATTTCCCTCATCAAGAGATTGGCGAACTGCCGTGCATCCAGGTCCTTTGAGCCTGGAATGAAATGCCTCATTTTGGTCAGCCGATCGATGACCACTAGTATGGTGTCATGTTCTTCAGATTTTGGCAAGTGCGTAATGAAGTCCATAGCGATTGATTTCCATGGTCGATCGGGGGCCTCGTTTGACTGTCGCCATCCGTACGGTGCATGTCGGACCACTTTGGTTCTTTGACATGTGTCGCAATTCTTTATGAATTGTTAGATATCTTCTCTTATCTTCGGCCAATAATATCGTCGGTTGATGAGTTCGGTAGTTTTCGCTGTTCCGCCATATCCCGCATGTGGGGGTTCGTGGTGTTTAGCGATAACAGTGGTTCGTATCCCTTCGTTGTTTGGTATCCAAATCTTTCCTTGGTACCATAAGAGACCGTCTTTCCATTGGTATCGCCCTAGCGCTACTCCTTTCATTTCCTTCATTCCTTCATCCAAGTTTCTTTTGACGTCTTGGATTTCTGCATTATCGTTGCTTGCCTTCTGTATCTCTTCTTCGTGCTTGTCTCGAAACTCGCTCGTTTCCAATATGTCGAGTTTGATTTCTTCGGTGTCCTGAATATCCCAGTATCGTTCTTTTGGCAGTAAGATTCCCACGTTTCGAGTGAGTCTCTTGTCTCCTGCTGTGGGTAGGTCCCCTTCTCTTCTCGTCAGGGCGTCTGGTTTTCGTTCTTCCTTGCCTGGTAGATATTCGATTTTCAAGTTGTATTGATTTAGTTCTTGCATCCATCGTGCTTGTCGTTCGTTTAGTTTCTTTGTCGTCATCAGGGTGACCAAGTTCTTGTGGTCCGTGAGGACCACTATTGGGTTGGGGTTCCCTCTCGTGTATCTTTTCCATTCGTGGAATGCTTGAACTATCACCAGTAGTTCTTTATCGTGTATGTCATAGTTGCATTCGGCGTCCGACATTGTCTTGGATCGGTACGCCACTGGTTTCCATTTTCCGTCCTGGCATTGTTGTGACAGTATACCGGAGCAGACGTATTTTGAAGTGTCTGTTTCGATTTTGGTCAGTGCTAGGGGGTCGAAGTAGACCAGCACTGGTGCCGTGGTGAGTTTCGTCCTTAATTCGTCCAACGCTTGTTGTTCTTTGTCTCCCCATTCCCAGTTGCCAATGCATTCCTTTTTTGTTTTTGCATATCGTGGTTTGGCCGTCCTGCTGAAACCTTCTATGAATCGTCGGTAAAAGTTGCAGAAACCTAGGAAGCCCTGGATTTCTTTGATTTCCTTGGGGGTCATCCAGTCCCATATGGCTTGTGTCTTGACTGGGTCGGTCTTGACCCCTTCTTGTCCAATGATAAATCCTAGATATTCCTTCTCGCTTTGGTGGAATTCGCACTTGGATGGTTTGACCTTCATCCCTGATTTTCGTATTGCCTCGAGGATATTGCTGACCTCTTTTCGGTGTTGTTGTAGGGTATTTGAATATATTAGTACGTCATCCAGATAGACGATGCAACACATGTCGATATGTTCCATAAGGACCTCATTGATCCATCGTTGGAACGCTGCTGGTGCGTTACATAGCCCAAATGGCATTACTCGATATTTGTAGGTTCCCAGTTTTGTTGAAAAGGTTGTCTTCCACTCGTCTCCTTCTCTGATTCAAATGTTGTCGTAAGCATCCTTGATATCGAGCTTAGTGAAGTATTTAGCTCCTCCTAGTCTCTGTAGGGCTTCAGTAATGAGTGGTAGTCGATGTCGATCCTTCTTGGTGACTTCGTTGAGGGCCCGGTAATTGGCACATAGTCTGAGTTTGCCGTCCATCTTTTTGACAAACATTATTGGTGAAGCTCTTTGTGACTTCACCCTTCGGATCCACCCGCGGTCCTCGTTTTCTTTGATGTATTGATGACGTTCTTGGCCTTGGTCGTATCTGATGGTGTATATTCTTTTGATGGGTACTGTTTTTCCTTCTTCCAGGTCGATTCCCAAATAACTACCTGGTCGGTGGGGTGGTAGTGTCGTTTTTTCTCCTTGTTCGAATACATCTAACAGGTGATGATATTCCGGTGGAACCGTGTCCCTGACGTCCTGGTCCTTGTTGTTTCTCCTGTTTTTTATCGCCAGCTCTGTGCTGATGTTGATAGCTTCCAGCTGTATTTCGTTGTCGACTTCGTCCAATCTTAGGATGCCTGTTGTCACTCCTCTTCGGTACAACTGTCCGAAGGCTTTTGCCGATATCTCTTTGATTTCAACTATTGGTTTGGCCTTCTGCCCTTTAACCCTTTGGTTCATGGTGGAGTTGGAGCTCCCGAATCCTTGGTCCCCTCTCTCGGTATCGTCCAACTGAGTTACCTGTTGTGGTTTTCTGTTGTCGATTTGTTCGATAATCAGTTCTGCGATCCGGTCCCCTTTGTCGACTCGGTATGGTTGGTCTCCTAGGTGGGCTAGGAGCACCTTCACTTCTCCTCTGTAGTCGGAGTCTATGACATCTGCATTTGTCGTTAATTCATGTTGGAATGCTAGACTCCTTCGTGGTCCGATTTGTCCATAGGTGTTGTGCGGTAGTTTGATGGCTATCCCCGTCCCAACAATTGCTTGCCCTCTGCCAGGAACGTCGTTTCCTTCGTTTGCGTACAGGTTGTGTCCTGCCGCTCTTGCTGTTCCTTACAGAGGCACGCTGGCCTCAGCGCATAGCTTCTTAACTCTCACACTCTGGTCATTGTCCGTCTGACCATGGTTGGTCGTCGGACCATTCTTGGCCTGGATCTTGGAGAATCTGGTGATGAAATTCTCTTCCAGGGCTTTATCTTCGGGTACCGCATATGCAAAGGGCAAACTTTTGAGATGCCAAGTCGTACATGGTTCTCGGTTGAATGTGATTGTTTTGTTGTTTCAATTGATCGTTGGATTGTGTTCTTTTAACCATGGGATACCTAAGATGACCTCATGGTTTTGGAGATTTGCGACTGGGAGGGTTGCCAATTCCTTATGGCTACCAATGTCCATAGGTACTTTCGTCATATGGGTAACGGGACCCAGGGCGCTTGGTTTTCCGTCCGCAAGGTAAATCTCCCTGGGGTTTTTTACTTTGATCATCTTAATCCCGTGTTTGTTGCAGACTTCTCTGTCTATGAAGTCTTCTGTTGCTCCTGAGTCAATCATTGCGTTGATAGTGACTGACTCTTTTTCGCCGTGTAGTTGTATTATGACCATAATGGGGTCATCGTCGTGTTCGAGTGTATCTGTGTAGTTGAGTGCCGCATAATAGTTCTTCATGATAATGGGTTTCCGTTCGGGTCTGTCCCTCAGACCATCTCTTACTGGGGACAGTCGTCGTTTCCCGACTGTTCGGGTTCCTGTTCGACCTCGATTTCTTGTATTTTTTCTCTGGTTTGCCAAGGGGCGGTTTTCTTCCAGGGTTGCCAGCTCCTGGTTGGTGCGTTGAATGGTTTGGGCCTGTCCTTTTTCGGGGAACTCCTGGCTAAGTGTCGCGGTTGTGCCCGGTTGAGGCATAGTTGTTCTCGTATCCTTCTTTGGAATTCTTCCCTCGAGATGTTGAATCTCGGTCGTCTTCGAATCGTGTCCAGTTCCATAGGGTCGCAGTGGTTCTGATTGCCATTATTGGTGCGTCGGTCTGTCCCATCCGGGTTTCGTGGTGTGGTGGTCTCTTGTTGCTTGTTTTTCATTAATAGGCATCCTTGGATATGCCTGGCCATTGCCAGCTTGGTTTCTTTCCTGATTCCCCATTGGGCTAGGGCTTCGAGGTCCTTGTATTCCTCGCTGCTAGCTCCCCAGGCGTTCTGTAATTCAGCGATCATCCTTCATAGGAGTAGTTCTCCTCCAGTCGAGTCGTCCAATGCGGCCTCGCTGGCAACAAGGCGGAATTTGTTCCAGTTTTCGGTGATGGATTATTTGCCTTGTTGCATATTCTTTAGCCGGATTCTTGCTTCTCCCTTGGCGTCGATTACGCCCAATTTTCTTTGTAGTTCTACCGTGAATCCTGCCCAGTTGTCCCATGTTGGGGTGCTTCGTTCCTATGCATATGGTGTAATCTATGTTCCCGCGTCGTCCCTTAGGAGGCTTGTTGCAAAGAGGATTTTTTCCTCATCATGTCCACTTTGCCATCCTACCGTCCTGTAGTATACTACAAGTTGGGCTAGCCATCCTCGTAGTTTGTGTCGTTCCCCTTGGTAAACCTCTGGTTCCTTGGCTTTGGGTTTCGTGATTCCTCCGCTTAAGGACGCAAGGGTGTGTCTCATCTGCTCCGGGCTCAGGATCAGGCGTGTTCCCGCGGAGGTTGTTCCCCCTTGTTCTGCTATAGCCGCCATCTTGTTTTTCGTCGTGTTCTTCCCTGTTCTTCCGTTTGTTCTGATCAAATTGGTGATGGTGGCTCTGGTGTTGTAGGGCTTGGTGCCCTCTGTTCTCTTAAGGCGTTTTCAAGTCCTTCTCCTAGTGATGAAAGGTCGAGATTTTCCGCTAGGATGTCGATGTCGTTTTCGTTGTTGGTCTCCGTTTTGTCTCTTTGTTCGGTGCTGCTGGTTGACGCAACCAAATGTTACAATCCTCTCGTCTCCGGGTGATACTTGCAGCAGGTAACTGATAGTTTGCTAACGATCACTTCTTGATTGCCCAATAGCTGTGGCGATAGCGAAGTCCGTTGACTCCGATCTAACAACGTGGATCACTAGGCTCATCTAAGACAGTCGTGTCTTGACTTCCCGAAAGCGTGATAGATAAAGCCCTTTGTATTGAAAGTATAGTGTATGAAAGAACTTAGATGGTTGCCTGAAGAACCCAAATCTCGTGCCCCGAGGGTGCCCTTATATAGGGGTACTTCCCTCAACCCCAACCCTGCCTGACTCATACCCTCGCGTCACGCGACTCATGACTCATAGTAAGTCATAGTGTGAAATCCATCATCTCAGTCATCCGAGTCAGCTGCGCTCTATCTCGCAATCAATCAAAACTCATAAAACAAGTCATGTGCTCTAACGGGGTCACATGCGTGAAACCCATGACTCATAACTACTAGTCATGTGCGAAATACATAAACCACATGACCCCAATCGTGCGTAATGTCAAATATCAACCAATAACAATAAACTAAGGACACGCTATTGCGTCGTCATGTGAAAACCTATGAGTCCACTGATCTCATAGCGTGAAAGATAACAAACTGATTTGACTAATAACTATTAGTCAGGTGAGAGTCTGTCTTGCTTATTCCCCTTGAGTGACAGATGGCCCGACGGCCAATAACCAGCGCGTCAGAGTTAAGAAGCTATCCGCTGAGGCCAGGGTGCCTATGCAGAGAACAGCAAGAGCGGCAGGGCACGACTTGTAGCCGATCGAAGTAACTGACGTTCCTTGTGGAGGGCAAGCAAGTGTTGGGACAGTAATAGCGATTGGACTACCTTACAACACCTATGGACGAATTGCACCACGAAGCAGTCTAGCAGTGAGACACCAACTCACAACAACTGCAGGTGTGATAGACTCCAACTACAGAGGAGAACCGAAGGTAGTCGTAGCCAACATAGGAGACCAACCATATTGAGTCGAAAAAGGAGACCGGATTGCGCAACTGATCATCATAAAAATCGACAACAGGGAGCTACAAGAAGTAACCCAGTTGGACAATACCAAGAGAGGAGATCAGGGTTTCGGAAGGTCAGACACCACCATGGACCAGAGAGTCATGAGCCAGAAGGGCAAAGCAGATCTGGAGATCAATGAGATATCGGCAAGAGCTTTCAGACAATTCTAGTCATGTGGAGAAAGGACCGTATCCTAAGATGGGATGAGATCGACAATGAAATTCAGCTGGAAGCCATCAACATTAGGACCGAGCTGGCGATAAAAAACAAGACAAACAATGAGGACCAGGATATTAGGGACACTGTTCCACAAGAATATCATCACCTACTGGAAGTGTTTGACAAAGGAGAAAGAACAAGAGTAGCACCCCACCGACCCGGCATCGATCCAGGAATCGACCTGGAAGGAGGAAAAACGGTACCAATCAAGAAGATATACGCTCTCAGTTACGATCAACTGGAGGAGCTACACCAATACATCAAAGAAAACGAGGATCAAGGATTGATCTGCAGAGTAAAGTCGGGAAGGGCTTCACCAATCATGTTTGTCAAGAAAAAGGATGGCAAACTGAGACTCAGCGCCGACTATCGGGCCCTCAAGGAAGTCACCAAGAAGGATCGACACCTGCTACCGTTCATTAGCGAAGCAGTGGATAGACTGGGAGGAGCCAAATACTTCACCAAGCTGGATATCAAGGACGCCTACCAGAACATTCGAATCACAGAGGGAGACGAATGGAAGACAACCTTTTCAACAAAACTAGGGACTTTCGAATACCTAGTCATGCTATTGGTACTATGCAACGCACCAGCAGCGTTCCAACAATGGATCAATGAGGTCCTTATGAAGTAAATCGACATATGTTGCATCGTGTATCTGGATGCTGTACTCATATATTCGAATACCCTACAACAACACCAAAAAGACGTCAGCAATATCCTAGAGGCAATAAGAAAATCAGGAATGAAGGTCAAACCATCCAAATACTAGTTGCACCAAAACGAGACAGAATACGTAGGATTTATCATTGGACAAGAAGGGGTCAAGACCGACCCAATCAAGACACAAGCCATCTGAGACTGGAAAACACCCAAGAAAATCTGGGAAATCCAATGTTTCCTCAGATTCTTCAACTTCTATCAACGATTCATAAAATGGTTCAGCAGGACAGCCAAACCACTATATAAGCAAACAAAAAAGGAATGCATTGGCAACTGGGAATGGGAAGAGCAAGAACAGCAAGCCTTCGACAAATTAAGGACAAACTCACCACGCCACCAGTACTGGTCTACTTCGACCCCCTCGCACCCACCAAAATCGAAACGGACGCCTCGAAGAATATGTCTGCTCTGGTATACTGTCACAGCAATGCCAGGACAGAAAATGGAGACCAGTGGCGTACCGATCCAAGAGAATGTCGGACGCCGAATGCAACTAGGACATACACGATAAGGAACTACTGGCTATAGTTCTGGCATTCCACTAATGGAATAGATACCTGTGAGGAAATCTGAAACCAATACGGATTGTCACAGACAACAAGAACTTAGTCACCTTCATGACAATAAAGGAACTAAATGAACGACAAGCACGATGGATGCAAGAATTAGGTCAATACAACTTCAAAATTGAATACCGACCAGGAAAGGAGGGAGGAAAGCCAGACGCCCTCACAAGAAGAGAAGGAGACTTACCCACGGCAGGAGATAAGAGACAGACGCAGAATGTGGGAATCTTACTGCCCAAGGAACGATACCCGGATATCCCAGAAACCGAAGATATAAAACTCGATATAATGGAGACAACCGAATTTCAAGACAAGGACGAAGGAGAGATGCCAAAAGCAAGCAACGTTGATAACAACATACAAGACATCCAGAGAAACTTAGACGAAGGAACAAAAGAAATGAAGGGAATAGCGCTGGGGCTATGCCACTGGAAGGTCGGCCTCTTATGGTATCAAGGAAAGATTTGGATACCAAACAACCAAGGGATGCGGACCACTCTTATCGCCAAATGTCACGAACCCCCACAAGCGGCTCATGGCGGAACGGTAAAAACTACCAAACTCATAAGCCGACGATATTATCGGCCAAAGATAAGAGCAAATATTAAACGATTCATAAAGACTTGCGACACATGTCAAAGGACCAAAGTGGTCCGACATTCCCCTTATGGATTACTGCAGTCAAATGAGGCCCCCGATCGACAATGGAAATCAATAGCTATGGACTTCATTACGGACCTGCCGAAATCAGAAGGATATGACACCATACTGCTGGTTATCGATCGGCTAACCAAAATGAGCCATTTCATTCCATGCTTGAAGGCCTTAGACGCACGGCAGTTTGCCTATCACTTCATGAAGGAGATAGTCAGGCTACACGGACTACCACACGATATTATCTCCGACAGAGGGACACTATTCACCTCTGATCTATGGAACGAAACTAAGAGGAAACTAGGAATTGAACGAAGACTCAGCATGGCTTTCCACCCACAAACGGACTGACAGACCAAACGCACCAATGCCATATTGCAACAATACCTACGAGCATATATACACTATCAACAAGACAATTGGTGTGGTTACCTACCACTTGCGGGAATTCAGGTACAATAACGGAGATCAGGAGACCATCAATAACACCCCCTTCTTTGCGAATTACAGAATCAACCCCGAATACAAGATGATCCGGCATCTGATCCGGGGAGAGGAAACGAAACCAGAAGCAATGACTCAATTAGATGAGTCATTAAGAAACGAGATGGTTGCCGCACAAGTACGTCAAAAAGAATACTACGATCTACACAGAAAACCCAATCCGCACCTACTATGTGTGGACATGGTGTGGTTGTTGCCACGCAACATCAAGACCACAAGACCATCGAAAAAATTGTAGTAGAAGAAAATCGGACCAGTTAAAATCCTGGCAAAAATTGGCAAAAAAGCAAATAAGCTGGCATTACCACCGTCACTGGCGATACTCAACAGCTTCCACATCTCTCTCCTTGAGCCTTACCAAGACAACTGATTCCCCTTACAGATCAAAGAACTCCTTCCTTCTATTCAGATAGAAGGAGTTAACGAATACGAACTCGATGAAATCATTGACTCTCGACTCCACTACAACAAGCTCCAATATCATGACAAGTGGAAAGGCTACTCACCAGAACATAATAAAGGCTGGTACCCCGCGGAAAACTTCAATAATGCAGAACACACAGTCCAACGATTCCACTGGCGCTACCCAGGAAAGCCCGGAGTCGATATGCGTCAAGATCAACAGATCGTCCTCCGTACCTCCTCTCGTCGTCCAACAAGAAAGCCACTCGCACACGCCATAGAGCAACACCCAGCGAGTTGCCCCCTACGCTACCCCCACTAGCCCAGAATATTCTCCTTCACCAAGAAGGGAGGTGGCACACGCCTCCCTGAACTCGACGCACTGCACGGACGATGGATCTCAATGCATCTCTGCGAAAAACAAGGGTTAGGGTGGTACCCACAAGTTACCAGGACATCGAGAAAATGAAGTGTCACCCACAACCATGACTAGCGACAGGAGATGGAAGCGAAGCCAGGAGAGGATTGGGTCCCACTAACTGGTCGGAGGACAGCCAGAAGGGCTCATCACAAAATCACGGGCTGGGAGCATTGATTCAACGACCATTGCAACAAACACCGATGGGAAAAGGTGGACGCCGGCTATTACCCTAGACCAGTGGGAGAAAGAGGGACACTGTCAAAGAATGACGGAGGGGAACACAAGAAGAGAAGAGCTGTGAGGACACGGCGGGAGGGAGAAGGGAGCCAAAAAACCATTTCGGACGTGGAAGCTCTGGAAAAGACAATCTCGGATCTCTGAAGCCAACTCGAGTTTGCCGCGCAAACCCTTTTCGCAAAAGACAACGACCTCGCACAACTCGATAAGGAAAAGGAAAAAATCCAACAAGCAGACAATCGAACCAAACAGAGGATGCGCCACATCAGGGGTCTGCTGTGGAAGGAAGGAGTTTAGCATCGTGGGACTGATGCAAGAGGGGGAAGGGAGCTAACCTCACAAACAGTGACTAAGCCTGGCAGAATCTCACATGACTCATAGTTATTAGTCATCGTGTTGTTATCTTTCACACTATGCGGTCAGTAGACTCATAGGTTTTCACATGACGACGCAAGAGCGTGTCATTGGTTTATTGTTATTGGTTTATATTTGACATGACGCACGATTGTGGTCACGTGGTTTAAGTATTTCGCACATGACTAATGTGTCATGAGTCATGGGTCTCATGCATGTGACCCCGTTAGGGCACATGACTTATTTTATGGGTTTTGATTGGTTTAGAGATAGGGCGCAGCTGACTCGGATGAGGCAGCTGATGGATTTCACACTATGACTCAATATGAGTCATCAGTTGTGTGACGTGAGAGTATGAGTCACGCGGGGTTAGGGTTGAGGGAAGAACCTCTATATAAGGACACCCTCGGGACGTGGGATTTGGGTCACGAACCACCTCCCTTACACACCCGGCGATTGAAAACTCAACACCCTGAGAATTCATCGTCAACATCCACCACCCCCGCACTCTGAGTGAGCTGCACCCTCCTCCTCCCGCCTTACTTCCCTTATCATGTTCTTGGGCCCTGGTGTCCTTGTTTCTAGGGGTCGTTTGGCACTATCATCCCTTCTCTTCGCTTGCGCTTCGCTGCCTCGCTTAGCGTTCGCACGGTCGGCAACACTGTCTCGCCCATGGTACAGACGGCTGGAACTACCGTTCGCAGTAGGAGAAAACTCTTCAACAGGCTACAGTGGATTTCTCCATTCTCTTCACCTCCGTTAGAGGCTGCCTAGTTAGACACGCACAAGGTTACCGATAATTTCCACGGTTAGTGGGTCTACCCCTCCTCTCCCCCTTCAGGTCTCTGCCCGTTGCTCGGTTACAGCTACAGTCTACTCACGCGGGTGGCACCCTACGCCCTTGGCCGCCCTAGCGATTGCCACGGTCGCGCCGCGCTTTTCCGCTCTATCGTCGTATTGCACTACCTCAGTGGCGGATGTCAACGCATTGGGTTCTTGAGTAATGGTTGCAACGTCACAATGGTTTTAGTGGCCCGGCACCCCCTATGTTCTTCTTTCATTGTTGGTTACTTAGGGTTTCACAAGTGGTTTATCAATTATCTCATTCTGTCAGGTGTCCCGGCAAGGGTTTTCCTATTGATTCCTCCCTATGTGTTTATTTGATGTTTCTTATTCCGCCCCTCTAGTCGGAGTTTGATTTCTTATTTTGCGTGGCTGGTGTGCGGTTGGTCTCACACCAGAGAGACTTGAGTTGATGGCTTTTGCCCTGGCGCCGGTGGGTTCACGGAGGTTTTTCTTTACCATAGCTAGCGCTGCACGTATTCTTTATACCTACATGACGAATAAAACAAAGCACATGAAAAAATGAAAAATGAAAAAAATGAAAAAAGAAAAGAGGTGGGATTTGGGTTCTTCACGCAACCATCTAAGTTCTTTCATACTCTAGACTGTGAATACAAAGATCTTTATCTACCACAATTCCGGAAACCAAGACACAACTGTCTTATATGAGCCTCTCGATCGACGTTGCTAGATAGGAGTCCACGGACTTAGCTATCGCAACAGCTCTCAGGCAAAGAAGAAGTGATGTTTAGGGAACTATTGGTTACCTGCTGCTAGTATCACCCGGAGAGGAGAGGATTGTAACACCTCATGACGAAAAGCAAGAAAAAACCACATACCAGGAAAGGTCCTGAACTGTCTGTGAAGTTACAACAAAAACAAAAACTAAGATCGATGCTACTGGAAGGGAGTCACTGAACTCAGCCGTTGCAAAC
>Ga0307507_10006200_pt1 | contig 18631 bp, 16 predicted proteins | sample 7_EM_MG_FD_207223 | JGI IMG/M metagenome (GOLD analysis project Ga0307507, IMG submission 207223) | Populus trichocarpa ectomycorrhiza microbial communities from riparian zone in the Pacific Northwest, United States - 7_EM | ecosystem: Host-associated > Plants > Roots > Unclassified | place... | reverse complement strand
TGGATAGAAGCTCTCCGCCAAGCGGTCCGCGATCAGGAAGATTTCCAGGAGGGAAAAAGGCTTAAGGACAATAATTTCTCGGGGTCAAATTCAAGTGGAAAGAGGAAATGGGACGAATCAACAACGACAAAGATAACGAAAAAACTTAAGTATACCGCTAGAGAGAAAAGGGTATACCAGGCTAAGAAAAAAGAAGAAAAGCTAGAGAAAGGAAAGGCGGCACCCCGGCAGAAAATCATTCATCGGGTTTGGGCCGACGCACACACCGGTATCGACCAAAAAATAGTGGACGAACGAAAAGCTAAGGGGCGATGCACCAGATCTACCCTGACAAACGATGCATGGAAACACTGCCAGAAAGAAATGCGAGTCAGCACCATCCAAAGAAAACCGTTCAAGTTAGCGGGAGGAAGATCGAACCACCCAAAGCCCAGACAGCCAAGGGTAGCCGCCGTGGCTGAGGGTAGTCGGGGAGAAACCTCGCGTCAAGCGAACCAAGGACCACTAGCATCGACTTTTATGGAGGATGAAGAGCTATAAGCTCATTGGCACCACTGGCGACGGCATGTGTGTAGTCCGGCCATCGAACCGGGAATCCAAACAATCTGAAGTGAACCCTTCAGCTTATACCCTTTGAGTGCATCGGCCCCAAAAGCGTGATAAGTTCCAACTGGGAGTCAGATAGCACCTGGGTGTTGTATGGCGAGGACATTCACAAGTTTATATCCCAGATAAATTCGAGACAGCAGCGAAGGAACCTACCTTGAGCAACACGACCCAAAAACGGCTCCACTTCTTGGGGGGAGCCCTAGGACTAACGACGGTTAGTAGAAAACCTAAGAGGACACAAAGGACAGCAACAAAAGAGCCAAGTACGGAACTCGAGCCAAGGTGATGAGTGAGAAACTGGCATCGGACGAGAGTGACACCAGCGTAATCGTCCCCAGAGGCAGGTCTTAGAGTACACAATCGAAAACGATTAAAAGAACAGAGTCTCGCGAGGAAAAAGTAACCCACGAGTGCTATGGGTCGCACCAACTCGACAACATAAGACCGCATTTTGTTGTCATGTCGGACGAAGCGCCCGACCTCAATATTTCTCTCATACTAGTTGGGCACGTTCATTGCAAACACAGAACCATCACCCACTTCATGAAGAAACTTTAGCTCGGGCTGGAGGAATTAGGCGACCGGGACGGTAGACTCCTCGTAACTACCGATAAGTGTAGATAAGGCGGTCATACCGGAAAGCGCCTCTGAGCAGCAAAGCACGAATCATTAGACGAACTACCCCTAGTATATGGGAATCCCTCGGCAGGGAATAAAGACCGCTAGTAGTGGGCTGCCTGATATACAAACAGACAGGATTTTACCTTTCACGAAAAATACTATTCTAGAGATCCCCAACCATCACCAAACTATTTTACATATTTTCAAAAATGTTTGGTCGAAGGGAAAAGCAGTTTTTCTGAGGAGGCTTGATGAGCCGAAACTGCGCAGGCGCGCTAACAAACCCAAAAGAAGTTACTACAATGAAGAGAGTTTATGAAACACGAGGCCCTGGCCCCAAACGAACGAAGATCAAACCAAATCCACAGCACTACGAGTGCCCCGAAGGAAACGCCATCCTAGTCATATCAGACAAACGGCATAAGATTAGAGTCTTACTAGGCACTGGCTCCTATCTATTCCTCTTAAACCAAAATACCGCACGCACCCTCAAAGTCCCTTACGAAATAAGAGACAACACGCTTAAAATAACCGCATTTAATGGCGAAGTCTCCTCCACACGAGGAAAATACTATTCACATCCAATTCAACTAGAGATCGGTACCAATGGCCATACGACGATCGTCTCCTGCGAGATTGCGGACGCAGGCAAATATGATATGATCATACAGTTCGGGTGGTGGCACCACGAACATCCAATAAAAAATATTGAAACCTCTGAAAAATGGTGTTTCGAGCACACTAAATGTGTAGAACATGTACAAGACGAAGGTATCGCTGACATGTTTGAATCGGACGAGACGGTGGCTTTTGATGAAGAGGCAAGAATGATAGGGAGGATCGGATCCACGAGACATGAGGAGGTACAACTGGAGGGATTACCAAAGCCATATTGGCTATACAAGGAATTGTTTGAGAATGAGAAAGCAGAAATGCTGGCTCCCAGGTGAACCTTCGACCATGCGATTGACCTTAAGGACGGGGCCACCCCACCTTGGGGACCTATATACCCAATGTCGGCTTACCAATTGGAAGAACTAAACAAATACCTTCACAAAATGTTAGCCGAAGGGAAAATAGTTCATAGCAAATCCCCGGCGGGAGAACCAATCCTTTTTGTTCCCAAGCCTGACGGAAGACTACGACTGTGCGTGGACTACCGACAGCTGAACTAGTTAACCATACTTAATAAATACCCTTTACCACTCATGACTGAACTAAGGGAGAGAGTAGCCGGTGCGACCATTTTCACCAAACTAGACCTAAAAGACGGTTACCATCTGATCAGAATCAAAAAAGGAGACGAATGGAAAACTGCCTTCCGCACCCGATACGGACATTACGAATATAAAGTAATGCCATTTGGGTTGGTCAACGCACCAGCCACTTTCCAGGCCATGATGAATGCTATCCTACGAGAATTCTTGGATCACGGGGTTGTTGTCTATCTGGATGATATCCTAATTTACTCAAAGACAATGGAAGAACACGAGGCTCTGGTCAAACAAGTACTAGCTAGGCTAGAACGCCATTACCTCGCAGTATCCTTAAAGCAATCTGTGTTCCATGTCGATACAGTTGAATTCCTTGGATACATTGTGGGAAAAGCTGGCGTAACAATGAGCGAGAAAAAGGTTGAAAGTATCCTCAATTGGAGAGCCCCCCGATCGGTAAAAGACATACAAATCTTGTTTGGTTTTGCAAATTTTTACCGACGCTTCATCGAAAATTTCTCAAAACTTTGCAAACCGAGTACTGACACGCTGAAAACCAAGGGAGGAAAACATTTGTGGTTTTGGGGAGAAGAACAAGAGAAAGCCTTTGAGGAACTTAAGTAAAGATTTACCTCAGCCCCTATCCTAGCATACTTCTACCTAGACCGAAAAACTGTGATCGAGACAGATGCTAGCGACTTTGCACTAGGCTGTATCCTTTCCCAGTACTTGGGAAAACGATTACACTCAGTCGCTTTCCACTCACGCAAACTGAACGATGCCGAACGAAATTACGAAATCCATGATAAAGAATTATTGCCAATCTTAGAAGCCTTCCGCGAATGGAAACACTACTTGTTGGGACTAGAGGAACCCGTCACGGTATACACCGACCACCAGAACCTGCAATCCTTCCTCACAACAAAGGTTTGGAACTCCCGACAAATCCGATGGGCTCAATGGCTGGCCAACTTCAATTTTAAAATCGTATACCGCCCTGGAAGTAGAGGTGGCAAACCTGACGCATTAAGCCGGCGGCCGGAGTACCGCCTAGAGGAGGGAGCTATGCATCGCGAACAGACATTTTTGAAACCGGAACCCTTTGAAGTTTCACTTTGCCACAGGAAAGACCGAATTCAAGTCAGCCTTGTGAGAGGAAACAAGCGAATAACAAACCGGCTCAGAATAAAAAGACTGAAAAAAAAACGCGATAATCCCAACCAAAGGCTCCAGCATGGCAGCAGGACATGACATCTACGCCTTAAAAGATGGTACCATACCAGCCCAAAGACAGATGTTAGTGGACACCGGAATCGCAATAGGACTACCCAGAGGGACATACGGCAGGCTGGCAGCAAGAAGTGGCATGGCAAGCAAACATGGAATTGCGGTAGGTGGCGGAGTCATAGATGCGGACTACACCGGCAAAATAGAAGTAATACTCCGGAACCATGGGGACACCAATTACCAATTCAAGGCAGGAGACTGGACCGCACAGCTAATCGTGGAAAAAATACAAACACACGATGCCATTGAAATGGATAATCTGGAAGACACGGCCAGGGGAACTAAGGGTTTCGGCTCAACCGACATCGGCCCCAAAAGGCTAATTGCGCTTCAGGAACTCAAAGTAAAAATGTGCTTCCTAAACCCAGACCCACAAGACAACTCATACTTTGACGAAGAAGATATTCACACACATGCTAGCCTACGAGACGAAATAACAATGCTGTCCAGTGCCATGATTGCAGCAATACAAATGCAAACCATGGACGACTTGTTCCTGGACAGGATAAGAACTGCAGGAAAAGAAGACGACACTTGGACAAGACGGAAAAGGGAGTTAAGCCAATTAAAGGAAAAACGACAAACACTACCAAAGCACTGGGAACTGGAAGATGGACTACTCTACTACAAAAATAGACTGTTCATCCGGTCGAACGAGGAGATCTTAACAGAGATTGCAAAGGGATGTTATGACTCGAAGGTAGCCGGACACTTCGGACAGGAAAAAACGATTGAGCTAGTTACGAGAAACTTCCACTGGGAAAAGCTCAGCGAATGGATCAACGACTATGTCCGGTTGTGCGACGACTGTCAGCATAACAAATCTCCACGACACACGAAGTATGGGTTACTCCAACCTTTAGAAGTACCCTATGCAGCATGGACCTCCGTCTCAGTAGACTTCATTATGCAGTTACCCGAATCTCAAGTACAGACCCAGATCATGGTTGTAGTGGACCTTTATACAAAAATGGCACACTTCATTGGCTTAGAGACGAACGCGACCGCAAAGGATGTTGCGGATACCTTCCTTCAGGAATTTTGGAAACTTCACGGACTCCCCTCCGAAGTTGTCTCGGATATGGACGCAAAGTTTTCGGGCGAATTTTGGGAATCATGGTGCAAAGCATCAGGAATTAAGCGGGGAATGGCAACGGCATATCACCCACAGACAGACTGACAAACCGAAAGAACCAACCAAGTGCTGGAAGATTACCTTCGGAACTTCGTCAACTATGACCAAAACGACTGGTCTCAGATGCTACCGTTAGCCGAATACGCCTACAATAATTCGAAAGCAAGCGCACATAAATTAACCACTTTTTTCGCTCACTATGGGTTCCATCCACAAACCGAGTGGATGAAGGAGAGAGAAGCTCAAAACCCACGAGCCACCATGTATACGCACGGGATGAAAACAGTGCAGGAAAACGCAAGGACAACGCTCGAGCAGACAAGAGAAGCCATGAAGAAATACTACGACCGGAAAGCAAGGCCACAACCCGATATCGAAACAGGTGACTTGGTAATGTTGAACGCCAAAAACATTAAAAGCAAACGACCGACAAGGAAGTTCACCCCACGATTGTACGACCCTTTTAAAGTCTTAGAGAAAAAAGGGAATCGGGCGTTCAAACTTGACATCCCGGCTCGTTGGAAAATCCACCAGGTATTTCACGTTTCGCTACTCGAACCCTATAAAGTCTCTGACCGACCCAACCGAGAACAATCCCAGCGAGAACCAGAGGACGTCGAAGGTGACTTGGAATGGGAAGTTGAAAAAATCGTCAAAAGTGAGATAATCACCTACACGAGAAAGGTCAGAAGGGTAAACAAGGAGTTCAAAGAACTCCGATACTTTGTAAAATGGGCACGATGCTCAGAGGATGAGAATACCTGGGAACCAGCGGAGGGGTTGGGAAACGCCAGGGAAGAGGTGGAAAAAATTCATAGGGAAAACCCCGAGATGCCGGGGCCGAACTTGGATGAGTAGTATGAGAAAGGTTTTCCACAAGTGGACAAGCAAACGCTCCTCGTTTTTACCCGTACCATACTGAGCTTATAAAGGAAAAAAGAATGTATTATAGTTAGACAAAAAGTATTCGGGACAAAACTTAAGAGGAGGGAGCTCGTGTTAGGCACAGAGCTCCCAGAGGAATAAGGGGGTCAAGTTACCCTACCTTCACGCACGAACCTCTGAAAAAGAGTTGGCAACACCCCCCTCCGGCCCAGACGTTGGGACAATAGGTCACAATACGCCGCCGGGCAAGTTGCGTCCCCTCACCAAAGACATCTGTAAAAGAAGACCCTGCTTGCAACACCGTATGCGTCGCGGCCCTCCCTCTGACCGGTTCCTGTTCTCAGGATATATGAGAGGAGACCTCAGAGCACCTGATGCAAGTGAAAGCATCCGGATAGGACGACATCGCATAGAGTTACAACCATTACAAGATTGAGTATCGAAAAGTGGCTACAAACTCACGGGACGTCTCTACCTTAGTTAGGCTTCCCTTGTCTGGAAAGACGCCCAGCAACCAGTAGGAATGCACTATGCTCCGAAAGGGAGTCTGGGAACTCCCAAAGGGATTGTTGGCACGAGACCGATAACTATAGTCGTAACCATTGGTTCGATCGATAGGAAAGAGTCGTGTAATGCCGGATAAGACTAAGGAATGCCTCCTGCAGACCAAGTCGAAACGGAGCCAACAATATGACGATTGGCCATCTTCTATCCTAGCGAATAATTGTCTGACATGCGAACACATGGAGATTATTCGTAAATCTATTCTAGCAACAGATACATGTTCGTATAGCCATCTAGGCGGACGGGCACTACACCCTCCCCATGAGAGAGGCATACGTGGCAATAAGTTGCGCAAATGAGAGTAGAAAGAGAACGGACGTTCAGGGTCAAGTCGGGCTCCCACTTCAACGAAGTCGAGCTAGGTGGGCAAGAGATACTTAGTTATAGGGAAAGATTATGTACCCCGCGAACACCCAGACGCGGAATATAAATATTGAGGTGTCTTCGTAGCTGCTATCCATCATCAAGCAACGGAGAAGAGACCTTAACATTATATACACGTTAAACAATATTTATCGTTTCACCTACCTATTATTTTATCTTACGACTTGTGTCTCCTTAAATGTATTCTCCAAAATTACGAACGATTGGGCCTAGTATATTCACTTGTTCTTACAATATTACTACCCCCATAACAGCGCGCCACCTGGAGATTTCTCTCATAGTGGTTGGGGACGTTCATTGCACAATCACAACCGCTACCCACCTCATGAAGATACTTTAGCTTGGGTTGTTGGAAATAGGCGATAGGCATGGTTGATTACTCGTAACTACCGATACATTTGGATAAGTCTGTCAGAATGGAAGGCGCATCCGAGCCGCAAAACATGAGTCAGCAGACCAACTACCCCTGGTATATGGGAATCCCTCGGCAGGCAATAAAGACCGCTAGTAGTGGGCCACCCGATATACAAACAAACCGGATTTACTCATTTACAAAAAAATCCTCCCCTCCAAAATCACCAAACATCATCAAACTATTTTATGTGTTGAAAAATATTTGGTGAAAGGAAAAAGCAGTTTGGCTGAGTAGGCTTCCAGAGCCGGAACTGCCCAGGCGTGGTAACAAACCCCAAAGTTACCAAATGAAAAGAGTTTAAGAGAGACGAGGCCCAGGCCCCAAGCGTACAGAACCCAAACCAAACCCACAATTCTACGAGTGCCCCGAAGAAAATGCCTTCCTTGGCATATCAGACAAACGGCACAAAATTGAAGTCTTATTAGACTCCGGCTCGAACATATTCCTCCTAAATCAAAACACCGCACGCACCCTCAAAGTTCTCTACGAAATAAGAGAGAACCCGCTTAAAATAACAGCATTCAATGGCGAAGTAACCTCCACAGGAGGAAAATACAATTCACATGGGATTCAACTAGAGATCGGTCCCAATGGCCATACCACTATGGTCTCCTGCGAGATTCCTGACCCAGGCAAATATCATATGATCACAACTTTCGGGTGGTGGCACCACGAACATCCGATAAAAAATATTGAAACCCCTGAAGAATGGTGTTTCGAACACACCAAATGTGTAGAACATGTCCAAGATGAATGCATCCCCAACACGGTTGAATGGGACGAGACGGTGGCTTTTGATGAAGATGGAAGGATCATAGGGAGGATTGGATCCAGAGGACAAGAGGAGGCACAACCTGAAGGATTACGAAGGCCGTATTGGCAATACAAGGAATTGTTTGAGAATGAAAAAGCAGAAATGCTAGCTCTTAGGCGAACCTTCGACCATGTGATTGACCTCCAAGACCGAGCCACTCCACCCTTGGGACCTATATACCCAATGTCGGCTTACCAAGTAGAAGAACTAAACAAATATCTTCACAAAATGCTGGCCGAAGGATAAATAGTCCACAGCAAATCTCCGGCAGGCGCAACCATCCTTTTTGTTCCCAAACCTGCTGGAAGACTACGATTGTGTGTAGACTACCCTCAACTAAATAAGTTAACCATACTCAACAAATACCCTTTATCGCGCATGACTGAACTAAGGGAAGAAGTGGCCGGTGCAACCATCTTTACACAGTTAGACCTAAAAGATGGTCATCATCAAATTTGAATCAAAAAAGGAGATGAATCGAAAACCGCATTCTGTATCTGATATGGATATTATGAATATAAAGTAATGCTATTTGGCTTGGTCAACGCACCCGCCACGTTCCAGGCTATAATGAATACTATGCTACAAGAATTCCGGGATCACGGAGTTGTACTATATTTGGATGACTTCCGTATTTACTCCAAGACAATCGAAGAAGACAAGGCTCTTGTCAAACAAGTACCAGCCCGCCTAGAACACCATGACCTCGCGTGATCCTAAAAGAAATCTGTGTTCCATGTCAACCCAGTCGAATTCCTGGGATATATCGTGGGAAATAGCGGCGTCACTATGAGCCAAAAGCACGTTTACTGTATCCTCAATTGGAGAGTTTCCCGGTTGGTAAAAGACATCCAAATCTTTATTGATTTTCCAAATTTCTACCACCGTTTCATTGAAAACTTCTGAAAAGTTTGCAAACCAATTACCGCGACGTTAAAAACCAATGGAGGAAAACATTGATGGTTTGGGGGAGAAGAACAAGACAAAGCCTTTGAGGAACTTAAGCGAAGATTTACCTCAGCCCCAATTCTAACACACTTTTACCCCGACCTAAAAACCGTGATCGAGGCGGACGCTAGTGACTTAGCACAAGGCTGTAACTTTTCCCAGTACTTGGGAAAACGATTACACCCCGTTGCGTTCCACTCACGAAAGTTAAACGATCCCGAACGGAATTAACAAATTCGTGATAAAGAGTTATTCGTAATCCTAGAAGCATTGCGCAAATGGAAACAATATCTATTGGGAGGGGACGATCCGGTGACGGTATACACCGACCAGCAGAACCTGGACTACTTCCTCACGACTAAGGTTTGGAACCCCCGACAGATCCGATGGGCTCAATGGCTGGCCAATTTAAATGTTAAAATAGTATATCGCCCCCTCAGCAGAGGGGGCAAGCTGGATGCATTAAGCCGGCGGCCAGAGTACCGCCTTGAGGAGGGAGCTACGCATCGCGAACAGACAATTTTGAAACCTGAACATTTTGAAGTTTCACTTTGCTATAAAAATGACTGAATTCAGGTCAGCCTTGTGGAAGGAAAAAAGCAAAAAAACACCAGCTCTGAGTAAAAAGAATACAACCAAATACGATAGTCCCAACAAAAGGTTCCAGGATGGCAGCAGGACCTGACATTTCCACCTTAAAGGATGGCACCATACCAGCCCAAAGACAGATGTTAGTGGATACCGGAATTGCAAGAGGGCTGCCTAGAGGAACATACGGTTGGCTGGCAGCAAGAAGTGGCATGGCAAATAAACATGGAATCGCGGGGGGCGGCGGAGTAATCGATGCGGATTACACCAGGGAAATGAAAGTGATATTACAAAACCATTGCAATACCAGTTACCAATTCAAGGCGGGCGAGCGTATCACACAACTAATCGTGGAAAAAATCTGAACACACGATGCCATGGAAATCGTTAACCTGGAACACACACGGAAAGGGAAACTCCAGGTTTTGGCTTAAGCCACTTCGGTCTCAAACGGCTAATTACGTGTGCAGAACTCAAAGTCCAAACGTGTTTCGTGAACCCAGACCCCCAGGACAATTCATATTTTGACGAAGAAGACATTCACACACACAGTAGCCTACGAGACGAAATAAGGATGCTGTCCAGTGCCATGATTCCAGCAATACAAATGCAAACCATGGACGACTCATTTCTGGAAAGAATAAGAACGGGAGGAAAAGAAGATGATACCTGGACGGCACGAAAGGGGGAGCTAAGCCAAGTAAAGGAAAGACGCGAAACACTACCAAAGAACTGAGAGCTAGAAGATGGCCTACTCTATTACAAAAATGAACTATTCATCCCTACGAAGGAACATCTCTTGATGGAGATCGCCAGAGGAGGCCACGACTGAAAGGTTGCTGGACACTTGGGACTTGAAAAAACGATCCAGGTGGGCACGAGAAATTTCCACCGCGAAAAAGGTTACCGAATAGATCAACGACTATGTCAGGTCTTGCGATGAATGTCAACATAACAAATCTCCAAGACACTCGAAGTATAGATTACTCCAACGATTAGAAGTACCCTACGCGGTATGGACATCCATCCCAGTGGATTTCATTACCCAGTTACCCAAGTCCCAGGGACAAACTCAGGTCATGGTAGTAGTCGATCGTTTTAGAAACATGGCACATTTCATCGGCTTAGCAACAAATGTGACGGCAAAAGACATTGCGGATACCTTCCTTAAGAAAGTTTGAAAACTTGACGGACTCCCCTCCGAAGTCGTAGCGAACATGGATCCAAAGTTTTCGGCCGAAATATAGGAATCATTGTGCAAAGCATTAGGAATCAAAAGGCTAATGTCGACAGCATATCACCCACAGAGGGAGGGACAAACCGAAGGAAGCAACCAAGTGCTGGAAGGTTGCCTTGAAACATTGTCAACTATGACGAAAACAACTGGTATCAGCTACTACGCTTAGCTGAATAGGCCTACAATAATTCCAACGCGAGTGCACACAAAATACCCCCCTTTTCGCCAACTACTGGTTCCATCCACAAACGGAATGGATGAAGGAAAGAGAAGCTCAAAACCCAGGAGCCAGAATCTATAGGCACTGGATGGAAACAGTGCAGGAGAAGGCGAGGACAACTCTCGTGCAAACAAGAGATGCCATGAAGAAATACTACGACCAACGAGCGACACAACAGCCCAACTTCGAGATATGTGACTCCGTAATGTTAAACGGAAAAAACATTAAGAGCAAACGACCCACAAGAAAGTTCACCCCAGGATTGTACGGCCCTTATAAAGTCTTAGAGAAAAAAGGGAATAGGGGGTTCAAACTCGCTATCCCGGCTTGCTACAATATCCACCCAGTGTTTGACGTCTCGCTGCTCGAACCCTATGAAGTCTCTGACCGGCCCAACCGCGAACAACCCCCGCGAAGACCAGAGGAAGTCAAAGCTGATCTGGAATGGGAGGTGGAAAGAATCGTCGAAAGCGAGATAATCACCTATACGAGAAAGGTCAGAAGGGTAAACAAGGAGTTCAAAGAACTCCGATACTTTGTAAAATGGGCAGGATGGTCCTAGGATCAAACTACCTGGGAACCACCGGAGGGGTTGGAAAACACCAGGGATGAGGTCCAAAAAGTTATATGGGGAAAACCCCGCGATGCCGGGGCCGGACTTGGCTGAGGAGTATGAGAAAGGTTTTCCACAAGTGGACAAATAAACGCTTCTGGTTTTTATCCCTACCATACGGAGCTCATAAAGGATGGAGAATGTTTAGAGTTAGGCAAAAAGTATTCGGGACGAAACTTAAGAGGGGGGAGCTTGTGTGAGGCACAGTTCTCCCAGAAGGATAACCTGGTCAAGTTACCCTACCTTCAGGCACGAACCTTGAAAAACGACTTAGCAACACCCACCTTCAGCCCCGACGTTGGGACAGTCGGTCACCATACGCCCCCGGGGAAGTTGCGTCCCCTCACCAAAAACATGAGTAAGAAAACCCTGCTTGCAACACCATATACGTCGCGGCCCTCCGTCCGACCGGTTTCTCTTCGCAGGATATACGCAAGGTGACCTCAGTGCACCTGATGCAAGTGAAAGCATCCCGATCGGACGACATTGCACAGGATTACAACCACCACCAGATTGGGTATCGAAAAGTGGATATAAACTCTTGGGTTGTATCAACCTTAAGTAGGCTCCCTCGGTCTGGAAAGACGCCAAGTAACCTGCTGAAATGCACTATGCTCGGAAAGGGAGTCACGGAACTCCTAAAGGGATTGTTGGCATGAGACCGACAACTATAGTCATAACTATGGGTTCGATCGATAGGAAAGAGTCGTGTAATGCCGGATAAGACTAGTGAATGCTTCCTGCAGACCATGTCAAAACGGAGCCAACAATATGAGAATTGGCAATTATCTATCCCAGCGAATAATTGTCTGACATGCGAACACATAGAGATTATTCGTAAATCTATTTAGCAACGGATACATGTTCTTATAGCCATCTAGGTGGACGGGCACTACACCCTCCCCATAAGAGGGGCATACCTGACAATAAGTTGCGCAAACAAGAGTAGAAAGATAATGGATGTTCAGAGTCAAGTTGGGCTCCCACTTAAAAGAAATCGAGCTCGGTGAAAGAAACATACTTAGTTATAGGAAGAGATTATGCAGCCCGCGAACACCCAGACGGGGATTATAAATATCGATGAGTCTTCGTAGCTGCTATCATCTATCATGCAACGGAGAAGAGATCTTAACAATATATACACGTTAAACCATTTTATTGTTCTCCCAACCTTACAATTCTATCTTGACTTTTGCCTCCCTAGACATAATCTCCGATTTACCGACGATTGAGCCTAGTATATTCGCTTGTTCTTAGAATATTACTACCCCCATAACAGCCCTTTTGTTGCCGCTTCCACCTGTGCCATGCTTGTAACTATTTGTTCATGCTATGTTTCTACTTATCTTGCGCCCGTCATTATTTCCCTTTTTACTTTGCGCACTGCCCGTACCAAATGTTGGATCCCGGGTGGCAGGGAGTGGAACGCTAGCTGTTCTGGGCCGATGCTTTGGGCTAGATTGTCTTCGTACAGGTGTAAACTTCGCTTGATGCGGTCAAGTCGTCTTCACATTTCGGGGTTCAATAGGGCCCCCCCCTGAGTAGGAGCTTGTTGGAACTGGGACCATCTCATAGCGCGCGATGGAAGAGTCCAGGTGACAGAGCCTGACATAGTCTTGTATCGGTGGATCCAGCGATCCTTGTGTCTTGTAATGTCACCGTCGGACCTTGGGACTGGGAGAGTTCCTCTGTCTCCATGGGATCTACTCCTGCTCCCTCAGGGTTAGACCTCGACATATTTCAAGGAGTTAGGTGATTCTTATCTTTTTTGTGATCAAACGAGTTTGATTCTTGGTAAAGGTATATGTGGGTGAGTTTCAATGCGTGGACACAATAGCGTTTCGTATATGTGATCGATATCGCACTTGTCTCTCGGTAATGTAGAGAATAACAATATACTGTTATGGAGGTAGTAATATTCTAAGAATAAGCGAACATACAAAGCCCCGTTGTTGGTAATTTGGCGAGTACGTCTAGAGAGACGAAAGTGAAAGTAGAATTGTAAGCAGGTAAACGCTGAATATTTGTTAAAGTGCATATATTGTTAAGGGCTCTCCTCTATTGCTTGATGATGCACGACAGCTACGAAGACAGCTCAATATTTATATTCCGCATCTGGGTGTTTGCGGACTACATAATCTCTTCCTATAACTAAGTATCTTTCTTACACCTAGCTCAACTTCTTTGAAGTGGGACCCAACTTGTCCCTGAACATCCGTTATCTTTCTACTCTCGTTTGCACAAACTATTGCCACCTATGCCTCTTTCATGGGTAGGGTGTAGCGCCCGTCCACCTAGACGGTTATATAAACATTTATCCGTTGCTAAATAGATCTACGAATAATCTCCCTGTGTTCGCATGTCAGACAATTATTCGCTGAGATAGAAGATGGCCAGTCTTCATATTGTTGGCTCAGTTTTGACTTGGTCCGCAGAAGGCTCTCCCTTGTCTCAACTGGCATTTCACAACTCTTCCCTATCGATCAAACCAATGATTACGACTATAGCTATCGGTCTCTTGCCAACAACCCCTTTGGGAGTTCCCCAACTCCCTTTCCGAGCATAGTGCATTCCTACTGGTTACTGGCCGTCTTGCCAGACAGAGGAAGCCTAACTAAGATACATATGGCCTCTGAGTCTGTATACTCGTTTTGATACCTACTCTTGTAGTAGCTGTAACTCTATGCGATGTCGCCTGATCGAGGTACTTCCCCCTGCATCAGGTGCTCTGAATTTCCCTCTCATCTATCCTGCAAACAGGAACCGGTCTGATAGACGGCCGCGACGTCTACTGTCCTGCCACTAGGGTCTTCTTTCCTTATGTCTTTGGTGAGGGGACCCAACCTTCCAGGAGACATGTGGTTGTGACCTATTGTCCCAACGCCAGGCCTGGAGAGGGGCGTTGCTTGGTCTTTTTAGTGGTTTGTGCACGGAGGTAGGGTAACTTGACCCCCTTATTCTCCTTGGAGCTCTGTGCCTAACAATATGCCAGTAATCCGATGCGGCCCAGATGGAAATTGATATCTAACTTTTAGGGATCAGAACGGAAATATGTTTTGCTGATCTGCATTCACCCTACTGGGGGAAGGGTTTGTCCTTTCCCCTCTCTCTTCTCTTCTCTTAAGGACTGCCTCTTGAGTTCCTCTACTCTTGAGGTCTTGGTTTCATCACCCCATAGTTGTGTTTCCTCTTCCTACCCTGCTTTTGCTTCAGTTAGCATCAGCACAGTCAGCACTGTTTTTCTCTCCTCAGAGGTCACTCACAGTCTCACACTATGAGTGAAGTACTAGCCTCAGTGGCTCTGCTCCCTGGTATTGCACTATCTCCTGGGATGGTTGTTTAGTACTCCCAGAATTGTCCAAAAACTATAATATCGCTTCACTCAATCACACTTGCTTTTCTTTGTTGACTCACCCTTCCTCCTCTCACTCTCAGTTGGCTCTCATGGTTCTGTTCCAGCCATTTTCTGTTCTCTCTGCCCCTTTGACCACCGGGCTCTGATGTCTATTGTGGCTGCATGCCCTGCCCACGGCTCCACCTTGGTATAGGGGTCTCTCACTACTAGCTTCATCTGTTTCATGAACAGCTCCCCCTTCACGTTATCATTTCTGGTGAACTTGGGGTTTCTTTTTTTCCCGTCACACATTCCCACTGTGTTGGTTAGGTTTTCGATTCCCCGCTAGGACTGCCCTGTCCCATCACATCAGCAAAAATCGTACCTTGCGTCCTGGTGTGTACTACTCGCCATGTGTGCCGGACGCTCCAGGCGCCTATAACGTAAACTCCAGTTCCCGATGCGAACGCCCGGGCTTGCTTCCTCTAGACGCGGCCCCTTTGTGTCGGGAGGCACTGGACGCGGCCTGCTGTAGCTCTTTCTAGCAACCCTGTCCCGAGCGCATTACCTCTTGCTCCCCCAGCCCTGAATGCCCATGTCCGCAGGCTCCTCTTCGCAGGCCCCTGGTGGCCGGGACTTATCGACTCCCAACCCTCTCCCACACACCCCTGTCGGCCACCCTTCTTCCCATGATATCCCGTTCTGCCCTGATTTCACCTGCCGGATCCAGTGGACGTTCTCCCCTCTCAACCTTTCACTCTCCTCCCACCCGAATCCATCTCGTCTGCTGGATGCCCTACTGTCTGCTTCGGCCTCTCACCCTCCGCCCCACACATTCCCCTGCTTTCTGAACCTACAATTGCCGGCTGCCCAGCCTATCCGCTTCCGCCTGATACCCTCCCCTGCCTTTCATGCCTACAATTGCCCACCTGACACCCTCCTACTGGCCTCCACACTTTAACATTTTGTCACTTCCGAACTCTATTGGTATATATCATTGATTTCCCTTATTACCCTCTCATAATATGCATATACCATCATAGAAAACTGATAGGTGCATTGCCCCCCTATAGGTCAGTTTCTTCAACCTTTGATGACGCGTCCGCTGGCCCTCGCAACTGAGCAACATCATCTAATACCCCCAGATTCGCCCCTTGATCCCATTGCTGTCGGCGCTGACCATGTCCTCTCCCTGCTTCTCCGAGGCCGCCAGCGGCTTCTGATCCATCCACCTCCGGATCGATTCCAAACTCCCGTCTCAATGCGTGCTCATCATTGGAATATCCCTGCGTTCTCTCAACAGGCTTTCCCCGCTCCTTCTCGATTCTAGCCTTTAATATTGTCCTGATCCGCTCGATTATGCGTCCACGCCAGACCTCTCCCGTACTGTCCCATGTCCTTATTTGGCATTCTAGCAGGCCTATCATCTCGTTTGGCAGCTTATCACCCCTTTAAGTACTTGCGGTTTTCAAGAGTATCCAGATGCCTGGGCGCCTGGGCGCCAAGGGATCCGGACACTTCAGAAAACCACAAGGCAGCGTTATTTGTCTTACCTTTGGAACTGGCACGTGTGAAAGCTACATTATCGATAAAGGTTCCAGTCTACTAGCATCAAAGTGAATCGCACAATATGGCTGCTGTCAGACAGATAAACGGATCATCAATCTTGCCTAGGAACCCCACATCCATCATGACTTTCCTTCTAGGGCTAGAGTAATATTGTGCCCATATTGCCTCCGGGATCTGTGGCGCTACGCATCTAAGAGAAATTGACTCACGGCAAAATTAGATGGATTTCGTCAGACTATGGTTCGAAATAATCAGGGGAAATGTTTAAAAGCTACTCCATAGTTCCTTGGTGGGCAAGTGAACCTATCCTCCTCCCGCAGGTATTCCGCCCATCGTCTGCAGACCGCCGGATTATCAATATCAAGTGTATAGAGTTCTGTTATAGCCTTCCTCACGGTATGCAGATACTGGGAGCTGCACGAACTGTGCTTTGACCGGATCTGCAAACCAGTGGCAGCCGTCAGCTCTATTTAGTTTAGGACAAGATGTAGGTTATCGATTCAGGGTAACTTCCTGGTCATTTGAGTGTGGGGTAGCATCGGCAAAGTTGGGAAAGCCCAATTCCGTCCAAACATCGTTCCAGCACCTGCGGACTTCTTTGGTCAGGGTAATTGGGTCCAGTGTTACAATCCTCTTCTCTCCCGGTGATACTTGCAGCAGGAAACCGATATTCTCCTAACGTTCACCTCTTTCCTGCCCAATAGATGTTGCGATAGCTAACTCCTTTGACTTCTATCTAGCAACGTCGAGCGCTAGGCTCATATAAGACAGTCATGTCTTGGTTTCCGGAAGCGTGGTAGATAAAGATCTTTTGTATTGAAAGTATAGTATATGAAAGAACTTAGATGGTTGCGTGAAGAACCCAAATCTCATGCCTTTTTCTTTTTTTTCCTTTTTTTTTTTATATCATGTGCTTTGTATTAATCAACTACTGGGAACAAAGACTACGTGCAGCCCTAGCTATGGTAAAGAAAGAACCCCATCCCCTATTTTTCTCCAACGCGGCACCAGGGAAAAAGCCATCAACCCAAGTCTCTCTGGTATGAGACCAACCGCAGACCAGCCACGCAAAATAAGAAATCCACCTCCGACTAGACGGTCGAAAAGAAAAATACAAATAAATACATGGGGAGGAATCAACAGGAAAACCCTTGCCGTAGACGCCAACAAAATAAATAATTGTTAGAACCACTAATGAAACACAAAGTAACCGACGATGAATGAAGAACAATGGGGGAGCGGGGGCCACTATAAACAGTTGCGGCATTGCGTGCATTACTCAAGAACCTAAGGCGTTGACATCCGCCACCGAGGCAGTGCAATACGACGACTGAGCGCAACCCAGGGGTGCGACCGTGGAGAAATCGCGAGGGCGGCGTAAGGTAAAGTGGCAGTAGGGTGCCAGCCGAGGGAGTGGATTGTAGCTGTAACCGAGCAACGGGACGAAACCTGAAGGGGGAGAGGAGAGGTAGACCCAATCACCGTGGAGACTATCGGTAACCGTGTGCGTGTCTGACTAGGCAGCCTCTAACGGACGTGAAGAGAATGGAGAAATCGACCGTAGCCTGTTGAAGAGTTTTCTCCTACTGCGAACTGTAGTCCCAGCCGTCGGTAACATGGGCGAGAGGGTGTTGCCGACCGTGCGAATGCTAAGCGAGGCAGCCAAGCGCGAGCGAAAAGAGGGGGTGATGGAGCCACACGACCCCTAGAAACAAGGACGCCAGGGCCCAAGGACATGATAAGGGAAGTAAGGCGGGAGGGGGAGGGCGCAGCTCACGGACAGTGCGGGTGCAGCTCTCTGAGAGTGCGGGGGTGGTGGATGTTGACGATGAATTCTCATGGTGTTGAGATTTCAATCGCCGGGTGTGTAAGGGAGATGGTTCGTGTGTAAGGGAGATAGTTCGTGCCCAAATCTCAGGCCTTTTTATTTTTATTTTTATTTTTATTTTTATTTTTATTTTTATTTTTTTTATCATGTGCTTTGTATTAACAACCTACGGGAACAAAGACTACGTGCAGCGCTAGCTATGGTAAAGAAAGAACCCCATCCCCTATTTTTCTCCAACCGGCGCAAGGGAAAAAGCCATCAACCCAAGTCTCTCTGGTACGAGACCAACCGCACACCAGCCGCGCAAAATAAGAAATCAAACTCCGACTAAAGGGGCGGAATAAGAAACATCAAATAAATACACGG
>Ga0307507_10006199_pt1 | contig 18631 bp, 3 predicted proteins | sample 7_EM_MG_FD_207223 | JGI IMG/M metagenome (GOLD analysis project Ga0307507, IMG submission 207223) | Populus trichocarpa ectomycorrhiza microbial communities from riparian zone in the Pacific Northwest, United States - 7_EM | ecosystem: Host-associated > Plants > Roots > Unclassified | place... | reverse complement strand
TTCTACTTTCTCTACCTGTTTTCCTAATATATCTTCCCTACTTTAGGGTTGTTGGTTCCTTCTCCTACAGGGCACCCTAGGGTCCCTCTATAGTTTGTTTAGGCGTGTCTTAATATACTTTATAACATTAGAGTTGCGTTCCTTTTGCACCCTTTACATTACATCGGCTTTAATATATAGTTATAGGGGGGGAATATTAGCTTCCTTCTCAAGCAGTGCTGTGGCCGTTCGCTTATACCCACCTATTATACTCCTAAGGCAGGCTGTTTAGACCTTTTAGAGTGGTTTAAGGAGTAATTTAGGGGGGCCTTTCTTGGTTTCTCTAGTGGCCCAAATGCTAGATCTATACGTCATGGTTGGCCGGACAACTGCTATATATAGTAGGCGTAACCTCTAGAAGCATGGACCCCATATAGAATTAACAATCCTAGACATAGCAATATACTATGCTTAGCCCTTACGGGCCGCTTGCGCCATATATACGCTCCACTAGAGCTTGCTGTCTACCTATACTCCCAATACCCTTAGGCCTTAAACTAGTTAACCTCTAAAGCCTTAAATATAGATTATATGCTAAAAATCTGCAGATTGGTTACGTTTTCTTATAAAATGGATTAGCTGGTATTTCTTTAGTAAGAATTGGACTCTATGTCGTCTTACCCATTCTATATAGGTATTATAGGCTTTCTCTAGTGTCCTACAGTTCTCTGCGGCTATTAGCCTATATATAATTAGGTTTATATTATTAATAAAGCCTATCCCCTAAATCGCCCTTTCCTTAAAGGTGTCAAGCAGGTTACTTACAAAGAAGAGGAAGAGTATAGGCGACAGAGGTAATCCTTATAGTATTCCTATTATAACTGCGATAGGGGGGCTCTGGTATCCGCTAAAGACTAGTAATATTTCTTTCTAGCCTATAAATCCTTAAATAAACTAAATAATCTATTCTAGGAAGCCCTTTGCCCTAAGGATGTATAGGAGACGCTTATAGGGTATATTATTATAGGCGCCGCTAATATCTAGGCTAAGTATTAATACTATAAAGTCCTTTCACATAGCCCATGCAGTTTTAATGGTAGCAGTGAGTAGTATAAATACTAATAGCGTTGAGCGATTCTTTCTTACCCCCATTTGGCTTTGTAGTAGTAGGGCGTATTCCTCTACTGTATCTGCTATGTAGTCCGCTATAACCTTTTTTAAGATCTTACTTAGGGTGTTTTCTAAGGCAATAGGGCGGTAGCTTCCTAGGATTAAGTAGTCTGCTTTACCTTCTTTTTATAAGATAACCGTCGTCATGGATCTTCTAAGTTATAGATAGTAGCCTATTATAAAGCATGCTCTGGCTACATCTATAAGCCAAGGTGCTATAAGTGGTCCACAGGTCTTTAGGGCTTTGTTTAGAATCCCATCTAGTCCTAGTACTATATTATTTAAAAGGCGGCTAATAGTTCTGGCCATTTCTTTAGTTATTATATCGCTGTTAACCCTCAGGCAAGTCACCAGTATTTTACCGGTGATATTGCTAAGGTCTACTAGAGCCAGTTAAGGGAAAAATCTTTCTATAAGGATCTTTGCCTTTTTATTATTATTGCTTATAGCCTATGGTTCGCCTGCTCTTTGTAGGGGTAGTAGGTGTAGATCTTCTACTAGGCGTCCCACCTTTTTCTTTACCTATTTCACTATGGTCCAAAGGCCCTTATTATAGGGGAGACTTAGGTTAGTAGTGTGTTTGTTTATAAACCGTCTCCAGTTATTCCTTACTTCTTTTCTTAGGGTATTCTTTAGCTGGTTTCTTGTGTCTTTATATCATCTCTTATCCTTAGAATTATGGCTGCTTGTGTATTTCCTCCTTGCTCATCATTAGCCGGCTATAAGGGCCGCGCACTATGCGGACCATGCATATTGCGTATAGGGGCCCGGTTTTAAAACCGGGCAGTGCTCTTCTAGCCCGCTTTTAATTACTGCCTAGATCCTTTCTAGTCTTTAATTAATTTTCTTGGGGGTAGCCAATGAGCCTTACTTATTTAGTATTGGGTGGATTTCTTCTAGGTCTTAGAGTTGTTATTTAATTATATTAAGGAAGCTATCTATATTAAGCTTCCTTATTGCGTATCTTTTACCATTTGGTTGCGCCTTAATGTCCAGATCTAGTTATATCTGGATAGGGATATAGTCTAAGGTAAGTACCCATTCTTCTTTAGGGGAGCACCTTTTGAGTCTCTGGTATAGGTTTTTATCCATAATTATAAGGTTAATTGTACTTTTGGCGGTGCCCTGTTGCCATATAATTGCACCTAGGGGGGTAGCTAGTTTAAGGCCCCTATTGTCTATAGCTCTTAGTAGGCACTCTACCTATTAATTGGTAGCAACATAGATGCCCCCCTACCATAGGTGGTAGAGGTTCATATCTCCTAGTAGGATGGACTCTATATATTCAGTTTCTAGCAAGCTTATTACAGATATAATGTTCTTTATTTATACTACCCCTTTGACCCTAGGGTTATAGATATTAATAATTTATACTAGTCCCCTGTATGTCTGGATAGTTATAACTACAATATCTAGGTTAACTGCCTACTATAACCATAAGGCAAGGCTGATATTTTTGCTAATCATAAAGTATACACATGTGGCTACTTTTGGTTTATATAGGAGCTAAAATCCTTAGGGGCAGTATATTGATTGTGTATAGGTATTATAATATGGCTCTTGTATAGCAAGAATATGGTGTTTCTCTAGGTCTAGACTGTCTAGTAGGGGCCTTGCTAGACAGTGGTTTGTATTGCCGCAGTTATACTGTATAATGGTTAAGTGGCGGACCTCCGGCGGGGGTCCTTTGCCTCTCCTTTGCTCCTCACTTCTTTTGTTTCCACTTTCTCTAAAATATTTAGAACTTCTATCTCCTGTGTTTGCTCCCTGGCCACTACTTATATATAGAGCTTTCTATTTCTGTGTCTTATGTTCCTACTAGCCTTTCTAAATCTAAGTCTGTTATTGCCTCTGGTTCTTCCCCCGTTCTTACCAGTTAGCTATATGCCCCTTATAAGCTAGCTGTATATATTGTATTTGCCACGTTAAATCTAATTCTTAATTATCCTGGCCTTGAACTTGCTATAGCTGTCCATAGGGGTCTTCCTACTGGGCATCCTCTCCCTTGTGTCCTATGTGTCCCTTATATCCCTGTTTGGTCTGGTGATATTATACGGCGTCGCTTTTGGCCTGTTAAGGCTTAGGATGGCTGGCTTAGCCCCCTAGTATTAAAGGTAGGAAACGCTGGGAAGACACCTGCGTCCCCCTAGCTTATCGCCTATTGTTTCCATTTGTATAACCTGGCGTATAGTTATTCCCGCAGCTATTAAGCCCTTTCCTTCTATCTCCTATATTTAATGCAGTCTTCTCTCTCCCACGCCTTATATGTGCTTTAGTGACAGTTCGCGCATTTTATTTAGTCTTAATTTGTATATTGTCTTGTATTGTAGGGGCCTGTACAGTGGCCGCAGCATACCTGTGCTGCGTATATGGATTGGGTATATCCCTATTGTATACAGCGATAATATCGTTCCAGGTATAGTCTGTGGTTATAGAGCCTTATGTTGTATATAAGGCCATTTATAATTATTCCTTTTTAGATAAAGAGTTTTTGTATTTCTGGTGTATATATACTGACGATAAGGGAGCTATGCGTTTGTCTATTATCTCCCTAGCAAGTCTCTGGCGCCCCTTGTGTCCTCTCATTGTTCTTATTATATGCTTAGTTTGTATTTTCCTATTAAAGCCATTGGATCCAAGTAATTACGAGTCCTAGTATAAGGCGTTCTGTTTGTTTTACTATCTTCTATATAGTTGCTGTATTGTCCGCCTAGCGTCCCCTTTCTACCCTAAGGCTTATAGGAACCAACAGGACTTTAACCGGGTAATCTTTACAAAGCACTTTTATGCTAATACGCTCTCCTAGCCTGTCCCCTACCCTTATAGCCCGTTCCTTTACCTATTAGTCCTTTAGGGTGACTCTAATGTCTCCACTCCTAAAGTGTTAGACTGCGACAGCGTTATAGACCTCCTTGTGAATCTCTATAAGAACTTCTGTTTCTAATTGTCCCCTAAGTTCCTCTACCTTTTCTATATTTGGTTATATTGTGATTGTATACCTGGTTATTATTTTTAGGGGGGTAGATTCCCTGTGCTGTAGGAGCGCAGCTACGGCGGCCTAGGTACGGTTCGCCTATAGGGGGGGGGTTTTGTTTATCTTTGATTTTGTTTAGCCATTGGAGGATTTAATTAAGGGTTTACTAGAGGGGCGCCTAAGGTTTGCTGGACTAGAGCCATTCTGCTAGCTGTATTAGTTTGTAATAGCTAATAGATGCTCCCCTATAGTTCTAGATACTAGACGCGTCTAATAGGCTTTATATTTTGTCAGATGCCTTCTTAATTAGGGTATTTCCACTTTCTAGTGTGGTATTCGCCTGTTCTTGTTGTTGTTATAGGGGGCTATTGTTAGGTATGGGTCTAGCAGTTGCACGCGACTGCGTACCACCGTCGTTCCACCTATACCTCCCCTGTAATGCATGCATCTCAGGGGATTATTAGGGTGTTTTTCAGGGTTCTTTTGGTTGGTTTGGTCTTTTTGGGCCAGGCGCAGCAAGAGCTCCAAAAGTTGAACTGTATCGCTTTAGGAGATATAATTAAAAGGTCTAATTCCTTATTATAGATCTCGTAGTTATATTTAGCTAGACTTAGTTATTTTAAGAAGTATACTATAGGGTGCAGTACTCCTTCCTTATTATACTAAAACAGAATGCCTCTAGTAACATAGTTAAATAAGTTAGCTTTTATAACACTCTTTTAGTTTAGGTCAAAGTATTAGAGTATAGGTGCGGTAGTAAATATAACTTTTAGGTAGGTAAAGGCCTTCTTATATTCCTTATTAAAGATAAAGGCTTTATCCTTTTAGGTTAGAGCTATAAGGAGTAAAACTAGGGCGGAGAAGTTATTAATAAACCATTAGTAGAAGTTAGCAAATTCTATAAAAGCTCTTATATCCTTAACGTTCTTGGGTTCTTACTAGTTTAAAATTACTTTAATTTTCTTTAAGTCTATTTATATACCGTTTATAGAAATAATAAGTCTAAGATATAGAACTTCCGTTTTATAGAACTTATATTTATCTATATCTAATTATAGGCCAGCTTTATATAGGGCTTTTAGGACAAAGTTAACGTGTTTCTTATATTTAGCTAGGTTATTACTATATACTAAGATATTGTTAATATAAGCAGTAAGCTCGGACCCCCGGAACTCGGCCGCCTCCTAAACTCGGTCGCCTTACCAAAATCGGCGCCCCCAATTTGTAAGAGTATATATATTAGATCCCGTCGCGCTTGCGAAAAGTTCGCAAGCACTCCGTGTCTTTTTGGCCGTATAGCGACGTTAGGGCGGGAAACGTTACATAATTTAAACCTATGTATATCTACCAAATTTAAACAGTATACTATACGATTTTAGTGTCTTATATTTTTACTATTTCTACTGCCTATACCGCCTATTTGACTTTTTTTTTCCAGCCTCTTAGCTTTAATTTATACCTTTTACTCTAGTATTTCACCCTAAGCACTCTCAATTATATCTATATCAGTACACTCTATATTTAGATCTAGTATAACCTATTTTTAGGGGTTTAGCTTTAGAATATATTAAGCTATTATTATAAGTTATAAATTTGGCTTTTATATGCTATATTTTGTATAGGGACTTAATTAAACTACTTAGGTCTTTTAAAAGTACCTATAAGTGAACACTATATTTTAGGGCTTTAAATTATTTTATATATATTCTATAGGTATTTTATTGTAAAGGAGGTATTAATATTGCTATATTAAACTTATTTTGCCTTTGGAACTTACTTAAAGCCTTATTTTAGCTTATTATAAATAAGGGCATTTATAAAGGTTTTAAGGGTAAATACTAAAGGCCTTCTACTTAAATTTAATTATTTTAATACTAAGGCAATCCTTATATATCTAATAGTGATGTTATATAAAATGGAGCTTTATAATATAGGCTATATTGTTAATAAAGGTAAGAGCCGATAACTTAATTTTAACGCCTTTTTTAAATTAGTAAAATGTATAATAAATTTAGTAACTAAAGTATATAGGCTATATAGAGAGTGTAAATAAATAAAATAGATATTCTTCTACCTATATATCTATAACTACGTATATATGTAGTGGCTTATATGCCTATTAAGTAGTAATAATTAGGTTTTATTACTAAATAGCTATATTTTAGGTAGGATAATAGTAGCAAACTATATAAACACTACCCAACTCGCTTTTCAGCTATTCTTAGAAGTTATATAAATTAATTAGAAACTTTATTATATTAGAACTAAGTAGTTTAAGGCTTTTTCTATTGAAAATAATAATTGATTAAATTATATAAATTGTTATAGAGGTAATCTCCATAATAAATGCCTATTTATAATTTTATAGCAACTGTATAGGGGTTACCTAATTTATCTAGGCTTTAATGATAACTATATTAAAATAGACCCTTAATATAATACTACGTTTATCTGTAATTTTTTCTAGCTCTAAATATAATTATAAAACTCCTAAATTTAGTCTATAAAATATCCTTTCAGCTTATATAATCTCTATTAGTTAGCTATATAAGAATTTAATATATAATTTATAATTTAAGAATCTATATACCTCTAATTTATCTAAAGACTTAATATTATTATTTTAGTAAAGAGTTTAAGTAGCTATATCTTATAAACGCGTGTATAGGGGAGTAAATCCTTATAAGTTTTATTTAAGGGTCTTATTTATAAGCAAAATATCTTAAGTAGAGATTAATTGCTATTAATATTAGAATACAAATTACCATAGAAACTGCCTATATAATTAATCGCCTAAAATTGAATCTAGAACATTATAAGCCCGTATAACTTCTTAGATAAATAAATATCCTTTATTTTTACATTTAATAAGAGCTTCTTATACTATATTCTTAATTTGAACTTTATTAAATAAAAAGTGGTGGATTAATTAGGTGTGGAAATTGGTGACTTAATTTTGGTAAGGCGACTAAGTTTGGGAGGCGACCGAGTTCCAGGGGTCCGAGCTTATAGAAAATACCCAGGTAAGGTTATAGGGTATTATTTATAAGGTGCTAGAATAAACTTAGGGCATTTATAAGGCTAAACGGCGTTACTAAATATTTAAATAGTCTATACCTAGTGCGGAATACAGTAAGCTATTTATCTCCTTTTGTGATATAGAGGCGGTTAAATATATAGATAAGGTTGAGTTTTGTATAGTAGCGAGCCTTACTTAATTAGTTTAGTGTTTCTTAAATTAACGGGAGTGGGTACTAATTCTTAATGGTAATAGTGTTAAGAGCTTAGTAGTCTATATAAAAGCGCAGACTGCTGCTAGGTTTCCTAATAAAGATTATAGGTACAACTATAGGTAAAGGGCTTACTCTAATAAATCTTTTACTAAGGTGTTTGTCCAAGTACTTCCGTAGTACTTAGAGTTTGTTTTAGAACATTCTATATAGGGGTCCAAATCGTAGCTATTTTCCTTCTTTAAGTATAATATTATGGATATATAGTTGATACTTAGCTAACTTATTAGCTTCCTTTTTTAAAAATACTTTTAGATACTTATAGTGGTATACTAGTACTTTTATAGCAGTGTTCGTATATATCGTTAGTGCTAGGGCCTTTTTAATATTGGCTATTATAATGGCGAAGATTATATATTTAGGTTTCCTAGCGAGTTATACTAATAGGGTAGCTCTAATTATATAGATATTTAAGATGTTAAGTAAGCTTAAGTTATCCTTAGTTTCTTATATAGTTTCTTCTTTGGTTTTAGGTATGGTATTAAGTATAGAGTTAGTATTAGATTTAGGTTTAGGTTCTTTAAGTATCCTTTTTATAGTAGAATACCAGTTCTTCTGATACTTTTATATATTAAGCTTAAGCTTCTGCTTAGTTTAGAGTATAGCAGTTAGAGTTAGTTTATGTAGTCTAGGGTAATTTCTAGGTTCTTAGTGGATATCAGTGGAAATCTTATATTAGTAGAATTTAGTGGAATCCTTAAGTTGGTAGAATTGGGTAGACTTTTTAGGTATAGGGTAGATGTTAGTAGAAATTTTAGACTGGTAGATCCTAGTAGATTTATTAGATTTTAGTTTAGGGACTAAGCAGTAAGTTATAAGATACTTCTACTTATAATAGGAGGCGGTAAATAGAAGCTTAAGGTTATCTTAATTAATGGTTACCTTATATAGCTTTATCTAGGGTTGGCTAAGGATTACTAGGTAACCTAGGTAGTTATAAAAAGCCTAATTAGTTCTTTATAGTTTAGGTATTAGAGTCTTAGGAATACTATATGGGTAATATAGCCTAAGATAGTGCGTTTGCCATTAAATCTAAATATGTTAATATACCGGTTAAGGGGGGTTGGAGTAAAACTATTATCTTATATAAAGATCTTATTAATAAATCCTATACCGCTAGCTCCTATATTATTTAGGGCTTAAGCACTAGCCCGCTAATTGTTTTACCGAAGACGATAGTTAACAGTTATGCTATAATCCTAAGAGTTAGAGTTTATAATATCTAGAGTATTTAACGAGATCCTAAGGCAGCGCTGTTTTAGAGAGTGACTTAGCTTTAGGACCTATCTTTTAGAGGCAATTAGGGCGGGGTTTCTATAAAACGTTGGTTATAACTTTGTCCTTATAAGTAGTACTTACTAAATATAGGGCTAGAACTAGGTAAAGATTATATCAGCAAAATGTTTGTGCCTCCTAACAGTACTGACAGCTCCTAACAGCTCCTGTTAGGGCTGTTAGGAGCTCTAGGAGACACTTACACTTGGCATCCTGTTAGGAACCCAGCGTGGCCAAAAATTATGCGTTTTAAAACGATTACGATATCGTAAAATCCGATAAAATATCCGAATAAAATCCGATATCGATTTTTTTTAGTATATAGGTATTTAATATAAGTAGGCAAGCTAGCTGCTAAGTAGTATATTTAGGTATAACCCATTACATAACTCCCCTTCTCTCTCTTTTCTCTGTGTGTCGTATGATAGGAGATGCGTAGGAATTATATACTGGAGTAACAGGTGCCTCGTATGGTGGGTAATAGAAAAATGTTTTTCCGTGCTTCCAATTTGAGCTTTAAATTTAAATATTTAAACTTTTTTTTTAATTCTTTAATTAACCACAATAATTATAGCTCACTTAGTTAATTACCTAAATTTATCTTGTTAACTATGGCTTTAAGTTTAACTCCCGCTGTTACCGCCACTATAATTACTACGGCTCTTAGTACTGGTGAGAAGTTATGGAATTTCTCTTAAGTAGAGGTAGATGCTTGGCTTAAGAGCCTATGTCATACAGTAAGTCTCCCCTTATTTGTATGATCCCTAACTAACTTCTTCTAGGACGTCTAATATATAGCTCTTCGCTGCTACGCTGCTAAGGATATTACTACGCTGACTTTTATTACTAAATAACAAATCGATACAAAGCGGCCTTTGTACGTTAATGCGATAATTATCCACAGTTGTGGAGATAATATAGCCAATGTAAGTACCTTCTTCCCTTAGTCGTACGGTAGCTAACTTGTAGATTTAGCCTTGTAATGCCTATATGGTAAAGGATAATTAAAAGTTGGTTAGGACCTCGACCCTTCTCTACCTGTTATATGCTTGATGGATATTAGAATAACTGTTGTTTAAACTGTAAATGGCGGGAATGGGGAAATAGTTGTGATCTTGTATATAGCAGCACTTATCCAGATAAGTTAGAGGGTAATTCGTCAGCTAAGGAGAAAGAAGATGAGTCGGACGACGGGTTAAGTGACGTACCCGATAATTTAACGGCAAATGCTCCTTCTAAGTTTTGTTGAAGCTTACGGTTCTATACTATACAATACCTAAGCTATATAGCTTCTGAAATGAATTTTCTTTTTCTTCTTTAATAAAATTTTACTATTATAATATTCTAGGCCTCGTACAACTTAGTATCCGTTTTAGTAGTAATATTGCTATTATATAAGAAGGATTTGTTAATAAAAGAAGAGTTTTAGAGTTCCCTAACGAGTTTTCTTCTCCTGCTAAGGCCCCTCGGTTATATGTTATACGCTAGTTGGAATAGGCAGGCTAGCTGCTAAGTAGTATCTCTGGGGTATAACCTATTACATTTAACTATTTCTAGCCCCTTTTAGAAAGAACTTCTAAGAATACCACTTCTAATCCAATCCTTTATACTCTCTATAATCTTAAGCATATCTACCCTAAGCTGAACTCTCTTCCAGCCTACCGTACGACGGCTACCTAAGAAAACTACCTCTGCTTATCACTTATTGTAGGAATATAAAGGATATTAACTGCAAAATGTGAAAGCTGTGGCTAGCGCCTTGCTTAATCCTTATGTAACCACCACTTAATAGGATCCTGAATCTTTAAACCGTATAAGACTTCTAAAAGGTAGTTATTAAATTCGTCTTGGCTCTGTGGCCAAAGGTATTGTTCTTCTATGCGAGCCTTTAAAAGATTAAAAGTATCAAGTTCTTTTAAAGGCTTTTTTTAAGTTATCTGGTTCGAAAGACTCTTATTATATAATAGAAGCGGACGTACTTTATGTTGGTGTTTCTCCCAAAGCTGCCTAACGTGCCAGAGTGCTCTATTGTAGATATTACTTGGCCAGATCTTTTTACCGTATACCGTATAACGGCTTGGGTAAAGAATGACTGTAGCAGTATAGAGAGGAGTAGTAAAGAGCTTGGTATAGTAATCTTCAAACTTCGCCTTACTTCGTAAGACTCGGGTTTAAAAGTTTTAGACTACTTTTATATTTAGAAGTGTCTTCTAAAAATTTCTTAGTATATATAATAAATTTAGTATCGTACGACATACTAATGTCTCTTTAAAGTGGAGATTAAGAACGTCTATAGTAATAAGAACCTTCTTAAGTGTTGCATCTTCTCCTTTAAGCTTTAGAGTCGCTGATTTAAAAGCAGCTAGAAACTTATATATTGTACAAAGATATGCCTAGTCTTGCACTAAAAGCTGGTCCCCTTTATTAATTGTATTAAGAGTAGAACTAAGATAGAATATCTACCTAGCGCGCCTACTATACTGTAAGGGCTTTAGTTGTTATAAAGTATTCTAAGGCCTTATAATCTAAAACTATCTAAATAGGTTTAGGGGTCTCCTCTAGCTATACGCGCTAGTGCTAAAGGCTAGAAATAATAGCTAGTATCTCTTTGTTATAGATATTATGATAGTACTAGGGCGCGTTACCTACTACTTTACCATTTCTAGGGCAATTTGCCGTTTCTAGGGCAATCTGCCAAGTTCTGCTATATTTTACTAAGTCGCTATTAGCTCGCTTACTACTAGCGCCTTAATAACCTCTTTATACCTTACTAGTCTCTACTAGTCTTCTTTTTCTCTTTAGCTTAGTATTCTTATATAGTAGCAATCTATAAGCTTTGGTTTAGAAGCATTTATATAAGCCTATTATATTATACTAAGCTCTCCCTATATTGCCTGGGAAGGCCTTAATAATATCCTACCGTAAAAGAAGACCTTTATCTACAACGACGCGTTAACATATTATACTTAAATATTAAAAAACATACACTACTACGCCTAAGAAGGCCCTAATAATATCCTACTTTATAGGCTAGACTGTACTTAACCTATACCCCTAAAAGAACCCTAGAATTAAAACCAAATTGTATAATTCTAATGAACCATAGGAAGCCAATAATGGCACCTAAAGTAAGCTTATTTAAAAGATCTGCCTTTACCTAAGAGGAATATAAGATCTAGTTAGGATTAGAAATTAAAGATAATAATAACGTATAGATATATATAAGCAGATTTATGCCCTTGTAGCTAATTAGAAGATCAATTATCTTTAAGCCTAAAGCACCTAAGAGACTCTAAAGGAGATCCTAGAAAGCCTTACTACTTTATAAAATAGCCTAGCCTCCCCTTTATAAAGCCTTAGCTAACCCATTCACTTAACTAAATGCAATATACTAGAGAGTATAGATATGATAATAAAGTAATTAAAGTCTGTTAAGCTCCTTAACCTCCTACTATTATTAGACGGCATAGACCCAACTTTTAAAAACTAGAGAATCTAGGTATAAGAAAAGCTTCATATTAACTATAACCATTTTCCCTCTAAAGAAGCTAAAATACTTTACCTCTTTAGTTAAACTATTAGGGACACCTAGTAATACCTTTAGGCTAAGTTTAAGGACAAGTTACCTATTTAGTTTATATCTATTAATAAGATAATATAGTATCTAGCTACTATATATATTAATCTAAATAAAGTATAGGATATCTGTTATAACTATAACTGCCTAATAATAAAATTAAACTAATTCTTTGCCAAGTTCTAGACCTAATTCTTATACCTAGTAGGCGAAAGCCAGGTTCCCTTTAAGAACTACCGTTTGGACCTATATAATAAGCTAACGGTCCAACTATAAGAGAAAATCGTAGTAACCTTAGATAACCTATTAACCTACTAAAAACTCGCAGCCTAATATTTGTTGCTAGATTTAAAACTAAAATAAGTTAATGCCTATTTTAATTAGCTAAAGCGTCCCTATAATAACTAGAACCTATCTACTATATTAACGGGAGCTAGCATTAAAAGATAAACCATAACCACCCTTATACTAAAAGCGGTTACAACTATCTACCTATAAGTCTCGCCTAACTCGCCACGTATTATATCTTTAGTTAATACTTATTGCAACACCTTAATTAATCCTACTATAGTTATATACTTTAATTGCGGAAAGAATAGTTACTTTACTACGTCCTGCTCAGAGCTAAAGGATATAGGTAATATTAAGAAGATAGAGGAAGAAACGTCTAATAAGTTAAAAAAAAAGAATCCTAGAGAAAAACTCCTCCCTAAGGTATCCTATTAATCTTAAGGAAATTAATTTAAGTTAGCTAATAGGTAGAAAATACTTTACAGTTCCATATATAGTATCTTAAAATAGATATAGAGTTAATACCGCTGCCCTTATTAATACTAGAGTAAATGGCTTTACCTTTATAAACAATGCTTATATAAATAACGTTACTAAATTCTTAAATATAAGTGCCACCTAACTAAAGAAGCCCGTCTAAGTAAAAGGCTATAATAGCTAAGCTGGTAAGCCGGTCACCTATATCTTAAAGCTATATATTTCTATTAATAGATAATGTTAGTATGGTATTCCCTTTTATATCCTAGACCTAGATTCCTATAATATAATCCTTAGCCAAAAATAGATATCCTACTTTAATATTTAGCTAAACGTTTAATAAAGATAGTTTATTTGGCCGGAGAATAGACCAAAGTTATCCTTCTTTATTAGAGAAATCTGTACTAACTATAAGATATTAGCCGTAAAGGCTAATCCTATCTACTAGTAAGATAGTAGAAACCGCGACCTAGCCTTTACCTAAAAAGATGCCCATCACAAGCTAAGTAAAAACTCTATACTAATAAGGATACTCCTCTAAAAAACTATAGTTAAAAAGGACTCTACTTATGGAAGTAGAATGGATAGTAATATAGACAACTTTTAAATTGCGGAGATTTAGCTAATAGGGAAGAGGACGTACTAATAGGACGTAGAGAATAATCTTTAGAAGATGTAATAAGAGCTAAAAGGAGTAAAGACAACGCCAATATTCTAAAGGCCCCTAAGGCCATGGATATCCCTATTATCACACGACCTCCCTATAGTAGATATCGCGGTAATTAGCGCTATAGGTTTCCACTTTAATATATATTAAAAGAATAACGAGGTCTTTATAACCTTCTTATATAAAATTAACTAGATTATTAATAAGAAGGAAGAAGGGCTAGTAGAGAAAACTAATAAGGAGCTAGTTAAGCGTCTCCTCCCTATATACCTCTTAGACTATAGAGACGCGATCTTAAAAGCAGCCTTAGATATACTACCCCCTTACTAAACCTATAATTATAAGATTTAACTAAAGGCCGATAACTCTCTAGGCTATAGCCCCCTTTACTAACAAACTATAGAGGAACTAAAAGTAACTAAGTAGTACTTAATTAATAACCTCTATAAGGGGTTTATTAAACCAAGTTAGGCCCCTTTTACTTCCCCTATCCTATTTATAAAGAAACCTAATAAAGGCCTTTATTTCTGCATTAACTATTAAAAACTAAACGCTATTACTTAGAAAAATCGCTACCCTCTCCCCCTAATTAATAAGACCCTTATACGTCTAAGCCGAGCTGGAATCTTTACTAAGCTTAATATCCGCTAAGCTTTCTACCAAATTAGGATGGACCCTATATTAGAAAATCTAATAATATTCTATACCCGCTATGGTTTATATAAATATAAGTCCTTCCTTTTAGACTAATAAATAGGCTAGCTACTTATTAACGGTATATAAATAATATTCGTTTTAATTACCTTAACGAATTCTATACAGTATACCTAGACAATATTCTTATATACTTGGATAATAACTTAAGCACTAAGTTTATATTAAAAAGGTCCTAGAGAGACTGCAAAATATAGGCCTATAAGTTAATATTAAAAAATATATATTTGGAGTAAAATGAATAAAGTACCTTGGGTTTATTATTAGTATAAAAGGGATTAAAGTTAACCTAGAGAAGGTTAACGTAATCTGTAACTAGAAACCCCCTTACACTATAAAGGGCATCTAGTCCTTTCTCGGCTTTTATAATTTCTACTATTAGTTTATCCGTAACTATAAAGTTATAGCTAAGCCTTTTATATAACTAACTAAGAACAATATATCTTTTATCTTTGACAATAACTATATAAAAGCCTTTAAGGAGTTAAAGGACTGACTTATCCCTTTCTAATCCTTTATTACTATAACCTAAACCTTAAATTAATACTAGAAACGGACGCCTTTAATAGGGTAGTAGTAGGGGTCCTTTTACAGCTATATCTAGATAGTAAATAGTACCCTATTATGTTCTTCTTAAAAATAATAGCCTTAGCTAAGTATAACTATAAAATGCACAATAAGGAAATGTTAGCTATTATATAATTATTACCCTAGTAATATATAGAGCTTAGAAGCATAGACTCTTACATTAAGGTCTATACCAATTATAAAGCCCTTAAGTATTTTATAATAATAAAATAACTTACTGGTTAATAGGCCTAGTGGGCTAAAATACTCTCCTAATTCTTCTTTACAATTATATACTACCCTAGTAGGCAAAATGCTAAAGCTAACGCCCTAACCTAAAGAGAATAGGACATAGGGCTATAAGATAAGCTAAAGACCTAGTACTAGATACGCGCCCTTTGTACCAAATAGCTTAACCTATATATCCTTAAGGAACTAAGCTCTAAATAGAATAAGGTAGCACCTATAGAAGGAGAGGCTCTAGATAAACTAATAGGACTAATTAATTGCATTCTAACTATAAACCGCATAGTGTAACGGAGCCTTGTAGTAGGTACTATGGTGGACTTGTTAATGGGCTGGATATATAGGTATAAATAATAAGTCAACAACGTAATAATAACTAGTGGAGTGGTTGCCCAATAGATTAACTCCAATTGTATTCTAAGATTCACTACGAAGAGAGAACTATCTGGGTAGGGACTGTGGTCCTTTAAATATATAACCGTACGCCTAAGAAACCCCTTTGCTCTGTAAGGTATATATACTCTATCTACTCTACTCTACAGATTACACAGATTACACAGATTATATAAATCACATTATATAACCTTAGCTACCATTCCTTGTTATATAGTTCCACTAGATCTATCCTAGACCGTACCTATATTAACTAACTAGCTTCTGCCGACTCCTCTTTAAGTAGTTATAATATTATACTTAAGCTGTCCGTAATACCATCTCCCTCCTCTTTATCTTTGTCTTTAAAGATTCCTAATATCTCTAAGTTGTTTACTAGAGGTATAATGTCCGTCTAATTAACCTGGTTAATATCCTTACTTATTATACCTAAAGCCTCTTCTTCTTTATCTATAGCTCGTTAGTCTTGTACTATTGCTATAATACTGTCTCTTAGTAAGATTATGCCATCTCCATATTCTTGTTATGTGAAAGAGGGGTTAGTCTATATTGCGCTAGTAAGTCCTTTGTCTTAATAACCTTTCTCTTGCTTAGAGTGCACTAAAGCAAATATTTAACCGTCCTGTAATGTTCGCTCTATCTCTAACACTAAGTGTACGTGTCCTATAACTCTTAATAGTCTTTAAGTTCCCTAAGTAACTTATTATAGGGTCTTGTGTTTAATCTACTACTATAAAGCTTAATGATAAGCTTTCTAGTGCCTTAGGCGAGATTAATTGTCTTTAAGACAAAGACTACGCTTGCGCTAAGCGGGTAAGAGATAAGGAGTGTTGTGCTCTTAAAGCCCGCGCCTTTGCTTACGCTTAACTGCTTTATCTTAAGAAAGTGTATAAGAAGGTTTATTCTAAGAAGTGGAAGCTTGTTTAACAGGGTTTATCTAAGCTAGGTAATAAAAGGGTAATATTTCTAGAGAAGGAAACAACTCTAAGTAATGTAGTAGTTGCTCTTTCTAGGTCCCCCTTAGGTGACTTATCCTTTAGCGATCCTTTTTTAATACTCCCTAACCTACTTTCTTCTAATACTCCTATACCTTTTCTATAGCGTTCTTTAGGTTACTTAGTAGTTTCTAGGTAGTCTTACTGTAGCCTATCCACTTTACTTTATACCACGTTTTATTATTAACGTCCTTGTAACTAACAATATTTAAAACTTGCTATTTATCCTCCTCTTGCCCTCTATACGTATCTGCCTTATAGACTAATAGCTTAATACTTCCGTATACTAGCTCTAGTATTGCAACGTGCTATATAGGGTAGATCTTTATTTTGGCTAATAGGTTTAACTTATACGTAACCAATAAAAAATTTTATATAATTTTAAAAGGTCCTAGTCTAACGTGGTCCAACTTCTTACTTAGTTATTAACTCTTAAAATTTTTATATAGTAGCCACGCTTTATCTCCCTCCTTAAGATCTGGTCCCTTAGATCTCTTAGCGTTATAGTACTTTTTTATTTATTCTTATACTAGTTTAGCTGTTTTCTTAAGGTCTATATAAAGACTTATTAGTGACTCCATTCTTTCTTTAGCTGTGCTACTTATTTTCTTTACTTAACGTGGTAATAACAACGTTCTTAGTTTATATCCGTAATTTGCCTTAAACGGTAATATCCCCGTTCCTTTTTATGGTGTTACGTTATATATAAACTGTGTAACTAGTAATAGCAATACCTAATTATTTTATGCATAATTAATATAATGCCTTAGATACTGTTCTAGTGTCTAGTTTAATTATTCTGTTTATCCGTCCGTCTGTGGATAATATACTATTAAGATTACTGCGCAAACCCCTTGTTCTGCCAGAAACACTTCCTAAAATGCTGCTATAAATCTTGGATCTCTGTCCAATATAACCTTGCTTAGTGCTCTATGTCTTATAAATACTTCCTTAATATAGATTCTAGTAACGTCTTCTACTAACATTTCTTCTGTATAAGCTATAAAGTATCCCCACTCTATAAGCTTATCTACTATTACTAAAATTACGTTGTGATCTTATCTATTAATAGGATCTCTTAACTTTAGTAACTTAATAATAAAGTCCTATAATATAACTTCCTATAGTCTTTCTGGTATCTTAATAGGTTATAGCTCTCTATATAGCTTATGCCTTATTAGTTTATTCCTCCATCGAGAAAATATTCGCAGGATGAGATTCAAGTAGACTTTGGTTTTCGCGTTTCGCGTAATTAACATACAATTTAACCAACTCGACACGCAATTGACCAACTTGACACGCAATTAACCAACTTAACACATTCAAAAGTTAAATAACACGCAGTTGACCTACTTAACAACTTTAAAAGCTAACTGCATATTTCTTAACACGCAGTTAACCTACTTAGCAACTTTAAAAGCTAACTGCATATTTCTTAACATGCAGTTGGCCTACTTAACATATTTAAAAGTTAAATAATATGCAGTTAACCTACTTAACATATTTAAAAGTTAAATAATATATAGTTAACCTACTTAACAACTTTAAAAGCTAACTGCATATTCCTTAACACGCAGTTAACCTACTTAGCAACTTTAAAAAGTAACTATATATTTCTTAACATGCAATTAAGGTAAAGTTATATACTATATATTTAACTATTATATAGTCTTATTACTTGGAGGCTCTGCACAAGGCTCTGTATAAGGCTCTATATAAGGCTCTACACGAAGCTCTATACGAAGCTCTACACGAAGCTCTACACGAAGCTCTGCGTACAGAGGCTCTGCACGAAGCTCTGCACGAAGCTCTGCACGAAGCTCTGCACGAAGCTCTGCACGAAGCTCTACACGAAGCTTTGCATAAGGCTCTACACGAGGCTCTACACGAAGCTCTGCGTACAGAGGCTCTGCACGAAGCTCTGCGCATAGAGGCTCTGCACGAAGCTCTGCGTACAGAGGCTCTGCACGAAGCTCTACGTACAGAAGCTCTGCACGAAGCTCTACGTACAGAGGC
>Ga0307507_10006198_pt1 | contig 18637 bp, 5 predicted proteins | sample 7_EM_MG_FD_207223 | JGI IMG/M metagenome (GOLD analysis project Ga0307507, IMG submission 207223) | Populus trichocarpa ectomycorrhiza microbial communities from riparian zone in the Pacific Northwest, United States - 7_EM | ecosystem: Host-associated > Plants > Roots > Unclassified | place... | reverse complement strand
AATAACACTTCCCTCCCTCTAAAAACATGGCTACGCCTACTTTAAACGACTGGGAAGACTCCTTACCACTAGGGGTAGCTTTATACGCGAAACTTATTAATAAAAATTGGGACGAATTTACCTTTAACACAACAACTTGTACTATAAAACAAGTTAATAGCTTTCTCCTACACTATATTATATTCTACTAAAGTAGACACTACGCCGATGTACAGCTATGGGAATATTTTAGGGAGGATTTTATAGAATGGACCGCTAACACCTAGGCACTTGGCAATGTTAATATTGTTTAGGATTTTCAAGACTTCCTTTATAGGAACGGGGTATATGTTGCTAAGAACAGCAACCCAATTACTAGCAATATTTAGGCCGTTATTACTGGTATAAAAGAACTAGTATGGATGGAAGCTAAGATTATATATTAACTATAAAAACCCAGAACCAACCCATATTCTTTAGAAGGCAACTTTAATTCGGAACGAAACCCCTAGAACGCTACTCTCCTACCTAGAGGTGCTCTCCTACCTAGAGGTACTTGTCCTCCACCTCCGCCGCCTTTAGCTCCTCTACTCCAGCCAACTGGTAACCCTTTACTACGAGAAGTTACGAATCTGATAAAGGTATATTTAGACAAAGAGAAGAAGTTTAGAGGAGAATTATATAATATACTTGGAGTAAAACTACAGGTCTTCTATAACTATTATAATAAGGTTGGAATTTAACGCCACTAGTACCACCACGCTTTCTCTATTATGTTAAAGGGACGGGCAGTAACATTTTATTACAACTATATTGCGGGTAAAAACTATAGCTTTAATATAATGCTTTAGCTTACTAGAGCCTACTTTAAGACCGATAAGAATTGCTAGCTTTATATATCTAAATAGCAGGAGACTATATTCTAAAGAGTTATTGCTTCTAACCTAATAAAGACTTATTTAGAGTGCCTTTAACTACTCTTTAATAAACTTTAGAAAATCTAATATAGCCTTACTAAAACTTACTAAAATAAGAACAGTCTAAGGGACTAGGTTATCTTAGTATGCCGTAGCGTTCCTAAGTGTAACTTAGCGCTATATAAACCTGCGGATACGTTTAAAGGAGTATATGCTGAGCTATGCTCTGCTGTAGGTACTATAATGCGAACATAAGAATCTTAACAGTTCTATACTAAAAACCCTACCTAACTAAGTATTCCTGACTAATATAATTATAACTAGACTAATCAAATATATAGTAGCCGTGGTAGGGAATACGGAAGAGGGTATAATTAATATTAACTATAAGGCAACCGTGGAGGTCCCAGTGGAGGTTTATTTTAAAGTAATTACCAAAAGAAGTGCTATGTTTATAAGAAGCCAAATTGCTAGTTAACTAGACACTCCCTTAATGAGCGAAAAGAGGTATATAACAAGTTCCGTTAAAGTGTAAGAAATATTAGAAATTGTAAGGTTACTGCGGCCTACTTTTAAAGCTTCCTGGTTTAATACGAAGGCGTAGAAAACCTTAAGGGTAAGGTTAATAAGACCAAACAGCTCCTTATAGATATGGAAATTGAGGACTACTCTCCTAACCAATACTTTACTAAGTATGGTAAGGTAGATAGCATATAAACCATTACTGTTCTTAATAACTAATCTACGCTCCATTCTATTACAAAGTTAGATATCTTTAATGAGCTAAAGGAGAGCTCCGCGTTCTCCTTTAATAATAGATACTTAGCGAATGTCTTCTATAGTATTATGCCAGATACTGGAGCCACAGGAGTATCTATAGTAGGAGAACCTTAAGTTCGAGCCCTTTAGTAGCTTAATAACTCTATTTAGATTAACCATTCAACGGCAGGCCAATATATAATTCGTTTTGGCAAGGGTACTGCGATCTCTTTTAGCACAATTAAGGTCTAAACCCCCTTAGGATATATTACTTTCTATATTATTCCTACGAACACTCCGTTTCTATTTTACATTAAAGATATAGATAAATTAGGCATTAGGCTTAATAACCTTAAGAATATACTTATTTAAGGAGATAATTGGGTGCCTATTATACGCAAGTAGGGTTACCCCTAGTTGCTTCTTTATTAACTAGAAAAGAGTGTTGCTTAGAGCCACTTAACTAAGTTAGAATTACGCTAACTGCACCGTTGTTTTGGCCACCTATCCGTTTATTAATTGCTTAGGGTTCTTTAGCGAGCAGGCTATAAAGTTAAGGTTAAGGCAATTAAGCATCTTATAAAGTACTGCTATTACTGCTAAATGAACTAGAAGTCCCCTGGCTGATTCAAGTTCACCCTTAAAGATGACTACGACTTTAACTTCTGTATTATCGTCGACGTTATATATCTTAGCAGCAAGCTAGTACTCTAAGTTGTTAACTTCTTAACCTCCTTCTAAGCCGCACGATTCTTAAAGGATATGTTAGCTAAGAATGTATAGAATACCCTTTAGTTGTACTAGATTAATATCTACCTAGGACCCCCTAATTAAATTATCTATAATGTAGGAAAGAACTTCTTATCTATAGAGTTCCGACAATAGATAAAGGCAATGGTAATTAAGGTTAAGGAAGTCCCCGTTAAGGCGTATAATAGTATTAGAAAAGTGGAGCGATATTACACGCCATTATACCGTGTATATAAGATTATCTCTTTAGAACTAAAGGATGCTAGCGAAGAACTTACTTTGTAAATAGCTGTTAAAGCTATTAACAATTCTGCTGGCCTGGATAGACTTATACCTACATTGCTAATCTTTGGCGCCTACCCTTAAATAACTAACGATTCTCTACTATCTCCCTCCGTTATGTAACGAGCTAAGGCTATTCGCAAGGTAATAAAGGAGGTGTGACGTCTCTACGCTATACGCTAGGTTAATAATGCACTAGGAATAAGAAATGGCCTAAATACCTTAACTACGCTTAATCTGCCACTTTAGTCTAAAGTACGCGTATGGCGTAAAAAGGGAGGATGGTTAGGCCTATATTAACTTATTGCAATTAATGGTTAAACTTATACTATTTAGATACCTTATAGACCCACTTAATTCTGTTTAACTGTTATTAAGCCTTATTATAAAGATGACAATTCTGAGCCTTTATAGGATGCCCTAGAAGATGCCTTAGAAGAGAACCACGATTAATATACTCTAGAAGATGACTACAATCCCAATATAATTATAGTAGATGCGCTATAACTATAACGCGGTAGAGGTCGCCCGAAGGGATTACAAAATCGCCAATATCTTGTTAATTTTAAAGAACAATTTGTTGCTGCTATTAAGAATAGAGTTAAGTTATTAATAGCCTTTATAACAGCTAAAGAGAAGGCTGACTTTGAGCTCGCAAAATAGCTTTAAAAGGAAGGTTATATTATAACCCTAGGAGCTCCTTTTTAAGCATCTAATAAGTAGGAGATCAACGGTCTTATTATAAGAGGAGTCTTTAAATTTAAGAAATATAACCCTACTAAGTTTAATAAAGTTCGCATCTTTAAATTAAGAATAGTTAACGAAATTAAGGGCAAAGCTACTAACGCCCTATTTAAGAAATTAAGGCTTGTTATCTAAGGTTATAATAATAATAGTAAGGAGGTAATTCTTATATAATCTCCTATAATTTAATAAGCTAGTTAGCGAGTTATTATTGCACTAGCTCCCTCCTTAATAAAGAATAGAATGGCGGTTTATTTATAAGATATTACTTAGGCTTATACCCAATTAGAGATATACCTTTAGCGCTTAATATTGGCATACCTTCTAGAGCAAATTCGTTACCAATATCCCGAAGATATGATTATAGTTGTGCTTAAGCCATTATATAGAATCGCAGAGGTAGGAACCTATTAGTAGGCCACCTATAGTAAGCACTATAAAGAGAAGCTTTTAATAACTACTTTTATATTTAACCTATGCTTCCTAATTACAACTACAGGAACTCTATTTAGAATTATCGGCATGCAAACTAATAATATAATTATCTTAGGAGACGACCAATTCTTAGCTCTTAAAGAAGATAAGTTAGTAAAGGCAAATCTTATAGTAAAGCCAAAGGAAAAGCTTGATTTAATAATACTATTACTCTTTAATAGATGCACCCTCTCCCTAAACAAGGATTCTATTGCTTTGCGCTAGAAGGGTTAAGGTAAAAAGATTAACGTTATTAACGCTAATTCTCTAAAGCAAGGATATATAGAGTAATGCGCTTATAGAGCTTATATTACTTCTATCTGTTAACCTAAGGCTTTATTTAATCTCTTTGTTACTGCCTAACACCAGGAACTAACTAAGGATGACGTTCTTGCCCTAAATAAACGTCTTTTCTGGTAAATGAACTATCTTAATTGGGGATTACTCTATGTGCCTATTAATCTTCCTACTGCTAAGCTCTTTATATTTGTTAATGGATTGTTTATAAATAACAAAGATTTTAGCTCCTAGTTAGGATATAAGATTATTATCGCAAACAAATTTACTAGAGAGAATGACTTTATAATCTATGGCAATCTTATCTATTAGAGCTTAACTAAGAGTAAGCGCGTCACTTAAAGCGTTCTAGCATTAGAGATATATAGAATGGTTAGCGGAGTTAATATAGCAATTGCAATTAGAACCACCCTAAAGATAATTATAGATTAATTTAAACTTTCTATTATCCCTATAATTGTATGCACCAATTTATACTCCCTCTATAAGTGCTTGGTTAAGCTTGGTACTACAAAGGAGAAGCGCCTTATAATTAATATTATAGCACTTTGTTAATCCTATGAACGGCGAGAACTCTTTAAGATTTAATGGATTAACGGTTAAAATAACCTAGTAGACGCAATGATAAAGGCAAACCCAAACAAGGCTCTAGAAACGTTTGTTAACACAAATACTCTACGTATACGAGTTAAAGGTTAGGTTAAAAGGGAGTAGAAGTATAACATTCTGTAGACCCTGACTTAAACCAGCTAATTAGGATTTTCCATCCCTAGGATAGAAAATCGCTATTAGCTCGCTTACTACTAGCGCCTTGGTGGCCTACCTGTCTTTATATTATCTACTAAATTCTGCCAACTGCCGCATTGTCGCATATTGTCGCATATTGTTTGGTATTGTTATACACTATCTAGTATTGTCGCATCCTGTCTGTTTGTATATATATAGATGGCAACCATAAAAAGAAGAGTTGCTAGTGTCGGGAATAAGGTAAGTTGCTATTACGCTAGGCATATTGCCGTTACGTATTGACGTGGCCCTAGCGTGGTAAGGAACCTTAAGTTCCTTACCCCTTTTCTCATTCCTATTAAGAATTAATTAACCATTATTATACTATCTACGAACCGTAGCTATGTGATATCACCTTGTGTTACCAACAATATTATATAATATAATAATACAGAACTATTTTGGAATGGGGTATAGTTTAACCACTATAATTTCTATTAGTTTATAAGCTTTGTAGAAACTTATACTTAATTAATTGATTTAGAGCCCTTTAAAAATAAGGACGGTAGTATCTATAAAAAGGAGAAGACTAAATTTATCTAGGATAGAATTAAGCTTATAATCTGTAATAAAATAAAGCGCATAAGAGCCCAATCGCGGATTACTATATATACGGATTTTAAATAAGCGGTTCTAAATACTAAGGATATAATAAGAAACTAGACCTTTTTTAGTAAAAAGCCAAGAAGTAACTAAAAGTATAGGCACTTTAGTAGTAATATAGGGTAGACCCAAACTTTAAAGAAGCCGTTCTTAAAGAGAAATCCAGAATAGTTAAAGTTAGGGACCTTAAGTAATAGGAAAGACTCCTAGGGCTAACCTAATACCCATTTAGTACCCTTATAGGAATATACTAAAAAGTTAAGAGAAAACTTCTCTAGAGGTAAACCTAATTAGAAAAATAAGTAGGGTAATAACCGCACTAATAATCTAAAAAAAGAAAAGCCCTAATTACGGACCTCTTTTAGCTATAATTAGGGTAAGATATAAAAGGAAAGACTCTCTGTATTACTATTAAGCTAAAAATAGTACTCCCTATAGGTAAGATATATTAGTTCTAAATACTATATAATAGTAGTATTAAAATTAATCTTATACAATGTAATTTAGTAAAAGAGTATAAGCTTATCCTATTGCTAAAGTAGCGGAAACCTATTATAGGATTTCTAGATAAGTATTAGATTAAAATATATAGTGCCTATAAGCTTACGGTATTAGTAGCTAGTATATATAACTATACTAAGGTGGTTAGCCCGCAGCCCTTTTAGGCGGCTAACTTTATAGGCTATAACCTCATTTTTAGATATCCTTAGCTTATAAAAGTAGATTTTAAAATATACTTTAAGACAGAAGCCTTTAAATAGTAAAACAATAAAGAATTAGAAGGGCGTATTTTACTAATAAGCTTAAAAGATATCCTAGAAGATATAGCTTTAGAAGAAAGAGTATACGCTTTATATCTAAAAGAGTATTAGATCTAACCCCTATCTTATAGCAAGATAGGTATAAAGCCTAGTATAGGCAATAACCCTTCTATAATAGATACCCTATAGGGAACTGCTAGATAGGTTATAAAGACACTATAGGGAGGCGGCGATTTTAAAGATTTTATAAGATACTTTCACCGCTATAGGTTACTCTAGCTTAAGTAATACGCAGAAAATATACTATAGCATCTTAAACGCTGCGTTAAGGAATTTTTTACCCTCCACTAGCTACTATATAAAATTATTTAACGTATAGTAGTAACTATATATAAATAGCTACTATGGCGCGCAACACTGCCTATAAGCGTTCTAAAAGAGCTCTAGGACCTACCTAATAATAATATAAAGGACGAGCGTAAACCCAACCTATTAAATATTCCATTAGGCCTAAGGGACTTACTTAGGGTATTTTTAAGCAGGTAAGTAAAAGTTCTTTAGCGGAACTTAAAATACGATTATATAATTAATTTAAAAGAAGGCAAATAACCGCCAAATCTTCCTATCTATAACCTCTCTTATAAAGAGCTTAAAATTTTATAAGAGTACCTTAACGGCTTACTAGAAAAGGGATAGATCCAGCTTAATAAGTTACTAGTAGGCGCGCCAATCCTCTTTATTTTAAAACTAGATAAAACTATAAGGCTATATATAGACTATCGCAGTCTTAATAATATTATAATTGAGAACCGTTACCCACTACTACTAGTTAATAAAATGCTAGATCAACTATTTAGGGCGAAAATCTTTATAAGGCTAAACCTATAAGACGCCTATTATAGGCTTTATATTAAAAAAGGGGATAAATAAAAAACTGTGTTTAAGACCTAATACGGCCACTTTAAGTATATAGTAATACCTTTTAGGCTAGCCAATACGCCTATAATATTTTAATTATATATTTATAGAGCCTTAGGAGGACTAGTTAACCGTATATATATTATCTATTTAAACAATATTCTAATCTACTTAGAAGATAAGGATTAGTATAAGTAATACGTCTATAAAGTACTAGAACGTTTAGGTAATTAGGGCCTCTATACTAAGGCGTTAAAGTATATCTTTAATACTAAGCAGGTTAAGTTCCTGGGTTATATTGTAACGCCTATAGGTATAGTTATAGACCTAGTATAGGTGTAGATAATTTAAGAGTTGCCGGAGCTAGAGAGCTACTAGGATATTTAAGTATTTTTAGGTTTTGCTAATTTCTATAGGCGCTTTATCTATAACTATTTAGACGTTACCTAATACCTATTTAACTATATTGCTAAAGCTTTCTAAGACCTAGCCTAGGGAGTAAAAAGCTTAAAGGCGGGAAGGAAGAAAACCAAAAAGAGATTAACTAAATAGTATAAACTATAGATATGGCCCAGAAAGGTCTAGAAAGCCTTTTAGGAACTATATATAAAGTTTATAGAAGCTTGACTATTGCGGCATTTTAACCTAGATTAGCCACTAATAATAGTTACTAATATATTAAATTTTGCCCTTATTGGTATCCTATTATAACCTAATAGGCATTTAGATACTACTAAAGACTAGTAGTATTCTATAGTAGAAAATTTTAGGAACCTAAAGTTAGATATTATACCCACGATAAGAAACTACTAGCTATAGTTAACTACTTTAAATAGTAGCGATACTACCTTAAGCACGCGAGCTATACTACTTATATACTCTTAAATTATTATAAATTACGCTATTTTATAACTATAAAGGAGCTTATACCTTAATAAGCCAGATAGGCAGAGAAGCTTATATAATTTAACTTTAAGATTAAATATAAGCTAGAGAAAAATAACCCTACTAATAAACTATTACGATAGCTAGACTATACTAAAGGCTTTAAAATAGGAAAAGGAAAATAGATAATAGATATCTTACTCCTTATATTATAGAATACTTAAGCACCTATAGCTTTATATACTAAGTCTTAGGCGGTATAAACCCTATTAGCTTTTGCTAATATTTTAGTTAGTACCTAGTCCGTAGCTAATAAGGGTCTAAATATACCTAGATAGGATGTTCCTAATATAAGTTTGGAACCTAGTAATATACTACTAATTACTAAGCTATCCCCTTAAACTAAAAGTAAAGCTATAAAGTAATTGGAACCTAGAGCCCTATAATAACTAAAGAACTTTAACCTTATAGCGGCCTTTTTAATATATGCGTATTAAAAAGTTATAAGATCTATAGTACTATCTAGTTTTATACTTAGAGCAGTATGAGGCAAAAATAGCTTTTACCTAAAAACTATTTAAAAGGTTAACGGATTTTATCTATAAGGTGCAATAAAGAGACGCCTTCTATACTATCTTTAATATAAAAGTAGATCAGAAATATAACGGAAAGAAAGCTACTAGGCGTTACTATTAGGAACTAGACCTAACAGGCCTACTATATAAATATAGTAAGGTTTAGGTGCTATAAAAAGCAAATCTATAATAGAAGATTCTTATAAAGAATTATAATAATCCTTTAGACGGCTACTATAGTTAAGCTAAGATAGTGGAATTACTTTAATATAAATACTATTAGCTAAAGCTTAATTAGGGAGCAAAGGAGTATATTAGCTACTATAAGAAGTATTAAGTATATAAAATCTAAAGGTATAAGTTATAGGGTTTACTTAAATTGGTTTCTTCCGTTAGCAAACTATGGCGATATTACGCTATAGATTTTATTACGGATCTTCCGTTATTTAAAGATAAGTAAGGATGAATATATAATTTAGTCCTAGTACTTATTAATAGGTTTTTAAAGTAGGTCTAATATCTTTCCGTTAATAAGATAATTAATATATAAGCGCTTATAAACCTAATTAAGGGGAAATACTTTCTTAAAGTTGATTAACCGTACTCTATTATTACTAATAGGGGCAGTGTGTTTATAAGCCAGTACTAGTCAGACCTATACTTCTATTTAAAGATAGACCACTATTATAGTATAGCTTTTTATCAATAAACGGGCGGGTAAATAGAACGCTAGAACTAGGGACTAAAGTCTTACCTATAAATATATTTAAACTACTAGTAAGACAATTAGTATAAGCTACTTCCGTATATGGAGTACGCTTATAATTTAAGGATACTGCTAGTCGTATACCCCCTAATTACTGCTTATATACTTCCCCCCTAAAACAGGCTTAGATCCTTCCTCCTTAGGTTAGAATATTATATATATTTGACTTATTTATACCTAAACCGCGAAAACAATACCATGTACCCATACCTAAATTAATATCTCGCATTCTTATCTAAAACCCTACAATTATAGAGCGTTATCGCGATTGCCCGGCTAACTCTATAAATTGCATTAATAACTCTACTTAATGGGAGCTCTTAGCATTCGAGCAAAATACTAGCTGCACTACCCGCGCGTGGGCGCAGGTGCAGGCGTGCCTATAGAGGAAATCTACAGACGTTAAAATAGAGGCAGTAGTACTAAGTTTAGTTCTTCCAGCGCTTCGCAGAGTACTCTATAATTAGTTATTAGGTATGGGCGCGTGGTGTTATTTTCGCGATTCGGGTGTAAATAAGTCAAATATATATAATATTCTAACCTAAGGAGGAAAGATCTAAGCCCGTTTTAGGGGGGTGTGCGAGTAGTAATAGGGGGGTGTACGCGCAGTAATTAGGGGGTATGTGACTAGCAGTGCCCTATATTTATTAGCTAGCTATAAATATAAGAGTATTAATATACCTTATTTTTAAATTTAAATTTTAAATTATTGTCCTAATTGTCCTAATGGTCCTAATTGTTCTAATTGTTCTAATGGTCCTAATGGTCCTAATGGTCCTAATAGTCCTAGAGGTCCTGATAGTCCTAATGGTCCTAGAGGTCCTAGAGGTCCTAAAGGTCCGTATGGTCTATATAATGTAGGCGACCTCCTAATAGGTTCCTAATAGGAAGCTAAGTGTAAGTGTCTTTTAGAGCTCCTAATATCCCTAATAGGAGCTATTAGGAACCTATTAGTACTGTTAGGAGGTATAAACATTTTCCTAATAAGAACGGCCTAGCCGTAAGCTAAACCACTAAATAGTAAGACTATATAAAGTTTTTAAGAAGATAGGCAACTTATATAAAGTAAAGCTCCTGGATTTAATTAAAGTCTGCCCTATCTTTTTACTAGATAAGCTATAAAAAGCTATAAATAACCTATTACTTAGATAAAAGAATAAACTGCCCCTACTAATTTAAGTTAATAGTAATAATAAATAGGAAATTAAAGAAATACTATCTTATAAGCTTATAAGGGGAACCCTAAAGTATTATATTAGTTAAAAAGGATATAACCTAGACCTTACTTAGTACCCTATATAGAACTTTATAGGTAGTCCCTATAGGCTTTAGGGATTTTATAGCTATTACCCTAATAAACCTAAACTGCTAAAGTACCTAGATAAGTAAATAGAGTACTAGTATAATAAAGATAATAAGCTACCAGAAGAGTATGGAGATAAAAATACCCTATAGGCGTAATATAAATATATAAAGCCTAAGGGCAGGCTTTTTTTTTTAAAAAAAAGGGGGGGGGGGTAATATTATGGTACTAGTAGAATAGTAAAAAAGGGTAAAAAGCTAGCAGAAAATAGTAGATTATAGTTATATAACTAGAGGACTTTATAAAATATTAAGTGGCGCTACTACTCTTTTTCTTTTCTTTTCTCTAGCTTTAGATCCTTGTTTATAGAAAATCTAATTATATAGGCTTGCGCGACCCTCTTACTGTACTTATACCTTAATTAACTAAGTCGCTAATAGCCGCCTCTCGCTTTATACCCATCCTTTAGCAAATTAGCTATTTCTCTAATCCTAACTCCACTTACTTCTTAATATTTATTTTTTAAGCCTAGCTTTTTACCTACTATTTCCTATTCTATTTTAATGCCAGCTACTTAGTTACCTCTTAGACTAATATAGGAATGCGGACCTGGCGATGTTATAATTATCTAATTATTAGCTTTATATCTACTTCTACCTCTAATAGAGAAAAGGAAAAGAGTACTAGATATTAGCGCCGCTAATTATAAAACTACTTTAAATTAAAAACCAAACCTACTTCCATGTATAGGCCTAATTTTAGAGCTAGGTTTAGACCCAAATTTTAACTCTAATTTATATTCTGATTTAAGCTTTAATTTATACTCTAACCTAAATACTAAGCCAAATATGGATATTAAAATAGACAGTTATATAGACCCTAATCTTAGTTTAGACCTAAGATTAAATAATAAATTAGATAACAAATTAAATATAGATTTGGATTCTAAAGCTAAAAAGATATTAAAGAATATTGCTTAATTAAGGAAGGAAGGGCTAGTAAAACTAAATTATACCCTATAAATAAAGAAGCTATAGAAAAGGGAAGGCGAAATCTAGGAGAGGTAAGATATATCTTCTACGTATACCTCGCGTTATACTATCTTCTAATAGCTTAAAATAGGTGCTATAAAAAGATTAAAAAAAGGACTAAAAAGTTACCGGAAAACTACCTACGCAAATATAATCTGGAGGTATTTAAAGCGTATCTAATATAGCGTAAAAAACATTTCTAAATTAAGAAGGAGAGCTTAATACAATACTACTAAAAATGAATTAGCCTATACTATGGGGATCTAACGAAATATAGAATAAACTATAATGTCCTAGATAATATTTATAATATATATTTTCCGAACTTATTCTTTTCTTATAAACTTATTTATTAATAATTATGGTAGTAGATACCTAGTCTTGGGCTTAATAAATTGAAAAAGGAAAAGTACGCTATGTATGTCTAGGACCTTTACACTATCTTTTACACTCTTTAGGTAGATAATACTAAGCCTCTTTGCGGCTTTATTTAAGTCTAAATTTTGCTTCTTCTCCTACTTAATATAGCTACGGCTACGAGGCTAGGGGCTTTTGTTAAAAGCGGTAGTGCTAAAGGCAGTAATAAAGTGCTATGGTTTAAAGATATTAATATTATAGTTGTTTATATTAAAAAAAACACTCTAAATAGAGTTTAATTACAATAAATATAAACCTAGAATATATTAAGAATAAGGAAAAGAACGGCAGACTATAAGCTAAACAACAGATCTAGGCTGCGATTTATCTTACTAACCCTTAGAATGTTATAAAAAGAAGTTTACTTTCCGTTTAAAAGGACTCCTAGCGTTCTAAATTATTTTGTATATTCTAGCTATTGGTATTAGTTAAAAGGCGTTTAGAGATAACTTTATAAGTGTTAAAGATATCTTTAAACTTAAGGTACTAGCGTACTATAATATACTATACGTTAAATAAAAGGATAAAGTACTAGATTAGCCATTCTTTTATAACGTTTGATATATAATAGGGGGTGTTAATATTCTAAAAGATAAAGCCTTTCTATACGCAAAATACCATAATATATTTATATGCTTGGGGCTTATTACTAGTTTTAAAAAAAAGCACTAGAGTTTTACTAGCCGCGACGGGCTTTAGGTAAAAACTTTAATAGTAAATCAGCTCTATTATTAACTCTCGGTTTCCTTTATTCTATACTAATATTATATAATCTATAAACACTCTTACTTCTAAAGAGCGGAATTAGACTATAGGCTATCTTGGTAGCATATACGAAAAGTACTATATATTAATATATATTGCGTGTAATTACCAAAGTATTTATTTTAGAAGTCCTTTATAAATGTCAGTATACTCGCTTTATCAACGTGCACGAATATCACTGTATTGCGATACGTATGCGGTGTTGAAGTTAGTAGTTATTGATTGTCTAGAAGTAAGGGGTTACTCCAAGGTTAGGTTAGCTAGCCTTGCTTCATAGTCTCGTAACCACATCACATAACTAACATTCCAACACTGGAGCAACTCTAAAAAGAAGGCTAATCTACACTCTAAAGTTAAGTCTACTTCTAGACTATTTATAGCGTATACGTAATAGCTAGAGATCCAATTAATACATAATAAGGAGGAGAAGAAGAAGAAGAATTATTAGGGGTAGCAGGTTGACATATCGCAAGGGCCGCTAAGGCGCTAGTGGTAAGCGAGCCAATAGCGATTTTTCCATCCTAGGGATAGAAAATCCTAATTAGCTGGTTGAATTCAGGGTCCGTACTGTTACAATTAGTTATATAACGCTAAGCTAAATCTAAGTTCGTTTGTTCAACCTATCCTATAACTTATAGGTTAATTCGGTTTGTATTAATAAGCCATTAAAGAGCCGTATAGGGTTTTCCCTTCGTCATGGCGTCAGCAGGGTTGGCCTCTCTATTAATCTATTTTACCTCTGTAATCTGTCTCCGTTCATAGGCTTACTGGAGGCACATTACATTAATTATTAGGCGTTTTTCTTAGGTGGTTCCGAGTCGTACTAGATAGTCATATAAGGACTTAGAGTTAGTGCAAAGTATAAGTAGAAGGTTAATTTGTAGGATCTTATCTACTATAGACTTAATCGCAACGCCAATATTAAAGCTATAGGCCGTGCCGTAGAGTTCAGAAGCTAGTATGCTCTAAATAACTCTTTTGCACTTAACTAAGCTCTAATAGACGATATTGGCCTTCTTTGTAGTATTAGCTAGTATAAGGACATAGCCAATCTATAAAGAGAGGTCCTTATTATTAGTAAATAACGCGTCCGTAAATACTAGTAGCTATAGGGTTTTAATATCTAACTTAATAAACTTAAGACCTCTATTGGCGTTCTTAATTTACCAGTTTATACACTTATTTAACTATTTTGCGTCTTTCTTGTTGGGGTTAATTACCTAGGCGGCAAAGGATAAATTAAATAAGGCTTCTGGCTAGTATACTAAAGCGATATATGCACCTCTAGCATATTAAGTAATATACTGGTTCTTTAGAGTTAAGGTTCTTGTAGCTCCTCTTAATCCTGTACTTGTGGCAAGCTTAGTGCTAATTATACTAAGGTTTGTGCATTATTATTCCTAAGTAAGCGTAATGCTCCCGTTAGTTAGTAGCTAAATGACTCCACTATTAAACTTAATAGGCGTATTAACGGTAAGTTATTCCCGTTCCTTAGCCATAAACTTGGCCTTATACAGCTTGTTTTGCTCTGCGTTTGTAAAGGTCTCATCTACTAGGAATAGAGTATTATTAGTTTATAGGCCTATAATACCAAAGGGTTCGTTACTTTATAGGAGGTAGGGGTTATACGTAGACTAATCTATATACAACTGTTAGATATAATATAAGTAATATATCTTAAACCAGTAGTTACCGGCTTCTAGTACTCTATAGAGTGGTTTTATAACCTTTAGAATAGAGGCCTTATTAATCCCAAGTTGCTTAATTAGCTTATATAAAGGTCGTACATAGAACTCTTAATTCAGTGTGGTAGTTAATTATACGTAGGCCTATAAAATATCTCAGAGATAAAGTTATGCCTATAAAAGCTTTATGGCGGCGATATAGAGAATTAGTTATTAGCTAACTCATTAAATAGTTAGTAATTGGGTAAGAACCAGTTCCTTTTTTAAGTTGTTATAAGCTTGCATAACTAGTTAGGATTTCTTAAAGGCTTTATCAGTTCCCTTATTCTTAATCTCGTTAATAAATAGCGAGTTAAAGAGTTGTACGCCTTATAGCATATCTATAAGTCTTACGATCTTAAAAACTCCCTTCTTAAGTAGACCAGTAAGCTCCTTCTATTAGAAGGCGCTAAATTGGGTACTAGATTAACTGTCATCCTATAGGTAGATGGTGATATTAGTTATGGCCATAAGTAGAGGGTATTTATAAGGGCGTCCTCTGCCTTGTTTTAGGGGTTGTTGCTAAGCTTTAGTAGGTCTCTCTAAGACAGTCTTAGAAAGGGCTGACCTAAGTAGAGGTTTAGGTAGCGATTCCAGTCCAATAATTTGCTCCTGCAATTCAGTTACTTAAAGGTAGGGTTTTACAACCGTAGATTAGAAGGCTGTAGGTCCACTAGATAGCTTAATAGTGCATATTTTACCCTTAATAGTAAGTAAGGTAAATGGCCTATCCTAATAGCCGCTTTGGCCAGTGTTTCCTTCTCTCCAGACTAAAATAGGTAAGTTTAGTAGAAGATTATAAATCGCATTAGCATTAGGTCCGTTTTGTATATTTAGCGCGTTAGCAATTTGTTGTTCAGCTTATAGCTTCTATATCTCTGCCATAGCCTTTTTAATTACAGCAGCGCGTTATATAATAGTAGGGGATGGTGTATTAGATTTAACTATTTGGGGGTAGGCTCTAAAGACTAGAAGTATAGGAACTAGTCCTTTAGGGCCAGCTAAATCATTAATTACTTTAAACGCTATTTAGAGTCCCATCTCCTTATTAATGTTGGGGATTTTAGTTATAATAATCTGGTAGGCTTGCCGTAATAGACTATAGTAGCGCTCTACCATTCTAATAGAGTTATGTGCTTTAACCGGTACTCCCTTTATACTAATTCCCATAATGGTGGCGTATTGCTTGAATTTCTTACTAACAAAGTTCTTTCTAGCGTTGTGGGTAATTAGGTCTGGTGGCCCTAGGTAAGTATTAATCTAGCACATCCATAGAACGTCCTATATATATTTAGCGCTAATGTCTTATAGCTATCTACCGGCTTAGAATCGCGTTCCTTTATCAATAATATATAGGAGGGGTGATCTACTAATGTATATAATGTCGACGATAATATTATAGTTAAAATTAATATTATTTTATAGGGTAAAGCGGAATCTGCCTAGTAATTTGCTAAACTTCTAATAGTGGTAGCAGAACTTGGTTAGTTGCTTAATAGCCATTCTATTAGTTTTATGGCCAGCATAGTAAAGTAGCTTTTATAATTTCTTAACTAAGGGATATCTAAATCGGCAATATAGGCGCCGTAGCTCTATATCTATTAAGTAGCAGGGGTTCGCGTTAAAGGATTCAGACAAATATAACTATAATAATAAGCTCTATAGGAGAAATAGGTGACCAAACCGTCGCACTATTAGCACTTTTTTAGTGTGAGTGATAACAACGTTTCTAAGGTTGTTATAGTAGATTTAGAGTCTGTCCATATCCGCTAAATAGAGCAAGAAGGGGGTATCCATATAGATAATATAAAACTATATCTTGCCTATAGGGGTGACAATATCCGCAGTTCCAATAGAGGTAGCAATTTTAATGCCAAACTGCACGTTAACTTGTTCTTTGGTTAAGGTGTTAAGTCTTATAGATTGGTCCGCGTTCTATAGTGCCTAGAATTATCTATAACCGGCCATAGACTTCTTTAACGCACTAGTATCAATCATAATTCCTATAAATACTATAGAAGTATAGCGTGAAGCAGCGGTTGTTGTGTTGTAGTTAAACGGGTTAGTTTCCATAGTAGGTTCCGTAGAGGTTATAGTAAGTAAGTAAGCGTAAGCCTTATTGGCTAGTTCTATGCTTATAGAGGTTGCTTCGTCTATAGTAAAAGTCCCAAATAATATAAGGTAGTAGCCGTTAGGGTCTTCTAATTCTTCCTCACTATTATTATTATTAGTGTTTTTATCAGCGTCTGTATCTAGCACAAGAGCTTCAAAAGTCTTATTATACTTATTGTTGTCGTCTCCTTTACAGTAGATAGTATATTATCTAAAGCATTCTTTAAAGTTACCGTTGCGGCCCTTGTTATTGTTAAAACGTCTTTTATACTTATTTCTAGAACAGTTCCGCTCCTCCTCTATGTGTTTCCATAAGCGGCAGCTCTCCTTTTAGTAAATATAGCACTTGGCCTTTAGGGATCTGACGGTATTTTGTCTATAGAAGCGGGTTTGGTTACGGTTGTTACGGATATTACGGCGGTATATACAATCCATAAAGTAGGCTCCTTAAGACGGTCTTATTGGGGCCTGGGAAGGGTATTCCTTCTCCTATATAACTATAGAAGATTGTAACTTGCTAATTAACTGGGAGAGGTCTTTAGAAGGGTTGGAAATGGCAATATAGCATACTAGTACTCCTTAGCAAGCGGTAACTAGCTTATTTGTAAGGAAGAGGTCTATATAAAACTCTAAGTATAATCCATAGCAATATTTTAAGAGCTTATTAAGGAGTAGTTGGAAACTTTAATAGATTTGCTTATTAGGGTTCTTATTAATAATTCCTTAGAAGTCGGTGGCGTTCTATTTAGTAAGGTTTCTCTAATAGTACTCTGGTCCTTCAAAGAAGTAACATATATGGTTGCATGCCTCAGTAAATAATCTAGTTAAAAGGCTGCTATTATAGTAGTGATCCTAGGCAAGTCCCTTTAGCATAGTTAGGAATGCAGTTATATAGCCTTTAGGAGGTAGACTAGCTCTCTTGCAGATATTATAGAAGATAGTCAACTTAAAGTTAAAGCTATTACTCACTCCATTGTACTTCTGGTCGTCCGTATAGATCTTGGCGATAGTAGCTGCCTCTTTACTGTATATAGGCAGGTGCATAGCAGGGTCGGTATTAGCAGTACTAGGGTAAAGATACTGGGCAGGAGGAGTACTAGGTAGGGTAGAAGCGGTTACTAAAGGGAGGGTAGAGGCAGTTGCCGTAGGTAATAATTGCTAATTCTGCGTCTATAGGAGTTAAGTGAGGAGGGTAAGTAGTTAATTTTGGGTAGAGGTAGGTACAGCTTGCTATTAGGTAGCAGTTGGTGCAGTTTACTAGGGTATAGATGCAATAGCTAGTTAGGGTGTTATAGGGGTAGGTATTTACGTTCTAGGTGTTATAGCTGTAGCTATAGGCTAAATTACAGGCGCTAGAGGTAGTAGAGGTAGTTAATAGTTTACAGGCATCAGTACCGTATAGGAAGGTAGTGGGCTATAGGGGGGGTTTATAGGAACTAAAGAGGTTATAACTAATAGGGTTATAGCTTGATTTAATATTAGAGCTATTTATATTAAGTTAAGTTATTCTTATAGTGCTACTGTAATTATAGGGCTGACTTTTTTAAGAGCTCCTGTAATTTCCTTATCTATCCATTCGTGAGGTTTCTCTTCTATAAGGACATCATATAGAACCTTATAAAGTGGGTATCTGTTGCTGTGTATGGCGACATATACTCCTCTTTGGAGTAGGTAAGTATGGAGCTTTACTCTAGTAACAGAGCGTATCTTTCTAAAGTCCTTAATGGTAAAGCCTTTAAATTCTTCTTGGAATAGCGACCGTAGTATATAATCTATAAAGTTCTTATAT
>Ga0307507_10006196_pt1 | contig 18649 bp, 4 predicted proteins | sample 7_EM_MG_FD_207223 | JGI IMG/M metagenome (GOLD analysis project Ga0307507, IMG submission 207223) | Populus trichocarpa ectomycorrhiza microbial communities from riparian zone in the Pacific Northwest, United States - 7_EM | ecosystem: Host-associated > Plants > Roots > Unclassified | place... | reverse complement strand
ATGTTACGGCGCTAGTGGAAAACGGTGGATTATACTAGCAGATTGTGGCGGATAATCGTAGACAGTTTCTTACTGTTTTAGACAGTCGCAGTTATATAACCAGACGATTGTATAAAACCTTGAGCGGCGCTACCCTTCTTCTCTTTTCCTTTCTCTAGCTTTAGATCCTCGTTTATAGACAATCCAATTGTACAGGCTTGCGCGACCCTCTTGCCGTACTTATGCCTCGATTGACTAAGTCGCTAATACTATAGGCAGTATTGCCCTTTTGCTAACTTTATAATAAACCGTTTTAGAGCTTTGTATAAAACCTATAAATCTTATAGAGTTAATCTTTTTTTCTTTTTTTACTTATTGCCTTTTTAACTCTATATATAGGAGAAAAGAAAGGGATAGTTTTAATAATGACCTTTAGCGGACCTTCCGCGCCTATAAACTAAACTATAGCCACTGCTATAGCCGCTACTTCTCCCTCTACTTCCCACCTCCTTATACCGCCTATATTAATCTAGCCACGACTATAACTACCTATATTAATCCAGCTGCGACCTACTATAGTCCGCCCTATTACGGAGCAGCTAGATTATAGTTCTATTATTATGGTGGTGTAGATTAGACGTTGCCTACTATCTTAGCATTTTCCTATATTTATAAAGCCTTCGGCTTCCTTCTTTCTTAGATATTACCATAACCCTACTAGTTTACGGAATATATTCTTTTCTTTTCTTTCTTACTGACTGCTTTCTACTGATTAATTCTGACTGATTACGACCGACTAACTAACTAATAGCACCGTGACTTCCCATCGGAGAGACACCGTACCTTCCCACATTATTACCGTCCGCTATATTATAGAATAGCTAGATCTTAGTTCTATAGATATTACCTATAAGTTTTACACGGCCCTATATTAGATTAATAAATATATTAGTATATTACCTACCAGTAATCTATGGTTTAAAGCCTGCTATAAGTACGGCAATATAAACCTTCCTCTATTTTAGCCTCTGCTAGAATATCTATACAACCTTTTAAAGTCCTATAGTACTTCTACTAGGCAGTTTAGGGAGCGGCTCCGCGCAGATAATATAGCATTGGCTTTTACGTCCGTAAACTATACTATTACTAACCATGGTGTAGCCTAAAGCGGCCTAAATTACTTCCAAATATATAGTAAGCTTTACTATCTATAGGGCCCGCTAGAGCCTCCTACTAATATTACTCCGCGGTATACCTAGCTATACTTTTATAACCTTAGTTATGCCATAAATATTTAGCTATAGGCCTATCCTAATACCTAGCTAGATGCAACTATTTTATAGTGCCTTATTACTATACTATCTAAAATACAGAACCCTTTTATTACCCTTTATTAAACTATAAGAGAATAGCTTTAGGCTTAGCCCGCAATAACCCTATTATAAATTATCTTAAACCTATAGATATAGTTTATTTTAGAGGCTAGTGCTAATTAGCGCTGTAAGAACATCCTAATAAGCAATAAGGTGGCCGTTATTATACTAGATAAGTATAGTAATGCTAGCTTCCGTAATATTATACTTATAGAGTATTATATACCTAATAAGCAGCCGTAGTACTGCCGTATTAACTTAACATATACCATATATATGCTACTTTACTACATACTACTCTTCCCTTATAGTAATACTAGCTAGCACTAGAGTCTCTAGCTATACGACTCTAATTAAGCCTACTAGCGAGACCGTTTAATATAGTAGGTATACTTTTAGTTCTACCTATACATCCATAACAACTCTAAGTTGGTCCCTTTTACCTACTACTAGCTATTTTAGCAGTATATTATAGATATATAGGCGCTATATAATTAGAATAAGCTTAGCTAGATCCGCTTTAACTAAATAACCCTCTATATAGAGCTATATAATAGCGTTACAGATACTCTTACCTATAATAATCTAGACCCTAAGTTATTAGGCTGCCGTATAGTCCTTTTATTAAGTTTCCTTGGCGGAGATTACTTTATTAGGTAGTGCTATTAGGATTTAATAGCTATTATCCGTAAATATAGCCATCTAAGTATATTTCTTATATTTACTGCTAACCCTAGGTAAGACAAGATTACCTGTAAGCTACTGCCTAGGTAGACCGCTATAGATAGGCCTAATCTAGTTATACGCGTCTTTTATATAAAACTTATCTACCTCTTTTATAACCTAAAACGGAAATAGATCTTCGGCTGGTTTTTCGGCTCTATTTAGACTATTAAGTACTAGAAATAGGGCCTGCCCTATTTATATCTACTACTCTTTTTATATCCGCATAACCGTAATAGGCTACTAGACCTAGCTGTTATTAACCATTTTATATCTATGGAGCTTCTATAGCCAGAGGACAATCCTACTAGTTATTTTACTAAGATTATAAAGTTAATAATAGTTTATAGCCCTTACGGCTCCTAAAATCTATAAGCTTTCTATATAGTTTTGCTAGGGCTAGGCCTTCTACTAACCTACTTAAAGTAATACCCTAAGCCTTTTAACCCTACTACTATTATATATAAGGACGGCTATTTAGAATACCGCTATTGTAATAATCTATAGTTATAGTCTATCCGCTTACTAGGGGGAGCTATATTTAAAATAAACAACCGCTAGATTATTTTATATAACCTATATCTAACTATAAAGTACTATACCTATATAAATGTTAAAATCTGCGCCTCTATAAAGTCCGTTAAGTATATCTATAAGTATATATATAAGGGGAACAACTGTACTACTTTACGGCTTATAGATGGTAATAAGGTAAGCTAGTATTTATAGGGCCGTTATATTAGCCCCTCTAAGGCTATTTAGCAGCTATTTAAGTTTCCTATTTATAAGGAGTTCCCCCCTATAATCTAGTTTGCGGTATACCTTCTAGGTAAGTAGCCTATATACTTTTAGCTAGACTAGTCTATAGAGGAAATCTAGCAGCGCCTTAAGCTCTCCTACTCTATACTAACGGCCTTCTTTAAGTATAATGCGGAGTATAAGGATGCCTATAGCCGCCTATATTAAGACTTCCCTAAGCGGTATATCTTTTATCTAAAGTAACGGGAGTAGCATCTACGCTAGTAAGGCCTTATAATAGGCTATATATATTATTACAGTCCTATTACAGGTAAGAGGTTCTACTTATAGTTACTGCTAATATCTATTCCCGGCCCTACCTCCTTTAAAGACCTCTGTACTGTTACTAGTATAGTCTATCAAACCTTCTCGGCCGCCTGCGTAGCTCTAGGGCTACTAAAGGATAATTATAAGTAGATTAATTACTTTATAAAGGCCACCGTTTTTACTACTAGCGCCTAGCTACGCTCCTTATTTATAACCACTTTAGTTTACGGCCTTATTATGGAGCTAGTTACTTTATAGGACTGCTTTAAACAGTCTATCTATAATAATCTACCTTACTTTTTAGCCCGGCAGCCTAATACTCCTATAGTTAATAAGGATAGCAACGCCTATCTTAATTACAGCCTATACCTTATCTATTAAATACTTACGGATTACCAGAAGACACTTATAGACTATAGCCTACCCCAGTTTTAGTACTAGTGGGCCGTTATTACTAAGGGAAGTAACCCGCTTCTTATAGCTGAGCTATAGTAATATAACCCTATAGAGGAAAAACGCTAGTTTACTAAGCTACGCTAGTAGCTAAATGCCAAATAGGCACTGTGCTTTAATACTATTATTACCGCTATAGATATAGATCTATAGATAGCCCGCTTCTTCTTCTAGGGCCCTATAGGCACTAGTAAAACGTTTCTCTATTACTACTTCTACTACTACTACCGCTTATATAGTAAGATTGTTTTTTATATAGCTTCTTCTAGCATTATGGCCCTTTTACTGCCTAGTAGCTATACTACCTACTCCCGTTTTTAGATACCTCTTAATCTATATAAAGAGTCTACTTGCAATATCTCCAAAAGCTTAAATCTAGCTAAGCTTCTATACTGTACTTCTCTGCTTATTTAGGATAAGGTGCTAATATAGCACCGCCACTACTTTAAAGCTGTATACCGTATGCTTATAAATGTCCGTTCTAATAACTCTACCTTTAGTAGACTCCCTACTATTTTAGGCGGCAACTTTACTTAGATACTGCCTATTATCCTATAGGGGAACCGTATAGCTATTATAGGTGCCTACCTATAGCGGCCGTTCCTCTAGCCTACCTTCTGTATACTATCCCTATAGTTAAATATATATGTCCGCCAGAGTAAGGTTTATTAGTAGTTTGCAGCTTAGATATGGAGTTTATTCTATAATATGTCCCTATTTAGCAATATTAGTATTCTATTTAGTATAGCCTAGTTCTAGTCTAAGGAACCCTTTTATAAGTATATATACCCTCCGCAACTGCTTATGCGGGTATATACTACTCCTAATACCTTCTACGATTACGCTATCCTAACCGTTTGTAATAATACTATAGCTAAGATTAATAATACTATCCTTATGCGGCTCTATGGCTCCCTAAGCACCTTTTAATTTATAGACCCTATAGAGTAAAATAGAGAAGATAATTATATAGAACTGCCGCTAGCGGAGCTCCTACAGATATTTAACCCAATAGCCTATCTCTATTAAAGCTTTCCCTAAAGGTAGGCGCGCCTATAATCCTTTTACAGAACCTCTACCCTAATAAAGGGCTCCATAACAGCACCTATATAGTTATTACGCGTATAGGCCGCTGCTATATTAAGACTTGGGTACTTAGCAGTACCTTTTATAGCTAGCTACGGCTAATCCCTTATATTAAGCTTACCTCTATAGAGGGAGAACTACTATTTATTATTAGTAGAAGGCAGTTTCTAATCTAGCTATGCTTTACTATAACCGTAAATAAGTCATAGGGCCAGTCTTTTAACTTTATTAGCATTAACTTATATATACTGGTCTTTACCTATAGGTAGCTATATATTGCGCTATTAAGAGTAATAGATATAGCTAGGCTTTTGCTATTACTGCTATAGAATAGAGATGCTATAACTACTAATATTATATATCCGGAGGTGTTGATATAGTTTTAATATATTACTAGCCGTTATAGGTTAAGATATAGGGAGACGGCATAGTAGTAGGGCGGTAGTAGGGTAGTAGGGTAGTAGGGTAGTAGGGTAGTAGGGCGGTAGTAGGGTAGTAGGATAGTAGGGTAGTAGGGTAGTAGGGTAGTAGGGTAGTAGGGTAGTAGGGTAGTAGGGTAGTAGGGTAGTAGGGTAGTAGGGTAGTAGGGTAGTAGGGTAGTAGGGTAGTAGGGCAGTAGGGCAGTAGTAGGGTAGTAGTAAGGTAGCACTTAGTCCTAAAAGGACTTCGTCCTAAAGGACAAAAGCCCGCCGTAGGTATAAGAAATAAGTAAACTTTTTTAAGAACCAAATTGCGGGCTATAGGTCCGCAATTTAGAATTTTCTTTAGAAAATTTGCTTATTTCTTGTCTTCGTTATACTAAGTTTGGGTTAAACCTAATGTTCTAATTGGTTAAAAATTGGTTTAGGTCACCTAATTAGGCACGTGCTACCCCATTAATTCGCGACCAAGCAATAAACCCCTTATACTTACAATGCACCCCCCAATACTAAATAAATAAAATTTCTATTGGTATAGATTTATAGAGCTTATAAAGCGCTTTACAACAACCACTTAATAATAAATTCTAATAATTTAGATTTGGACTTTTATATATATTTTATAGCTAAAAACAACTAAATTGTGGAACTGGAGCTCTTGCTACACCCGGCCCAAAAAGACCAAAACCAACCAAAGAACCCTGAAAAACACCTAGAGAATCCCCCTAAGATGCATATATCGCAGGAGAGGCACACGTTAAACGACGGTGGTTCGCACTTGCGCGCGTCTACCAGAACCACGCCCAGCAATAGCCCTTTACAACAAGAACGGGCAAATACCACACCACAAAGCGGGAAGACCTCTATTAAGAAGGCATCTAACAAAATATAAAGCCTATTAGACGCGTCTAGTATCCACAGTTATAAGGGAGCAACTATTAGCTATAACAAACTAATACAGCTAGCAAAATAGCTCCGCTAGTTTAGTAAACCTTAGGCGCCCCTCTAGCAAACCCTTAATTAAATCCTCTAACGGCTAAGTAAAATTAAAAATAAACAAAATCCCTTTTTACTAGTGAACCGCACCTAGGCCGCTATAGCTGTGCTTTTATAGCACAAGGAACCTACCTCCCTAAAGATAATAACCGGGTATATAATTACAGTATAACCAAATATAGAAAAAGTAGAGGGGCTTAGGGGACAATTAGAAACAGAAGTCCTTATAGAGATTTACAAAGAGGTCTATAATGCTGTTACAGTCCAACACCTTAGGAGTAGAGATATTAGAGTTACCCTAAGGGACTAATAGGTAAAGGAGTAAGCTATAAGGGCAGGGGATAGGCTAAGAGAACGTATTAGCATAAAAGTACTCCGTAAAGATTACCTAGTTAAAGTCCTAGCGGTCCCCTTAAGCCTTAGGGTAGAAAAGGGACGCTAGGCGGATAATACAGCAACTATATATAAGATAGTAAAACAAATGGAACGCCTTATACTAGGACTTAAAATTACCTAAATCTAATGGCTTTAATAAGAAAATGTAAACTAAGTATATAATAAGAACAATAAGAGGATATAAGGGTTGCTAGAGACTCGCTAGGGAGACGCTAGTTAAATATATAGCTCCCTTATTATTAGTATACATATATTAGAAATGTAAAAACTCCTTATCTAAAAAGGTATTATTATAAATAGCCTTATATACGATATAAGGCTCTATAACTATAGACTCCGCCTAGAATAATGCTACCGCTGCGTATAATGGGGACACACCTAATCTATATGCGCAGGATAGGTATGCTGTAGCCACTATGCAGGCCCCTATAATATAAGACACTGCTTAAATTAAGACTAAATAAAATGTGTAAACTGCCACTAAAGCATATATAAGGCGTGGGAGAGAGAAGACTGCATTAAATATAGGAGATGGAAGGTAAGGGCTTAATAGCTACGGGAATAACTGTACGCTAAGTTATATAAATAGAAATAATAGATGGTAAGCTAAGGGGACGTAGGCGCCTTCCTAGCATTCCCTACCTTTAATATAGGGGGGCTAGGCTAGCCATCCCAAACCTTAATGGGCTAAAAGCAACGCCGCGTAATATTACCAGACTAAATAGGGATATAAGGGTTATAGGGGATATAAGGGAGAGGATGCCCTGTAGGAAGACCCCTATAGACAGCAACAGCAAGCTTAAGACCAGGATAATTAAGAATTAGACTTAACGCGGCAAATATAACATTTATAGCCGACCTATAAAGGGCATATAGCCGACTAGTAAGAATAGGGGAAGAACCGGAGATAATAATAGATTTAGATATAGAAGCGCTAGTAGGAACACAAGATATGGGAATAGAAAGCTTTATATAAAATAAGTAGTAACTAGGGTGTAAACACAAAAGATAGAAGTTTTAAATATCCTAGAGAAAGTGGAAATAGAAGAAGTAAGGAATAAAGGAGAGATAAAGGACCCCCGCTAGGGGTCTGCCACCTATCTATTATATAGTATAACTACAACAACATAAACCACTGTCTTGCAAGGCCCCTACTAGACAGTCTAGACCTAGAGAAATACTATATCCTTGCTATATAAGAGCCGTATTACAATACCTATACACAATTAATATACTGCCCCTAAGAATTCTAGCTTCTATATAAACTAAAAGCAGCCATATATATATGCTTTATAATTAGTAAGGCTATTAGCCTGTCCTTATAGTTATAGCAGGCAGTTAACCTAGATATTATAGTTATAATAATCTAGACATATAGGGGACCGGTATAAATTATTAATATATATAACCCTAGGGTTAAAGGGGTCCTATAAATAGAGAATATTATATTAGTAATAAGCTTACTAAAAACTAAAGGCACAGAGTCTATCCTATTAGGAGATATAAACCTCTACTACCTATAGTAAGGGGGTATCTATATTACTACTAAATAATAGGCGGAGTGCCTACTAAAAGCTATAGACATTTGGGGCCTTAAGCTAGCCACCCCCCCAGGAGCAATTATATGGCAATAAGGCACTACTAGAAGTATAATTAACCTTATATTTATAGACAAAGGCCTATACCAGAGACTTAAAAGGTATAACCCTAAAGAAGAATGGGCACTTACTTTAGACCATATCCCTATCTAGATATAGCTAGATATGGATATTAAGGCGCAACTAATTATTAAAAGATATGCAATAAGGAAGCTTAAGGCAGATAGCTTTCTTAGTTTAGATAAATAACAACTTTAAGACCTAGAAGAAATCCACCCAATACTAAACAAGTGAGGCTTATTAGCTACCCCTAAGGAAATTAACCGAAGACTAGAAAGAATTTAGGCAGTAATTAAAAATAGGCTGGAAGAGCATTGCCCAGTCTTAAAACTGGGCCCCTATATGCGATATATATAGTCTGCATAATATATAGTTCTTATTGCCAGCCAATAATAAGTAAGAAGGAAATATATAAGCAGCTATAACCCTAAAGATAAGAGACGCTATAAAGACATAAGAAACTAGTTAAAGAATACCCTAAAAAAAGAAGCAAGGAATAACTGGAGACGGTTTATAAATAAGCACACTAGTAACCTGAGCCTCCCCTATAATAAGGGCCTTTGGGCTATAGCAAAATAGGTAAAGAAAAAGGTAGGGCGCTTAATAGAAGACCTATACCTACCGCCCCTATAAAGAGCAGGGGAATTATAGGCCACTAATAACAATAATAAGAAGGTATAAATCCCTATAAAAAGGTTCTTCCCCTAACCAGCTCTAGCAGACCTTAGTAATATTATAGGTAAAGCATTAGTAACTCGCCTATAGGTTAATAGCGACATAACAATAGAGGAAATAGCTAAAACCATTAGCCGCCTTTTAAACAATATAGCACTAAGACTAGATGGGATTCTAAATAAGGCCTTAAAGACCTATAGACCACTTATAGCACCTTAGCTTGCAGATATAGCCAAAGTATGCTTTACTATAGGCTACTACCCATAACTCGGAAGATCTATAATAATGTTTGTCCTATAAAAAGAAGGTAAAGCAGACTACTTAACCCTAGGAAACTACTGCCCTATTGCCTTAGAAAACACCCTTAGTAAGATCTTAGAAAGGGTAATAGCGGACTATATAGTAGACACAGCTAAGGAACACGCTCTACTACTATAAAGCCAAATAGGGGCAAGAAAGAATCGCTTAACACTATTAGTACTTACGCTACTTACTGCCACCATTAAATCTATATAGGCGATGCGAAGGGACTTTATAGTATTAATACTTAGCCTAGATATTAGTGGTGCCTATAACAATATACCCTATAAGCGCCTCTTATATATCCTTAGGGCAAAGGGCTTCCTAAAATGGATTATGTAATTTATTTAAGGATTTATAGGCCAGAAAGAAACATTACTGGTCTTTAGCAGGTACTAGAGCCCCCCTATTATAGTTGCAATAGGAATACTATAAAAATTACCCCTCTTGCCTATACTCTTTCTTTTCTTTATAAGCAACCTGCTTAACTCCTTTAAGGAAGGGGCAACCTAGGGGATAGGCTTTGTTAATAACATAAACCTAATTATATACAGGCTAATAGCCATAGAGAATTGCAGAACACTAAAGAAAGCCTATAATACCTATATAGAATAGGTAAGATAATATAGAGTCCAATTCTTACCAGAGAAATACCAGCTAATTTATTTTATAAGAAAACGCAACTAATCTGCAGATTTTTAGTATATAATTTATATCTAAGGCTTTAGGGGTTAACTAGTTTAAGGCCTAAGGGTATTAGGAGTATGGGTAGATAGCAAGCTCTAGTGGAGTATACATGCGTTATAGGCGGCCCGTAAGAGCTAAGCTTAGTATATTATAATATCTAGAATTGCTAATTCTATATAGGGTCCATGCTTCTAAAGGTTACGCCTACTATATATAGCAGCTGTCTGGCTAACCATAACGTACAGATCTAGTATTTAGGCAATAGGAGAAACTAAGAAAGGCCCCTCTTTAAACTCGAGCTTCTGCAAGATGGGGCTGTAGTAGTTCTAGGTAGAGTTCGTAAAAGTCTTCTGCGGCCTGTGTAAGTCCTATAGAGTTAACGGGTTCCTATAAGGGCTTAGTAAAGCCTCTCCATTTCGTAAGGTATATATATTTGCGTTTCCGTTTGTCATACTTAATGTCGTTAACTTTTTTAACAAGGTACTTATCCTCGCTATCCACTTTGACTAGTGGGGGAAGGTCTTGGATCTATCCAGGCAGGGCGTCCAATACGGGGGCGGCAGGGCGGAGGACTAACGTATGGAATACGGGGTGGATTTTAACCGTATTAGGGAGCTTCAGTTAGTAGGTATAAGGAGAGACAACTTTTTTAACCTTATAAGGGCCGGCGTTCTTCTAATTAAGTTTTTTAGTAGGTCGTTTCGTATTTAGATTTCTTGTATCTAGCCAGATAAAGTTACCAATTTGGTAAGCCAGTGCTAGGGTTTAGTTCTTATTTACTACAGCTTTATAAACAGACTAGGCCCATATTATTTTATTAGTAAGAAACTCCTATAGTTCTTCCATCTTCTTTATAAATTCGTTTACTTCTGTAACTTATAAGGCTTAATAAGCTAGGTAAGGAATATTACTAAAGGGTTCAAAACCCATTTGCGGGTACTGGCCATAGTTGGCCAGCAATGGGGAGACCTTTATGGTTTCTAAAACGGAGTTATTTGCTATAAACTTAGTAAATACAAGCCAGTCTATCTAGTCGTCCTATAGATACAACGTGTATATCCAAATATATTATTCTATTATAGCATTTGCACGTTCCATTTAACTATCCATTTCTGGGTAGTATACTGTAGATAATAGTGCTTTAATGCAGAGTTAGGTAGTTAGTTCTTTTTAAAACGCAGAGACAAACTATCTGCCTCTATTAGAGACAATCATTTTAGGGAGTCTGTGGAGTTTCTATACATAATCTAGAAACAGTTAGGTAATGGTAGGTGTTAATATATCAGGACAGGCAATTAAGTGTCTTATTTTAAATAGTCGGTTTATAACTACTATAATGTTCATACAGCCTTTACTTAAGGGGAGATTAACAACAAAGTTAATTAAGATATCCTTCTATCTTTAGTCCGGAACAGGCAGTGGCTTTAAAAAGCCGTTATATGTCTTATACGAAGCTTTAGCTCGTCAGTAGGTATAGTAGCTAGAGACGTACCTTTATGTTATATTATATATGTTTGGCTAGTAGTACTCCTATTAGAGTAGTTCTAGGGTTTTTCCTTAGCCTGGGTGGCTGGCTACTAGTAGGTCGTGTACGTGTTTAAGGAGCTTAAGCTTAAGCTTATTATAATTAGGGACAACTAGGCAGTTCTAGTAGTATAAGCAGTCTCTACAAGCTTTATATTTACTTAAAGAGATCTTTTTAGAGCGTCTAACACCATTTTAAATTAGCTTAAGTGTCTCTTGGATAAACTCGTCGTTTGGGTATTTATTAATTATAATCTATTTAATCGATCAATTAGTTATTTTAAGGACGTATACCATAAGGTCTTTAGCTAGGGGATTAAATAATTCAGGACGAAGCAGGGTTTAATTATGGTAGGCGCGCGCTTCTTCCTATGCTGTTATATCTTGTAAACGTTAAGTTAGGGTATTAGATTTTTAACCTTAAACGCCTAGGCGGTACGTAATTAAGAATTGGAATTAGAATAGATATTCTAACCAGCAGGCTTAACGGTAGCTTAGTTGTTTTGTGGTTGTAAAGTATTATAGGTTCTTATAATTGCTAAAAACCTTAATTGGGAATCCAGCTCCTTCTAGTTCTAGTTACCATTGCTTAAAGCATCTAATAATAGCCAGTAATTCTTTATTGTAGATCTTGTAATTGCATTTAGCTAGGCTTAGTTATTTTAAAAAGTATACTATGGGGTATAATACTCCTTCCTTATTGTATTAAGACAGAATGCCTCCAGTAATGTAATTGGATAAGTTAGCTTCTATAACACTTATTTGGTCTAGGTCAAAGTGTTAAAGCATAGGTGCAGTAGTAAATATAACCTTTAGATAAGTAAAGGCCTTCTTATATTCCTTATTAAAGATAAAGGCTTTGTCCTTTTGGGTTAAGGCCATAAGGGGTAAGACTAAGGCGGAGAAGTTATTAATAAACTGTTAGTAGAAGTTGGCGAAGCCTATAAAGGCCCTTACGTCCTTAACATTCTTAGGTTCTTACTAGTTTATAATTACTTTAACTTTCTTAGGGTCCATTTGTACGCCATCTATAGAAATAATAAGTCTAAGGTATAGGACTTCCGTTTTATGGAACTCGCATTTATCTATATCTAATTATAGGCTGGCTCCGCGCAAGGCTTGTAGAACCAGTTTAACATGTTTTTAGTATTTAGCCAGACTATTACTGTATATTAAGATGTCGTTAATATAAGTAGTATAAAAGACGTCCAGGTATAGACGTAGGGTGTTATTTACAAAGTGTTAGAATAAACTTAGGGCGTTTGTGAGGCCGAATGGTATTACTAAGTATTTAAATAGTCCGTATTAAGTACAAAATGTAGTAAGCTATTTGTCTCCCTTCGCGATACAGAGGCGGTTAAATGCGTGGATAATATTAAGCTTTGTATAAAAGCAAGCCTTACTTAATTAGTTTAGTGTCTCTTAGATTAATAGGATTGGGTATTAGTTCTTAATGGTAATAGCGTTAAGAGCTTGGTAGTCTATATAAAAGCGCAGACTGCCGCCAGGTTTCTTAATAAAGATTACTAGTACGGCTATAGGTAAAGAACTTGCTCTAATAAATCCTTTATTTAGATATTTGTCTAAGTACTTCTGTAGTACCTAGAGTTCGTTTTGGGATATCCTATATAAGGGTCCAAATCTAGGATATTTTCCTTCTTTAACTACAATCTTGTAATTATATAGACGGCGTTCCAGTAGCTTATTAGCTTCCTTTTATAAGAATACATCTAGATAATCATGGTATTCTACTAGTACTTTTGTAGCGGGGTTAGTGTGCTTCTTTGGTGCTAAGGCCTTCTTAATATCGGCTATTATAACAGCGAAGATTATGTATTCCGGTTTCCTGGCAAGTTGTGCTAGCAGAGTAGCTCCAATTATGTGGATATTTAAGGTGTTAAGCGAGCTTAAATCGTCCTTAGTTTCTTATGTGGTTTCTTATTTAGGTTTAGGTTCGGTATTAGGTACAAAGTTAGTATCAGATTTAGGTTCGGGTTCTTTAAGTATCCTTTTTATAGTAGAATACTAGTTCTTCTAGTACTTTTATATGTTAAGCTTAAGCTTCTGCTTGGTTCGGGGTGCAGTAGTTAGAGTCGGTTTGTGTAGTTATATATTATTTCCGGGTTTTTAGTAGACATCGGTAAAAATCTCATATTGGTGGAATTCGGTGGAATTCTCAGGTAGGTGGGATTCGGTGGAATTCTTAGGTAGGTGGAATTGGGTGGACTTTTTAGATTTTGGTTTGGAGTCTAAGCAGCGAGTTATAAGGCACTTCTGCTTGTAACGGGAGGCGGTAAATAGAAGCTTAAGGTTGTTCTAATTGATGGTTACCTTATATAGCTTCATCTAGGGTTGTCTAAGGATCACTAGGTAACCTAGGGTAGTCATAAAGAGCTTAATTAATTCTTTATGGTTTAGGTATTGGAGTCTTAGGGCCGCTACATAAGTAATACGGCCCAAAATAGTGCGTTTGCCATTAAATCCAAATACATTAATATGCCGGTTAAGGGGTATTAGGGTAAACCTATCATCTTACATAAAGATCTTATTAATAAATCCTATGCTACTGGCTCCTGTGTTAACTAGGACTTAAGTACTAGCCCATTAATTATTCTACCATAGATAATAGTTAACGGTTATACTATGATCCCAAGAGTTAGAGTTTATAACATCTAGAGCATTTAATAAGATCATAAGGCAGCGCCGTCCCGGAGAGCGACTTAGCTTTAGGACCTTCCTTTTAAAGGCGACCGGGGCGGGGTTCTTATAGAGCGTTAGTTAGAGCTTTGTCCTTATAAATGGTATTTACTAAATGCGGGGTTGGAACCAGGTAAAAATTGGGGTTGGTAGCTAGAGCTTAATTAAGATAATCTACTACTTATTTATTTATACGTTTGGGACAGCGGGACACTGCCTATACCAGTTATTTGTATATACGTTTAGGGTAACGGGACAGAGCAGTAACTTAAGAGGTAAGCGTTACTTCCGCACTTAAAGTAAAGGCTATATTTAATGCATTATTCTCGTTTAATAGATCCTTTTAGGGCGTAGGAGAGAGTTCTAGTATTAATATCCATAGCGTCTAGGTGGTTGGGCTGAGACGACAACTTTGTAGACGTTTATGGGGTTATCGTATTATATTAAGGAGCGGACTTTGGTGTCAGGCGTAATATATTATTATACTGTTTATTAATAACGTTTGCGCAGGCGTTAAGGGCTCCTAGTAGGTCTATACTTATTAGGGAGGTTTTTAGTTTAGGACTTAGGGATTTAATAAGGCTATTAACTAGTGCGGAGTCGTTCCAGCCTATTTCCTTTACGTAATAGTTAAATTTGGAGAAGTATACTAGAAAGCTTTTCGTTCCTTAAGTTATGTGGTTTATCTTTCTCTAAGTAGTAGCTTGGCGGTTTAGGTCACCGTATATAGCTTTAAGAAGTATAACTAGACTTTATACTAAGTTTGGTTAAAGGGGTTTAACGAGGTCAGCTATATCTCCTCCTAGTTAACTTAGGGCGTAGCAAAGTCAGTTAGCTTCAGTTAGGTAGCGGTTAGCATTACTAGTTAGCTTATTTTTAAGCTGGCTTAGAAATAATTAGAGTTCCTATTATTTACTAGTAAATATTAGGGGGTCTAGTAGTTGTTTGGATTATTACAGTACAGTAAACGGATTTATAGGATAAATATCTATAGCTAGCTTAGGGTTTACACCCAACGAGCTAGATCTAAATTCGGTTATTTTTATCTCGTCTATAGGTGGCGTATTAGCAGCCTCTTGGGCTGGTATTCGGTCTTAAAACCCTAACGCAAGTGTCTTTAGGGCGCGGACTTCTTCTTAAAGTGCTTTAATTAATTCCTAGTACCGTGCTTCTTGTTCAGCTTGTTATTTGGCTATAGCGGCCTAGTTCTGTGCGAGGGCGTCTATAAAAGACTTCTGTATATTTGCCAATTGTTCTTAGAGTGCGGATATAATATCAGCGGCCGTTATAAGGGCTTTGGGGTCGTTCTGCATTTTGGAGGGTAGTATATAGGGTTAACGCAATGTAGTGTTATAGAGTAAGCACAAGCGGTAGTAATATATAGCGAAGTAGATATTATTAAGCTATATATATAAACTATATAATAAGGTCAAGACGTTGTGTAAGGAGAGAAGGTAAGGAAACGGGAAGAAAGGGTATATATTGTTAGTTTGGTTACTTAGTTAACACATACACGGAGCAGAATAGGATTCGAGTAGCGGTCCTAGCAGAACTTGGTAGGATTCGGTGGACTTGGCAGAATATGGCAGAATGTGGCAGACTGCTGTCAGATTACCATAGATTGCCGGCAGATTACCATCAGATTGTTGTCTCACGGTCGGTCTCTTCTTGCTGCGTCGGTGGAAACAGGTGGAAATAGGTAGGAACAGGTGGACGTGTATAAGGTGTTACGGAGGTGTCCCATAACACTAAGGCCTTTTTAATATCGGCTATTATAATAGCAAAGATTATATATTTAGGTTTCCTGGCAAATTATACTAATAGTATAGCTCTAATTATATAGATATCTAATATATTAAGTAAGTTTAGATCGTCCTTAGTTTCTTATATAGTCTCTTATTTAACTTTAGGTTTAGTACTAAGTACAAAATTAGTGTTAAATTTATGTTTAAGTTCTTTAAGTATCCTTTTTATAATAGAATACCTATTCTTTTAGTACTTTTATATATTAAGCTTTGTTACGAAGTAAGTATAAGCGGTAATAATATATAGCAAAGTGGATATTATTAAGCTATATATATAAACTACGTAATAAAGTCAAGACGTTGTGTAAGAAGAGAGGGTAAGGAAATAGAGAGAAAGGGTATATATTATAAATTTAGTTGCTTAGTTAATATATACACGGAGCAGAATAGGATTTAAGTAGTAATCCTGGCAGAACTTAATATGATTTAATAGACTTGGCAAAATACAGTAGGATGCGGTAAATTGCGGTAGATTGCCGTTAGATTGCTATAGATTGCTATTAAATTGCCATTTTACGGTTGGTTTCTTCTTACTACGTTAATAGAAATAGGTAGATGTATATAAGGTATTACAGAGATGTCCTATAATAGTACCCCCCCTTTAAACTTAAGCTTCTACAAGATAGAGCTGTAGTAGTTCTAGGTAGAGTTTATAAAAGTCTCCTATAGCTTATATAAGTCCTATAGAGTTAATAGGTTCCCATATGGGCTTAGTAAAGCCTCTCCATTTTGTAAGGTATATATATTTATATTTCCGTTTATTATACTTAATATTATTAACTCTTTTAATAAAGTACTTATCCTTACTATCTACTTTAACTAGTAGGGGAGGGTCCTAAATCTATTTAGGTAGGGTATCTAATATAGGGGTAGTAGGGCGAAGGACTAACATATAAAATATAGGGTGGATTTTAACCGTATTAGGAAGCTTTAGTTAGTAGGTATAAGAAAAGATAACCTTTTTAACCTTATAAGGGCCAGCGTTCTTCTAATTAAGTTTCTTAGTAGGTCGTTTTATATTTAGATTTCTTATATTTAGCTAAATAAAGTTACTAATTTAGTAGGCCAGTACTAGGGTTTAGTTCTTATTTACTACGGCTTTATAGACAGATTATATTATAGGACATCTCCGTAATACCTTATATATGTCTAGCTGTTTCCACTAATATAGCAAGAAGAGACTGACCGCGAAATAGCAATCTAATGGCAATCTACCGCATTCTGCGATATTCTGCCAAGTCTACTAAATTCTACTAAATTCTGCTAGGACCAATACTTAAATCCTATTCTACTCCGTATATATATTGACTAAGCAACTAAATTTATAATATATACCCTTTCTCCTTATTTCCTTACTTTTTCTCCTTATATAACGTCTTAACTTTATTACACAGTCTATATATATAGCTTAATAATATCTATATCGCTATATATTATTACCGCTTATACTTACTCTATAATACTATATTACGTTAAACCATATACTCCATCCTGCCTTAACTAATATATAAAATAACTTAAAAACCCCCTTGTCCATAAACAACCTATACGCCCTATTTACTAAATAAATAAAAGGTCTCTAAGAGGTTTTTATAAACACTCTTACCTAATAAGAAGCTTAATATTATAAGACAATCCAATCCCTAAAAAAGGAAGTTAAGAAGATTTATTATAACCCACCATCTACTACACCGTCGCCCCTACTTATCCCTACTAGTATTAACCCATAAACACTAGATAAGAAGAACGTATCTAAAACTAGCTCCTTAACCCCAAATTCGCTAGTTAATGCCCCTAAAAAAAGGTATCTAAACGCCTCCCTAATCCTCCCACCTATTCTAGTAAAAGAAGTAAGCTACGCTCTTTTTGAAACCAACTTTAGAATAAGCTAAGCAGCAATATTAATCGCTACCCTACCCCTAATAGTTAACTTTATTGCACTATAAGCCGCCTAAAAGGAGATGCTGTAGACACTATATACCTGTTTTAACTAAGTATGGTAAAGGAACTAGTTACTATATTATAAAGGAAACTAAACAGGATAATATAGGGTTCTAAAAACTTCCTATTATACTTTACTAAATTCCACCGCTATGCTAAGGAGACTTGATAAAACAAACCCGCCTTAATTAATCGCCTAGTAGAATCCCTAAACCTTAAGCTAAAAGTATCTCTTACAGGAGTTAAACTGCTAAGTACCATTACTGCTTACGCCAACGTTATTAATGGCCTATATAACAACTTACTACGCCTTACCCTAAAATATATACCTTAATACTCTACCCCCTAACCGCCTAAGACCCATAAGGACCTAGACGCCATAGATATTAACACTAAGACCCTTTTCTATACCCTAAAAGGATCTATTAAATAAGAGCGACGTATTAAATATAGCCTCTATTTTAAGTGCGGAAGCAACGCTTATATCTCTAGCTACTACTCCATCCCTTTCTAAAAGAATTTATAAACAGCTAATACTAGTAGCCGTTTACTATACCAATCCTCCAGTTACCGTCCCTGATCTTTACCTAGTTCTAGCCCCGTATTTAGTAAATACCACGTATAAGAATAAAGTTACAACTAACGTTCTATAGGAACCCCTTCCTACTTATTACTAAAAGGTATATCTTAGAGTTAAGTTGCTTTTTAGGATAGCTATATTATAGGATCTCGTTAAATATATTAGATAACGTATTTCACGGGTGAGCTGGTCAAACGGGTGAGCTGATCACTTCAAAAACACACCAAAAAATGGAAAAATCACACTTTAATATCTTAACAACCACTTAATAATAAATTTTAATAATTTAAAT
>Ga0307507_10006195_pt1 | contig 18650 bp, 16 predicted proteins | sample 7_EM_MG_FD_207223 | JGI IMG/M metagenome (GOLD analysis project Ga0307507, IMG submission 207223) | Populus trichocarpa ectomycorrhiza microbial communities from riparian zone in the Pacific Northwest, United States - 7_EM | ecosystem: Host-associated > Plants > Roots > Unclassified | place... | reverse complement strand
GTTTGCTGAACGCCAGCGCGCTGGACGAGGCGATGATCGTCTTGTCGAGATCGAAGAACGCGGCGACCGCGCGCTCCGGTCCCGATTCGGGGGCACGCGAAGGCGCGCTGCTGGGTTCGGCCACCTCATCAGGATAAGAGAGGGTTCCACGGGAGTCCTGTTGATCCACCACAGGTGGCGCACATCGGCGGAAAATCCATGACAGAACTGGACTTCAGGCGCGCGATGCCGTTACCGAACTGTATGCCTTGCCCACCGCGCCATCCGCCGCTCGGCGGAGTTACAGTGAGGGAGTCCGGTGTCCAACCGGGCCGGTTCAGTCCGACCCCCCGGGGCTGAACCCCAGGCGGCCCCCGTCCCTCCCCCCTGGCGGGGGCCGCCCTCTTACCTTCCGCTTACCTAATTACCTTCTCGCGCCCTCAAAATGTGCGCCCGCGATCGAAATTGTCGAATTCCGTCGAATGCGGTGCGAACTTGGGTGTTTCGCCGCGGGATACGCGCGGGCGGGCGCGATCATGCCACGCCCCACCGACAAGAACGGGCCGCGAGCCCTTTCCGTGGCGGCGTTTGTCCCCATCCCCCCAGTTGTCCACAGGTACGCGTCCGGCCCGTTGTGCCCGGGCCGCGGCCGGCGCGACGGTGGAGGTCCGGACACACCGGCCCGACGCCTTGGGGGAGTGAGACGCATGATCGAGGAACGACCGCTCGTGGTCGCCACGGACGAAACGGTGCTCGACGAAATACTCCGCGTGGCCGCGGTCGCGGGCTGCGAGCTGGAGCGGGCACCGGATCTCGACGCGGCCCGTGTCAGCTGGGCCCGCGCGCCGCTGGTCGTCCTGGACGAGGACACCGCCCGGCTGCCACCGGGACTGCCCAGACGCGAGGGCGTGCTGCTCGTGTGCAAGGGCACGCCCGAAGCGAGAACTTGGGAACACGCCTTCCGCCGCGGGGTGGAACGCGTGATCTGCCTGCCCGACGAGGAGACCGAACTCGCCGGCGCGTTCGCCGACATCGTCGAAACCCCTGCCGAGCAAGCGGGTCTGGTGCTCGGCGTGGTCGGCGGCCGGGGCGGCGCGGGTGCCTCCGTGCTCGCCGCGAGCCTTGCGCTGGCAGCGGACCGTGAGCCCGGCGGCGCGCTGCTCGTCGACTGCGACCCCCTCGGCGGCGGCCTCGATCTGTTGCTCGGCTTGGAAAAGACGCCGGGGCCGCGCTGGCCCGAGGTGAAACTGGCCGGTCGTGTCTCGGCGCCCGCGCTCGCGTCGGCCCTGCCCCAGCGAAGACATCGCGGCGGCAGCCTGCCCGTGCTGGCCTGCGGGCGGGAAGGGCAGGGCCCGGGCGCGGCGGCGCTTTCGGCGGTTGTCGCGGCGGGTCGCCGCGCCGGGCGCACGGTGGTCTGCGACCTTCCGCGCACCCTCGGTGAAGCGGCGGCCGAGGCGGTGACCGCGGCCGACCTCGTGGTCGTCCTGGTCCCGGTCGAGGTCCGGGCCTGCATGGCGGCGAAACAGGTCCTGCGCCCGCTGTCGCAACTCACGGCCAGGCTCGGGATCGTCGCATGTGGACGATCCAAGAGTGCCTCCGCCGCGCAGACGGCGGGGCTGCTCGGCCCGCCGCTGCTCGCCTCCATGCCCTTGGAACGCGGGCTCGCGGCGGCCGTCGAACGCGGCGAATTCCCGGCGAAGGCGGGCGGTCCGCTCGCCGCGGCCGCGGCGTCCGTCCTGGCAGTCGCCCGTCGCGAGGCCCGGGCGGTGAACCGATGAGCACCGAATTCGTCGACCGCGTCCGCAACCGGCTGGCGGGTGAGCGCAGGCGCGCCGACCCGGTGGCGGTGGCGGCCGCGGTCCGGGCCGAAGCCGGTGGCGCGCTGGGGCAGGAAGCGGTGCTGGACGCGGTCCGCCTGGCTCGCGACGAGTTCGTCGGCGCCGGACCGCTCGCCCCGCTGCTGGACGATCCGGCGACGACCGACGTCCTCGTGACCGGGCCTAGCGAGGTCTGGACGGACGGTCCCGGCGGGCTCGTCCGCAGCGGGATCCGGTTCCCCGGCGAGGAATCCGTGCGGCGGCTGGCCCAGCGGCTCGCGCTGGCAGCCGGGCGGCGGCTCGACGACGCCCAGCCCTTCGTGGACGGCTGGCTGCCGGAAACCGGCCCGCACGGCCGGATCCGGGTGCACGCGGTGCTCCCGCCGGTCGCCGCGAACGGCACCTGCCTGTCACTGCGGGTGCTCCGCCCGGCGACCCACGACCTGGCGGCGCTGCGCGAGCTGGGCGTGTTCGACGCGGCGGGCGAGAAACTGCTGCGGTCCGTTGTGGACCGTCGGCTGGCCTTCCTCGTCACCGGTGGCACCGGCGCGGGGAAGACGACCCTGCTGGCCGCGCTGCTGGGCGCGGTCGACCCGGCCGAGCGGATCGTGTGCGTCGAGGACGCGGGTGAGCTGCGGCCGTCTCATCCGCAGTTCGTCAGCCTCGTCGCCCGGCCGCCCAATGTGGAGGGTGCGGGTGCGGTCGGCCTGCCCGAGCTGGTCCGGCAGGCGCTGCGGATGCGGCCGGACCGGCTGATCGTCGGCGAGGTGCGCGGCGCCGAGGTGGGCGCGCTGCTCGTCGCGCTGAACACCGGCCACGACGGCGGTGCCTGCACGGCCCACGCCAACTCGCCCGCCGAGGTCCCCGCACGGATCGAGGCCCTCGCCGCGCTGGGCGGGCTCGGCCGCGAGGCGGTCCAGAGCCAGCTCGTGGCGGCGATCCGGGTGGTGCTTCATATGCGCCGCGGCGCCGACGGCAAGCGGCGGCTGGCCGAGGTCGGCGTCCTGCGCGCGGCTCCCGGGCGAACCCGGGTGGTGCCGGTGTGGCGCGCCGGCCGGTGGACGGCGGATCGCCACCTGTTCACCTCGACCGAGGCTTGGCGTGCTGATTTCCCTGCGACATAAGGAAAGGAGGATCCGATGATCGGCTTGATACCGCTCTGCTTCGGCCTCGCGCTGGCGTGCTGGCCCGCCGCGCCGACCCGGCTGCACGCTGCCGTCGAGCGGCCCGCGGTGAAAAGACGAAAGGCATGGTGGCCCCTGGCCTGGTTCCTGCCCGCGGCCGTGGCGTGGCCGCTCGCGGGACCGGGCGGTGTGGTGGCGGCCGGCGTACTGACGGTCGCCTTCCGGCAAGAATGGCTGGCCCATCGTCGCGCGAGTGCCGGGCTCACCTTGGCCGGACACTCCGCGACGGCGTTGCGGACGATGGTCGCGGAGCTGCGGGCGGGCGCGCATCCCGTGCTCGCCGCGGAGGCGGCCGCGGACGCCGTCCCGGCGCTGTCGGACGAACTGCGCGCGTTGGCTGGGGCCGCTCGCCTCGACACTGAGCTACCGGCTCCCGGTCTGCCGGGGCTGGCGGACGCCTGGACCCTCGGGCGGCGATTCGGCCTGCCGCTGGCTGACGTCCTCGAGGCCGCGCGGCGCGACGTCGAGGCGGGGCTGTCGTTCGGCAGGCGGATGCGCGCCAAGCTGGCCGGTCCGCGGGCGAGTGCCGTCGTGCTCACCGGCTTGCCCGCGCTCTGCCTGCTGCTCGGCGAGTCGATGGGCGCGCGGCCTCTGCACGTTCTGACCGGGACGGTGCCGGGGCAGCTCCTGCTGGTCGTCGGCGCACTGTTCCTCTGGGCGGGCACCACGTGGTGCCGGAGCCTGGCGCGATGAACGCCGCAGCCGGGCTGGCCCTCCTCGCGGGTGCGATCCTCGTCTGGCCGGGTGCCACCGCGGGCCGGTTCGCGGGTCTCCTCGGGGCGGCAGAGGTGCCGCCGAAGCGAAGTCTGTCTCCTCCCGTCCGCCACGGGCTGATCGCGCTCGTCGCCGGTCTGTCACTTCTGTTCCTCGCCGGCGTCTGGTGGGGTGCGGGAGCCGCGGCGGGCGCCTGGTGGCTGCTGAGGCGTTCGCGGCGTCCCCGCGCACCCGACATCGCCGACCGGCTGCGCCTCGCGGGCACGCTCGACCTCCTGGCTGCCTGTCTGCGGGCCGGGTTGCCGGTGCCGACGGCTCTGGCCGCCGTCGCGGACCTAGCGCCCACAGGAGCCTCGGACGCCCTCCGCTCGGCCTCGGGGCTACTCGCGCTCGGAGCCGGACCGGAGGAGGCCTGGGCCCCGGTCCGGGCACGACCCGACCTCGGCGAGCTGGCTGTCGCGGCGATCCGCACGGCCAGGTCCGGGACGGTGTTCGCGGCGGCTGCCGCCGAGCTCGCCGGACGCCTGCGCGACGACCTGGCCGTCGAGGCCGAGGAACGCGCCGAGCGTGCCGGCGTGGTCCTGGCGCTGCCGGTCGGCCTCTGCTTCCTCCCCGCCTTCCTCTGCTTAGGCGTGCTCCCGGTCGTCCTCGGCCTCGTGGCCGGGCTCGACCCACTCCTGCGATGAAAGGACTCCTCATGTCAGCTCGGTCCGACGCCGGTTCCGCCACCATCGAGTACGTCATCGTGCTGATGGGGGCGGCCGCCCTGGCGGCGCTGCTCTACACCCTGCTCACCGGCGAAACGGTGGCCTCGCTGGTGACCGCCCTGGTCACCAAGGCCCTGTCGGTGGCGTCATGAAGGCCGACCGCGGGGCGGTCACCGTCGAAGCGGCGTTCGGCCTCGGTGGCCTGACGTTGGTGACGGTGCTGCTCATCGCCGGGCTGACCGCGCTCACCGGGCACCTGAGATGCACCGACGCGGCCAGAGAAGCGGCGAGGCTGCTCGCCCGCGGCCAGCCGCACGAGGCCGAGGCCGCTGTGCACGCCATCGCGCCGGCGGGCGCCCGCCTCGAGGTCCGGCGCACCGGCGACGCCATCGACGTCGAGGTCGCGGCGGATCCGGTGGGCGGCCTGCTCCCCGGCGTCCACCTCAGCGCGACGGCGTACGCGGTGGCCGAGCCCGGGACGGAGGCCGGGCATGCGGGGTGACGACGGCTCGGCGACGGTCTGGACGGCGGGCGCGGCCGCCGTGCTGACGGTGGTCGCGGTGTTCGGCTACTGGCTCGCCGCGGCCGTCGTCGCCCGGCATCGCGCCGAAGCCGCAGCCGACCTGGGCGCGCTCGCCGCGGCCTCGCACGCCACCGAGGGTCCGGCCAAGGCGTGCGAGCGGGCCCGGCAGGTCGCCGACCGGATGGCGGTCACGCTGCTGACCTGCCGATGGCAGCGGCTCGACGCGCTGGTCGAGGTCCGGGGCGCTCCGCTCGGCCCGGGTGGGTGGCCCGCGCCGACGGCCCGCGCCCGAGCGGGGCCGGCGCCGTGACCGGCCGACGCACGCCGACTGGTCGGTATGACCGGCAGCCCGGCTGATCCGTCGCCGCGGACGACGAGCGGTGACCGACCACGGGCAGCGGTCGCTGATGCACGGCGAGCGGTCGAAATCGCAGGTCACCTCGACCGAACCGGGACAGTGCACCCCCGGCGCGGACGGTCCTGGGAGTGGCGATCCTGGGATTTCCGGCGACGAACGGTCCCCCGGTGGCCGTCCGACGCCGACGATCGGTGACCGCTGTTCGGTCCGGCGGTACGCACTACCGGGCGTTCATCGCCTAGTAACCACCGGTTGTCGCGTGGGGCTACCGGCCGATGTGCAACTTGCCGTTTAGTGAGATGTGCGACACCACGACAGGGTCTCGCGGGTCGCAGCGAATCGGAACTTGAAGGCAGGAAACACAATGTTGGACGCGAATTGGCCGGACAGCTGGCGCGGCGCCTTCCGCATCGAAATGCGGGCGGAGGCGATCGGTCTCGCTTGGCGTGGCTGGCCGGTGCTGCCGGGCGTGAACCCCGCCCCGCTCACCGAGGACGGTGACGACCTGACGTGGCGCCGTCCGGTTCCGGCCAGCGACAACTGGCGTGACCAGATCGGCACCCACGCCCACGAGGTCGCCGCCTGGTTCTCCGACCGCACGCACAGCCTGCTCGTGGCCACCGGCACCGTGCTCGACGCCATCGAGGTCGACGACGCGCTGGGCAAGCGCGCTTGCCGCCTGCTCCGCGCCCTCGGCCACCCGGCCCCCATCGTGGCGATGCCGAACGGCCGCTGGCTCTTCCTGACCACGGTCGCCGAGAAGATCCCGGCCGAGCTGGCCGCCCGCCCCGCCATCCAGTGGCACGGCAAGGACAGCTTCATCCCGCTCCCGCCTTCGCCGTTCCAGCACGGTGTCGTGCACTGGCGCGTCAAGCCCGAGGTGTGCGGCTGGCAGCTGCCGGACGCCGCCGAGGTGCACGACGTGCTGGTCCGCGCGCTGGCCGGCGAGGAAGCCGCCCAGCTGGCCAAGGTCGCCTGAGCGCACCCGAACTTCCGCTACGGGCCGGTCCCAATCCGGCCGCGGCGGCGCACGACACAACTCCATGAACCATCAGTGGCCGTCCTGGGTGCCGTGTAGACGCAATGCCCCGAGCACGGTGCCCAGAACGGCCACAGCCCCCGCCTTGTCCAGCGGATCGTTGCCGTTCCCGCACTTCGGCGACTGGACGCAGGACGGGCAGCCCGTCGGGCACTCGCAGGAGACGATCGCCTCCCGCGTTGCGGCCAGCCACGGGACAATCGCGGCATAACCGCGGTCGGCAAATCCCGCACCCCCGGGATGCCCATCGTGCACGAACACCGTCGCCTCCCCGGTGTCTTCGTGCCACGCGGTACTCACCCCGCCGATGTCCCACCGGTCGCACGTAGCGAACAGCGGTAGTAGGCCGATCGCCGCGTGCTCGGCGGCATGCAGGGCACCGGGGACCCGGGTTTGAACCAGCCCGGCAGTCCCCGGTGTCCTGCCACCTTCGTGCGTGACCCCCCGACCGCGCACGAGGGATTCCTCCTCGGTCCCCACCGAATTCCCGGTTTCGGTCCCCACCCGATGGCCCCCGGTCCCCGCTCGGTCATGGGTGGGCTCTGCTCGCACAGAGCGCTCGCCTTGTTCCCTCGCCGATTCTCGTGGCGGCTGCGCCCCCACACCCCCCGTGCCATCGGAATCGGAATCCGAGCCGCTCAGCAGCTCGGCCGAAATCGTGTACCAGACCGCCCGCGTGTGCAGGCTCTGCTCCGGCAGATCCAGCGGAGTGTGGTCCAGCACCTCGCCCGAAGGACGGCGGCGCAGGTAGCCGACCACCTGCGACGTCACCGCCACCTCGCCGAGACACACGCTGACTCCGCCGAGGTCCCGCTTCCGCAAGGTCTCCAGCACCGAGATGTCGACGATCTCCCGCGGAGTGGTCGTCCAGTCCGGATTCTCCGCGTGCACCAGCGCCAGCCCGGTCTCCAGATCCAGCTCGTCCACCACGTACGACGAACCCTGGTGCAGGTACACCGCCCCCGGATGCACGGCGAAACACGCCGAGCCCGGATCCACCGTGCCGAGCATCCGGCCGGAGTCCGACTCCACCACCGCCACCTGGTCCCCGCCCGACCCGCGGATGCCGACCTCGGCGTGCGGCCGCTCCCGCGAAGTCCAGTACCAGCCGCTCGACCGCCGCCGCAGCAGCTGTTGCTCCGCCAGGTCGGCCAGCACCCCGCGCGCCGCGTCACCGCCGAACACCGTGAGTTCCTGTTCGGTCAGCGGCAGCTCCGCCACCGCGCACGCGAGCTGCGGCCCGAGCACGTACGGGTTCGTCGGATCGAGTACCGCGCTCTCCACCGGACGTTCGAGCAACGCCGCCGGATGGTGCACCAGATACGTGTCGAGCGGGTCATCCCGCGCCACGAACACCACCAGCGCCGAATCACCGGACCGCCCGGCGCGCCCGGCCTGCTGCCAGAACGACGCCAGCGTGCCGGGGTAGCCGGCCAGGACCACCGCGTCCAGGCCCGCGATGTCGACGCCGAGCTCGAGCGCGTTGGTCGTCGCGACCCCCAGCAGCCGCCCCGAAAGCAGCGCGGCTTCCAGCGCCCGCCGTTCCTCCGGCAGATAGCCGGACCGGTACGCCGCAACGGTTTCCCCGAGCGCCGGGTCCACTTCGGACAGCAGCCGCCGCGCACCGAGCGCGGCCAGTTCCGCGCCACGCCGCGACCGGATGAAGGCCAGTGAGCGCGCGCCCTCCAGCACCAGGTCGGCCAGGATCCGGGCGGCCTCGGCCCCGGCCGAACGCCGCACCGGCGCGCCGTTCTCGCCGGTCAGCTCGTCCAGGAGCGGCGGCTCCCACAGGGCCACCGTCCGGGCGCCGCGTGGCGAAGCGTCGTCCGTCACCGCCGTGCACTCGACGCCGGTCAACCGCGCGGCGAACTCGGCGGGCGAAGCAGTCGTTGCCGAAGCGAGCACGAAGACCGGCGAAGCGCCGTAGTGCGCTGCGACTCGTTGCAGCCGACGCAACAGCAGCGCCACATGCGACCCGAACACGCCTCGATAGCTGTGGCACTCGTCGACCACGACGCAGGTGAGCCGCCGGAAGAACGGCGCCCATCGCCCGTGCGCCGAGAGGATCCCGCGATGCAGCATGTCCGGGTTGGTGAACACCCAGTTCGCGTGCGCGCGCACCCAGTCCCGCTCCGCGGCCGGGGTGTCCCCGTCGAAGGACGCCGCCCGGACGCCCGGAACGTCCAAAGAGGACACCGCGCGCAGCTGGTCGGCGCCGAGTGCCTTGGTCGGAGCCAGATACAGCGCCGTCGCCTTTTCGCCTGCCGCCAGCCGGGAGAGCACCGGCAGCTGGTAGGCCAGCGATTTGCCGGACGCCGTCCCGGTCGAGATCACTACGTGACGGCCGGCGTACGCGTGCTCGGCCGCCTCCACCTGATGCGTCCACGGCGCGGCCACACCGCCCGCGCGCAGGGCGTCGACCACGGCGGCCGGAGCCCACGACGGCCACGGCGCGCATCGAGCCACCCTCGCGGGAAGATCGGCGACGTGCGTGATCGGATTCTCGCTCGCCGGGACGCCCGCGGTCACCCGCCGCAGCAGCCGTCGTCCCCGTGTCCCGTCCACATCGGGGAGCTTGGCACACACCACCGACAGTTCCCGGACGACTGCGTTGCGGCACTTGGGTGATCGATCAAGTGAGCAGCATCACCAGGTAACGGAATGTACCGTCCCGGGGACGCCTTGTCGGTGCTGGTTGTAGTACCAATACACTCCCGCAATCCACACTCTCTGTGGTGAGCGTCATGTGAGACGTGCATTGCTGCCCGGCTAGCGTGTCGCTCGGTACAGGGTCCATGCCAGCGTCGGCCGTGTCGAACCTCGGCTTTGTCGTCGCTGGCGAACGGCGACGTCTCCTGGAGGACGAATGTCACGGCAGTTCCTCGCGGAGGGCGGTATCACGCTCTCCGGAGGTGACTACACCATTGTCGGTGTAGTCGCCGTGGTCGCACTTGCTGCTCTCGTCATCGGCTACGTCCTGCTCAAGGAGGTGCTGGCCGCCGGCCAGGGCACCGCCAAGATGCAGGACATCGCCAAGGCGGTGCAGGAAGGCGCGATCGCGTACCTCAAGCGGCAGCGGAACACTCTCGCCATCTTCGGCGTGATCGTGTTCCTCCTGCTGTTCCTGCTCCCCGCGGACGACTGGAGCGAGCGCATCGGCCGCTCGATCTTCTTCCTGGTCGGCGCGGTCTTCTCGTTCACCATCGGGTACATCGGGATGTGGCTGGCGACGCAGGCGAACCTGCGCGTGGCCGCCGCCTCCCGCGAAGAGGGCGGCCGCGAGACCGCGATGCGCGTCGCGTTCCGTACCGGCGGCGTGGTCGGCATGATCACCGTCGGCCTCGGCCTCTTCGGTGCCGCGGTCGTCGTGCTGGTCTACACCGGCCAGGCGCCGAAGGTGCTGGAGGGTTTCGGTTTCGGCGCCGCGCTGATCGCCATGTTCATGCGTGTCGGCGGCGGTATCTTCACCAAGGCCGCGGACGTCGGCGCGGACCTGGTCGGCAAGGTCGAGCAGGGCATCCCGGAGGACGACCCGCGCAACGCCGCGACGATCGCGGACAACGTCGGTGACAACGTCGGCGACTGCGCCGGCATGGCCGCGGACCTCTTCGAGTCCTACGCCGTCATGCTGGTCGCCGCGCTGATCCTGGGCAGCACCGCCTTCGGTGTGCACGGCCTCATCTTCCCGCTGATCGTGCCCGCCATCGGCGTGATCACCGCGGTCATCGGTGTCTACATCACCAAGGCCAAGGCCGGCGAGGGCGGTCTGGTCACGATCAACCGCTCGTTCTACATCTCCGCGGCGATCTCCGCGGTGCTGTCGACGATCGCCGCGTTCGTGTTCCTGCCGAGCAGCTTCGCCGACTTCGGCCCGGAGTACGCCAACACCGGTAGCCCGGCCGTCATCGCGACGGTCGCGGTGATCATCGGCATCGTGCTCGCCGCGGTCATCCTGAAGCTCACCGGGTACTACACCGGCACCGAGCACAAGCCGGTCCAGGAAGTCGCCGCGACGTCGGAAACCGGTGGTGCGACAGTCATCCTGTCCGGCATCTCGGTCGGCTTCGAGTCCGCTGTGTACACCGCACTGGTGATCGCCGCGGCTGTCTTCGGCGCCTATCTGCTCGGCGGCGGCGTCGCGCTGTTCGCGGTGGCGCTGGCCGGTACCGGCCTGCTCACCACGGTCGGCGTCATCGTCGCGATGGACACCTTCGGCCCGGTTTCGGACAACGCGCAGGGCATCGCCGAGATGTCCGGTGACGTCGACGAGAAGGCCGCGCAGATCCTGACCGAGCTGGACGCGGTGGGCAACACCACCAAGGCCATCACCAAGGGCATCGCGATCGCCACCGCGGTGCTCGCGGCGACCGCGCTGTTCGGGTCCTATCAGGACGCGATCATGAAGGCGCTCAACGGCATGGGTGGCGCCGTGGTCACCAGCGCCGACGCGGCGAAGTCCTTTGTGAACACCGTGGTCAGCCCGAACACGCTCGTCGGCGTCATCGTCGGCGCGGCGGTGGTGTTCCTCTTCTCCGGCCTCGCGGTGAACGCGGTTTCCCGCGCCGCCGGCGCGGTGGTCTACGAAGTGCGTCGCCAGTTCCGCGACATCCCGGGGATCATGGAGGGCACCACGCGGCCCGAGTACGGCAAGGTCGTCGACATCGTCACGCGCGACTCGCTGCGTGAGCTCGCGACGCCGGGTCTGCTCGCGGTGTTCGCCCCGATCGCGGTCGGCTTCGGCCTCGGCACCGGCGCGCTCGCCGGCTACCTGGCCGGTGCGATCGCGACCGGCACCCTGATGGCGATCTTCCTCGCCAACTCCGGTGGTGCCTGGGACAACGCCAAGAAGCTCGTCGAGGACGGCAACCACGGCGGCAAGGGTTCCGCCGCGCACGAGGCCACCATCATCGGTGACACCGTGGGTGACCCGTTCAAGGACACCGCCGGCCCGGCGATCAACCCGCTGATCAAGGTGATGAACCTGGTCTCCGTGCTGATCGCGCCCGCCGTCGTGCAGTTCTCGATCGGGCCGGACGCCAACACGGGCGTGCGGATCGGCATCTCGCTGGTCGCGGTCGCGGTGATCGTCGCGGCGATCGTGGTTTCGAAGCGCCGCGGGACGGTCATCTCCGACACTCCGGCCGAGGTCAAGGCCTGAGTCCCGCATCGAATCCCGGGCCCGGTACGCGAATCCGCGTGCCGGGCCCGGGCCGTGCCGGCGGCGGCGACTTGCGAAGCGGCACCGAGTCGGTACCGTCGGGGCTGCGCCGACGTCTACCGGTAGGAGGTGTTCAGGTGCGGCCGCGGTCCCCCGTTTTTGCCGCCCTGGCAACGATGATCACATTCGGTCTGGCCGGGTGCGGGCAAACGCCCGCGATGCAGTCACCGGCGAGGGAACAGGGTCTGTCCGTGACGACCGTGGCTCCCCGGACCGATCCGGCGGCGAGATGGGCGGACGGCTACTGCGGCGCGGTGACGGAACTCGTGCAGGCGCTGGCGACACTGCCCACCGTCGACCCCAGGACCCCGCAGCAGGCTTCCCGGACCTCCAGCGACCTGCTGTCGTCGTTGGTGGACGGGCTCGACCGGGCCATGGCCGGGCTGGGCTCGCTCGGCGTGCCGCCGCTGCCGGCCGCGGATCAGGGCCGTCAGGACGTGCTCGGGCAGTTCGCGCAGATCCGTTCCCAGGCCGACGAAATCCGGCAGCGCATCGACGCCGTCGAGGGCAACGCTGCCGCGACGAAGGACGCGCTGGGGCAGGCGCGCACGACCCTGGACCGGGTTGCCGCGCTGGACATGCTCAAGGGCCTCAAAGACGTCCCCGCGCTCGAAGCGGCCGGTGAACGCGCTCCGAGCTGCCAGCAGCTGACCCAGCCGCCACGCTGAAGATCACCCGTTCCACTACTCGCGTTCGATCGAACTTATGTTCTATCATGAGCCGGTGGATCGCACGATCTCGTTCTTCTCGGCCGAGGCCAGCGGGCCGGGCCTGGCCGACCTGGCCGGGTTGCTGTGCTGCCACGGCCAGATCACCGGCTTCGGGCGCACCGCGGCGCGGCTGTCGGTGGTCGTCGAGGAGCCGTGGCGGGCGCACGTGCTGGCGCGCGAGTTCCGCTGCCGGGGCTCGGACGCCCAGGTCACGGCCGCCGAGTGCGGCCGGCCGCAGGTGCGCACGTCGTTCCGGGTGGACCTGCTGCCGCTCGCACTGCGCTGGCTGGGTGAGCGGTGCACGGGTGACTCGGGTAAGGCGGTCCCGGAGGGTTTCCGGCTGAGCGGCGCGATGCTGCGGATGTGGGCCCTCGCCGGCGGGCAGCAGGGGCCGCAGGGCTACCTCCTGGGCGTCGACCCGCTGGCGCCGGACATGCACGAACGGCTGGTGGAGGCGCTGACGCCGCTGGGCGTCCCGGCGAAGCTGCTGGGGCCCAAGGCGGACCAGCCGGCGGTCAGGGTGTCCGGGCGACGGCGGCTGGAGGCGCTGCTGGAGCTGATCGGAGAGCCGCCACCGGGCGCGGAGCCGGCCTGGCCGATCCCGCCCCCTGCCGAAGAGGCCGTCGAGGCGCCTGTGCGCGCCCCAGTGCGGCGGGCTGAGGCCCAGGCGGAGGCACTGGACTTGGCGGTGGGGCAATGACTCGTGAGCGTTCCGGGCGGTTCTGGGCGCCCGGAACGCTCACGAGTCCTTAACGAGGCAGCGTGCACCCGGTCTGGGTCAGCGCGATCTCGTTGGCCGGGGTCAGGCAGGCGGGGATCCCGTAGGTCTCCTGGCCGTAGTTCGTCTTGTAGTGCACGGTGACGTTCCCGGCCGAGTCGACCTCGCACGGGTTGTTCTCGGTGCAGCGCGCGCCGTCCTCGTTGCCCGTGTTGTTCACGCCGACGACCTTGCCGCCGGAGATGATCGGCGAGCCCGACGTGCCGCCGATGGTCTGGCAGGCCGAGGTGTAGCGGATCGAGTCCTTCCAGGTCCAGCTGCCTTCACGCAGCTGGTAGACGAAGCCGTCGACGTTGCACGAGTAGATCCGCTTCCAGTAGCCGGACACGACGTCGATGGCGGAGCCGGCGCTCGGGTGCGCGTTGGACAGCTCGAGCGCGGAGATCCCGTACGACGACTTGATCTGGGCATACGTCGAGGTCAGCTGGTAGAGCGTGACGTCGGTGTCGGTCATCGTCGCGTAGACGACCTTTTTCGCGCGTAGCGTGGCCACCTTGGTGCCGCTCGCGTTGAGCAGCCCGAACGAACGCGACGAGGATTGGTTGGTGATGACCTGGCCGGGTGAGGGGAACCCGGTCTCCAGGCAGTGCCCGTTGGACATGACCAGCGCGGGCGCGGTGTCGGGCGTCGCCGCCGGCTTGACCACCGAGCCCGAGCAGTTGGACAGCGAGACCGTGCCGGCGAACGTCGCCGTCGCCGCGCTGGCCGGGGTGGTACCTATTAAAACGGTGGCAGTCACGGCGGTGAGCAGGGCGCCGACGAGGCGTCGAGTCATGGCGGTTCCTTTCGGCTGGACGGGGAAACCAGTGAAGCGGTGACATCCCCAAGCCCACCACCTTCGAACGGAGGGTATCCGGATGGTCACCCGCTAGGCTGCGCGGGACGTGTCCGATATCACGTGCCAGGTGTGGAGAGGAAACATCGCCGAGGTCAACGGCGATGCGGTGGACACAGGCCAAGCGGCGTGTTGGGCGCCCTCCGCGCCGCGAAAGCGACGTGAGCGTGCACACTGGCAGGTCGAGACGCGGCTTGAACCCCGATCAAGGGGCTGAGACGTCCGTCGCCGGGGCGGCGGGACGAGATGAGCGGAGAGCAGGACAGCGTGGCAGGAGCACGGACCAACAAGAACGGAGCCGGGGCGGCCAACGGCGCCGGGCACCGGCGGCTGGTGATCGTCGAGTCGCCGACGAAGGCCCGCAAGATCGCCCCATACCTCGGCGCCAACTACGTCGTCGAGTCCTCCGTCGGGCATATCCGCGACCTGCCCCGTGGTGCCGCCGACGTGCCGGCCCAGTACAAGGGCGAGGCGTGGGCACGGCTCGGCGTCGATGTCGACAACGGCTTCAAGGCCCTCTACGTGGTGACCCCGGACAAGAAGTCCAAGGTCACCGAGCTGAAGGGGCTGCTGAAAGACGTCGACGAGCTCTACCTCGCCACCGACCCCGACCGCGAGGGCGAGGCGATCGCCTGGCACCTGCTCGAGACGCTCAAGCCGAAGGTCCCGGTCCGCCGGATGGTCTTCCACGAGGTCACCGAGCAGGCCATCCGCGCGGCCGCCGACTCGACCCGCGAGCTCGACGCCGACCTGGTCGACGCCCAGGAGACGCGCCGCATCCTGGACCGCCTCTACGGCTACGAGGTCTCCCCGGTGCTGTGGAAGAAGGTCATGCCGAAGCTCTCGGCGGGCCGCGTGCAGTCGGTGGCGACCCGGATCGTGGTCGAGCGCGAGCGCGAGCGGATGCGCTTCACCTCGGCGTCGTACTGGGACATCTCGGCGACCATGGACACCAGTGCTGGTGACGCTGTTGATGGCTCAGTCTCGCCGCGGAACTTCCCGGCCCGGATGGTCGCCGTCGACGGCGCGCGCCTGGCCACCGGCCGTGACTTCGGCTCCGACGGCCAGCTCAAGGCATCGAACAACACCCCGGTCCGCGTGCTGGCGGAAGCCGAGGCGCGAGCCCTGGCCCAGGCGCTGGACCAGCGTGACTTCAAGGTCGCGAGCGTCGAGGAGAAGCCGTACACGCGCAAGCCGTACGCGCCCTTCATGACCTCGACGCTGCAGCAGGAGGCGGGCCGCAAGATGCGGTTCACCTCGGAGCGCACCATGCGGATCGCGCAGAAGCTGTACGAGAACGGTTACATCACCTATATGCGTACCGACTCCACGACGCTGTCGGAGTCGGCGATCTCGGCGGCGCGCAGCCAGGCCACGCAGCTGTACGGCAAGGAGTACGTCTCGCCGTCGCCGCGCCAGTACACGCGCAAGGTGAAGAACGCGCAGGAGGCGCACGAGGCGATCCGCCCGTCGGGCGAGGTCTTCCGCACGCCGGGCCAGGTCGCGAGCGAGCTGGACACCGACGAGTACCGCCTCTACGAGATGATCTGGCAGCGCACGATCGCCTCGCAGATGACCGACGCCAAGGGCACCACGATGTCGGTGCGGATCGTCGGCACGGCGACCAGCGGCGAGGAGTGCACCTTCGCGGCTTCGGGCCGCACGATCACCTTCGCGGGCTTCCTGAAGGCGTACGTCGAAGCGGTCGACACCGAGACGGGCGGCGAAGCGGACGACAAGCAGAGCCGACTCCCGGTGCTGACGAAGGACCAGGCGCTGACCGCGTCCGACCTGAGCCCCGACGGCCACACGACGTCGCCGCCGGCGCGCTACTCGGAGCCGAGCCTGGTCAGCAAGATGGAGGAGCTGGGCATCGGCCGCCCGTCGACGTACGCGTCGATCATCAAGACTATCCAGGACCGCGGCTACGTGTGGAAGAAGGGCGCCGCGCTGGTCCCGTCCTGGGTCGCCTTCGCCGTGATCGGGCTGATGGAGCGGCACTTCGAGCGGCTCGTCGACTATGACTTCACCGCGGGCATGGAGGACGAGCTCGACCGCATCGCCAACGGTGACGAGCAGCGCGCGCAGTGGCTGTCGAAGTTCTATTTCGGCGGCGACATGGGCGTCGACGGCTCGATCGGCCGCCTCGGCGGGCTGAAGAAGCTGGTCGAGGGCAGTGTCGAGGACATCGACGCACGCGAGATCAACTCGATTCCGCTGTTCACCGACGCCGACGGGCACACCGTCGTGGTCCGCGTCGGCCGCTACGGCCCGTACCTCGAGCGCGAGGTCGACGGGAACTCCCAGCGGGCGAACCTGCCCGAGGAACTTCCGCCGGACGAGCTGACCCCGGAGCTCGCGGAGAAGCTCTTCGCGACCCCGCAGGAGGGCCGGTCGCTGGGCGCCGACCCGGTGAGCGGGCACGAGATCGTCGCGAAGGAAGGCCGCTTCGGGCCCTACGTGACCGAGGTGCTGCCGGAGCCGGAGCCGCTCCCCGAGGACGCGACGGCGGCTCAGAAGAAGGCCGCGAAGGCGAAGCAGCCGAAGCCGCGTACGGGTTCGCTGTTCAAGTCGATGGACGTCGAGACGGTGACGCTCGAGGACGCGCTGAAGCTGCTTTCGCTGCCGCGCGTGGTCGGGAAGGACCCGGAGTCCGGCGACGAGATCACGGCGCAGAACGGGCGCTACGGGCCGTACCTGAAGAAGGGCACGGACTCGCGCTCGCTCACGACCGAGGACCAGCTGTTCTCGATCACCCTGGAAGAGTCGCTGAAGATCTACTCGGAGCCGAAGCAGCGTGGCCGTTCCGCGACCGCCAAGCCGCCGCTCAAGGAACTGGGCGACGACCCGGTGTCCGGCAAGCCGATGGTGGTCAAGGACGGCCGGTTCGGTCCGTACGTGACCGATGGCGAGTACAACGCGACCCTGCGCAAGGGCGACGAGATCGAGGAGCTGACCGCCGAGCGCGGGGCCGAGCTGCTGGCGGAGAAGCGGGCGAAGGGCCCGGCGCCCAAGCGCAAGGCCCCGGCCCGCAAGCCGCCGGCCACGACCGCGAAGACGGTCAAGGCGGGCACCAGCAAGACGGCCAAGGCGGCGACTGCGAAGACCACCGCGACCAAGACGGCCACGAAGCGCACGACGGCGACGAAGGCCAAGTAGCTCGTTACATGGTCTGCGAAGGCCCCCTTGCCAGCTCTCAGAGCCGGTAAGGGGGCCTTCGCGGCTCACGGGACCAACACGTTCGGGTGACCCTTCGAACGAATGTTCGGAAATTGTCGGTGCCCCCGGGTTTCCTGAGCGCGTGACCACTTCACCACGCACCGTGTTCGCGGTGACAGACAGATTCCTCAGACCGCTCTTCGCGGCCGTGCCGGGCCGGCCGTCCGCGAAGGGACTCTTCGACTCGCTACCCGAGTTCGCGGGCAGCGGCGGCCTTTGCGGCGTGGCCGTCGGGCTGTTCGCCGGCCAGGACGAGCCCTGGCGCGTCGCGTTCTTCGACGATCTCGTGTGCGCGGGGGTGGCGGGCCCGGACGGGCTCAAGTCCTGGTTGCACACCGGCCGGGTGGACGAGCTCTTCGAGAAGGCCTTCGAGAGCCTCCCGGGCTGCCCTATGGCGCCGGGCGGGGCGTTGTACATCGAGGCCGACGAGCGCGGCGTGATCGAGCCCGAGCAGGAGTGCCTCGTTCTGGAGCTCCTCGACGCCGTGGCGCGGCCGAGGCTCGGCACGGTCCTCGTCGACCTCGCCTTCGACTACGGCGATCACACCCACTTCCCTGAGGGCGTGCTCGCGTACGTGGACGACGACCGGGGTCGCCACCTGCTGCTCCAGGCCCGGCTTCCGGGCGGGCGATGGCGGCTCTGGTGGGCTCCCGGAGACCCGGCGAAGATCGCCGAGGTCGTCGGAAGGCGGGTGGCCGGCCGTGTCTGAACCGCTCGCCGACCGCTCACCGATCAACGTCGCCCAGTCGAACGTATGTGCGAGAAATTGTCGGTGCCAGGGTGTTCAATGCAGAGGTGAACAACTCAGTCGCCGTCTTCGACGTCATCGACGAGGTCATCGCCCCGCTCTCGGCCGAAGTGCCGGAGCGGCCGTCGGTGATGGAGTTCTTCGACCCCGGGTTCGAGGTCCCGCCGGTGCTCGCGGACGAAGAGCCGCCGACCGGAGTCAGCCTGGCCGACGAGGTCGAGCAGTACACCCGGTTCGTCGCGGGGATGTCGGCGATCGGGCTGGCGCCCGGCGGCGAGGTCACCGCGGAGGCGGTCGGGCTGTACCGGGCGCTGCGCGGCGGTTTCATCCGCGGCGTGGTCACCGGGGTCTTCCCGGCTCGCCGGGAGCCCTGGGAGGTGCGATTCTTCGGCGACGAGGACTACACCACGGTGCTGCACAAGCTGGGCAACCGGGCGCGGCTGCGGTCCGGGTTCCTCAGCGAGCTGCCGGGCTGGGTGTTCGACGGCCTGCCCGACCGGCCGCCCGGCCCCGGCCGGGCAGTGCGCATCGAGACCGACGAGGGCGGCCTGATCCCGCGGCGGTGCGAGCGCGATGTCGAGGTGATCCGGGAATGCGCGGCGCGGCCGCGGCAGGGCACGGTGCTGGTCGACCTCGCGGTGCGCGACGCGATCCTGGCCGAGTACCCGCACGGCGCGTTCGGGCTGGTCGACAACGACCTCGGGCGCTACCAGTTCAGCGCGGCCGTCGGCCGGAGCGGGCGCTGGACGGTGACCTGGGGCCCGGCCAGCCGGAGCACGGCCGAGCAGTGGATCGTCGAGGCGGTGCAGAGCCATGTCTGA
>Ga0307507_10006194_pt1 | contig 18652 bp, 3 predicted proteins | sample 7_EM_MG_FD_207223 | JGI IMG/M metagenome (GOLD analysis project Ga0307507, IMG submission 207223) | Populus trichocarpa ectomycorrhiza microbial communities from riparian zone in the Pacific Northwest, United States - 7_EM | ecosystem: Host-associated > Plants > Roots > Unclassified | place... | reverse complement strand
CTACCACCAATATCGGTATAACCAGTGTGGTCAAACGAGCCAAAAAGTGCGGCACTACGCGTAGATCGTAAATCTCGCTCGTTGACTTAGCCTATATACTCAAATAAACCCACACCAGTAGAGAATTCATATAGGAGAGGGCCCTATTTATCCTGCGAGGTAAACATCCTAAGCCATTTTAGGTATTAAGCTCCTCTTTTTCCTACCTATCTACCTAACACGTGATTCTTGATATAACAATACCATTGGTATTACGATACGCTCGGCCGAACAAACGGTATCGTACTAAAGAGATTTTACTGTAGAGAGTTTCGCCCATGAGGCACGTGCGCTGCACGTGCCTAGGGATAATTTACTACACAGATAACGTAGTCTGCGGGCAAGTGGCCATTGCGGGCATGTGGTCACCCCATCAAAATCGCGAAACACGCGACGCGATATACAACTACAACCTGAGCGACGGCAACGAGCACCACCCAAGTGCAGCATATGCACGTCGACGGAACATAATGCACGTACGTGCCCTAGACGGCAGGCAACTAGCTAGCAAATAGCTACACCAAATACAATTGTTTGTGGTTGAGTAATTCGTAATATTTGCCCTCGGTGGTTTGATGGGGTGGTCACATGCCCGCAATGGCCACTTGCCCGCAGACTACGTTATCCCTTGGACCGGCCGCGTCCTCCCGTAAGCTAGTGGACCGTGCGCGCACTAAGGTGCACGGACCAGAAATGCCAAAGTAGGAACTTCACGATTGGCCTCACTCACATAGGGAGCTCTACGGTTCAGGCTTTTTATCAATTATGCCCTGTAAACCAGCTACAAGGTCTTAAAAAGCTGGCAATAACCTTCCTCCACTTAAGCCTAGTAATATCCCTAATTTCTAGCCACTATACATTAATCCACAACCCTCTGTTATTAACCTACTTGCAAATACCTCACCCAATGACTGTTAGCGACTCAGTCAATCGAGGCATGAGCACAGCAAGAAGGGCGCATGCAAGCCTGTACGATTGGATTGTCTATAAACGAGGATCCAAAGCTAGAGAAAGGAAAGGGGAAGAACGGAAGCACCGCTCAAAGCTATATACAATCCTCTAGTCACATAATGGCAACTTGCCATTATGTGACGGCAAGTTGCGGCAATCTAACGGCAATTTGCCAGTACCGTTTTCCACCAGCGCCATAACATTACCCCCCCTCCGAAAAAGCCTGCCCTCAGGCTTTATATATCTGTATTATGTCCATAAGGTGTTCTTATCTATATACTTAACAGGTAGCTTATCATCTTCACTATACTAGCACTCTATCTACTTGTCTAAATACTTTAGGGGTCCTGGCTTGTTAGGGTATTAGTTATAAAATTCTTTAAGCTTCTAGGGGTAACCTATAAAGTTCTAAGTAGGGTACCAGGTTGGGTCTAGATTATAACCTTTCTATTAGACATAGTATTTTAGCATTCCTTATACTAGTTTATAGGCTAGTATTTCATTAACTTCCTATTCGTCATCACTATTAACTTAAATTAGTAGTGGAGGCTCATTCTTTTATCTAGGTAGTGGGTTATTTATAGCTTTCTATAGCTTATCTAGTAAGAAAACAGGGTAGACTTTAATTAAGTCTGGGAGTTTAACCTTATATAAGTTACCTTCTTTATTAAGGATTTTATATAGTCCTACTATCTTATAGTCTAGCTTATAGCTAGGCCATTCTATCTTCTAGTTCTTTATTATAACCCAGACCTTATTACCTACGGTAAAGTCAGGCTTGCGCCTATACTTATTTACCTACTATTCCATTAATTTCTAGGTCTTCTCTAGGTTCTTATAGGCTACCATCCATACTTCTTCTAAGTATCTAGTATACTGCTATGCTTCCTTATAAGATAGTTTTTTACACATAGTCTATAGTCCTTCCGGTCTCTCTTAGTTAAAGCTTATATAGGGTAAGTATCCTATTTCTAGCTAAATAGGTGCAAACCCTATAGAGTTATAGGGTAGGGTTGCCTGGGCATAGTCCATTATAGGTAGTAGTTTACTCCAGTTATCCTAAAAGTAATTAATAAAGGGCTAGAGTCTCTAGTCTAAGTATTAATTTATAATCTCTGTCTAACCGTCTATTTAGGGGTAGTATACTATGGAGAGCTTTAGCCTAATATCTAGGATTTGGGTGAACTTATTCTAGAAGGCTAATATAAACGACAGTCTATAGTTGGATATAATAGTATCTAATAGTCTATAAATTTAGTAGATATAATAGATATACAGTTAGGCTGCCTCTTTAGCATTAATATTCTTATAACAGGGGATTAAAAACGGGTGCTTGCCAAAGCGGTTAACTAGGATTATAACCATATTATATCCGTTGCGGTCCGTAGGTAACTTATAGAAGTCTATAGAGATATACTACTAGGGGCGTTTTAGTATTAGAAGTGGCTTTAATAGCCCTAGGGTCTTATCTTATGGAATTATAAACCTATAGTAGTTGTTATAGTTCTGTATATAGCGGTTAATATCTATAACCATTCTAGGCCGGTAGTAGCAGTTGCTAATAATTCTATGGGTTTTATTTTTTCTAGGGTAGGCCATAGAGACCTAAGTATATACTTTAGTAATAAGCCAAGTCTGTAAATTTTATTCCTCTGCTACTACTAGCCATTCCTAGTGCTTAAGCAGTCCATTTTTAAGGGACTATAGGCTAGTAGCATCCTTTACCTTTTTGCGGTACTCCTGTAGAGAAGGGGCCGTACGGTTTGCCTATAGTAGTTTATTAATAAGGTCAAGTTCTATAGAGTTAACGGGATATATCTTAGCGTCTAAAGGGTCTGTATTTAGTTCTGCCTATATCTAGGGGTTAAGGTGCTCTAGTTATAGTAGTATCTAGGTCTATAATAAGATCTTTATAGCCGCCTAGTTACCTAGGTCCTATTTACACCTTATAAAAGCATCCGCATGGTTTATAGCACCTAGTCTATATATAATTAAGAAGTTAAACTAAGATAGGATATCCACCTAGCGTGCCTGCTGGGCTATAAGGGCCTTAGTTGTTATAAAGTATTCTAGGGCCTTATAATCCAAAACTACCTTAATAGGCTTAGGGGTCCCTTCTAGCTATACACGCCAGTGCTAAAAGCTAGAGATAATAGCCAGCATTTCTTTATTATGGATGTGGTAGTTTAGCTTAGCATCTATTATAGTCTTTAAATAGTATGCAACGGGGTGCTATTCTCCATCCAGTTACCTCTAGAAGAAAACACCGGCTATTACGCCATCTAAGGCATCAGTTTCTAGCATTAAGGGCTATTTTAGGTTAAAGTGGGCAAGTAGGGGAGCTAATACCAGCCATTTTTTAAGCTTATTAAAGGCCTACATATACATGGCGTTAAAGTAGAATAGCTGGTCTTTCCTAGTAAGGCGGTTAAGACGCCAGGCGGTCCTACTATAGTTCTTAATAAAGCGTTAGTAGAAGTTACAGAAACCTAAAAATAATTGCACCCCCTTTACGGTTCGTAGGGGTGTCTACTAGTTAATTACAGCCGTTTTCTCTAGGTCGGCCTTAATTCCGTCTATACTAATAATAAAACCTAGGTACTTTATACACTTAACACTAAATTCTAATTTCCTAATATCAGCCTAGAGGCCGGCCTTATAGAGCCGTTATAAAACTTTATAGACATGCTCCTTATATTCTAACTTATTCTTGGAGTAGATTATAATGTTATCCAGGTAGGCTATATAGAAGTTATCAAGGTAGTTAAAGAGTATATTATTTATATATCGCTGGTACATAGCTAGTCCGTTAGTCAGTCTAAAAGGAAGTACTTTATATTTATATATTCCGTAACAGGTCTAAAATATAGTAAGATTTTCCAATTTAGGGTTTATTCTAATCCAGTAAAAGGCCTAACAGATATTAAGCTTAATAAAGATCTTAGCTCTACTTATTTAGATTAAAGTCTTATTAAGTAAGGGCAGTAGGTAGCAGTCCTTACGGGTCATATTATTTAGTTTATAGTAGTTAATACAGAAGCAAAGTCCTCTATTTAGCTTTTTAGCAAAGAGAATAGGTAAGTTAAAAGGGGCTTAACTAGGTTCAATAAAGCCCTTATTTAGGTTATCAATAAGGTACTACTTTATAGCCTATAATTTGGTAGTGGACTGCTAACAAAGGGGGCTATAGCCAAGTATATCTTCCTTATTTGGCTCAATCTCAATCTTGTAGTTATACAGTCGGTAAGGTGGGAGTATATTAGACGCTGCCTTGGAGAACACATCCTTAAATTTCTAGTGTTAATGGGGTAGTTTCTGTTCTACCAGCTCCTTATCTATAAGCTTATCTTTTTATTTACTAAGCTTATTTTCCTTTTCCTTAATTATTTAATTAATTTTATATAAGCTAATAGTAAAGGTAACGGTATTAGGTTAAACTAAGTTCTAGTAAAATCCTATAGCGCCAATACAGCAGATATTAACTAGTGGGAGGTTTATAGGTTTCTTTATAGACTATTATCAGGCCATATTTTGCGGTCTAGGGTTTATAATCTTTCTTAGCTTCTATTCCATCTTCCATAAGTTATCCCTCTAATCTATACGTTTAGTATAGCATCTAATGCTCCTTATTATTCTTTATAGCTATATAGGGCCTGAGTTCCCTGCGGGGAGCTCCACTAGCTTTACACTAACTTTTTTAATCTCTAGTGCGGGTGGCATAACATAGGTAGTCTAGGGGCGGCGTAGTATACGGATCCGTTGCGGGTTAAGCTATATATCCTTTTTAAAAGCCTAGTCCCTACACATAGCATCGGCCTGGTAAATAGTATTTATCTATAGCTATATAAGGTTCTCCATTATAATACTAATCTCTTTTATAAAGAAAGGTGTTAGGGGTATAGTTTTAGGCCAAATAAGCCGTCTGTTCCGTACATTAAGCTATAAGCCTAAATAGGCTAGCCATTTTCTTCTTAAGATTATATTATAGCTTCCAAGGTCCATAATAAGGAAGGGGATGTTATACTGCCTTCGTCTATTAATATAGAGATGAATCCGCAAGATGGTTATAATAGGTGGTCCTACCCGTCTGTTATACCCATAAATAGGAATTGGCTTAGGCAGTTCTTCCAGAGGCGCATTTAAAAAGTCAGCCAGTTTTACAGCGCACTTTATGTTAATTAAGGTAAAGGCATTTACTCCTAAGTCAGCTAAAGTAGAGGTTAAAACTTAATATCTATTGCGGAATAAAGTATAAGGGATAGTACAGCTTCTTTTACTAACTAGCCAACCTAAATTAATATGTGACATATCAATCCCTTTTAACCCTAGAGAGGAGTCTTCCTCTAGGGTTCCTCTTTTTCCAGCTCTATACTATCCTTCTAAATTAACAGGGCCTTATTTATTTTTGCTGCTATTAGGCAGTCCTTTATAAAGTGGTCTTTTTAGCTATATAAAAAGCAAGCTCCTTAATTACTAAGGGCTTATCTATAAGGGTTGCTATATATAGGCTAAGTCTATACTGGGCCCATGGTAGAACTAGCTACGCAACTAGCTGCTGGATTAATGGCGGGCTAAACAGTTAGTGCCGCAAGAGTTACAGCCCATACTAGGGCACTATTAGCTATTCTTATATTGCTTACAGTCTGGCTTAAAGGGTTCCTAGCTTTATACCGCTTAGCACATGCCTTAATTTAATGGAGGCCTTAATTAATAGCTAAGCACTAGTCCGTCAGTTCCTTTAGCATCTGTATAGTGGTAAAGACTGGCAGCACAGCTCGCTGTAGGTCTAAGGTAAGCTTATTAAACAGGTCTAGTAGCAGATCTTCCTAGGGGATTTGGGCCTAGCCAGCTAGGTGTAAAAAATGGGTCTAAAAGGCCGAAAAGGTCTTCATTGTTTTCATATTTAGGCCTTTATAGTTAAGGCAGGCGTTCTGCACCTTAAAGGGGTCCTTATAAATAGAAGACAGGTAGTCAATCATCTCTTCTCCAGAGAGGAAGGGGTCTGCCAAATCTTAGGCGTATCGCGGACATAGATACATCTGTGCGTCCCCACCAGTACAGCCAAAGACGTAGGCCATTTTAGCTTAGGTAGTAGGGAAGTGGTCCGCATTAACTTCAAGCTTGTCTTATAGTTAAAGCTTCCAATTATTAAATATAGAGTTAGTTCCGTCTGTAAGTAACAGGGGGTCCGCAACCTTTGCGGACCGCAATAATGCTAATACTATATATTAGGCTAGGGCCTTAAGGACTATAGCAAGTCTCTAGGTGTCTGATGACTCCTTACTAGGTGTAGGGGTGTCTCTAGTTTTAAGCAGCTCTTAAAGCCGTTTAATTTTAGCATTAGCTGCTTGTCGAACTAACAATTAGGTATGAGAACTCTGTCTATTAAAGAGGGCTCTAGAGCCTCTATATATACACCAGATAGGTAACAAATAGGTTATAAATAGAATAACGACTACGTCGTCATTCTGTAATAGAAACAAGTATTTAGACATTTAATAAGACATTTAATAAGACATACAAGGTAAGTAGCGGGGTAATAAGACATAGGGTTCTAGACTTAAAGCCAGTATTAAGATAGTAGTAAGGAACTTTAATTTAGTTTAATATACCCCCCTAGCTACATAGAGCCTTCTAGGCTGCTGTAAAAAGTTATAATATTAATTTAGTATTAAGTTTTAAGAAATCCCCTATAAAGTTACCTTGCCCGAATATTATCTAAATTAAATTAAATTAGATCCTTAATATAATTAATAATTATTCATTGCTTAACGTCCGATTTGGATCCCTATTGGGCCTACGCGGACTACTCCTTATTTACATATAGGGAGAAAACTCTATTTGAGAAAATAAGAAAACCCCATAATCCATCTCCCCACCTTTTAGGACTCGCATATAGGGCGCCTACAAGTCACCTATAGTGCTCTACTACTTTACTTTATAACCTCCTTGGGAACCACTGCTGCCGTAATAAGCCTACGGACGCGCTAGTATCGCAAACTTAACTCTACTACTGTAGAGTTATTAAGGGGCGCCTAGTACTCACCCCTTTGCCTTCTATTACCATTTCCTTTGCAACCCGGAACTAGTCTAGTACATTTTGGCTAATAAGCTACTGGGTAACCACCTTAAGACCTTTTTATGTTAAGAGTAGTGTATTATAGTTCTCTATACCAGCTACTAAGAGTATTGCTTCTTGGTTAGTGCGTAGGGGGCATAGCAGTATTATATGTTTTAGTATCTGTTTTAGCCAGCCATATTTACATCTTAGGCTACCTACTAGGACACCCACCTAGTAGAGCTAATCTTTTAGTCCTATTATTCCTGTTCTTAAGAGTGTTGCTATTATATTTTCCGCCTTTATTAGGCCTTCTTAGAGCCCTTAGGTATTTACCCCCTATAGCATTAACTATACTACGGCTTAGGTTCCTTTTGTCTAAAATAGCCTCTATACCTTTAACTCCTATACGCCTCTCCAGTATTAGTCCAACTAGTGTTATATTACGGTAGATGGTTTTCCAGTGCTCTTTTATACTCTACTTTAGCTCCTTTCTCTTTCTTGCTGTTGTCTTTGCTAATCTTTTACACGTCTCCCTTCCTCCTCTATATAGGCCTGGGCCCTAATACGGCACCATTCTTCTCCTACTTTCTTTACCTGTTTCTCTAATATATCTTCCCTACTTTGGGGTTGTTGGCTTGTTCTCCTATAGGGCACCCTAGGGTCACTCTATAGTTTATTTAGGCGTGTCTTAATATACTTTATAACATTAGAGTTGCGCTCCCTTTGCACCCTTTACATTACAGCGGCTTCAATATATAATTATAGGGGGGGGGATATTAGCTTCCTTCTTAAGTAGTACTATAGCCGTTCGCTTATACCCGCCTGTTATACTCCAGAGACAAGCTATTTAGACCTTTTAAAGTAATTTAAGGAGTAATTTAGGGGGGCCTTTTTCGGATTCTCCTATAGCCCAAATACTGGATCTATACGTTATGGTTGGCCGGACAACTGCTGTATATAGTAGGCGTAACCTCTGGAAGCATGGACCCTATATAGAATTAACAATCCTAGACATTGCAATGTACTATACTTAGCCCTTATAGGCCGCTTATAACGTATATACGCTCTACTAGAGCTTACTATCTACCCATACTCCTAATACCCTTAGGCCTTAAACTAGTTAACCCCTAAAGCCTTAAATATAAATTGCATGCTAAAGATCTATAGATTAGTTGCGTTTTCTTATAAAGTAGATTAGCTAGTATTTCTCTAGTGAGAATTAGACTCCATATCATCTTGCCCATTCTATATAGGTGTTATAGGCTTTCTCTAGTGTTCTGCAATTCTCTGCGGCTATTGGGCCGTATATAATTAGGTTTATATCGTCAATAAAGCCTATTCCCTAAGTCACCCCTTCCTTAAAGGAGTCAAGTAGGTTACTTACAAAGAAAAGGAAGAGTATAGGCAAGAGGGGTAATCCTTATGGTATTCCTGTTATAACTGCAATGGGGGGGCTCTGGTATCCGCTAAAGACTAGTAATATTTCTTTCTGGCCTATAAACCCTTGAATAAATTGTATAATCTATTTTGGAAAGCCCTTTGCCCTAAAGATATATAGGAGGCGCTCGTGAGGTATGTTATTATAGGCACTACTAATATCTAAGCTAAGCATTAATACTATAAAGTCCCTTCGCATCGCCTATGTAGACTTAATAGTGGTAGCAAGTAGTGTAAGTACTAATAGTATTAAGCGGTTCTTTCTTGCCCCTATTTAACTTTGTAGTAATAGGGCGTGTTCCTCGGCCATATCTACTATGTGGTCCGCTATTACCCTTTCTAAGATTTTGTTAAGGGTGTTTTCTAAGGCAACAGGGCAGTAGCTTCCTGGGATTAAGTAATCTACTTTACCTTCTTTTTATAGGATAACCGTCGTTATGGATCTTCCGAGTTATAGGTAGTAGCCTATAGCAAAGCATGCTTTGGCTATATCTGCAAGCTAAGGTGCTATAAGTGGTCCACAGGTTTTTAAGGCCTTATTTAGAATTCTATCTAGTCCTAATGCTGTATTATTTAAAAGGCGGCTAATAGTTCTGGCCATTTCCTCTATTATCATATCGCTGTCAACCTATAGGCGAGTCACCGGTGTTTTACCCATAATATCACTGAGGTCTGCTAGAGCTGGTTAGGAAAAGAACCTTTCTATAAGGATCTTTGCCTTCTTATTGTTGTTATTAGTGGCCTATGTTTCCCCTACTCTTTATAGGGGTGGTAGGTATGGGTCTTCTGCTAGTCGCCCTACCTTTTTCTTTAATTATTTCGCCATAGCCCAAAGGCCCTTGTTATGGGGGAGGCTTAGGTTAGAGGTATGTTTATTTATAAACCGTCTCCAGTTGTTCCTTACTTCTTTTTTTAGGGTATTCTTTAACTGGTTTCTTGTGTCTTTATATTATCTCTTATCTTTAGGGTTATGGCTGCTTATGTATTTCCTTCTTGCTTATCGTTAGCTAGCAATAAGAACCGCGTATTATACTGACCACGCATATTACGTATAGGGGCCCGGTTTTAAGACCGGGCAGTGCTCTTCTAGCCTATTTTTAATTGCTGCCTGGATCCTTTCTAGTCTTTAGTTAATTTCCTTAGGGGTAGCTAACAAGCCTTACTTATTTAGTATTAGGTAGATTTCTTCTAGGTCTTAAAGTTATTGTTTAACTATACTAAGGAAACTATCTGTCTTAAGCTTCCTTATTACATATCTTTTACTATTTAGTTGCGCCTTAATATCCAGATCTAGTTGTATCTAGATAGGGATATAGTCTAAGGCAAGTGCCTATTCTTCTTTAGGGTTACACCTTTTAAGTCTCTGGTATAGGCCTTTGTCTATAAATATAAGGTCAATTATACTTCTAGCGGTGCCTCGTTGCTATATAATTGCTCCTGGGGGGGTGGCCAGCTTAAGGCCCCAGATGTCTATAGCTCTTAGTAGGCACTCTACCTATTAGTTAGCAGCAATATGGATACCTCCCCACCACAGGTAGTAGAGGTTTATATCTCCTAATAGAATAGATTCTATACCTTTGGTTTCTAGTAAGCTTATTGCCAATATAATGTTCTCTGTTTGTGGGACGCCTTTAACCCTAGGGTAGGTAGTTATATATTCTAGTAGGACTAGTAATATAGTAGAGTTTAGTATACCTACTTATCCAGGCCTCTACCTCAGTTTTCTAATACAATATCCTAGGCTATAAGCAGTTGGCTACCACCACCAATTACACAGGGGGGTTTACTAGTTCTTTTAGATAATAAGTATCCTCCTAGAGTTAGTACGCTTTTGTACGGCTTAAGAGCCTTCTATAGCCTCTAGTTTCACACCTCTCTTTATTATTTCCGCTGGTATAGGCATAAGCTGCTATTTCTAGGGGTTATAACTCCCATCTCACGCACCTACTGGCGTAATCCTATGAGGGTGTCGTGGCTGCATCCTGCAATATAGCCTTAGGTACACCTTCTACGGTTAAGGCCTAGCCAAAGCCTCTCCCGCCTAAGTAACTCCTGTTTACTCCTTAAGTATATCTTACCAGCGTACCGCCCTAGAGACGAATGGTTCCGTCTATTAATATACTAATACGCGCATCCGTTTTCTTAAGCCACATAGCAGTCTCTCTGGCTAGGACGTAATCCTACCTACTAACCAGGTGCACTAAGGGTCAGAGCCCAGCTAAGGGGTAAGGTCCTTAGAGCTAGTAGTAGCTACTACGCACTATACCCTATAGGAGGTTCCCGTTTCGCATTGCCTATAAGAGTCTCCTTATAATAGGCCGACCGTGTCTTATAGAAGAGGGGCCGTAGAGGCACTAGGTCCTATACCAGATAACCTACTCCCCTCTCTCCTACTAACTAAGCCTGTGTCCCCCCCTTTTATAAGCTGGCCTGTATCTTTAACTGTTAAGTCCTTATCTAACTGGCCTATGTTTCCCCTATAGCCTCCCCCATATATATACATCGGGTTGCGTGCACCACGCCTATTAAGACCCTCCTGTAAGTTAAGTGCTATGGGGCCGTTAAAGCTAGCCTGTGTTTCCGCTGCCTAGAGCTTTGCCTGTGTTTCCTCCTCGTTAAGCCATCTGGTCGCCATCGCGTCGCCGTCACGTCACTGTCGCTATACCAGGTCGCGCGCACCACGCCTATTAAGACCCTCTTCTAAGTTACCTAGGTACCGGATACCAGATAGGCCCTTAAAGGGGCCTTAACGAGTTCTCTAGGTAGGGCCTTAATAAGTTCTTCGCGGTGGCCTTGGGGCCTTAATAAGTTTCGTATAAAGTATCTATAACACGTTAACCTTAACAAGTTCTTATAAAAAGAGGTTCCCTACGCCCTTATCGCGCACACTTTGCGATTTTAGAGCTAGTGCAAGCCTAAGGGTGTCCTGTTATACGCCTAGGACGCGTCTATGTTAACTAGCTAGATAAGGCCAGTTTCAGGCCTAGCCACAAGCTAGGTAGTTGTATATCGGGCGGTTTTCATATCCTAGTTTCCCTTAATAGGCCTCCCTAGATGGTAGAACAAGAGCTCTAAGCAAAGGCAGTAAGGCTCCTAGTGTTATTAAGGGCGATACTTTATACGCGTTGCGGGCTTATCACCATAGAGTTAAACAACAGCGCTGCACGTGCTGCGATGGCTCTCTACCATCGCCTCTGCACTTGGCTATTAAGAGGAATAAGATTCCAGATAATGTTTCCACCCGCGGCAACGTGGACGCGTGCAGTAGGGCTTCGCGGGCTAGATCCTTAATATTAACGAGGTTTAATTACTAAATGAACATCTTGTGCTTTTAATAAGGCAGAGCCTTTGTTAAGCCGTCTTCTGTTATATCCGCAGTAGGGACCCATTTAACCTTAATTCTTCCTTTCTTGAACTTCTTTAGCTCTCCCTTAAGGGCCTTAAGCTTTTTCTTGCGAGATATCTGCCATCTAAGGCGTCTGTTTGGTGGCTTTTTTAATACAATCTTATAAGCCTTACTAACTCCACAAGTTATAGATTTAACCATCGTTGGTCCTTTTAAAATTGGTCCCGTTACTAACTACAGAAGGTACTTAATCGCCTCCTCTCCTGCATCTAGAATGCATTTAAATTATGGTTTTTAATTAGTTAAGGGACTTAAGGACTTAGTAGTTGTAGTATTTAATTAAGGTTCTGGCGTTAAAATTAGGGTAAAAAGATCGTCCTTTAAGGCTTACAAGCCTATTACATTATTGTTTTAAGGATTATACTCCTCTTAATTGGTTACTTAATTTTAATTTCTACTAGAATCTACTTAAGTCTCGTCCTTATCCTCTAATATACTTACCCCCCTAGAACATTCCGCAGAACTATTCTACTCTAGGGTATTTAGAGCTAAAGACTTTACCACAATGTCTTAATTAGTAATTTTACTTATAGGTATCCTTTTTAATATTTCTTTATAAGCTTTATCGACTATATAAGACTTATTTTTAACTATTATAGGGCCTTTTACAACTACCCTAGTTAATTCCTTAGGTAATTGCCCAATCGCATTTATTTCTACATGTCCAAGTTAACTGCGCCATAGCCATCCTTCTACCTTTTAATTTAGTAGAGGCTTTAATAATTATTTTAATAATTGCTTTAATAGCTTTAATAATTAGTTTAATAGTCGAGTTATAAATAAGGCTTCTTATAAAGCGCTTATCTTTAGCTTATTATATTTAATAGTAATCTAACCACAGTAGTAGTCACAATAGGCGTACGTCTTATTGTTGCCGTAGTAAAGAGTGTTCTCTTTATTACTCTAGTAGACTCCCTTATTATTAAGCTTTTGGAGGCATACTAGGTTAATATAGAAGCTTGGTATAAAGGCTGCTCTTAAGAGCTATATCTATTTCTTCCCTTTTAGGTAGTTAATTATAACTGCGGCTATGCTATAGCCTACAATTTCTTCTATATGCAAGCCTATGTAGATTTACTCTAACGTAGGTTTAATATCACTAATAAATCTGGCTTAATTGTTAATAATATGTATAGTAGTTCCTAAGTTAAGAAGAACACTATTGTGAAGCTTATAGTTGGAAGCTAAATTATAGGTTCCTTTTTAATAAACTATAAAGGTTCCTTTGGGGTCTTAAAAGCTCTGCTTATTACTATCCTTTAGCTATTTATTAACTTAATCGTCCTTATTAGCTTAATCATCCTTTTTAATTTGCTTAATATAAGCCTTAATTTTAGGTGTTGTATTAGCGATCTTCTTATCTACCTTCTTCTAGATTTCGTTCCTTGGTTTAAACTATAATGGGCGAGGAATTAACTCTATAATGTACCAGCATTTATTAAAGTAGTAACACTTTCCGCATAGGCACTCTAGCAGCGGTTACCTTTCCTTCTTTTACTTATCCGCTAACAATTTAGGCTTTAATTTAGGTAACTCGCTTGACTTATCCTTAGAGGAGACTACAAAGGATCCTTCTTATAGACTCTTGCCTATCTAGGCAAGTTCTATACAACGGTGATTTCGGTATATTTCAACCAATTTAAAGAAGCTAGGAAGCTTCTCCTTCTTCCACTCCATCCTTTTAAGCTAGTTCTTCCAATATTTAGACCAGTTTGGAGTAATTAAATTAACTACGTACACAAAGTCTCTTACTAAACAGTTACTATTTACCTTAGGTAGATCTAGTTCCTTGCACTTAGTATATACCTTCTCCCACTCCTTTAACCAGACCTTAAAGTTTTAGTTCTAAGGCGCTTTTTTAAGCTGTGTATACTGGGTGGCTACTTAAAGCTTTCTTACGTTATTAGTTAGAGCAATTCTCTTCTTAAGAGACACCAAGACGTTATAGGTAGTTGTGCATTTAAACATATAGATAAGGTAGGTACGTGAGACAGAGCTTAGGATATGGCTACGCAACGTATTAAGAGCTAACAGCCGTTTTCTATATAGCTTCATATTGTCCCTATGGTCGGCTTTAAGCGTACGGAGCTCCTCCCTCTCCTCCTTATCTAGCTCTGCAAGCTTCGTCTTCCCCCGGCTATTGGCATCCTTAGGTTAGGCGCGAACAGGTATTTTAAGCTTTGGTAAATCGGTCTTGGGTGTTAATGGGTCAACATACTCCTAGAGACAATTATTATTTGCTTTTAACTTAATAACCTTAATCTATTTATCCCAATCGTTTAGGCTTATAAGGATAACGGATAATACAATAACGGGTCTAGTTTCTTGTTAAGAGTTCATTGTTGTAGTTGTCTATAATTAAGATAATAATTAATTGGAATAAAGGCTTTGGAATTAAAGATAATGCAGTAGTTAGCCTAGGCTTATAACTGTTAAACTAACAATTAGGTATAAGAACTCTCTCTATTAAAGAGGGCTTTAGAGCCTCTATATATACACCAGATAGGTAACAAATAGGTTATAAATAGAATAACGACTACGTCGTCATTCTGTAATGGAAACAAGTATTTAGACATTTGATAAGACATTCGATAAGACATACAAGGTAAGTAGCGGGGTAATAAGACATAGGGTTCTAGACTTGAAGCCAGTATTAAAATAGTAGTAAGGAACTTTGATTTAGTTTGATAGAAGTATAGGTAGAGAATCTGGATATGGAATAGTATAAGAATAGAGAAGCAACCTATGTTTTAAGGTCTATTATAAAGGAGTTTGTTAAGTTATTCTATAAGGGACTAACTTAAGGACACAACGGAGCTATAGGCTTAGTGTTAAGACTTTAAGAGGAGTATATTGTTTAAGGAATCTAGGGACTAGCGAGATAAGTTATAAGAGAATGTCTAGATTGCTAAAGGAATAAACTAATAAGGCATAAGCTATACGGAGGGCTATAACCTATTAAAACACCAGAAAGACTATAGGAGGTTATATTATAGGACTTTATTATTAAGTTACTAAAATTAAAAGATTCTATTATAGGACAAGATTATAATGCAATCTTAGTAATAGTAGACAAGCTTATAAGGTGGGGGTACTTTATAGCATGCATAGAAGAAATGTTAGTAGAAGATATCGCTAGAATCTATATTAAGGAAGTGTTTGTAAGATATAAAGCACTAAGTAAGATTATATTAGATAGAGATCTAAGATTTATAGCAGTATTTTAGGAGGTATTCTTAGCGGAATAAGGAGTTCGTACAGTAACCTCAATAGCGTATTATCCGTAGACGGACGGATAGACAGAAAGGTTAAACTAGACACTAGAACAGTATCTAAGGCACTATATTAATTACGCACAGAATAATTAGGTATTGTTATTACCAGTTATATAGTTTATATACAATATAACACTATAAGAAGGAATAGGAACGTTACCATTTAAGGCGAATTACGGGTATAAGCTAAGGTTATTATTATCGCCACGTTAAGTAAAGAAAATAAGTAGTATAGCTAAGTAAAGAATAAAGACTTTAATGAATCTTTATATAGACCTTAAAGAAACAGCTAAACTAGTATAAGAAAGAATAAAAAGGTATTATAATACTAAGAGATCTAAGGGACCAGATTTTAAGAAGGGAGATAAAGTATAGCTACTATATAAAAATTTTAAGAGTTAACAACTAAGTAAAAAGTTAGACTATGTTAGACTAGGACCTTTTAAAATTAAGTAAAGGATTTTATTAGTTACGTATAAGTTAAACTTACTAGCTAAAATAAGAATCTACCCTATATAGTATATAGCGATACTAGAGCTAGTATATAGGAATGTTAAACTACTAGTCTATAAGGTAGACATGTATAGAGGTGTTACGGGGCGTGGAACAGTAGTAGCTAAACGTATGTATTCGAGGAGTCTATAAGATGTTGCGCGATCAATTGTAAGGGTTAAGGGCGTAAGGAGATGATATACCTACGCGTAGCTGACGTAAGCTGTACGCGAGGTGTACGCAAGAGTATTGTGACGGCTCGAACTATTGAACAAACGTCTTGACGAATACTTGAATAAATGCTTCCAAGACGAAGCGAACGAATGCTGTATTACGAAGATATTAAGCTAAGGAGCAAGAGAAGGTGGTGAGGCCACGTCTATATACATATGCCAAGTCCTAAGCGAACCCCTAACTAGGTAACGCGCTCTAGCGCCGTCACATTACCCCCCCCTTTGAAAAAGCCTGCCCTTAGGCTTTATTCTCCAGGTGCTGTCTACCTTGTATATAGAAAAAAGCAGATTAAATTTTACCCCTTTATAATCGACAAATTTCCTTATCCATACCTAATTCCAATTCTAATCTCTACTAGTGGAGAGTCTCTATATTAATCTGTTTCCTATATGGTTATAACAAACAGTCTGCAACCTAGTGGTCGTGTGTACTATATTATGTGCAACATCCTTCTAATCTACATTGTTCTTAGTAAGCTGGTGATATTAATTAAGCGTGGGGCCCCGTAGGGGGGCTAGTGGATTATAGGGTAGATTAAGGGCTAGTAAATCATAGGGTAGATTAAGGACTAGGGATACTAACTATATTAATCCTAATAGTACTAATATCTATAGGCTCCGATCCGCGTTAGTAGTTACCATTACTAGAAGGTTGCACCGTAGAATAAAAAGACAATTGGCTAGCCAGTTATTAAACGATTTAAACAAAATTGGAATATTTTTTTAGCAGATTAAGCTATTAATTAAGCCTACTGTGGATAGTAGAGCTTAGCCCATTCCTGAATATTAATATCTTATTAATGTCTAGCCAATTCTGCCTACTTGTCTCGTATAGAACGCGTTTAAAATTTAATATATAGGTTAGTACTAAATTGTTGCCTTAATACAGGGACAGCAGCCTATCTTCTGCCTCTTAAACCTTGTTTGGATTATTATATACCCATACCAACTAATCTAAAATTATATTATAATCCTATATATTTAACTTCTCTGCCTATCTAAGCTAGGGGAGAACCATTGCCTATACACTACTATTAAGATTTAAGTATACGTAGTAGAACTGCGCAACTATATTGCTAATAGCCGCACTATTAACCCGTAGCTTTGCCTTAATCAACGGCAGCCAAGTGTTGAATTTATGAGAATATCCATTGAACTTTTCGGGGTCTGGAAGGGAGGGTTTTAGTTAAGAGGGGGTAGTTAAATTAGAACGTAAAAATTGGATCTCCGCCTATAGCTGTCTAACTTGGGCCTGTAATTCTGCGAGAGCCTATATTGGATCTATTTTAATAAAAGAAAGTAATAATAAAAAAGAGATGCGAGCCTAGGGTACCTAAGACCTAAACCTAAGAACCTAAGATACCGCAGCCTGTGTACGACTGGGGAGCTTAATATAATGTAACGGCTCAAACCATTTAACAAATGTCTTAACGAATACTTGAACAAATGCTTCCAAGACAAAGCGAACGAATGCTATATTACGAAGATATTAAGCTAAGGAGCAAGAGAAGGTGGTAAGGCCACGTCCATATATATATGCCAAGTCCTAAGCGAACCACTGACTAGGTGACGCGCTCCAGCGCCGTCACAAGTATAGGGCTCTCCTATGGAGGCCCCTACGGTGGGGTTCCGTTATACTACCCCCCCTCCCATAGAGGCGGAGCTCCGGCGACGCTGTGGTTGCTATATACATATAGTAAGGTATAGAGAAGAAAAGGAAATATTACTAAAGGCTTGCAACAACATTACGTAATAAGACTTAGCACCTAAGAATTTAACTAATTAGACAACTTTAACCGCCGGTTGAAGTTCCTGGACATTTTAACGATTTTCCGGTTACATGATCACACTTTGCTATTATATAATGGTAATCTAACGGCAATCTGACGGCAATTTGCCCTTATATGGTAATATACGGTTTAACTCTATAAGGGCTCCTATAGAGAATTAGGCATAAAATCTCTGCTTAGGCCCGGTTTCTGTGGGTTTATATAGTGAAATTTGCTAATTAGATCCTTTATATTTTTAAAGTCTTCCTATAGTTGCCATTCTGGCTGGTCTATGTCAAATCCTATATAGATAGCTCTATAGTAGAGCCGCCGTCCCCTGCCTTTGCCATAGTATTTAGAGTTAATGATTTATTTAATGGTCCACTCCTTATAGTTCTCGTCTTTGTTCTTATCTCAGATTAGTATTAGTGGAGGTTTAGACTATATCTGTCCTAGTAAGGGGTTAGGCTAATAAAGATATAGTAGCCATGGGTAAAATATAGGCTATATCCCACGGGTGGTTAGGGCAGGCGGGAGCTCTAGCTTATATATAACTCCCCTATCAATAACTTATTTAATTTAATAGGGGCCAAGATTTTTATAATTAAGTGACTTTATAGGCCTCTACGTAGAGATATTGCGTACATCTAGCTATACTTAGTCGCTAATACGCATCTCTAGTGGTGGCGTTCTATAACAATTAGCGAAGTAGGCCTGCTTTACTTAAGCCCAGGCCATTTCTCCCTTGTAGTAGTTAAGTAGATTTTTTATACGGTCTATATATTGGTTGGTAAGTAGCATCTTAAGGCGTTTTCTATATAGCAGTTTCTTATTAATAGGTTCTAGTGGCTCTATACTAGATTACATCGGCAAAATATAGTACCCTTTCAATGGCCTCAATGGTTGGTGGTTGACGCAATTGGCGCGCAGTTGAGGTCATTTGGCAACTCGACCGACTAGCCTATGTCGTGTTTTTTTGACACGCAGCC
>Ga0307507_10006193_pt1 | contig 18653 bp, 16 predicted proteins | sample 7_EM_MG_FD_207223 | JGI IMG/M metagenome (GOLD analysis project Ga0307507, IMG submission 207223) | Populus trichocarpa ectomycorrhiza microbial communities from riparian zone in the Pacific Northwest, United States - 7_EM | ecosystem: Host-associated > Plants > Roots > Unclassified | place... | reverse complement strand
CGTCGCCAAGTAGCGGGAGTCGAACGGGGCGGCTGCGGTTATGCCAGCGCACCAACCAAGGACCTTAGCGCCGGTGACCGATCCCTTCCGTCTTCACACCGACCCGCGCAGCCACAAGCTCGATGCGCGGTTCTTCAAGCGCACGTACACGCTGGCGAAACCCTATTGGGTGCGGAAAGGCGCCTGGGGCTCCTGGACCGTCCTGATCATTCTTCTGATCATGGCCGGCGTCTTCAGCGCGCTTGGCGCCTACTTTTCATTCTTGACGCGGGACCAGACCAACGCGCTGGTCGCGCGAAGAGTTCAAGATTTCTGGTACTACCTGATGTTGGGCACGGCGTTCATGGCGGTGCGTTTCCTCAGTGGAATGCTGCAAACCTACCTGAGCAAACGGCTGCACCTGCACTGGCGCCAATGGCTGACCACCGAACTGGTCGACCGCTACCTCGACCGGCGTACCTATTACGAGATCGCCGGCGACCGGGTGATCGACAATCCGGATCAGCGTATTGCTGCCGAGGTCGAGCCGTTCTGCAGTGTCATCACCGGCATTCCGTTCTATCTGATCACGATGGTGAGCGATATCAGCGTTCAGGCCGGGATCTTGATGAGCGTCTCGAAGCCACTGTTCGCGGCGGTGGCGGTGTTCGCGGCGGTCAAGACGGTGGCGGTGCTATGGCTCTACAAGCCCACCATCAAGCAGCACTTCGACATCACCGTAGCGGAGGCCGACCTGCGCTACGGAATCCTCCACGTTCGTGACCATGCCGAGACGATCGCCTTCTATCGCGGCGAACCGGTTGAGCGGGGGCAGATTGTGAGGCGGCTGCGGGCCGCGATCCGCAGTCAATGGATCATGAGTGTGTACGCCATCCGCCTCACGCTCATGACCGATGTCCTCGGCATGGGCTGGCACCTGATTCCGCTGGTTTTCCTCACGCCGCTGTATTTTTCTCACCAGATCGAGTACGGGGTGATCGCGCAGGCCACGGCCGCCGCGGGCGCGGTCCTGTCCTCGTTTTCGGTCGTGATGACCTTCATTCCGGTGATGTCGAGGGCGGTGCCGAATGTGGTGCGGCTCGCCGAGATTCACGAGAAGTTCGAGGAACTGGGCCGCGCCCACGAATCCACCGCTGGCACGCCCCGCATCAGCTTCGCCCTCGGCAAGACCATCGAGCTCGACAAGGTGTCGCTGCAGACACCTGGTGGCGAACAACAGCTTGTCAGCGATCTCTCGTTGAAGGTCGGCGTCCAGGAGCACCTCGTCATCGTCGGGCAAACTGGCGTCGGCAAGAGCTCGCTGCTGCGCGCCATGGCGGGCCTGTGGACGCGGGGCGAGGGTCGCATCACTATGCCGTCGCCGGACGAGGCGCTGTTTCTGCCGCAGCGGCCCTACATGATCTTGTCCGATCTGCGGTCGCAATTGCTCTATCCCCGGCATCGCGACGATCTCAACGACGCGGACCTCCAGGCGATCCTGGAGCGGGTCAGCCTCGGCGACCTCGCCGAAAAGCACGGTGGCTTCGCTGCCGAGAAGGACTGGGGCCGGGTGCTGTCGCTCGGGGAGCAGCAGCGCATCGGCTTTGCCCGTGCCCTGGTGGCGCAGCCGCGTTTCGTCTTTCTCGATGAAGCGACCAGCGCCGTCGATGTCGAGACCGAGCGTCTGCTCTATGGCCTGTTGGCGCGATCGACCGCGACCTTCGTGAGCGTCGGGCATCGGCCGACGCTGCTCGACTACCACGTCAAGGCGCTGCGCCTGATGCCCGAGGGCAAGTGGGAGATCATGCCGGCGCGGCGCGCGCAGGTTGCCGAACGCGAAGAAACGACACCGGACGGCGAGGGAGCCGAGCGAGGTGCGGCTTGACCGCGTCGATTCCTGCCCGCGCGTTGCGGATTCCATACTGCCCGATCGTTACCGATAAGAGCCGCCGCGAATAGTCCGGCGGATGCGGCCGAGATCGGTAAGACGATGGACCAGGACGCGCAGCTGAGTGGAGAGTCCGGGGCGATCATCGACCCGAGCCTGCTGCGGGCTTTCCTGGAAAACCATCCCGATCTGGTCCGGTTCCTCTCGCGGCGGCTGCGCTGTCTGTTCACGGCGCGCGATCTCGCCCAGGAGGTGTATCTGCGTCTGGCGCGCGCCGGCAGCGAAGAAGCGGTCGAGAACCCGCGCGCGCTGCTGTTCCGGATCGCCGCCAACCTCGCCACCGATCACGTTCGCGTCCAGGGCCGCCGCGCCGAATTGCTGCAGGAGGCTAACGCCCTGCTGTGGGATCAGGAGGACGAGATATCTCCGGAGCGGCAGATTCTCGCCCGCGACGAATTGGTGCGGATCGGCGCGGCGCTGGCGTCTCTGCCGGAGCGCACCAGGCGCGTCTTCTACCTCAACCGGTTCGAGGGGGTGACCCAGAGCGAGATCGCTTGTCGCCTGGGAATCTCCCGCACCAGTGTCGAAAAGCACATGCGGCGCGCATGGGCCCGCGTGGCCGATGCACGGGGCGCAATCGATCCCGCCGAAATCGTCGACCGGGGGGTGCAAGCCATCCCGGTCACTCGTCATAGCATTGGACACTCATCCTGATGCTCACTCCAAGGCCGCCACCCCTCGACTGGCTGGGCGGCAACACGGTTCGGACATGATGGCGACCGAAGCGACATTGAATTCCCGATCGGCGGATTCTGCTCCGCGCCGGATCGCCCGCGAACTGATCCTTCGCCTGGCCTCCGGCGACATCACCCATGAGCAGATGAGCGCGGTGCGGCGCTGGCTCGCCGCCGACCGAACGCATCAGGCCGCGTTTGAGGCGGAGCGGGCGGTGTGGCGCGGGCTCGCGCCGCTGCGCGACTCGCTCGCAGAGTCGCTCGAGGCGTCACCTGGCAGGCCTGCCGCGGCGCGACGTCGCGTGCTGTCGAGCTCTCGTCGGCGTGCCGGCTGGGTCGGCGCCGGTGCGGCGCTTGCCGCCTGCCTGATCGTGTTTGTTATTGCTGGAGACATGATCACGCGCTTGCGCGCCGATCATGTCACCGGGGTCGGCGAGATCGCGCAATTCAGGCTGCAGGACGGTTCGATCGCGGTGCTCAACACCGGTTCCGCGATCTCGGTCCGCTACACAGGCGCGGAAAGGCGTGTCGACCTCTTGCGTGGTGAGGCCTGGTTCAAGGTCCGCAAGGATGCAGCGCATCCGTTCCGGGTGCATGCGCATGACGGCGTCGCCGAAGCGGTCGGGACCGCTTTCGGGGTTCGTCGCGGCGACGACAAGGTCACGATCTCCGTGACCGAAGGCGTGGTCGCGGTCAGTGCACCGGAGCAGGAGCAACAATCGGAGCCGTCATCGCTGAAGCTCGCAGCAGGCCTGCGGGCGTCCTACGCCCTAGGTCATGCACCTGGTGAAGCGACCGCCTTCGATGTCCGAACCACGTTCGCCTGGCGCACGCGGCATGTCGAGATTGACGACATGCCGCTTCGCGCGGCGATCGACGAACTCAATCGCTACCGCAGCGGTCGCATCGTTCTTCTCGATGGTGCGCGCGGTGAGGCGCATGTCAGCGGCGTCTTCGCAATCGACCAGCTCGATCAGGGGATCGAGGGACTTGCCGCGACGCAGGGGCTCAGCGTGTCCTATCTGACGCCCTATTTGATGATCCTGCGGTGAGGCGTCCGATGCGCATCGCGCAGGGTACGCGCCGCGTTTGTAGCGCTGTCATCACATCGCCGGAAACTCTTCAAAAAAAGGTCACACGGGGTAGGCGCACGCCGCAGCCACTCGTCTCATCTGCAAGCGCGCACGAACAGGGGACGCGCGCAAAATGCAGACGGGGTGTGTCGATGTCGAGTTTGACTGCGCGGCTGACGCGAAACTTCTTATCTACGGCGATGATGGCGACGGCGCTCGGCGCGGCCTTGCCTTCACCTGCCTGGGCGCAGAGCGCCACCGCCGCTGCGGCAACGGAGAACGTCAATCTCAACATCGCGGCGCAGCCGCTCAAGAGCGCGCTGCGCGCCTTTGCCGGGGCAACGCATCTGCAACTGGTCTACACCTCGGAGCTCGTGGCCGGCCACACCAGCAGCGCCGTGTCCGGCAGCTACGCGCCGGCAGTGGCGCTTCAGCAGCTGCTTGCCGGCAGCGGCCTCGCTTACCGTTTCACCAGCCCGGGTGTCGTCACGCTTGAAAAGATCTCGCCTGATGATGCCAAGGTGATCGGCACGGTGGAGGTCGAAGGCGCCAAGACTGCCGGCGTCAATGGCAGCACCGACCCGACTGCGACCGAAGGCAGCGGCTCCTACGCCACCGACGCGATGGCGGTCGGATCGAAAACGGCGCAGTCGATCCGCGAGACGCCGCAGTCGGTGAGCGTCATCACGCAGCAGCAGCTGCGGGATCAGAACCTCAACGACCTCACCCAGGCGCTGACCGAGGCGCCCGGCATCGAGGTGGTCAAGAACTCAACCGGCAACACAAGTTTCTATTCGCGCGGCTACGAGATCACCAACTTCATGATCGACGGCTCGGCGATGGGCGCCAATCCGTTCTCCAGCGTCCTGCAGCCCGGAGTTGCTCCCAGCCTGGCTGAATATGATCATATTGAGGTGCTCCGCGGCCCCGACGGCATGATGGCCGGTAACGGCGATCCCGGCGGTACGGTCAATCTGACCCGCAAGAAGCCGCTGGATCACACCCAGGTCGTCTTCGAGGGCAACAGCGGCAGCTGGAAAAATGAGCGCGGAATGCTCGACGTCACGGGGCGGGCGCCGGACACGAACGGCAAGGTGCGTACCCGCCTCGTCATTGAAGGCAAGCAACAGGATAACTTCTACAAGGTTGCGAAATCCGCTCAACAAACAGTCTACGGCACTGTCGAGGCGGATGTGACGTCGACGACCTTGCTGAACTTCGGTGGCAGCTACTCCCACGTGACCCAGGTCCCCTGGCTCTATGGCCTGCCACGCCAGGCCGACGGCACAGATCTCGGCCTGCCCCGAGACACCTGCCTTTGCATGCCGTGGGGCAAGGCGGATAGCGAAGTCAAGGAGGGATTTGCGAGTTTGACGCAGAGGATAGGAGAAGACTGGAAGCTGAAAGTCAGTGTGACCGACAAGAGCACCATCACCAGCGATCAGTACGGCTACTTCTTCCCGTCGGCCACGGGTATCACTCCCGGTCAGAAATCGTCAGGGTTCTTTTCGGGGCAGAAATTTTACTATCCGTTCGAACAGCTGACGGCGGATGCAACCCTGTCGGGAAAGTTCTCGCTGCTGGGCCGCGAGCATACTCTCGTCGTCGGCGCCGACAGTGCGAATTCGTCGACGACTGGTTATGCCACCTACAATGCCGTTAACGGCAGCGCTACACTTAGCTACAACCAGCTCATGGCCTTCGACCCGAACTTCTATCCGCAGCCGTCGTTTGTGCAGGCGAACTACTATCCGATCAGCGAGCAGAAGCAGTACGGTCTGTACTCGACGTTGAAGCTGGCGCTGCTCGATTCGGTGCATCTGTCGGTGGGGGCGCGCGACGGCGCTTACGGGTACAATACCAGGACACAAACTCTTCTCGCAAATGGGGCGGTGTTCCGTACCTCAGACAGCCGTTACCAGAAATCCGGCACGATAACACCCTATGCCGGGCTGGTCTGGGACCTGAATAAGGAATGGTCGCTCTATTCGAGCTACACCGACATCTACAAGGTTCAGCAGAACACCGACATCAACGGAGCGCTGCTGCCGCCCATCACCGGATCCAGCTACGAATTCGGCACCAAGTCCGAACTCCTCAACAACAAGCTGAAGTTCAGCCTGGCGTTCTACAAGTCGGAGCGCTCCGGCGTCGCGGTCGTGGGCGGCACCGCCACGATCAACGGTGTTCCAAACACGACGTTTTATGTCGGCGGCAACACGAGTACGAGCCAGGGCATCGATACCGAATTGAGCGGCGAATTGCTGCCGGGCTGGCAGATCAAGACCAGCTATGTCTACAACGCCAACAAGACCATATCCGGCGGCATCGCGTCAGCCCCGAACGGCGCACCGGTCACGACGTTGTTTCCGCAGCACATGTTCAAGCTTTGGTCCACCTATCAGCTCCCCGGCGAATTCAACAAGTGGACGATCGGCGGCGGCGTCGATTGGCAGTCGACAACCTATGTGTCCGGCACCGTCTGCCTCGGCACCCTTACCCCCAGCAACACGTGTTTGGACGAGAATCAAAAAACCATCGCGCGATCGTCGTTCAGCTTCACCCAGCAACCGTATGCGGTCGTCAATGCGCGAATTGCCTACAAGTTCGACAAGCATTGGTTGGCGGCGCTCAACGTCAACAACGTTTTTGACAAGGTCTACTACGCGACCGTCGGCGGCATCAGCAACGGTAACTGGTATGGTGCGCCGCGCAACGCCATGCTCACGGTGCAGGGAACCTGGTGATGAGGATCGAGCAGAGAATGGAGCACGACATGCGGGCCTTTCACGCCGACCCGGCGCTCAAGCAGGAAATACTCGCCCGATTGAAGACGCATGCGCAGGCTGGTGAGATTCTCAACTGCGCCCATGTCTGGGACGACGGCAAGGGCGGTCCGGTGGCGTGCATGGTTCACGACACCGACCTCGCGGTGTGGCAGCAGCGCTGCGGCATCCCCAAGGCGGTGGGCAGTGCCCTCGATCTGGCGGCGAGCCATCTGGACGGACCGGAGCAGGCCGCCGGCTTCGCAATCGAATGGGTTGAGGCGGTTGAAGTGGGGCAGGACCTCCGTGGCGTCGCGCCGGCGCTGCTCGCGTGGCTGCTGAGCGACCGCGAGCACGGCATCCTTCGCTTCGCCGAACCCGAGGCGGTGCGCGAGGCGATCGGCCGTGTCGCTGACCTGCACCGCCGCGCCGCTGCCGGCGACGTGGCGCCCGAAGCCGAGTGGCGGGCTGCCCGCGCCGCGGCCATGGCGGCGACCGACGCGTGCGAGACTCCGCTTCAGAAGTCGATCGCTGCGGCGGGGGAAGCGGCTGCCTGGAATCCGGCGACAGCCGCCGCGGCGGTGTCCGATACGGTGCGGGCCTGGGTGAATCTGTTTTCACTGCGCGTGCCGAGGTTTACGGGGCGGGGCGCAATGCTCGACCGCGAGATCAAGGAATGGCTGGGGCGGCTCAAGGCGGACGCCGAAAAGGCCGGGCTTCCTGCGCCCAATGTCAGCGAGCACGATCTGTGCGTGGCACACCCGGCCGTCGTCGCATTCAAGCGGGCGCAGGCCGAGGAAATCAAGCGGGCGCAGCGGGACGATCGACAGCGCCTGGCGGAAATCCTGCTCACGTTGACTTGGCAATCAACGACTTGGCAATCGGCTGCGCCGTCGATCTGCGCCTGATCCATCATCGAACCGTCCGGCGGGTGCGGGCCGGCACCCACCATCCTGGCCACGGTCGGCCGCCCCACGACCAGCAACGAGAGACAGCATGTCAGACAAGATCAAGCACATCAGCGAGAATTCGTTTGATGCCGACGTCATCAAACACGCAGGTCCCGTCCTGGTGGATTTCTGGGCGCAATGGTGCGGCCCGTGCAAGGCGATGATGCCGCTGCTCGACGAGGTCGCCGAGGAATATTCCGGGCGGCTGATCATCGCCAAGATCAACGTCGATGAGAACAAGAGCATCCTTGGCAAATACAATGTGCGCGGCATTCCGGCGATGATCCTGTTCAAGGGCGGCTCCGAATGCGCCCGGCTGGTCGGCCTGACATCGCGGACTCGGTTCGCCGCATTTCTCGAGCCGCACCTCGAGGTCGCAGTGGAGGCCGCGAAGTAGGCGACAAGCGACGAGGCCGCGCGGTTGCCCTTGTGGTGAACGCGCCGTCGCTCGTTCGAGCACCGGATCGGACGCGCTGGACAGACGAGAGGAATTTGGTCCATGACGAAACGCAGATCCACCACCGCCTTGATGGCTGCAATCGCCGCGACGACATTCGGCATCGGCGTTCCGGCACTGAGCGAGACGCGCGGTGGTGCGTCGCAGTCCAGTCAGGCGTTCATGGGGTACTGGCTGGGCTACGTCCAGGGTGGGGCGCCGTTGCAAGCGACGCCGGCATCAGTGGGCATCGTGGCGCTCGCCTTCGCGGTGACCTCGCCAGGACCCGACGGCGACACCATCACGCTGGATTTTCTCACCAGCCAGCACGCGGCCGATGAAATTCGCGACGGCGTCAAGGCGCTGCAGGCCCGCGGCGTCAAGGTGGTGATGTCGATCAATGGCAAGCCCAACTGGAGCGGCCACGCCGGCGGATGGGACAACCTCGATCCCGCAGCTTTCGCGGCCAATGTGAAGGCGATCGTGGTCGATCAATGGGGGCTGGATGGCGTCGATCTCGACAACGAGGCCATCTCCGTCATTCCCGGCGACAACTTCGTGCAGGTGGTGAAGGCGCTGCGCCATGCGCTTGGTCCGGACGCGCTCCTGACCCTGCCGGTGTTTATCGCCAGGCGCGACAACTACCTGTCGCAGGTGCGGGACGACATCTCCTTCGTCAGCACCATGGGATACTGGAGCGATTTCGATAGCCAGATCGCGCGGTTCAACAAATATGCCGCTCTGGTCGGTCCCGAGAAGGTTGCGATCGGCGTCGCCGATGCCGCGACCCCGGCCCGCGACAACACGCGGTTCGCAATCGTCGCGCGGCTGGCGGGCTGGAATCCCGAGAACGCCCACAAGGCCGGCATGATGCTGTGGAACCTCAATCCGCCATCGCTGGAGCAGGAGGCGACGGCCGAGTGGTGCGCGGCGATCGGCGAGCATCTTCCCTGACCCGCGATGCGAACCACGACCGCCACGCGCCGCCGCGTGAGGCGGCGATATGAAAAAATGGAAGGATCGATCGAAGTGATGCAGGCTTTTCATAATGATCCCGCGGTGAAGTCGCAACTGCTCGACCGGCTGAAGGCGTATGCCGAGGCCGGCGCGATCATCAATGCCGAGAATGTCTGGAAGGATGGCAAGGGCAGCCCGTCGGGTTGCGTGCTCCAGGACAGCGATCTGGCGTCCTGGCCGGAGCGGACCGGCATGCCCCGGGCCTTCGGCGCCGCGATCGACGCTGTGGCCAGGAATCTCGGTTCGCCGGAAGCGGCCGGACGGTTCGCGGTCGAATGGCTCGGTGCCGTTCCGGTGGGCGCCGACATGTGCGGCGTTGCGCACGCGCTGATCGGTTGGTTCCTGACCGACGATGAGTACGGCATCCAGCGTCTGGCGGCGACGGAAGCGGCGCAGGAAGTCGTACGACGTGTCGCCGAGTTGCACCGGCGTGGTGCGGCGGGCGAGGTGCCGATGGCGGCGGAGTGGGGAGCGGCGCGCACTGCGGCCATGGCGGTAAGCGATACTTGCGAGAAGGGCACCGAGAAGTCGGTCATGGCGACGGTCGAGGCCGCCGCCTGGAATCCAGCAACCGCCGCCACCGTCATGTCGGACACGATGCGGGCCTGGAGCCTGCTCGGGGCGGCGCGCGGGGGCAGTGCCAGGCAGGCTCACGCGGAACAGTTGGACCGAGACATCAAGGCGCGGAACGCATTGCGGGCGGCAGAAGCCGAAAAAGCTGGGCTGCCCAAGCCGGACGTCGACATGCTGGAACTGCGCAACGCCGTCTTCGCGGTGATCATGCGCGCCCTTCAGGCCGATCACGAACGGGTTGCGAAGGTGCTGCTCGACTTGACGAAACGATCCGCGGCGCGGTCGCGCAACGCGCCGCAAGAGCTGCTCGCTTGATGCGGTGGAAAGCGGCGGTGGTGTGCAACCATCGGCGAAGATCTTCCCTGGCCTGCGTCTATCGAGAGCCGTCATCAACCCCCGTGCCTGCAGGTAAAGCGAGAGGAACGCTGTCCATGACCAGCATTACTTCGACCACGATCGGAAAGACGATTGGCGCCGCCGTGGCGAAGGCGTCGCCGCCGCTGACGCCATCGCAGCAAGCCGCCTTCCGAATGCTCACCGAGATGACGCAGGCAGTGCCTGTGGTGGTGCTCGAGGGCGGTCCCGGTTCGGGCAAGACCATTCTGCTGAGTCATCTCCAGGCGGCGATGGGCGGGCGATTGATCGATGTCGGCGATGCGCTCAACGCGATCGGGGCGGGCGATCCGATGGCCACGACGACGCGTCAGGAGATCATCCGCCACTATGCGTCCCGACTGCCACCGGTGCATCAGGGTTTTGATGTTGCGCGGCTCGCCGTCCTGACCGAGGACTTCACGCCGGCCGATCTGCGGCGCACCGTCGATGACGCCAAGGCGTTCATGGCCTACGACATGTTCATGAAGCGCCCGCAAAAGCCGTTCGGCGCCTATGTGCATGCGGCGGGCGCCGCCGTGCGCGACCTGCGCAACCGGGTTGCGAAGGCCACCGGCCAGCCGGAGCTGCCGAAATCATCCGATGATTTCGACACCATCAGCACCTGCTGCTGACGGCAACACAAGCCGGTTGGTACGCTCGTTCATTTTCCTGAAAGGCAATCGTCATGAAACCCGAACCTCCATTCGAATTGGCTCCGATCGCGACCGGGGCCGGCGCTTCGGCCGAGGCGCGCTCGAACGGCATCGTGCATACCACGCTGGAAAACGGCCTCGGTGTGCTGATCATTCCCGATCATCGCGCGCCTGTGGTCACCCATATGGTCTGGTACAAGAACGGATCCGCCGACGATCCGGTCGGAAAATCCGGCATCGCGCATTTCCTCGAACATTTGATGTTCAAGGGCACGCGGAAGCATCCGGCCGGAACCTTCATGACTACGATCGCAGAGCTCGGCGGCCAGCAGAACGCCTTCACCTCGAACGACTTCACCGCCTATTTCCAGCAGATTGCGGCCGAGCATCTCGCGACCTGCATGGAATACGAGGCGGACCGCATGAAGAATCTGGTGCTGACCGAGGAGATGGTCAGCTCCGAACGCAAGGTCGTTCTGGAGGAGCGGCTGATGCGCACCGAGAGCAAGCCGGGCCAGATCCTCGGCGAGGCCCTGCAGGCGGCGTTGTTCACGACCCATCCCTACGGCAAGCCGGTCATCGGATGGCAGGAGGACATTCGAGGCCTCGTCCGCGACGACGCACTCGATTACTATCGACGATTCTACACGCCGGAGAACGCGCTGCTGGTCGTCGCCGGCGATGTCGAGCCGGCGGCAGCGATCGATCTTGCCAAGCGGTACTATGGCAAGCTGCAACGGCGCGGCGTGCCGCCGGTGCGGCGGCGTCCGGACGAGCCAAAGCCGACGACGCAGCGTCAGCTGTCGCTGGTGGACGCGAAAGTTGGCCAGCCGCAATTCCTGCGTACGCATCTCGTGCCGTCCTATGGCAATGCCGGGCCGGGCGAGGCCGAGGCGTTCTCGCTGCTGGCGCTGCTGCTCGGCCGCGCTCAGACCGGCGTGCTGTACCGCCGCCTGGTGGTGAAGGAAGACATCGCGAGCAGCGTCGGCGCCAACTATGTCGGCACCGCCCGCGACCGGTCGCGCTTCGCATTGTCCGCCTCTGCCAAGCCCGGCATCGGCCTGGAGCGGCTGGACGCCGCAATCGAAGCCGTGATCCAGGAGCATTCGGCCAACGGCTTTGACCGCGCCGACATCGAGCGCGCCAAGAAGCGGCTGATCGCTTCCGCGCTCTACGCGCGCGACAGCCAGTTGAGTCTCAGCCAGTGGTACGGGCGCTCGATCTGTATTGGCATGACGTTCGAGGCCATCGACGCCTGGCCGGAGCGCGTCGCGTCGGTGAGCTCGGAAGACCTGCGGCGTGCCCTGCACGGCCTCGATCGAAGCACCTGCGTCTCGGGTCGGCTGTTGCAATCCGACACCGGAGGCGCGGCGTCGGCCGCGGCGTGAACGCCGATCCGGTCGCTCTCCCACATTCAATCATCAGGAATCGCGATGCCATATTCAACACGTCTGCTGGCTGAGCCACGCCCGGCCTCGTTCGCCGCGCAAATCCAGAGGGTACGGACTGACTGTGGCCTGGAGGCCTGGCTCATCGAAGATCATTCGATGCCGTTGCTGTCGATGGCATTCGCTTTCAAGGGAGGTGTGACGCAGGATCCCGAGGGCAAGCACGGTGTGTCGGCGATGCTGGCTGGTCTGCTCGACAAGGGCGCGGACGAATACGACGGCGCCGCGTTCCAGCAGGCGCTCGACGATGAGGCGATCGAACTCTCGTTCGGGATCAGCGGCGAGAGCCTGCCGGGTCAGCTGCGTACACTGTCGTCTGGCAGGCGCCGAGCGTTCGACTTGCTGGCGTCCGCGCTGCGCGCGCCGAGGTTTGACCCGGATGCGCTGGAACGCCAGCGTGATCGGGCCGCAGCCCGAATGCAACAGGCGCTGCACGATCCCGGCAAGGTCGCCGCCCGCGCTTTTCGGAGCGCCTGCTATGGCGTCCATCCCTACGGCCGGTCGGCCGATCCGCAGACGCTCGCAACCATCAGCCGGGATGATATCGTTGCGATCCGCGGCCGCATCATGGCGCGGGACAATCTGAAGATCGCCTGCGTCGGGGCAATCAATGCTTCGGAGCTTCGCGATGAGCTTGATCGCGTCTTCGGCAGCCTGCCGGCGGCAGCGCAGCTTGCCGAGATACCGCCAGCGGCCATCGGCGGCGTCGGGACCCGCCATGTGGTGCAGCTCGACGTGCCGCAATCGCTGATCCTTTTTGGCCGTCAGGGCATCGGGCGTGACGATGCCGACTTCGATGCAGCCACGGTGGTCAATCATTGTCTCGGTGGCGGTTCATTTACGTCGCGATTGTTTCGCGAGGTGCGCGAAAAACGTGGCCTGTGCTACGGCATCTCGACCCAAAATTCCGATCGCGACCACGGGTCCATGTTCGGCGGCATGACCTCGACCAGCAACGAACGCGCGGGCGAAGCGCTTGGTGTGATCAACGAGCAGTTGCGGCTGATGTCGGGCGAGGGGATCGGCGCCCTCGAACTCGAAAAGGCCAAACAATTTCTGATCGGATCTTACGCCCTGCGGTTCGATACCTCGGGCAAGATTGCCGGCCTGCTCTGCAAGCTGCAGCTCAACGGCACCGACGTCACCCGCCTCGATACCCGCAACGCCTCGATCGCTGCCGTCAGCGCCGAAGCCGCGGCCCGCGCCGCGCCGCGCCTCATCGGCGACGGCAAGATGCTGGTCGCGATTGCCGGCAAACCGGCTGGCTTGTGAGCCAACCAGGCATCGCCGCGGCGCCCACGCTGGATCGCTGTCGCCATCCTTGATTGCGGATGGCTCACTCCTCGACAAGGAATTGTGTCCCGGGGCGCGCGGCCTTCCGCGCATCTGGCCGCAAATGGTTGGTGTCCGTTGCGGTGTTCGCTCCGCCAGATCGTTCTAGCTAAGACAGGCCACGGGCCGTGAAGGTCTCGCGCTGCGTCAACAGATCGCTGAAGCGGATGCTGGTTCAAACGACCATGGGGACTTCTTCAAAATGCGACTTCGGTTCCGAAAAATGAGCAATCGCGGCAGAGCTATCGGTCCGATGGGGGGCTGCCTGATCGGCTCTTGCTTGGCCTTTGCAACAATGCTGCCGGGCAGCGCCCCGGCGCAAGCCGCCGGCAGTCCGACGATCTCCACCGCCGCCTCGCGGGCGGGCGCGGCACCTGCACCCGACATTCGCGAGGGCGCGGCCAAAGCCGAAGCCGCAGTGACGCATCGGTTGAGCCCGCTCAAGACGACGGACGCCAGCCCGGTGGTGCAGGGGGCGCCAATCCCGACTCCATTGACCGCTCCCGCGCCCGCTTCGAACGCCGAGCCAGGCCCCGACGCGGCGCCATTGCCGCCGACATCGCCCGAGGCCGACCCGACGCCCCCCGCATCGACGATGCCGCACGACCTGACATTCACCGGCATGTTCCTGGAGGCGACGCCGGTCGTGAAGGGCGTGATCATCGGGTTGCTGGCGGCCTCCGTCGTGACCTGGACGGTGTGGCTGGCAAAGGCCCTGGAACTCGGCGTGTCGCGCCGCAGCCTGCGCCGTGCGCTCGCGACGCTGTCGGCAGCGAAGTCGCTCTCCGACGTCGCCGAGACCGGCGATCGCACCGTCGATGCGTTACTGCGCGAGGCGGCGCTCGAACTGGCGCAGTCCTCGGGGCTGCCCGAAGCCCATGTGAGCGACCGGATCGCAGCGCGGCTCGAGCGGGTGCAGGCGGCGGCCGCCAGGCGTGCGCTGGTCGGCACCAACGTGCTGGCGACGATCGGATCGAGCGCGCCGTTCGTCGGGCTGTTCGGCACGGTGTGGGGAATCATGTCGAGCTTCATCGGCATTTCACAGGCGCAGACCACTAACCTCATGGTGGTGGCGCCCGGGATCGCCGAGGCACTGCTCGCGACCGCGTTCGGGCTGATCGCCGCGATCCCGGCCGGCGTGATCTACAACGCCTTCGCGCGCATCATCGCGGGGCATCGCGGTCTGTTCGGCGACGCCGCGACCCTGGTTCTGTGCATGGCCGGGCGCGATCTCGATCGCCGCGCCACGCTCGCTGCGAGCTGAAGCCATGGCCATCAAGATCAATGAAGGCGACGAGGATCTTGCCGTCAACCACGAGATCAACGTGACGCCGTTCATCGACGTCATGCTCGTGCTGCTGATCATCTTCATGGTGGCCGCACCGCTCGCCACGGTGAATGTCCCGGTCGAGCTCCCGGTATCAAGGGCTCAATCACCGCCGCCGGACGCCGAACCCGTGTTCGTGACCGTGCAACTCGACCATACGCTATCGATCGGCGAGACCTCGGTGAGTGCGGAACAGGTCGGGCCGGCGCTCAGCGCGGCGACCAAGGGCGACAAGACCACGCGGCTGTTTCTGCGCGCGGACAAGAAGGTCGACTACGGCGCGCTCATGGAGGTCATGAACGAGCTCCGCGACGCAGGCTATCTTAAAGTGGCGCTGGTGGGCTTGGCGACGTCTCAGCAAACGGGGATTCGATGAGTGTACAGATCGATTTTGAGCACGCCGGCGCCTATCTGGCCTGGCCCCGGACCAACCCGTGGCGCGGCAGGTCCGTGCGCGCCGCCTTACTTCGCCCCACGGATCGCATCCGGTGGACCGGCTGCACCGTCTTCGCGCTGGCCGCGCATGCCGCCGTCGCGGCACTGTTCCTGCTTGCTCCGCAGCCGAATCTCGTTACCTCGCCGCCGCCTGCCGCCATGGATGTCGACCTGGTGGCGCCCCCTTCTTCTGCCGAAGCCGTCTCCAGCGCGACGCCGGTAGGCCCCGATCAGGTCCAGAACGTGGCTCAGGCGGAGCCGACGCCGGAGCAGATCGAGATGCCCAAATTCGAACCGCCTCCGCTGGAGCGGATCGCCACGCCCGACGCCGTCGTGCTGCAAAAGGTCGATCCGAAGCCGAATCTGCCTCGCCCGAGGCTCGATCAAAAGATCGCGGAGCGGACCACCGCCCGGCCGACCAACGTGGCCAAGCCGAACAACGTCACCGCGGCCCCGCGCGCAGGCGCGCCATCGGCCGCGCCCAGCGATGCCGAGCAGTCCTGGGAACAGCAGATTCTTGCCAAGCTCGAACGCGAGAAGCGCTATCCGAGCGAGGCCCAGCAGCAGAGCCTGGAAGATTTCGTCACGGTCCGCTTCGTGGTCGATCGCCAGGGCAGGGTGGTGTCGGCGCGTATTGTGCGCAGCAATGGATATGCCTCGCTCGATGCGGAGGCTCTGGCCGTGTTCAGGCGCGTAACGCTGACCCCGCCGCCTGACGAGGCAAAGGGCGACACCTTCGATCGCCTGGTGCGGCTGCACTTCTTCGCTCCGCACCGTGGCTGAGCGGGTCGCGCGAGCGTCCTGCCGCGTTGGTTGCCGATCAGGCAAGGAGGAGGCCAGGCGGTCGCGCACGCAATGCCCTGCGCTCGACGATGGCGCCGGAAAAATTTGCAGATCGGCAGCAAAACCACACTTGACAGTCCGAGCATGGCTCCGCGGGCCGGACGAGCGCCGTGCACTTACCGCGCGGCCTTTCACCAAAGTTGCAGGGCGTCGCCGTTCGGGCCTGCCGTTACGACAGTATGACGTCGCAACTCCTATCGCGCTGATCGGGTTTGTCGATAGTCCGCGAGTGTGGCTTCAAATCACCGGCACTGGCACACCGGATGCATCATGCGGGCAATGCGTAGTGCGGGATGGTCAATCTCGAATTGGCCGGGACCGCATCGTTACCGGGTGAAGGGTGCGTCACATGAGCGAGATGCTGACCTATTCAGATCTCCAGTCGGTGTTCATGGAGGCGCGCGCTGATCTGGAGCGTATGGTGCGACGTCGCCTCGGCTCGTCTCCTGTGGCTGCAGACCTGACCCAGGATATCTACCTCCGGCTCCAGCACATTACCGCGCCGTTGCCCGATCGCCATCAGGCGCGCGCCTATCTGTTTCGCATGGCGGTGAATCTGGTGACGGACCATATGAGGGTCGAGCGACGGCGTACGGAGCTCCTCACCGGTGCGGCAGTCTTGTTCGACGACGTTTGTGATGGCCCGGAGCGCGATGCACTGACGCGTGACCAGATGCGCCAGGTCGAGCAAGCGCTCAGCGAACTGCCGCCACGCTGCCGGGACGTGCTCTATATGAGCCGTATGGAGGGTAAGACCCACGCCGAGATTGCTGCCGAACTCGGGGTGTCCAGGAGCCTGGTCGAGAAATACGCCGTCCGCGCACTTCTGCATTGCCGTGCGCGCTTGAGTGAGTCAAAATGAATTTTCGCCTTTTCCATCCGGCTTGCGGTTTTTTGCTAGCCCGTTCGTTTAATCGTTGTGAAACAGCCAAAGACATATCCGATTCCAACGACGCCAGCTGCGCTGGCAAATGCGGACGTCGAAGCCGTTGCCTGGGTCGTTCGTCTTACTTCGGGCGATGCCAGTGCGACTGACCGTGCCGACTTCGAACTCTGGCGCGCCGCTAGCCCCAGCCATGAAACGGCGTTCTACGAAGCGCAAAAGCTGTGGTCGGGACTGGGCAACGTTTTCCCGAAGCCGGTTGTCGTTGCGGGCGTTACGCTGGCGAGCAATAACATAGCTTCGATGCCGCGACGATCGCTCCGTCTGAAGGCCATCGCGGCCTTGGCTGCGTCGATCGCGCTGCTCGTCGGAATTGGCACCAAGTATATGAACAACTGGCGGCACGATCACGTGACCGCGCAGGGGCAGCGCGAAGTCGTTACGCTCGCCGACGGCAGCCGTGTCCAGTTGGGCAGCGATAGCGCCATTGACGTCCAATTCAGCGCCGACGTGCGGCGCATTCGGCTAGCTCGCGGCGAGGCCTATTTCGATGTGGTCCATGACTCTCGACATCCCTTTGTGGTCGATGCTGGGGACGATGCGGTCAACGATATCGGCACTGCGTTTTCGGTTCGCCTGGACGGCGACGGTGTAGTGGTCGTGGTCGAGCGCGGCGCGGTCGAGGTGACGGGCGGCGCCGCTCCGGTGACGCTCCAACCCAACCAGCGGGTCCGCTACGCCAAGGGACGCAACGCCCGTGTCGAACCGGCCAATGTTACTGAAGACCTGGCCTGGACGAGCGGCCGTCTCGTGCTGGAAGATCGCTCGCTGAGTGAGGTGGTGGACGAACTGAACCGGTACTTTGCCAGCAGGGTGGTGCTGCTCGGCGGCGAGACCGGAAATCGGCGTGTCAACGCGGTGATCGATCTCGATCACGTCGACGCCTGGCTCGACGCGCTACGGGATTCGCAGAGGGTTACCGTCGTGCGCCTGCCGGGCGTCGTTATCCTTTATTGAGAGTCGGCGCTCTGACGGTCTGCGGTGATCGTTCCGCTGACGATCTCGGCGCCCCCTTTCATCGCCCATTTGATGCAAGCGGAATCCTACGATCAGCATTGAAATAACTGCATTTTTTTGCAGAAGTTGCCCGGGAATTGCCTGGCGTTCCCACCTTGTTCGTCTCCTGCTGCGGCATGAAATTGTCGAGCGACCCGGTCTCATCGAACGCTACGATCTAGTCCATCCCTGTCGTACCGAGCTTCTCCCGGTTCGCCTGCACGATGGTCATGCGCCGGCAGCTTCGGGGGCCAGCCGAACATCGCCATCATCTGGCTCTCCGTGCAGTCGGCGTATGCCACGACCTCGGCCGAGTTCACGCCGGCCTGGACGGCGTACTTCTTGAGTTTGGCCGCCTTGCTTGCGTGTGCTCAAGTCTCCTCGGCCCGAGGCGGAACCCGCCGCTCGCGGCCTGCCATCACCTTGCCGAGCTTGGCCCGATCGTCGGAGCGTCGTCCACTTTGAGATGATTTTAATCGATTCCGCAGCGCCGACAAAAGATTGCTCGCCTGCGACGGCGTGCGCGGCTTCATCGCCGCTTTGATGCCCTTGCGCGTCAGCTCCGCAAACGGCTTCTCGCCGCTCTCCGGCAGCCGCAACTCGATCAACCCGGTGCGCTGGAACCTATCAATCCCGTCCCGCGCAATGCAGCCGGACGTGGATCCGAACAGGTTTTCGGTTATAGTCAGACCAAATGCATCACCATACGGCTTTCCACGATCCCGTTCTCGTCGCGCTGTCGATTCTGATCGCGGCGCTCGCCTCCTATACAGCACTGGACCTCGCGACCCGGATGCGGGCCGCTTCCGGGCGGGCTCGCCGCGCTTGGCTTGCAGCGGCTGCGATTGCCATGGGCGGCGGCATCTGGTCGATGCATTTCGTCGGT
>Ga0307507_10006192_pt1 | contig 18654 bp, 6 predicted proteins | sample 7_EM_MG_FD_207223 | JGI IMG/M metagenome (GOLD analysis project Ga0307507, IMG submission 207223) | Populus trichocarpa ectomycorrhiza microbial communities from riparian zone in the Pacific Northwest, United States - 7_EM | ecosystem: Host-associated > Plants > Roots > Unclassified | place... | reverse complement strand
TGCTATACTTAAGTGCGGCGGCGGCCAGGGATGGTATCATATTCGCAAGGTTTTCCCCGCAAATACCAGTATCGTATCAATCCCGTGTGATAGGAGATGTTGACAAGTTATCGGGCCGGGCCGGAGGATCAAATACCGTAAAGGCCTGAATCTCGGGAGTCTTATAATTTGCACCTGGTCAGATGACAAATGCCCGAATATGAGGAAAAAACAGGGTGGGGATAGTCTAGGGGATGAGAGCATACAAGTAAGCTTTTTTTCTGGGGTCACGGGTATGCACGAGTGGAGCCACTCGGCAAAAGTCTTCGTGAAACGGAATTTCTTTTGCCCCTGGAACGGGTCCCCTCCTCACATAAACCCTGCTGGTAGTTGCGCAATACCCCGCCCCCAGTTGACCACCCTAATCTCTGCTAAAGGGAAATTCCGCTTCACCACCTACTCTCTGGCTGAGTGCTGAGTGGTTACTGTTCGGCTCTCGCTCGGAAAAGAGGAATTGAAGGATAGTCCAAGTAGTCATCGTCTTCCTTCTTCCATAAATCTAGGAGGAAGGGAAACGTTAGTGGGTTCCGGCTTTTCATTTATCGAATGTCAGAAGAAGTAGATGTACCGGTAGTGTTGTCCATTGATTACACTTGGATGATACTTTTGGAGAGGGTTATCACCAGCCACAGGGAGTTAAGGTGCTGTATCATGCCTGAGTTTATCATCGAGGTTGACAACGGGCGTGTGCTCTTAAATCCCTATGGCAACCACACACACACTAAACTGCTCTTGAGGAACACCAAACCTAATAATATTATTATGCTATAAAAAAAGTATACTATCATACTTATATAGCTTCCTCTTTTGTACTACTACATAACAATGAACAACACTTCCTACATACAACGGTCCGAATGAAGCAAGTACGGGGTAGAAACATCCAGATTGCGGGTTTATGCTATGAGTATCTGGAATGTCAAGAGCACAGGGTGCACAAGTGCAAGATAATTTTTTTACTCATATTATTCTACTCCACTGTTAATCTATGTTTGAGCCTTTCGGTCTAGTCACAAAACTAGGAATCTACCTTCTTTTAGGGAGTGGCGGAAAGGTAGGTTGTCTAGTACGAGTATGCAGAATGAGTTTAGTACTCAGCAAGTTGTAAGATTCCCTAACTCAACATATATGCCACTGCGTACGGAGGACCATACACCTTGAGTCGTATTTTTGAATAATATAATATTGTAATGCCTGAAAACTCTAGGCTACTGGAGATTTTGCGCTAAAGGGTTAAGGCTTTTGTTTTTGAGATGGTTAACTACTATGCTCTGCAAGCTTTGGGAAAGGACAGAGGAACCTGTTAGTATTCTTTTCCATTAACGATCAATTAATGCTGAGATATAGCCACCCAGAATTTTTGAGATATGCTCTGATTGCTTAGGAAGCTATCCACTGCGGGTTCCTTGGGATTCAAATTGATTACCCATTCATACTATTAATGAATTGAAATTGACATAGATGTTTGCTTTGGGATCATAAGTTCCCTCCGGTGTGGTACCCCCATGGAGAACTGCCAGTCTTGAAGTAAATTTCCAAGAGCTCCTACGGTACTCAGACTACGGGTACAGAAGGTGCAAAAGGGGGGGCAAGAATTCTAACATCTCTTGGAATAAATAGGATGATGATAGACTTCTTCAGCTGGATGCTGCAACCGTGCACATACCCTCCTTTAGGGGATGCTCACGCTAGGTTCCTTGCCACTTTCCCGGGGAATCTAGAACGGAGTCTTTTCATATAGCAGCCTTTCGGGAGGCCAGGCAGAAGTGAGGTGTACAGCCTAAATAGCAGAATTCCAACACTAGGAGGGAGATTACAGTAAGCCAAATATATTAACTCACCCCTGCTTTTGAACAGTTTTGCTGAAATTCTCTGAAGACTAGAAGCAGGAAGGGAAGAAGCAGATGAACATTGATCATGGGAAGGACTCTGGAGGAGATTTAGGAATTGGATTTGCTGTAGCAGATAGACATAAGCGCCTGAGCCGGGCCGATGTGCTTGGTTCGTATTTGGTTAAGCTGGAGAAAGGAGTACAATAAATAGCTTTTACAACGGCCGTTCGGCTTGACTTAACATAATGCATATACCGATAACGATAAAACATAAAGACGCACCAGGTGGCATAGTATACTACTCGTCCAGACCAGATGAAGGGACATAGAGGGGAGGGGGATCCTGGTGTATCTTTCCGGATATATTTGAGTATAGAAAGCTAGAGGTGGAAGGAGTAAAGGCTAATAGACCTGCCTTCACCGAAGCCTGTAAATGCAGAAAGAAGGGAAAAAAGACTCCGTTCTGATTTTCATTCGCCCTGCCTTTGCTCATGAAATTAGGAGAAAACTACTGTGCTGTAACGACCGCAGATCATTTTATTAGGCTGTCACCACACGGTAGCCCATCTAAGATGACTCGCGATGCTTTGGAACATTCTCGTGCCCTTCTCAATTCTGAACTGGGTGTTAGCCCAAGCTTAGAAATTACAATAGAGGCCTAGGATTCTATTAATCTGAAGCAGTAAATTGATAAAGTATTCCGCCGCAAAGCGAGCCCACTGCCTAACGAGAATGCCTATGCAAGCAATCCCTATCCGATAAGAGTCTTATTGGAGTTCTTGAGCCAGTGCCCTCGCCTTGCTGTCAGCTACTGCATAGGGATTCAAGGTTTCTGTTATGCAGGTGGGCTGGCTGGGTTGGATTTCTTGTCTTTTTTCCAGGCTCTAATGTACCTCTGCTTATAATAGCTGACTCACCACTTACCAGTATTCCTACCCCCTATCAGATCGGATCCTCTCAAATGGCTTTTACATCCGTTATGATGAAGCGTAGGCTGCTATTAGAGGTAGAGGGAGAAAAGAGGGATCCCGGTACTGTAAGCGATTGTTGGTAAAATATAGCCTACTTTAGTTTCTCACTTGTAATGTATGATTGGCAGAAAACAAAACTTGATGTAGTACAGTATGATGAGGGAGTAGGATGGGGATGGGGTGGAGGGGGGGACAGTTCATTGGGGTAGAAGACCTTAGCTGCCGAGATCTGAAGCCTATGGAAAAGCTGTGAAGAAAAAAATGCATGCCTAAGGTACGGAACACCCCAACAAACCCGAAACCAAGTATAGGCAGTCTTGGGCAGTGCTACACGGGAACGGGAATCAGAGTTTCCTTTCCCGGGCCCGCATTTAGAGGAAAGGCCACTGTAGCATTCCATCAAGACCCCTTGGTAGATGGACAACTACACCTGCGATATCCCGGGCAAGAAAGAGCACTAGTGCGACCTCCTCTGTGAGAGCCGTTACGCGGCATGGGGGGGTTTTCAATGAATATGGGTCTCACCGAACCGTCAGTTTTCGATCGGTTCCACAAGGGATCAGTGTCATACACCACAAAGCCGGAATCATTTTCTACCTGGCTCTTGTACGGATGGGATTTGCGCTGCTCTCTCGGTCTAACCAAGCTTCTAGATTTTTATTACTACTATTCGCCAAAGAGGAAAGAGAAAAACTGAGACGTTATAAGGCTGACCAGACCATCAAACATAGCCCTATGTAGTGGTAGAAGAAGAAAAGTTCAACAGGGAGTGGGATCATGCAGAGAGATCATTTACTCAATCCTAATTAAAATGTTTTTATCGGATGCAAAACACTACTGTATTCTGGGTTGCTTGTCAGTAGCAGTCATGAGTTTTCACTCGTGGGAGCAAACACGGGTTTGCACTGAGCTTCGCCGCAACATTACGAAACACCATGTGAGTGGCTGCTTATGACTCCTAGTAGATACCCTAGGGCCTTGATTTTTTTTTTTTCCACGGCAATCGCCGATGTCATACGCGCTACTTGTAGGAACTTGATGGCATCTACTGGGAACTGTCTATCCAACTGATGGAGCTGGAGAATCTTGGCTGATGAATACGAGTGGCAGTTTTGGGAGTTGTGGTTTTTGGAGATTGGTTGGGGGTAATATTGGGAGTGCGCATTTGCCGGGTGATTGTGAGAAAAATTGTGAATGGAAATCATATCAGGGGCAGGCACCCAGGACTTTCTATGTAACTTGCATGTCACGGTATCGCTTGGGGGTTCCGAGACTGCCAAGTTCGCCGCCAGGCGCGCTAAGCAGTCCCGCAACGATTTGAGCTTTGTGAATTGAGAGAATATTTAAGCTTGTCGACAGTGCTGAGTCATTTTGAGCATTGGGAAGATTGAAAATCCGATTTTTTGACTCTTTTAGCTGACCGTTGTCAGTGCCGGTGACGGGTTTGACTATCTCAGGCCTCTCAAGGGTTACCAGCTGGATATGTGGGCTGTTTTTAGCAATCATTGATGTGCCATTTCAACATAGATAGTACCCTACTCGCGATGGCTCACTAATGCTTACTTCAATAGCAGGTCTTTTTTTTTTTTGGTTATCACGCGAAGCATCGTATCATTGCCTGTCCAAAGTGGGGGGAAAGCTGTGAGTAAAACTTCCTCGGGCGGACGGGACTTCATGAGATGATATCCTAGTAGGAAAAAGTCACCCCGTAACACGTGGTCTGTAAAATCTGCTGGGGGCGTATCAGGAACTCATCATTTATCTAGCGTGGTTTTATCTCATTCAGTCTTGTAACTACTGTATGGCTGAACTTACTCCATCGACAAGCAACAAAAAGGAGCCGCCGATCAGCCTCACGACTTGGCCCGCAACTCCGCGCAGAGCCGCTCTCCATCTCTCGTTTGCCCCCACTATTTGGCGGGTGGTGGGCGAGACTATCGTAAGCGAGACATAAACTACTGTGCCTAGTAGGTTTGGGTCATGATTTCCTGGCCGGCGGCGATGTTTACACGTACGGGAAAAAGCCACGATTCCGCCACCTGATCTCCGGGCGCCAGGGTGCGGGACCACAATTCCCCCGGGCACTTAGTACAAACTAGCCCATCGCCGGGTTTCGCCACTTGCTCATGTGCTCTAGGCTTAACGTGACTTTGTGGCTTGCAGTGGTTCCAAATCGTTCGTGCGAGATCGCATTTTAGCATTCAGGGGCAGCGGGTTAGACGGTTGAGTGGCGTGATAGCAGGCGCGGGCTTTTGTGAAAGCCCGGGAAGGCGTAGGAGGAAGAGCGGAGACGCCCGAGGCCGCCTACTATTCGGGAAAAAAGGAGGGAGAGGAGGAAAAAAAGAAACTCATCGTTGCTAGCCCGGGCTAACACTGGACAATGCAGTCGCGAAACCTATCACTTGCCCAGGATTCAAAACCTGAATCAAAAGATACCTGGCGATCCAGCAGTTAATTGCAGCTAACAGAGCCGAAGCCACTACAAGCTCCGTGGTTTGGCCTGCAGGACACTGTTTCACGAGACTTCCACGAGCAGATTAGGGGTCAGGGAGTGATATCCCATGAAGGTGACCCCCAATCAGGAAATCTGCTTCCTCCTTTTCCTGCTACCGGTACTTACTTTCACCAGAGTGCTTCTGGAGTCCTATTTGGGTTTTTTAGCTAAAGTTTTTAAGTTCAGCACGGTCCAGAGGCTTCCCAGTTTAAGCAATCCACACGCAAAAATAGGTCTGTGTTCTTAAGAATCTTAGAAACTTTGGCCTTAAGGAAGGAAAAAATAGAAATCCGACCAGCCATACCTCTAAGGGAATGGTCTCTCCATCTTGGCAACTTAAAATTTTCCTTTGAGCAACTCTGCTCACCGCTCTGATAACTCACACGGCTGTGCTACCAATTTTACGCTACTGGCATCATACACAGGAGGAGATCCGGCATCGAGACCGCAAAGCGAGAGCCTACCGATGGGAAATCTCGTTAAATGAACGCGCGGGGAGGCTTAGCAGTGAGCAAAAAGGTATTAAAAAAGGAAAAAAAAGGGAAATCCGAAAGTAAGGGCAAAGGTACTGCTACTGCGGTAAATCCGGGAAAACATGAAACAGGGGGGGGATCGATGCTTTGTTTTACTTTTTTCCTTTAACCGCGCGCGGAGGAAAATTTTTTCTTTTCGTTGGTGGCAGAAGCTTTGTCATGCTTCTTAGCCATTTCAGATTTCTCTTACTAAAATGCTCATGCGATATCGAAGTTTTTTCCTATTCCTTTGTGCGTTTGAGGTCCTGAAGATTATTAGATCGTGCGCAACTAATTTATCTTACTCTTGATCGGACCGAGTCGAATCGGGGACAAAAGTTAGGGTTATGCACAAGCTATCACTCGAATGCCGAATTTGGGTTGGAGTCCGAACCCACCCGTGTCGCTCCCGGGTGCTTAATCCATGCGATTTGACCCAATTCGAACGCAAAAGGAATTATTAGTGAGGAAGGGGAAAATAATGAGGAAAAGTAATGAAAGGAAAAGTGGCTACTTAGTGTGAGGGGGTTAACAGAAGTCTTGCAAAAGGATTTACATGCGTTGGGATTCTTGCGATGGATATTTTCAAAATCCGAATAGACCTACCAGGGTGCTTTTTCCCATCTCGGGGGGCCAAAAAAAAAGGAAATGAAGAAATGGATAGATCTTCTCTCAAACCATTTAGCGGCCCATGAACTCATGTCAAGCATGGGGTCGGGGAGCCCGGGAGAAAAGGGATGAGCCTTTTTTTCTTCTCCGTGGATTTCCAGCTATACTCGAGCACAGTGCTCGACATCCATCCCAAGGTTATGCGCGGGCCCATAGCTTGCCTTATCATCTATCAAAGCGTTATACATTTTGTTCGGTGAGCCAGAATCACGAGCTTGAAAAATTTAACTTCAGGGCCCTGATATGACCAGCCCATTTCTGAACACATGGAGTAACCTCTGCTGCCGACGATGCCGCATATTTAGGTGGCTTCGATCGAGACTATCCTCGTGTATCTGGTTGTTGTAGGCGAAGATCAAAAACCTGGGTTCGAAGCTTTTCCTTGATGTTCGTCTTATTGGGTGGGGTGACTGCGGTCACAAAGCTTGAAAGTTTGAAATATGTCGAATGGGCGCACGGCGGTGCGCTGGAGTGTGTATGTGCATCACATCCTCTGTTCTTTTTTTGTTGTTTCACAAATGAAGAAGGAAGGTAAAAACAGGGGGCAGCGCTTTCATATGATTTTAGAAAATGCTTTCTGGTCCCATGAATGTGGCTGTTGTGCTTGCGAGTTCCGGGCCCCCGGTTGGATTGGATTGGGTAACATGCCACAATATGTGTCTGCTTACTTTGTGGCTACTGATTCTGTGCTTGGTCTCGATCAGACCGCGTACCGACAGTCGGTTGCCAGACCGTTTTCCTGGCCAAGAACTGCACCTTGGATTGTTTTTTGATTGGAGAAAGCGCTGCGAGTAACCTGCGATTCCCCTCGGGGAGAAACGCAGCTTAGTATCCGCCAAGATCTCTAGGATCGTCCTCTGGAAATGGAAAAAAAATGCAGCAATTATCCCCATCAGGGAGTCTTTCGGACTTAGTGGAGTCCTGTCTTCCAAGGCCCCGTGGTGTTTTGGTGGAAACAAGGTTGGGGCCTGAAGCCGCCCGTGTAGGATGCTTGCATAACGAATTGCTGGACCTGGAGCATTTTTATTTTTTCCTGCCCATGCTGTGATACTCGCCGCGGGATACCAGTAATCGAATTTGGTGTATCTTATCGCGTAACTCAAAGGAGCGGGAGGTTCCCATGACACCATATCTCAACTGTGATAACGAGCACCAACACATGTCATGATGGACGAGACCTTTACTTTTTCAACATCTGACCTATCAAAAATGGGGATAGGACATACTCTGAGCGCGAGAATACACCCTATCGGGCAGACAATGCATGATCAAGAATGTAAAGGATCGGCAGCCTTAGTTCCCAAGCCACCAACTCAAGCGCGGAATGAGAAACTCGCGCTCGAATCATTGGCATTGAGCCCTACCCCAGCGCCGACTCATCCCCCCCACGAAACGTGTGCGATCTTCCTCCCCCACACTAACCCCTCGATGCGTTTTTCCCGTGGCAATAAAAAACAAGGCAGAGCGGGGGGGGGGGGAGATGCTTGATCCCAGATAGCGGACCGTTCCCCTCCCCCATCCACATTTCAATCTCCTGGAGAGGCGGAATAGATAGATCAGGGAAACGGGCGGCTGCCGTTTCCTGCTCCTCAGCTGGGATAATACGGTAGCTCCTGGGGCGATACGACCTAGCTGAGGGGATGATGGTAAAAGTTGTGTTTTGCCTGAAGGAGCGCTCCATATGGATGTGCCGTGGGCTTCGGACTGCGTTAGAAAGGCTTTACGGTAGTTGAGCGCTCATAGAATCGGGAATTTCTGACGCGTGGCTAGCAAGAGAGCTGCCGCTTGGGGGATAGCTTGAGCGGTATATTTGGGCTATTATTGCCCAGGCTTTGAGGTAACAGTTTGAGAGAGTTGTCACGTCGTATAGCCGTCATCGCATAGCATCATTGGAGGTGTAGTCTTAGGCGAAGCCCTGATAAATTTAAAGCCTAGAAGTATAGAGGTATTCGGCTATTAAGTGGCTTAATAGGCCTTACTTTTGCTAAAGCATTCTCCTAGGGGCTAAGTTACTGTTCTGGCTGTGACTTAAGTATCTGGTGTCTAATGCTGAGGGGATTAACGCGTCTGGAACTGCTGACTGGTCAGTCAGTAGTAATGATAATTGGATGATACTTATGTTGGTAGCTATGGCTAATTAATCATCATATCTTTGCCTGAGTTGAAAGACGTGTATGCCTCAGAATTTCCTTTGTTGAGAGACCATTCGAGGATGTGTGGCATGATCTACTTCATCGTACAGTGCCGCGGATTCCCTGTATTGGGTAGGGGGTATCATGGGGAATCTACTAGTTTTCCGAGGCCCATTGATATGACTGCCATTTCGCAAGAAACACAGAATATCACTCGGGATGCCGTAGGGTTCGAACGGTAGTTCATATAGCGTACGATGTGATTTGTTATAAAACGTACGGTTACTCATCGTGAGATCACCAGACGCCGTTAGCCAAGCCAGTGCGTACTAGCTATCAAAAGATGAGAGGAAGACCTGGAGAGGTAAAACAAAGGGTGTGTAAGACAAGTAAGGGAGGGCCGGCTCCCGGGTGGTGATGGCAGGAGAAACATCTGGATTAATGATGGTCTACTCTGAACCGCGCTAGGGCTCGGGCTTGGATCACCGAGAGAAACAGGTTCTCTGCTCATGTGATCGGACAGTATCAAAAAGTAATGACACAAAATTCCGCTTGACCTTGTTTAATTTACGCCCAAGTATCGTAGAACTATATCGAACCGTAAGTTCACGCCTAAGTTACAAGATTCAGATGGAGTAATCTTGATATTTATGTTGTAACCGGGCATTTTGTTTGACACATCGTCCGGATCTTTCGTTTGCGCCCAAGCACGGTACCTGCTATATTGTTGAAACACTAGCATAATATGCTTGGGAAAGTGTGTTAGGTTGTAGCGTGACCTCGACAGGCACGGTGTAGTTGACTGGCCGAATAAAGTCGGGACTTCGAACGGGGAACGAAACTTGGATTAAAAGGCAAAAGATGTCATTGACCTTAGTGCCGGGGTGATTGAGGACCCTTTGTCATTGACTGCATTGAAACCACCTACTGGAGCGCGGTAGGAGGTACGGACACACATAGCAAGAATCTCTTAGCGGAGTCACTATTTCTGTTAAGAGGCCATTAGCGGTGTCGGCGTTGGGGGCGGGGTTTGGTTCGTAACCTAGTAAATGGGTAAGGCGGAAAAGCTCAGTATAGGTGGTAGAAATGTCTGGGTGATGCTGCTCCGATAAAGGTTGAAAAATGTATAGGATGGTTGCATGATCTATAAGCTATTGGGTGTGGTTTTGCTACTGTAGATAGCCCCGAGGAATTGGCACTCGTCACTCTGGAGGATATAATGTTATGATATATATAATCAAGCCGGTATAGGGACACTGGGCCCGCCGGTAGTGAGTTGAGCAGGCTCCTTTGAATGGTGATTTGGGATTGCTGGGGCTACGGATGATTTCTGGAAACCGGGACAAATGTTGTCTATATGTTTTTAGGTGTACCGGTAGTGATAAGTACGGGGAATGAAGAGTAGATATACCAAGGTGGGCAGGCCGTCTGATGCCATCTGCACATACGAACTCTTTAGACAGTTGGTTAGCGGCAAAGCACTATGATGAATTCCCGAGGGGCTGAGGCAATCCTAGAATTGGTTTTTAAGTCTGAATGGGTATTGGTGTAGGGGCGAAGTAGAAGGATAGCTGAAGGGGGGTATTTGGGTCATTAAGGAAATAGCAGGGCGAGCTGGGTACTTTATTGGAAAAATGATATCTCCGCCGATATTGACGCCCCCCTCGGTGATTTTCTGCCCCACCATCTGTGGATCCTGTGCGTTTTAAGACAGATACGTAAGCTCCCAAGGTGCGGTGATGCTGAGGTCTGGAGATAAGTGAGTGTCGGCGAACGGGACCTATTCGCCGACCTTTATCGCCGCTGATAGCCGTGAGGGACTCTCGAATGATAAGGTATGAAGGAGAGCCGCAGATCTTGATAATAGATAAGGATGGGGAGTTTATAATGCTTTTCACTTCGCGCTACTTGCTGGTTTTATGCTAACACGCCTTTGGTCATGGTTTTTTAGATGAAGTAGGAGAGGGAAATCTCGTCACCATTTCATACTCGCCGGCTCACTCCAATTATCTGCTAATAAGCTTAACTTTTGTCGTAGAGGAACTCACTCCCCTACAGACCAAACCGGGGCAATTTTCTAATATTCCCCTTGTGAATTATGTGCAATGAGTAGGGGCTATTAAGCATGATGTGGGATCAATGTTGGCGGGGCTGCCCACCCGGTTAGAGGCGGCTAGAGGGATCCTACCGTAGTATCGCTGTTTGTGATCTCTAGTTGCGTCAACCTTGCGCTTAAACATAATTACTTATCTTTCTTTATAGTATACCCCGCAGTGGTGGTAGTGCCGAATCTCATCACAATTTAATAAATGCTGCTTGGCAGAAGTAGGGGTAACAGGATTTTGAGGGGTCTGGGTGTTTTCAAATAGTGTGTTCTCAGACAGGGCTCAGAAATCCGTAGGCTGTCACAGCGAGGCTATATCTTGTAAAAGATTTAATGGCTGAGAGAAAACTGAAAGATTCTTGCGTATCTCTAGGCTTTTGGTGTAGGTGATATTCTGCTATACTAGACTTGATAATATAATAGCTGCTTGGTGCATCTGATTGTTAGTAATATTATTTAATTGAGTTTTCTAATCTAGAGATATTTAGCATTTTCGCCACTAAGAGGTGAGAGCGGGGGTCATCTTAGTGGGTCGGAGGGTTTCCTAGATGCCCCTCGCCTTGTGGGGTTGGGCTTTGGATCCTCGAAGGTTGTATCATACTTGGCCATTCAAAAGGTCACTGGAGGCCTTGCATTATTAGTACCTATCTTGGCACAAAAGCGCTCGGGGACTTTCTAAATTGCCAAGTAAATCTGCATCCGAGGATGGCTGCAAGGGGATGCTTGTATTGAATTATCTAATCTGTGTCTTTGACGTTGCGCTCTATTTTCTAACTGAACACTTGAAAACGCCCTGGGCGATCTGCAGTGGCCGGCTCTGTTTCTTTTTTATCGGGCATTGGAGGTTTGTTCCAAGGGCATGATCGGAGTTGGAAATAGGGAGCAGTACCGGTAGGCGGGGGTGCCTGAGGAAAGGCTGGGGTAACAGCGACTCCCCCCCACCGGAAGGGTGATTAGATTGTGGAGATCATTTTAGCAGGTATACAGTAAGGGTGTTGATTTACTGCTATCTGCGTTGGGCAGTTCAGCGCCGAAGAGCTCAGACGTTAATCCTACGCCATTTCCCCTAAAATCACTCATTGCTCTTTGCCACTCACTCTCATTTTGAATATCATTTTGAGCCTAAATGGTCATGAACCCCTAGCATTTTTTGCGTTCTTGTGCAAGCATCGTTTTAAAACTAAGTTTTTAATAAGCTTCGAAGGTTTCAAATTCATCCTCAAAGCTCTTGTCGTCGGAGTGAATATTGTGTTAACGCTACATAATGGGATAGGCGGGAATTTTTGAAGTTTTTAATGGAAATTTCTAGGACGGGCTTGGGATTGGTGTGTATACCTTCCTCCTACCAAACTAAATACCCGATTCCTAATAGTGAAGGTATGAAAGAAAAAATGCAACATTCTTACCCCATGCCTAAGAGTATAATGTGGAAACGGCACTAAATAGCCCCCCCATGCTCCATACCTTCATGCCTCATAAGCCAACTGAAATAACAGGAAGCATGGACAGTTCCTTCGCGCTATGTTAAAGACAATTCAGTTGGAAGTTTACTATTGCGGTTTGACGCTTGTGTGAAAGTGAAAATCAAAATTTTGTACTAATCTAAGAACTACCCAAGGAATTACACTGGTAAGAAATATTAACCCATATATCATACATACATCGCTGTCACTAATTCTCACTTGTTCTCTCAAAACTTAGCCACCAGATATTGAGTCCTCGCCCAAATCTTATCGCCCCATTTGAATAGAACCCATGGCACTGGTAACAGCAAGAGGCTGATAAACCCCAACAACATCTCAGCCCACTGGATCCCAAATTTTGCATACATCGACGGTGCAAATAGCGGGAATAGGGAACCGAAAGTGTATCTTAGAAGACAGTTTGCTGCCATCGCGGAGGCGCCATTCGGGCTTTGGTATAGTTCAATTAGGTATCTCGATGTTCCCACCTACGCCAGATTTGTCAGCTTTGTTTGGGGATGGAGAAGAGAGGGGAAAAACGTACGAAAAGACAAAGAATCCCCCAGCCAAATGGTATCCCCGCAAGAATTGGTGATACCCAATATGCATCTTTACGCATCGACCACGAGAACCAGAACAACGAGATAGGAATTCCCAGTGATCCAAGCATACTTGCATAAAGCCAGCGCTCCGGCGCAGCCCTGCCGCCGTGAGGGTTCGCCTCTCTCAAGGCAGCCCTGTTACAGATCTCGAAAGTTGCGATAGAAGCGAGTAACCCGACCAACAGCGCCAGAAACGCCAACCCGACCTCCCCGCTGGTGAAGGAGTACACTTTGCCAAATGCATAGGGATAGCGGGCGGAGACTTCGAATAACACGCCAGATACGAAGGCAATATATAACGATATTGCCGCCACTATTGGTTCGGTGAAGAGCATGTGTATTGGTCTGAATAAATTTAATGTAAGAATCGACTTAACCCGCTCAGCGCCCGTGGGTCCTGGTTGCGGTGGGATCTCGCTTCCTTTCGCCCGACGCGCAAGAATTGTCTTCTTGTATGTCTCCTGGGTAAAAAATGCAAGGAGGTAGATTGGTCCTCCGACAAGGACAACATCCCACATCAGCCATCTCCAGTCTCTATGCAAAATTGTGTACCCGCCAACCACCGGTCCTAGTACCGGCCCTGTGAATGGCGCTAGGATTGTGACTGCCGAAACTGTGGATCCCCGACCTTCTTGTTGATCCCATATATCTGCGATTGTGCCGGCACTGATCGCGAGAGTGGGGCTTCCGAAGAGCCCCGCAAAGAAGCGGCAAGCGAGGAGTGTGCCGAAGTTCTGGGATTCTGCGGCGCCGACGGAGGCGAGGAGTGATATGGGGAAAGTGCCTAGGTAGACTGCTTTACGGCCCAGTGTTTCTGAGATTGGTGCACCGAGAACGGGGCCGAAGGCTAGACCAAGACCGCCGAGGGAGAGTGGCAAAAAGGCTGCTGTTCTTGAGACGTGGAACTGGGCCATTATCTGGGGCACTCCTGGAGTGTAGACCGACGTTCCGTATGTCCTGAGTTACCCAACTTGTATCAATATCGATGTGATAGAGAAGGAGGTAGGGGGGAGGTAACGTACACAGCAAAGTTTAATAATGCTGGGACAAGTGTATTATAGCATCTCCTGAACAGATGCCAATTCCGTGGATTTTCCGGATCACCATCCCAGTCAATTTCTTTTATCACTTCGTCATCCTTAATCCCGGCCTCTAGACACTCCACACGAGACTGACTGTATTGAACCTGTTGACCTTCTTGGGTGGATTGAGTCGGTCTTTCTTGGGAACGAGCTCCTCCGGTTTCGGGCATTGAGTTAGGAGAGGGCGTGTAGATATTGGTTTTATGGTGGTCGCTAGTGTTACCGCCATAACTAGGATGGAGAGGCCTATATGTACTGAAGTTTCGGCCTGTAGAGCCCAGCGTGCGAAGTAGGCTCAATAATTATCGAGAGTAATAGAGCCTATTAGATTGTGCTGTTGTAGCTGCCATTTCTGGTAACCTAACATAGGTGGTTTAGGGGCCGACGTTGTGGAGGCAGAATGGTTGATGCGATTTGTTTTATTAATGCGCAGGGGGTGCCCTTCTGTAGGTGTCTTTATCTGATAGGGCTGAGTGGGTAAAGTGCAGTGTTGTGATGTGCTGGTGCTGTACTGTACACAGACCTAGGATTAATTCCACTGGCATATAGAACTCTAACATTCGGCAGCAGACAGTCATTGCTTTGTTGGCTAGCCGATTGGGAGTGGTACCCCCTGTTTAGTTAGTGTATTATCTCTGTTGCTCGCCCCGATCTAGAGAAGGTACCATTCGTGTGACGCCTGCGCAGCGCCTCGGCCCGCTATGCGGGCCGTAATAGAAGTGTTCTTTAAGCCAGTCAAGGCTTTGACACATGCTCCTCCTGGAGCACGTGTGGTGTGTGCTGGGGGTAGCTCACTAGTAAAGTGTTTGGATCTTATTGTATGTATGTATGCACTAGTAGTTGTTGGAATGAGGGAGCGTTTATATATCTGAGGGGTTTCCAACTCACTATTCTGTATCCCTCCACGTGGGGTAAAGCGAGGGAGAAATCGGAGGTTAATTTGAAGTAGCTCTTTTACAGATCTTTGGTATGTCCCTCTTTACCCCGTAAAAATGGCTGTATTCAGACACCCGCTGGTGTAATACCGGTAGAGTCGGGAGCAAGAGTAGAACAGACATAGTTAAGACTTAAAATTATATTCTAAGCTTGCACTAATTTTCTTAAATAAAGGAATATTCTACCTCTATATATACCTAAACATCGTTACACAAGAACACCACCCCATAACAAGGGGTTATCTATAAGAATAGGAATTGGTACATTTTGTCACCGGATGAATTCTTCACAGGGTTATAGGGGACAAATGCCGGTTGGTGATGAATTGTCCTTGGTAGAAGACCACTGTCTAATGTGATAATTAAGCTTAGTGATTTGTGATCTAACTTAGAAAATACCAGGATGCGTTACTTTGGTGACCCAAATGGGTAATGACGTGACGAAACAGTGCGAGTAGCAGGGTCTCTCGGGTCAACACATATCAAGCTCCAAGTGCCCAAGTAGATTAGTTCAACGCTATAGACCAACAGCCTGACAACTATACCTATTGTGATCATGAGCTGTTATGAAACAAATTCGAATTATCCCCAACATACTGTAGAAGGTAGTCTGGTGGAACAGTCGTAAAAAAACTGAATTTTTCAGCCTACTGTGAATACTAGCTTATGTGGCCGGGCGACCACGTATGGGCCTGAGAGGAAATTTCATTGGATCGAATGACCCACGTCACGACCAATAAACGCGAATCCCAGGGCCAGGCATAACCAGGGGCACGATATGTTTGGGGGAGGAGAGGACTTTTGGATACTATGTCTTTGGTTGGTAAACCCTTCCGGATACGCCCGACCGGGAGGTATCATCGAAAGAGTGAAACCTTTGCAAAAACTAGCCCCATTGCAACAAACACACTTTCACACATCTTTTCATCCCTCAAACGACATAAAGAAATTAGGGGGATCACAGAAAAGCTAGGTTGCTTAGACCCTGCTAGTATCTTTTCTAATATTTCCCTACAATTTCCTACTAATTTTCTAGGGATCTTTGGCATAGAAAACTGCCTAAAACATACTACTTGTAGGTGAGAGCAGCCCAGCACACAGGAAACCCTCCTGAAGAGAAATATATATATAATATTATAAGTAAATATAAAAATTGACTGCATTTATCTAACCTTTTTCACTTTATTTTTAAAATTCCTCTTCACTATTTTATGACAGGCCAAAGAGGGCGGTGGTTCTATAGGGGTTTCACCCTTTCGATGGTATTTCCTAGTCGATGGTATCCCAAAGGGCTTACCACCAAGGGCATGGTATCCAAAAGGCTTACCCTTGTGGGGGGGTTTCTGTGCTAGTGCAGGTAAACCAATTCGACTTTCGCCCTAAAGGAAAACCCTTAAAAAGGTTGCGGCTTTTGTGCTGCGGTCTGAGAGGAGGAAGTTGAAATAAGGTGCGCCAAGGAAACGTGCCCAAGGCAACCTTCAGGGTTTAGTTAGTTCTGGTGTTCTCCGGATGCCGCCACACTTCTGGGGATAGATGCTTGAGTACACGGCATTTTCAATTCTTAGCTTTAGGTATTAGGCTTTTTTTGCCAAGGGGGCGAACTTATCTGAATTTGCTTCTTCTCAAATTGGAAGAAATCTATACACAGTTAGCCGTAGCATTTTTTTTGGTGTTGGTTTTTTTTGCATGAAGCGGGGGACTGCTAAGGAACTCCTGCCCTGGCGCTGGTAGAACAAGGGTAAGGATCCGTTAACCGGGGCGGGGGGGGGCCTCTTAAATTATCTTAAAGTGCCCTGACAAAAGAATTCGAGCGGATGGCAGTTTTGTGCTGGAGCAGAGCCCTTTCTACGAACGATTTTCTCACTCCCCAACGAATTCGTGGGTTCCACCTTAGGCCAAATCAGACTAGGAGACGTTCAGGCCCTGTTTAGCACGCCAGGATTTGGACTGGGTTTTCATTCCAAGATTAGATCAGGATTTTAAATCCGGATTTTCTCCAAAAAAAAAAAACTAGTCACAGAGAGCATACTCCAAAAGGCATTATTAATACTCTAACCACTTTCTCAGTTTTTGTGAGCCCAAACAAATCATATTCCTAGATCTTATGTTTATTACAAGTGGCAACCGGCCTCCGGCCGGATGTGAATTTTGAATATGACTATCTTTGCCGACTAGCTTTAAGGTCTATAGTATACATATATATTTTTCCAGTAATAATAGACAAAAGTGAGAAGCATGCTATATAAGTAATAACTTTTTTAGTTAAGAAAAATAAGCATGCTTCTCACTTTTGTCTATTATTACTGGAAAAATATATATGTGTACTATACACTTGTATACAAGTAAAATCCTACTATATAATAGGACAAAAATAAGGGCTTATAGAATATGTAAAACTAGCCAAACAAAATTAATTCTTAAAGGATAAAGCTAATACTGCAAGCTCCCACCACATGTAGTAAGTGAGCACTTGTATGTAATGCTCTATGCAGAAAGAAAAAAATTAAGATGGTAGAAATAAAAGAAAAGGATAAGAAGAATAAAATCTTTTCCTATAGTTGGTATTGGTATAAGGGTAGGGTAGAGTGTAGGTTGGAGGGGAAGAAAGTAAGTGATAGTAGAGGTAAGTGAGGAAGAGCGAGAGAGAGGAAAATAGAGAGAAGGGAGAAAAAGAGAGAAAGAAAAGAGAGGGTAGATATATAGTACTCGTACATGACAACTAAACATGGCAGTCATGCATGACAACCAAATAATATAGCAACCATATAACTATTCATAGCAACTCTACATGACAACCACAAGCAGGAATTATAACTATCATAATATTATCAAGAGCCACAATAAACAGTAACTATATATTATGAAAACTATGGCTTCCACATATAGTAGGCGCAAAATGAAAAGTTAATAAATATTTTCTAAAAAAAATACTGTTTTATAAAAAGAATAAAAAAATATAGTATATTATGTGATATCATTAACCTTTAGATAAAGTATTCTATGATCATAATATTGCTCTATTTGTAAGAATAATATCATTTATAATATTAATAACCTCTATTCAAGGTATTGTATAATGATATATGAGTCATATATGATATTATTGATATTTGTCCAAGGTACTAGTATTATACTATTATATCTGAGTAATCTATGATCTCATTATCCTTTCTCAAAAAGAAATATCATTTTTAACCTATCTGTTATCCTTTCAACCAGTCAGGACCCTGGTTTGGCAGATACCTACTAACCCTCAAAAAAGGAAAAATCTTGACCTCACTGATAAGAAGACTTTAAAGTGACAAAAATCTCAAAATATCTTATAGATTATAGATTTTATATCAAATACACAAATTGACACAAATTTTCCTATCTCTAAATATAAATCCTATCATAGTTAGTATAGCCGATTTACAAAGTCCAGACTTTGAATAATACTAAGGGTACATCTGGTTGCCACTCGGAACCTTCAGTTCTGCCCTGTGTTAGGCATACCAAGAATGCCGACCCATAAAAAGCTCACGCACAGACCCCTGCGTACCAATCAGTTAAAAGAATACGAAGTATAAAAGATACATCTCGGTCTAGCTTAAGATGATAGTCACGTGCCTCCGACTATAAGGTCACGTGTTCGATTCACAGCCGCGTCATAGTTATTATTAGTTAAAATATAATTATGCGACAAGTCATATAATGACGGCGATAATAGCGCAAAGGCGTCTGAGAGATTTAAGTGTGTATTCCCGTTTTAGGATGCCCATAGGGTAGGAACGAGAGTTCTCTAAGATGACGGACGGAATCAGAATAAACACTTAAGTA
>Ga0307507_10006191_pt1 | contig 18655 bp, 19 predicted proteins | sample 7_EM_MG_FD_207223 | JGI IMG/M metagenome (GOLD analysis project Ga0307507, IMG submission 207223) | Populus trichocarpa ectomycorrhiza microbial communities from riparian zone in the Pacific Northwest, United States - 7_EM | ecosystem: Host-associated > Plants > Roots > Unclassified | place... | reverse complement strand
TATTTACTTTCAATACAAAGATCTTTATCTATCACGCTTTCGGGAATCAAGACACGACTGTCTTATAGGAGCCTAGCGATCGACGTTGCTAGATAGGAGTCAACGGACTTAGCTATCGCAACAGCTATTGGGCAAGGAGAAGTGATCGTTAGAAGACTATCGGTTACCTGCTGCAAGTATCACCCGGAGAACAGAGGATTGTAACACTTATATACACCTCGTCGATGCCGGATGTACATTTCCTGACGGTTAGCCCTGGGGGGTGTACCGTACGAACAAAGAACGCGAAGTAGGGTGTGGTAGTAGAACAACGTCGCACACCGAAGGGGATACCGGTATCGTGGGCCAGATGAACTAGCGACATAGTGGATCTACGAATTGTGATGGATAAAGATCTAGAACATAGACAATCCAATGATCGTGAATACTTCTGAGTCTAAGAGATTTCCACCACGTGTGATGAAATAAGGTTTTAAGCCTCACAAGGATAGACATGCCAAGAGACGTAAGGGACGCGACGTCTTTTGGCATCTGCCATGGCACCATCGACATCACTTGAATGTTTCATCCATCAAGCGCAAGACCACACATGAGCGAAGCCAGACGAATGTGAACTGATCAGATGGAGATCGTCAGGCAGGCAGGCAGGCAGGCAGGCAGGCAGGCAGGCAGGCAGGCAGGCTATAAGAAATATATTCGAAACCCCTAAGAACTGTAATGCTAAAGAATATCACTAATACACTATACGTCTAGGTAGACTCAGCGAACGATAGACGCGGTGTCAAATCAAACTCTAACAGGCTCGAACGGTATCTCTTGGGCTTACGCTCGTGACCATCCTCGTCATCGAAGGAAGCACTGCGCTTCCGTACCTCCTCGCTTTCCAAAAGTTCCCTAGCCATGGAAGCCAAACGAAATCTCTTGGACTTATGCTCATCACAATTTTCGTCGTCAAACAGACCCCTGCGCTGCTGTGTGATGTCGCCTTGAGCAGGATGCTGTCCCAGTTCCGCCCAGTGTTCTATATTCAACCGGATCGACGATTTGAGGGGGAGTGCTATACCTTTCGCCGGGATTCCCTTCTCTCTCCACCAGTGGATGATGACATCCCAATGCTGCCCCCGTGTCCATCCCTGGCGCCGGAGACATCCCATGACACGCCGGATAGTGCTACAAGTAAAGCATCAGAGTCATCTCCCTCTTCTGGTTTACTAGTTTCATTAGCCGGCCCGGGATTAGCTCTAGGCTCCGGTCGTCTCCCTTCCGGATCAAATGAACCTCCACGCAATTGGTCTCGTGCTATCGCTTCATTCGCCCAATTGGTTACAGTGCCTGGTACTAGATAGTTGTGCCCCCTCAACGCAGGTGTGGGTTCCCTACTTACGTGATTCGGACGATGACAATAGAGTAAGAGGTCAAGGGGGTCTTCAAGAACTGGATTCGAGAGGACCCAGGCCCTTACCGCTTCATCATCATGGATCAAGACATAATTGATCCACGAGAGCAGCGTGTTGGGATAGTCTCGTAGGAGTCGGCGTTCTTCCCCTGTAGCGCCAAGTATGTACCGCATCGTCTCATGTTGTATGGATCTCGTAATCATCGCTGACAGTCCACGGATGGCATAGGAATCCAACTCAGCAAACTGTACCCCGTTGACAGGACGCCAATTGAGCCGGCGATCATTAGGGTAGTCTGCGGGGCTATCAGCCACGTGGCGGATCCAAACAATACGCACTGCGCGTGGATGTCCAAGTAGCGCACTCCAATCTACAACTCATTAGTCAGTAAGTGAAAAACCCAAACACAGAGATTATTTTGAAAAGGACTCACCTGTTGGCGCCCGGCAATTGAGCGGGAGATCAGGTATCATTGGTGCCGGCGCAGGGCTGTCAGGTATGCTGTTAGCTGGGCTGTTAGGTGGGCTGTTTGCTTGGCTACTGTCTGAGCTACTGCCTGCGCTGCTGAGTAGGGTATCGAGTAGGATTGGTGCTTGCGGCGACCCAGCCACAGGGGGAGCATTGTGTGGAGTAGGTATTCCTTGTCCTTGCATCGGGTGAGCAGCTTGAGCGACTTGTCTTTGCGCTTGCTGTTGGTTAATCGGTGGTTGAGGTTGACCCGGAGCGAGACCTGGAGCGACTTGTGCTTGCGCCGGAACCACAGGAACGACTTGTCCTTGCGCTTGCAGTTGAGGTTGATCTAGAATGATATCTGGAGCGACTTGTCCTAGCGCCGGAACGACAGGAACGACTTGTGCTTGCGCTTGCGGTTGAGGTTGACCCGGAACGACACCTTGAGTGACTTGTCCTGGCGCCGGAATTGAACGAAAGACTTGTCCTAGCGCTGGCGGTTGCCGTTGACCCGGAACGACACCAGGAACGACTTGTGCTTGCGCCGGAATGGCACCCGCAATGACTTGCCCTTGCGCTTGCAGTTGGTTACTCGCCTGGAGAGCGTTTTGGGGAACCGGAGCTGGGTTTCAATCAGCCGTAGCAAGACCCCATTGAATTGGCGCGCCTAGAGGTAGTAGCAGCAAGGGAACAATCACCTGCGCAGTGGGGACTCCTGGCTGGCCCAGTGCAGGTGCAGGCTGGCCCTTAGCCACAACCTGAAGCTGCGTGTTCATGGTGGTTGTCAACTTACTCATACAGTCCTTAACAAGTTGAACGATTGCCTCATCGGCCGCCCGCATACGAGCCACGTTATTCGCAGCTGATTTTGTGACGGGCTGATCGCATGCAGGGCGCAATCTCCTGATTCCTGCGACGATTTGCTGGAATTTTTGGAGAGCAAAATTCGCGAGTGGCATAAAGTTCCTTGCTACCAGCTGATATTTCACAAGTCGCCGCGATTCTTTATAAACCACCGCGCCTGCATTATTAGCTGGGAAGCCCATGGCTCCCTTATAGTGAGTAATTGACTGACCCCCAGGATTAGGGCGTGTTGCGCTGACCACCCCTAGGATAGAATTAGGCGGAAGTTGGTACGTCTGCCCCGCCAGAGCCTGCTGTACTCCTAGATTATGCATGTAGACGTATCGTACGTGGATGATATTGTGGGCCATATTGGTTGATTCTTTGTGTATCTAGATGCGAGTATTGGAACTCGTGGGCTGAATATGGTGGCAGTTGTGGACATTCTGAATGTGAGATGGTTTTTGGTATGAAGTCCCTGCTATAGCGCTCTATCCACTTTATATATACAACTCTCAGACGTTCTAGGGAGTTTGAAAGAATCAGGCTGTGTTTTCAAGATTGGCTAAGAATAGGTAAAACCTGACGCTCAAAGACAGGACTCTGCCATTATCCAATTCAACTTGAATAACGGATGATACGCGCAATTGCTCTGGAACGGCTCTGGTCTTGAAAGAAACTATAGCTGACGCCACGTGACGTCTGCGCTAAACCCGATGGACGACTAGTTCCTCTGTGGAGCGTCTGACCTCCTTGACCCTCCGTGCGATCCAGATACGTTGGGCTCAAGACTAAACATAGCGGTACAAGTACCCTCTAATCTACACATAACTCAGGATCTAGACTGAGCTGACTCCGACCATGCCAAGCAAATGTCCATTCTGCCGAGGAAAATACATCCGGTCAGGCGCATTTGAGAATCACCTGCGAACAGTGCACGCAAATCTAGACCTTGTTCTCGTGTCCACCATAGGATATCCATCATGCGGAGATATTATCAACGACGTGGAAACAAAGATATTGCACCACCCAGAGGCGAGCGAGCTCCAGGATTCCAACTATGAATCCGATCCGGATCCCACCGGACACGAGCAGGACGTATTTACTGCTCACGAGTCTGATACTGAGATAGCGGACGACTCTACGTCTTCGTTTCCTGGCAGACAAGCGCAGTATCCATACGCCGGAGAAGCAATTGGAGACGTCAATGGATTTGAGCAAGAAAACAGCAATCTCTGCGAGGATCCGTGGGCACCATTCAGTGGTGCGCAGGGTTTCAAACTCGCATCTTGGTTCATTCAGAGTAAAGTACCTAAATCACGAATCAATAAATACTTCTCGAGTGGCCTTGGTAGTTCTGCCTTAGTCGGCTATAGCTCTATGCATATGCTCGAGAATCACCTCCGGTCGTTGGACCCGCACAGTTCGTATCTGCAATGGTTTGAAGGACAAGTTGAGGATAGCAAGCGAACTCTGCCATTCTTTTAACGTAAAGTCCTGGATTGTGTCAGATATCTCCTTCGCCAGGTCGCATACCAGGATAGCTTGGTCTACCCGCCGCGGCTTAAATTCGATCCTAATGGTGAAAGGATCTGTGTGGAAATGCACACCGCGGACTGGTGGTGGGATGTTCAAATACAGCACCCTAACCTCTTTTACCGTAACGTTAGCTGACTAATTATAGAAGACACTTCCACCTGGTGCGACTGTAGTTCCCATTATTGGGACGTCCGATCAGACACATCTCAGCAACTTCTCTGGTGACAACAAAGCGTGGCCTGTCTATATTACGCTCGGAAATCTTCCGTCAGCCCGGCAAAACAGCCCTGGATCCATAGCTGTTCTGCTTCTCGCACTATTGCCGGTCCCCCCCAAACTCTCAAAGGCCACCAAAGCAGATCAATACCAGAGACATGTGAACGCCGACACACTGCAAGACGTATTCGAATTCTCTTTTTCCGCCCCTGCAGCAGGCCGCGCTTGAAGGCGTCCTAATTGATTGTGCTGATGGGATGGTTCGCAGGTGCTTCCCAATCTTGTCTACATGGGTTGCGGACCATATGCAAAACCTGACACTGCACGGTTTAAAATCCAACGCCTGTCCTACATGTGAGGTGCCTGCCGGGGAATTAGGAACAAACATCAAGAACTATCGAGCTAGAGATTACGCAAGATATGAACAATATGGATATGAAAACTGGTTCCCAGGCACGAAGTCAGACAGCACCCACATCAAGTTCTGCGGCCTTGGTATCAATTTGGGCCAAAAGGTTTTTCATGGACTTGACCGGGTCTCGGCGCCTGACTTGCACACCCCGGAGATGCTCCATACAGTTTATCTCGGATTATTTAAGCACAGGATGGACGGGATCCAAGCCTTTCTCCAGAAACAGGGGTGACTGCAAGCTTTTGACGACGTTTGGAAGGCATTACCGCCGTACCCTGGGTATTTGGTACACAAAAGAGCCTACATCTAGGGTTGCGCAGTGGCAAGGGAAAGAGATGAGCAATCTGGGGTGCTGTATTTTGGGAGTTCTCGCGGTGGCACTGCGTCAGCCACAGAGTTCATAAGTGATACCTTTCAAACATGCTCTTGGATGCGTCAGAGCGCTCGTCGACTTCAGTATGATGGCACAATACCGAAGTCAGACGTCTGACACCATATCTTATAAGGAACATTATCTGGACCAATTTCACAGGAGGAAAGATAACTTCTTGGAGTTTCGAGTAACTAAGCGTACACTGGCCAAGGTTGACGAGCAACGGAGGGAGATACAACATCAGAGAACGCAGATGAGCCAGCCCGTGGCTCGCTCTCAACGGCGCCGGATCCGTGATGACGATCGCAGAGAAGAGCACCTGTGACGTATGGACTTGATCCATCGCAAATCGCATTTCAACTTTATCAAGATAGATCTACTAAGTGATATTACTGATCGTAGACGCCAGTTTGCCAATATACCGATGTATTCCAGGGAGTTTGGAGACCTCGCGCACAAGGAACAAATCAAGGACGGATGGCGACGATCGAATAAAAATAATGCCCCCCGCCAAATCGTGCACGGCTACAGTCGTCAGCACCCCATCAGAATGAGGTTATTGAACCTCGAATCTCGTCGACGCCGGGGCGCCGATCTCTCTGCGGATGTTCTGCAACATTTAGAGAGTACAACGAGTGCCGTAACCACGCCGGTCTTCTGTAGGAGGATCCTCAAAGGGCGCCAGGATGAGATGTCAAATGTCTTGAATTTTAATAAGGTGTCGGGGGTGTCCCTCGAGAGTATATGACACGAATTGATCCGATATAGCCGGCATAACCTGCCTACAGAGCGCCAGCTTCCTGAAGATCATGCGATACTTCAATCACTCCAGGTTGAACTACTTACGCCACTCGAAATACAGGTTGTGCTGTTCCAAGAAAGTGACGTTTACGACATCCACCGGGCGCGATGCACAGGCGCCCTACACTTTAGCAACCAGGGGAGTCGCAATGATTGGGTTTGGGTCCAGGCTGGTTCTGAAGAGATGTATGGTGCACTGAGGGACCGTCTGCCGGCAAAGCTCATGGCGCTCTTCAAAATTAGGGACTACAACTGTGAGAATGCAGTGCGTCGGGTTGTGGCTCTTCAGATGTTGAGTGCAGTCAAGTCAGGATCCCGCTCGGACATAGATGGCCTTGTTACAGTGCAGATGAGGGAGTGTAACCGGTGCAGGTTACTGGTTGGTTTCTAGTATCGCTTGATACTCAGTATGTTTTATGATTGAGTTTGATACTCATGATCTTTTATCTTTGGTTTCGAGTATCGCTTGATACTCAGTATGTTTTATGATTGAGTTTGATACTCTTGATGTTTTATGTTTGGTTTCGAGTATCGCTTGATACTCAGTATGTTTTATGATTGAGTTTTATACTCATAATGTTTTATGTTTGGTTTCGAGTATCGTTTGATACTCAGTATGTTTTGGTTATCGTATCAAGATATCGTTTGATACATGATATGTTTTATGTAACGTTTCAAGGCTACCGTTTGGTAGTCTTTATGGTTATTGGTTACAAGGCTCCGGTTAGCCTGACAAGTGTATTTAAGACCTGCTATTCTCCAAACTTGGAGAGAGCAGACTTCGACCGACAGAGTTTTCAATATACTTGGTTGAACAGTTACTTCTTCAGTTCACTTCGAGAATCCAACAAAGACCAAATACCCTTAGCTATTAGGAACCACTTGGTAGTTGCGATATAGTAAGAAGTTTGTTACAACAACTTAGTCTAAGCCTCCGGTACTTAGTCTCGTTATATACCGCGCTTGGTATAGAGATAGTATCGTTACCCTATCGATTCCCGCCACCACCCTGGAGGTGGTTACAGGGAGCATGCTCGAGAGGTTACGATAGTTGACGTAGGGACAAGTCACGGCCTGGCGTACCTGATGCCCGAGGGGGAACGGGGCTGGCGGGTTAATAGCCGAATTGATTTGAGAACATTCAACGAAGTATATTAAGGAATCGGAATACAGGGGGGAAGGGGAGGCTGGCTGTCCGTGCGTATCCTAGTACTCGCCCGGCTTTGCCGTAACAAAAAGCGCCGTCTGGCGAATTGTGGTGAGGTTTTTCTAACTTCCTCACCACACTTCGCCACCCGGCGTTTTGCACATCGTCAAGTTGTATATGTATGATATATAGAAGCAATTGCCTAGAAAATAAAGAGTACCAGCTAGTTTACCCTATACACGTAAGATTCGGTACGGAGGCGCAGGCCGACGTTAGAGATAGCAGGAGAAATACGTCAGGGCAGGCAGAATTGGCAATGTGAAGCTGGCGCCATCATGAGAAAGAAGTGAAGAGAACCGGAGCAAAGGTGTAGACAGGGGGTGAGTATGACGTGACGTCGCGTCAGGAGATATAGGACGTTGCAACAAAATTCAGGGCGCACAGGGCGTGGACAACGCAGAAGCGACGTCGCTTGGGTCAGGGCGCAACGCTGACGGATCTGATACAAGGTACTTTTTATGCTGATAGATGCCAGTCGTTTCTCCTCTTCGGTAGAACTTTCCGAAAGCTCCTGCTGATATTTCGTTGATTTTCATTTGTGGTTTGGTATTCTGGCCCTTGCCCTTTTGCTCCATGGTGTTGTCGGACCTTCCGAATCCCTGATCTGCTCTCTTAGTATCATCCAACGGGGCTACTTCATGTAGTTCCCTGTTGGCGATCTTTTCGATGATTAGTTGTGCGATCCGGTCTCTCTTTTACACTTGGTATGATTGGTCTGCTTGGTTGGCCAGGACCACCTTTACTTCACCCCTGTAGTCGGCGTCTATCACACCTGCATTTGTCAAGAGTCGGTGTTTGACTGCTAGACTGCTTCGTGGTGCAATTCAGCCAGAGGGGTTGTGAGGGAATCCAATAGCTATTGCGGTTCCAAGAATGGCTTGTCCTCTGCCAGAAAGGTGGGTTCCTTCGTTTGCGTAGGGGTCGTGTCCTGCTGCCTTGGCTGATCTCTTCGTAGGCACTCTGCCCTTGACTGACAGCTTCTTAACTCTGACACTCTGGTCATTGGGGCTCTGGTCTTTCTTGATCTGGACCTTATAGAATCTGGTGATGAGATTCTCTTCCTGGGCTTCTTCTTCGGGTATCGCATAGGCAACGGGTGAACTTTTGAAACACCAAGTCGTACATCGTTCGCTATTAAATCTGATCCTTTTGTTGTTCCAATCGATTGTTGCGTTGTGTTCTCTTGGCCCTGACATCCCGAGTAGAACCTCATGGTTGTGGAGGTTTGCCAGATGGAAAGTTGCCAGTTCCCTCTAGCTCCTAATGTTCATAGGTACTTTCATCATATCTGTAACAGGACCCATAGCGCTTGGTTTTCCATCCGCTCGGTAAATCTCCCAGGGGTTTTTTGTTTTGATCTTCTTGATCCGGTGTTTGTTGCAGAGTTCTCCATCGATAAAGTCTTCCGTTGCTCCTGAGTCAATCATGGCGTCCATTGTGACTGACTGTCTTTCACCGTGTAGTTGTATCTTGACCATAATATGGTCATTGTTGTTTTTGATGATTTCCATGTAGTTGAGTGCCGCCTAATAATTTTCCTTAATGATGGGTTTTAGTTGAGGTCTGTCCCACAGAAGATCTCTTACTGGGGATATTCGTCATGTCCCCACTGTTCAGGTTCCTCTTGGACCCCTATTTCCCTAATCTTGCATCTACTCTGCCAAGGGGCAGGCTTCTTGGTTGGCTGCCAGCTTCTGGCTTGGGGGTTGAATGGTTTTGTTCTGTCCCTTTTTGGACAGTTCCTGGCTAAGTATCCAGGTTGTGCGCATTTGAGACATGGTTGTCCTCGAATTCTCCTTTGGAACTCCGCTCTTGAGATGTTGAATCTTGGTCGTTTTCTGATAGCGTCCAGTTCCATCGGGTCACCGTAGTTCTGATTACTGTTATTTGCAGCTCGATATGTACTGTCTGGGTTCAGGGGTGTGATGGTTTCTTTCAGGGTGTTCTTTGGTGGCAGTGATCTCTGGATGTCTCTGACCGTTGCCAGTTTGGTTTCCTTTCGGATTGACTATTGGGCTTGGACTTCGGTGCTCTCGTATTCGTCATGGCTGGCTCCCCAGGCGTTTTGGAGTACTCTGTTCATTCCTCCTAGGAGTAGTTCTTTTCCTGTCCAGTCGTCCAGTTCGGCTTTACTTGCCATAAGGTGGAACTCTTGCCAGTTTTCCATTACCGACTGTTTGCCTTGTTTCATATTCTTGAGTTTGATCCTTCCTTCCCCTTTGGCGTCGATTACTCCATATTGACTTTGTAGTCCTGCTTTGAATCCTGCCCAGGTGTTCCAGGATGGGGTGATTTGTTCTTCTGTGTATGGCGTGATCCAGGTTCCTGCGTCGTCCCTTAATAAGCCTGTTGCATATAGAATTTTTTCTACATTGTGGCCGTCCTGCCATCCTACTATTTTTCTAGTATACAACCAGCTGGGCTAGCGAGCCTCGGGGTGTGTGTTGTTCTCCTCGATGGACCTCGGGTTCCTCTGCTTTGGGCCTTCGGGTTCCTTCACGCAGGGCTGAGACTATCTGTCTCCTCTGTTTAGGATTTAAGTCTGCTGTCATATTAAAGGATCTCGCCTCTCCCTGTTGTGTTGTAGCTGCCATCATGTTTCGCCGGGTCGTTGCTTGTTCTTCTCTCTCTTCTGATCCCGCTGGTGATGGTGGTTCTGCTGTTGTTGGGCTTGGTGCCCGCTCTTCCCTTAAGGGCCTTTCCAATCCTTCTTCTAGTGATGAGAGGTCTAGGTTTTCGGCTAAAGGGTTGATGTTGTCTTCGTTGTTCTTCCCAGTTTTGTCTGTTTGTTAGGTGCTGCTGGTTTGAGACAACCAAATGTTACAATCCTCTCTTCTCGTGGTGATACTTGCAGCAGGTAACCGATAGTTCACTAACCATCACTTCTGTCAGCCCTATAGGTGTTGCGATAGCTAAGCCCCTGACTCCTATCTAACAAGATAGATCGCTAGGCTCTTGTAGACAGTCGTGTCTTATAGTCCCGAACATGTAATAGATAAAAGAGCATGTTATTGAAAGTAAAGCCTATGAAATAACTTAGATGGTTGCGTGAAGAACCCAAATCCTACATTCTTCTATTTTTGTTTTACTTGTTTCTTTTTTTTTGTTTTTATCATGTGCTTTTTTTATTCTGCGACCAGGTACAAAGACTACGTGGAGCGCTAGCTATGGTAAAGAAAAACCACTGTGACGAACCAACTGGCGTCAGGGAAAAAACAATCAACCCAAGTCCCTATAGTATCAAACCAACCGCACCCCAGCCACATAAAATAAGAAATCAAACTCCAACTAAGAGTGTAACCTGCTCCTGAGTATCACGAGATTTCCAAAGGGAGATCCGGCGATACTGAAAGGACAGGGAGGAGAAGGGTCGAAGGAAATCTCTACAAGAGATATAACAAAGGTTTGGGACTAGTAGAGTGACCATTCAACTTAGTATATTAAAGTGAGGATTCCTGTGAGGCTTGAGAGTTCAAATCCTTAAGGGATCTCGAGCTCTTTAAATACAAATAATACATAACTAATATCCTGTCCAAACGAGAATGCTAAGCTATGTTAAGGTACAAGCGAAAACAACTAAGCCCTAAAAGAAAGGTGTACAAGCGACAGGATATAACTAACAAAACAAGTAATGAAATCTAACAAATAAGGGATCGCTACTACTGTCCTAAACCAGTAATACATAGTAGGAAGCATAGGGTTTCCCAATTGGGTACAAGAAACAAAAGGTTGTAATAAGCGAACTTAGAAAAGTACTACCAAATAGGAAATGATAACAATGGAGAAGGTAGAAGGTAAGGAATGATTTGTTACTGGGAAATCCTCATAGGCAATATCCAACGTCAGGTTAAGGAATAATAGTGATAATAGTAGATTCTGTTACAAAGGTGGCGGAATAAGAAACATGCAATCAATACATGGAGAGGTATCAAGAGAAAAACCCTTGCCGGAAACACCAACAAATAAATAATTATTTTAACCAGTAACGAAATGCTAAGTAACCGACAATAAAAGAAGAACCAAGGGGGTGCGGCAGCCACTAAAAGGTCGTGTCGTGGCAAGCATTACTCGAGAACCCAAGGCGTTGACATCCGCCACTGAGAGCATGCCAGACGACGACTGAGCGTTACCGAGGGGTGGGACCGCAGAGAAATCCCTAGGGCAGCGTAAGGTATAGGGGCAGTAGGGTGCCAGACGAGTGAGTGGATTCTACCAGTAACCGAGGAACTGGACGAGACCTTGCGGAAGGAGATGACGGGTCGACCCAATAACCGTGGCAACTATCGGTCACCGTGTGCGTGCCAGTGTCTCACCAGGCAGCCTCAAAAGAAAGTCAAGAGTACAGAGAAATTGACTATAGCCGGTCGAAATCTTTTTTCCTACTGCGAACTGTAGTCCCAGCTGTCGGTAACAGAGGGAAGAGGGAGTTGGCGACTGTGCAAGCACTAAGCGAGGCAGCGAAACACAAGCGAAAAGAGGGGGGGAGTAGAGCCAAACAACCCATAGCAATAAGAACGCCAGGGCCAAAGGACATGACGAGGGGCGTAGGGCAGAAGGGGGGGTTGCGGGCTCAGGGAGAGTGCGAGTGCAGCTCACTGTGAGTGTGGGGGTGGAGGATAACGATGAAATCTCATAGTGTTGAGATTTCAATGGCCGCGTGTGTAGAGGAGAGGGTTCGTGAACCTAAATATTAACCTTTTTTTTTTGTACTTTTTTTTATATCATTTGCTTGGTTTTATTATTTTCCTGGTCTACTAGGTACAAAGACTACGTGCAGCGCTAGCTATGGTAAAGAAAAACCTCTGTGACAAACCAACCAGCGCCAGGGAAAAAGCCATCAACCCAAGTCCCTCTAGTATGAGACCAACCGCACACCAGCTACGCAAAATAAGAAATCAAACTCCGACTAAGGGGGCGGAATAAGAAACATGAAACAAATACATGGGGAGGAATCAACAGGAAAACCCTTGCCATGGACACCAACAAAATAGACTAATTGTGAGAACCACTAATGAAACACAAAGTAACCGACAATAAAAGAAGAATCATGCGCAAGTGAGGGCCACTCTAAACCATTATGGCGTTGCACACATTACTCAAGGACCCAAGGCGTTGACATCCGCCACCAAGGCCGTGCAATACGACAACTGAGCATAACCGATGGGTGGCACCGTGGAGAAATCACAAGGACTGTGTAAGGTAAAGGGGCAGTAGGGGGCCAGCCGACTGAGTGGATTGTAGCTGTAACCGAGCAACGGGACGAGACCATGAGGGGGGAGAGGAGTCGTAGACCCAATATCCGTGGAAACTATCGGTAACCATGTGCGTGTCTGTATAGGCAGCCTCTAAAGGGGGAGAAGAGAACCGAGGAATCAACCATTGCCTGTTGAAAGGTTTCCTCCTACTGCGAACTGTGGTCCCAGCTGTCTGTAACATGGGCGAGAGGGTGTTGCCGACCGTGCAAGCCCTAAGCAAGGCAGCAAAACGCGAGCGAAGAGAGACGGGAGTGGAGCCAAACGACTCCTAGAAACAAGGATGCCAGGGCCCAAGAACATGACGGGGGAGGTAAGGCCAGGGGGGCGGGTGCAGCTCACCGAGTGTGCGGAGGTGGTGGATGTTGACGATAAATTCCCATTATGATGAGATTTCAATCGCCGGGTGTGTAGGAGAGATGGTTCATGAACACTAATCCCTCGTCCGAGGGTGCCCTATTATAGGGGTTTTTCCCTCAACCCTAACCCTGCATGACTCATACCCTTGCGTCTTGGGACTTCTGACGCCTAGTGAGTCATAGTGTGAAATCCCTCAGCTGACTTCATACGAGTCAGCTGCCCCATATCTCCTAACCAATCAATAACCTATAAAACACGTCATGTGCCCTCAAGGGGTCACATGCACGAAGCTCATCACTCTTAATTACGCGTCATGTGCAAGATACATAAACCACATGACCACAATCGTGAGTCATGTTACTAAACAACCAATAACTATAAACCAATACCACGCCATTGCGTCATCATATGAAAACCTATGAGTCAACTGATCTCATAGTATGAAAGATAACAAACCGATGACTAATGACTATTAGTCATGAGAAAAGCTGCCCTGCTTAGTCACCGTTTGTGACACCTACGTTCTCATTGTTCTTCCTTCATTCTTGTTACTTTGGATTTCATTAGTGGTTATAACACCTATTTCATATGTTGGTGTCTCTGACAAGGGTTTTCCTGTTGATTCCTCCCCATGTCTTTATTTGTATTTTTCTTTTCGACTGCCTAGTCAGAGGGGGATTCCTCTTTTGGCGTGGCTGGTGGGCGGTTGGTCCTGGAACAGAGCGACTAGGGTTGATGGCTTTTTCCCTGGTGCTGTTTGGTTTGTCACCGAGGTTTTTCTTTGTCATAGTTAGCGCTCCATGTAGTCTTTGTCCCTAGTTGATGAAAAAACAAAGCATGTGAAAAAAATGAAAAAAGTGAAAAAAAGGCGTGGGATTTGGGTTCTTCGCGCAACCATTTAACGTATTTTACCTCGTTATGGGACGTGTCATAGTTATGGGACACTTTGTCGGCCCAGTATTGGGCCATCCAAAATACGCATATCTCCACCAATAGATATTTAATAGACCTGAAATTCGTAGAAAATATGAACAAAGAACTTAGCAGTCGCATTGAACACGTGGAATAAAATTAACGTAATTTCGACTTCGTGAGTTGCTAAAAGATGTTAGGTAAAAAGAAATATGGAAAACAAGTTTAAATGAGAGTAGAGAAATGAAAATTCCAAATTCTTGGGGGTACTTGGAGGCTTCTGAAAAGCCCTAGGTCAAGAGAATCCTACCCTATATTGTGAGGGAAAAATCTCTGTTATATATTCCAAGTCGTGTGTTTGAAATATTGAAGTCAGAAACCTCCCTCACAACTTTATTTTTCTTTTATTCTCTATACAGCGAAAACTTAATACATTAAGCCCAAACAGCCAGAAACCACTCAGAAGGCCTCGGAAAAAGGACGAGAAGGAGGAGAAGATCCAGCAGGCTCTTGATCCTTATGCCGCGGATTCTACACTCTCTGTTCACAACCTTGCTGAGCTCTACGGAATACCGAAACCTACTCTTCACAATCGCATTTCAGCGAAGACTCCCCCAGCAAAGCAGGCTCATGAAACCCAACTAGTTCTCTCAGCTGCTGAAGAAGCAGCAATCGGTACCTGGATTAGGAAATGGGATGACTTTGGTTCCTCTCCTAGACGTTGGCATGTTTATCCAATGGTCCAAGGTTTATTAAGAAGCTGAAACTCCTCCGCCCACTTGGGGAACATTGGCTCCAGCGCTTTCTTGGACGACATCCCAATTTGGACTCCAAAGTTGGCAAGACCTTCGATAAGGAAAGAGCTCTTGCAACAGATGTGGACTCCTTTAAGATCTATCTGGATCGCTTTTACCACATCAAATCCAAGTTCCATGTAAGCAACGAGAACACTGGGAATACCGATGAGAAAGGTTTTCGCAATTGGTATTGGTGGGGCTGGGGTTCTTCTATGTCGTGCGTCTCGCCGCAATCCCAGTATTATCCAACATGGGGGGCGTGAATGGATCACCGTTGTGGAGGCAATATCTCGTGAAGGAACGGTATTGGCCCCCTTGATTATCTTCAAGGCTGGTGCCCACCTCATGGGACATCATACCCATATTGAGATCGAGGAAAAGGAGGATGCATACTTTTCCACTTCCTCCAAGGGATATACCAATACTGAAATCACTTTCAAGTGGTTTCAGGAGGTGTTTGAGCCTTCTACCAGGCCGGCGAATGGCATTGAGGACCATCGTATCCTACCTCTGAACAAACATTCAGCTCATGTTGAAAACTACGACTTCATCAATCATCCTATCAACCACAATATTCACCTGATTTGTCTTCCCTCTCATGCAACTCATGTCTTGCAGCCACTGGATGTTGGTATCTTTGGCCCACTTGGCACCTATTACAAGCAGGAGTTGGAAGATCGTGTTCGCCAGCTGGGCCTTTATGGAAAGATCAAGAAAGATGATGTCTTTCCAATGTTGCAAAGAGCCTGTCTCAAGACCTTTACCGAACACAACATCCAATCTGCCTGGAGAGCCTTTGATCTTATCCCCTTTAGCCGAGAGAGAATTCTTAATAATCCTGGCCTTAAAGCAAAAATAGCACCTAAGACTCCGCATTCTGCTCGTCGTCCTGGTCTCAGACTTGTTTCTAGTCGCTTGGATACTGCTCCTGCCCTTGATACAATTGCAGCCTAGGATAAGAATATCCCTCTCACTCCAGCCAACCAGTCTGTCAAGGAGTTACTCTCACCTTGTATTAAACAAGCAAGGATATCTGATGCAGAGAAGACAATCGCAGAAGAGGAGGCCAATGCTGCCAAGCACTTGCTAAAGCCTGCAAAGGCTGATCGCAGGCAGCTTCCATGTGGGCTTTTGCTTGGCTCCAAGCAGTTGGCCAAACTGTATTGGAAGCGCGAAGAACAGGACAAAAAGAAAGCAGAGGCTGCTCAGAAGCGCCAGGCAAAGAGGTCAGCAACAAAGAGTACAATTGCAGCTGGCTCCAAGAGGAGAAAGGTATCAAAGAGGCAGCGAGAGCTGGATCAGGAGTCTAATGGGGAAGATTCTGATACTCTGGGGTCGACTGGCATTGATGAGGTAAGCGATGATGAAGTTGTTGCTCAGGTATTTTACACTTGATAAATAATTACCATTGTTTAAACTAATGACTTGGGACTTATAGAATTCCAATCAACTAGCAGCTACTTTCCAATCAAGGTCCAGACCTCAGCATACCTGTGCCAGGAAACCAAATAATTTTACAATTTTTTCTTCTAATTTGGCGCCTAAATAGCTAAACCTGTTGGCAATTATTGGTATTTTGACTAAATGTATGATAGTTTCAGTACTGGATATTTAATGAACCTGTAATTTTTACAGTGAATTTAAAAGCCTCTGGGAATTCTAAATACAAAATCTGATGTGATTCTGGGCACTGTGCATTGTTCAGTTTAAGTTCTTTTACATCAAAACTATAGTTGAAAAAGTGTCCCATTACTATGACACGTCCCATAACTAGGTAAAATACGTTAAGTTCTTTCATACACTATACTTTCAATACAAGATCTATTATCTATCACGCGTTCGGGAATCAAGACACGACTCTTGTCTTACCTGAGCCTAGCGATTGACGTTACTAGATAGGAGTCAGAGTATCTAGCTATCGCAATAGCTATCTGGCTAAGAGAAGTGATCATTAGCGAACTATCGGTTAACTGCTGCAAGTATCACCCGGAGAGAAGAGGATTGTAACATTGAAAGTATCTCACTTAGAAATAGTTACATAGTCTTGTTACAAGAAGTACATCAAAATCTTTCTATTAAAGACAGAATGAAATTGTGGTCATTGGGGGCTGCATGTGGGTTTTTCGAGACAAGGCCTCTTCCTATACAATTGCTTTAGACCTATAGAAGCCCTTGAGCAATATACCAAAAAAGCATATACTTTCTACAGTACTAGGGCAAAAAGATTCGTCCAATGCCCTTTTTACACCCCAAGTGTCCATCTTCACCACCCTCTCTCATTGCACAATGTCTATGAGAATCACCAACAATTTATCCTTGCATTAGCAAACCCGTAGATTACATGAAGAAAGTCACTAAATCCTTAAATATTACCAAGTAGTGGAGAAAAGGTTGGTTCAAGTATTTGGTAGTGGTTGCCATGTACTTTTTTGTATGGAGCCCCATACAAAAACTTAAGTCACTTTTACACTAGCTGACACAATCATGAACACTGAAGACATCATTGATTCTTTGCACTTCTACTTGCAGAGGTTTGAACAGATAGTGATTCCCTACCTGATGGAAATATTTCAACTGTTTTTATATAAGCAGTGTTGAGAATTGTTTGTTTAAAGATGTCCATTTTTGGTGTAAAACGGGTATCGGACGAGTATTTTTGTACCCGTACTTTATGTTTTTGAGCTGATGGTTGGCTAAGCACTACTATATAGATGGTCTAAAATATGATTGATCCCTATTCATCACCTGCTGCTTTTCATCACGCCCTTATTGAAGATTGTGGCAGTTTTTGTAGTGCATTCTTCCTACCTGTAATTTAGTGTAAATACCACTACTATTGCATACCATGAGTTAGTTGGATTGTTAGAAGAATGGAAATAAGGTTTCTTGCATACCTCCAAAACCTTGAAGCTCTAGTTTTCACCTCCTATAACATGTTAGTTTTTGGGCATCCGTCGTTGAAGCCTATCTCAGCAGTCAGTTGCCGGTTCCGGTCCCTTATTCTCACTCTGATAGGGGTTCGAGACGCCAAAGCCTTTTGCCCTTCCTAAAACCATACCTGCCAAATTACATCATTTTTGCCTCTAGTAGTGATGGGCGTGGTGACTTCAATCTCGTCTCTCTCTTATCATTAGCTTCTACTCCCCTATGAGCCAGGTTAATAATCTTCCCATGCGGTGTTTTGGGTTCAGAGCGGAGATGGAGGCACCCGAGGAAGCGGCCGAGGAGTGTGTTTCGAGGGCGAGATGCCGGAGGTGACGGTGGTGGCTTGTAGGCTTCATTCCACAGGCAAGTTTTATGAGGCCTTGGTTGTGAATCTGGTCGAACTGCACTAACACGGGGGGCACTACTTATACATATACAACGTGATGCTGTGTAAAAAAAAAATCGTATTTTGCCCTCTACTATGGAGGTAATGCGAGGTTATCTTCAGATGGTTGTACGAGCTGCGGTCACTGCTTGCCTATCGGATTTGTATCTACTCGGCGTCCGGGCGGCACGGCCCAGATGTACTAGTAATATAGTGATGGGCAGATTGGTACCGGTAGGGCGCGGGAGGACTTAAAACACCCACTAGCTCGCATGCCGAGATGCAACTGATCTGTAGCATTATTCGATAGCTTGGATGGTGAAGTGGTAACAAACAACGGTTAATATTATTGATTGGGAAAACCATAGTAATATGAATAACAAGAACGATGTAGCTCAGCTATTATATATAGTGAAGTAGTTCAGTCCTGCCATTATCACCGGAATCTCTCAATACCCACAGCAAGGAATCAAGAAAACAAAGATCCTCAAAGAAACCATATAAGAACAAGGAAAGGAACAAGAGACATTATATGCTAGTCCTAAATAGGACCTCGCTTGAAAGAAGGTGAAGATCTGAAAGAAACATTTAAGAGGAGAAAGAAACCATATACGAACACCATCGATCGGCGGACAACGAGTGATTGTTCATGAGCGCGCTATCCCATGGACTGTAAAAGTGCATATTCGCACCGCTCATGGTGCGAAATTTTTGTCATTTGAACTGTTTTTGATGACACTGCCCAACATGTCCCTCAATCTAGTTCTAAATTTCAGAACTAGAACT
>Ga0307507_10006190_pt1 | contig 18658 bp, 21 predicted proteins | sample 7_EM_MG_FD_207223 | JGI IMG/M metagenome (GOLD analysis project Ga0307507, IMG submission 207223) | Populus trichocarpa ectomycorrhiza microbial communities from riparian zone in the Pacific Northwest, United States - 7_EM | ecosystem: Host-associated > Plants > Roots > Unclassified | place... | reverse complement strand
TATTCCAAATTTTTTTAAAATTTTTTTTATTATTTTCTCGCCCCCCCCCCCCCCCCCCACTGTATTGTTAATGGTGTGCTCGGGTATTCATTGAAGCTTATTCCCCGGAGGAGGATGTAAAGTTGTTTGCACCTTTGAGCCTTGAAGGATGAGTGCTTTCGTCTGACTAAGCGCTTGCTGCCGGGCGGCTCTGCTGATCTGCTAAGTCTTGGTGGGTTGAAATGATGACAAAGCAAGAGCCTCAACACTAAGCCGCGTCGCAAGATCTGTCGGACCCTTGGAAAAGCTTATCGAGTCTAAGCAACCCACACGGTACCCTTCTTCGACCACGGGTAGATTCAACTCTTGAATTTCTTCCCTTGTATTACGGTAATATAAGTGCAGTACCGTAAGACTACACAAGGCTTCGAATACTGTGTTGATTGAAGAATACCCGCGAAATGCCATGATAAGGGAATTGCCACGTATGTTTAGATTCCAAGGCTTGCAGAGGGATGGTGCTGTCCTACCTACCGGCTACTCGATTAGTGCTGGGGCATTACGAACTATACTTTGAGGATGTTTTTTCCTATCGTTGTTAGCAAACACAAAGCCCTTTTCCTCTCTTGCAGTACTGCATCGGCCGAGCGGTGGTGCCTCTTGTGGTAAGAGCTATCATTTTACTGTGTTCTATGTTTAGATTTTTACTGTCTACAGTACCGGTACGGTATGCCTAGGTTCTTACAGGAGGAATTGTTTGCTGAGTACTGATAGCATCATACCATAGCGGCGTGCGGTAACGAGTTTCTCACAACAGCCGACTTGAATAGATTTGTGCTGAATAGAACTACCGGTACTGCACTCTTATCTCGGTATAACTTGGTTTCGCTGGGCCTCGGCTATTCTCCTTAGATAGGCTCGGAGCCCAACCTCTTGTAGATCTGCGGACAGGCGTCTGGGTTGCGTGTCTACCGGTAGAGCTCGGGAGCCGCATGTCGAGATCCCAAAGCTTAACGGAGCACTGACCCCTACAATCGATAACCATGCTTGTATTGTACGGCTGTACCTCCGTAGGATTCCACCGTAGTCGCTTCTGGGTTATATCCGAAATGCCTGAATGCCACTCTTTGGTTGAGGCAAATCTATTATCCTATCTCGATATTCAGGGGAAGTCAATGCCGCTTTTTGTTCCAGGGGTTTAGATTCTCCGTTCTCAGCGCTTTCCCGAGATTTTGTACTGGCGCTACCAGGGACAGCACTAAGTTTTCACTAGACCGTTTCACGGGTGGTAGTTAGACTTGAGAATTCCGTGTTGTGTTATGGACTTCCTTTTGTCTCTTGAATCTGTAGACCCTCTGGGAGAACAACACATATCGTTTCAGCCGGGATAGCAAAGTTGCAGAAACGTTGGGTTTAAATAGCAGCGAATGAAGAGGTGCCGGTCTACGGTTTCGTGCCACCAGCTACTTGCGAGTCCTAAGCCACGAAAGCGTCGACGGCTGTCGTATTTCTCTCTTATACAGCAATACGGCCTTTCAATACGGTAATAGACGGGCCGCCGTTCCGTCTCACCCGCCATAAGCAATGATGGTTGGCTCAGAGAGGAGCTGAATCTTTGGGGGATGCGCCTTCTCTCAGGGGTGCTTTATGTACCCCGTGTGTTCATCGCAGATCGTTCGCAATTTTCCGACGCGCTCCTACCTTTGGAGTAAGCCCCAACAAAGAGTATTGGGAAGGTCCGCGGCTCGCCCCCCTTCCACGGCACGAGTATTCATCATTGCTGCGATGGCCAGGGTCACCTGGGTTTAAAGGCAAACCGCAGCCCCCTTCAAGTACGTTTAGTTCTCCCATACTCGCGAGTTTCCCGGAGCGAAGGGACTGACTTGAGAGATGTGGAAACGACCGGTGGTAGGATTGATGCTTCTTGGCCTTGCTGAGGCAGTGATACGTCCGGGGCCATATTTCGGGTATCGGGATCGAGCTGATGCTGAGGTTGGTAGAAGACCGGACGACGGTAATTTACAAACTTTTCCGACGACACAGGCTGCGGCTGTGTTAGCTGAAACTGTCGAGGTGATTGGCCTTCCCCTCATATTTTCTTCACTATCTAGATCTGATACCGGTTGCGTGCGTGTTCCGGTAGCTCCCTCTTGACCACTTTGGAAACTATCCTGGAACATTCGAAAATAGGTATTGGGTGCTTGAACAATTTTACCAGCCCGGGAGTCCGGTCTTCAGTTTGTGCCCCTGATCATGTGGTGCTCGATGATAGGCTAATGGATGTCAAGTATATGACTCCGGAGAAGGTAACGCGGAACCCGATGTTCAGGGCAGGCTTGTCTCCCAGACTTCGTTCTTTCGGCAAATTGTCCAAGAATTCAATGGGATTGGAATTCTTTGGGAACATCGGTAAGTGTTTTATAATTCCTAACCGTTTGATGAATGGCAGTGGCCAATAGGCTAATTTTGTAGATACTATGGAGCCTCATCGCATGTTAACATCTCTCGTACCACGCCTATGGAGGAGTTCCGGTGGTTGAGCACTGCTCAAGCCCTTGCAGATATCCCGGTAGCACAGTTTGTCGATCTAACCAATGGCTTTCACTGACTGATAACTAGGCGTTTGCCAACAACTTCACTCTTCACAACTTTTCCAGCATAGACTTGACACCTGCTTCTACACCATGGGTGTTCATCGGCGGCAGCTATCCTGGTATACGCGCAGCGCTTGTTCGGAAGAAGTACCCCGAGACAATATTTGCCTCGTTTTCCTCATCCGCTCCAGTCCAGGCTCAGATCGATATGTCGGTATATTATGATCAGATATATCGCGGGCTCAATGCGCTTGGGTTCAAAAATTGCACCAATGACATTGTTGCAGCGATCAAATATATCGATGACCAGCTTTCCAAACCAGACACCGCGGCGGCCATAAAGAAACAATATTTGGGGGTCGGCGCGGAGAATAACTCTAATGAGGGCTTCGCAAACGCCCTGGCATATATCTATAACTCTTGGCAGAGCTACGAAGTTGAGGGTACTCTAGGTAGGGTTTAGCCTTCAAGATTCGAGCTTTGATGATCAAGATTTAATCTAATAGGTATGGATAGCGAGTATGAGATCATTCTGCGATTGGATTTCTACGAATCCTGAGACCGGAGCGGTTTCTGGGGAAGAAGGGTGGGCAAAGAGCAAAGGAGCTAAATTTACTTCTGATCGTTGGGCTACATGGCCGCAATTCGGAGCCCTTGTTAGTCACCTAATCTAGTGTTAAAGTTAGGGCTCGAATACTCACCGGTCGCTTAGGTTAATTACTACGCACCGACCAGTTGTGTAGGATATTATGGAAACAGCACGGTAGGAAAACCAAACTGCCGACTCGATGATCCGTTTTCAGGCCCAGCAGCCATATCTTGGGCATATCAATATTGTAGTGAATGGGGTAAAAGCTTGTCCTTAGAAAATAGGAAGCCTTATCTAACGAAATAATTAGGGTTCTTCCTATCGTCTAATCTTGGACCAAATCAAATCGTATCATCTTACAATAGTCTCAAGCATCAACAAGATATCTGTAACCGGCAATTCCCGCAGGGAATTTCCAGCGGTCTCCTACCTCAGCAGCCGGGTGTAGACAAAATTAATCAGGAATACGGTGGATGGGGCCTTCGACCTTCGAATGTGTTTTTCTCAGGTAATACTCAAACCCCTTGACTTGTTATTCGTGGTTGACCGAGCATCAGGAGGTGAATTCGACCCATGGCGGGCCTTATCGCTGTTATCTGAGGAGTCTTGGGCGCCAAAAGGTGTCAAATTGACACAGGATATTCCAGAGGAGGGGGTTTCGACGGCTGCGGGCGAGGTGTTCGGATATCTTCTCAAAGGTGCAGCCCACTGCTTCGATTTCCAGACTACGTGGCCGGATGGTGCGAACTCGAGAAAGATTTTCACCACAGCCCTGAGGAAATGGTTGGGGAACTTTAAGAAGAAGACCAATTGATTCGGAAGTTGCATTTAGAGGTATGATATTATGATATAAGCAGGGTTAGGTTAGGCGTTCCAGGCAACAGTATATAATACAGTAGATAGACATCCGATCCCGTCAAAAGTGCCCATACCATTATGAGGTATTAATGTGATTCGCATGTGAATGGTACGATGCGAAAACTTTGCTGTCTTCATGCAATTCAGCCTTTCGTGGTACAGTATTAATCGATCCGTTCAAGGGAAAGGCCACGGCCAACCGGCCAACTCTAGATGCAGGTTCTGGCGGCTGGCAAAGATGGACCTGCCTAACGGCCTTAATAACCGGAAACCACTACGATATGCATGCGTAGCTGAATGCTCGAGTGGGGCGGGAAGCAATATGTCTGCGAGGAGATACGATTGGATCCAAAGGAGGGGGCAGAAGCTCCGGTAAATGTCAATTAGCTCTTTGAAACGGGTATCACCGTTTCAAGAGGGCTGGGGCTGAAGAAGAACGGTAACCATAACCCGGGGTGAGGAGTTGTGGGCGGTGTCATAGCGTAGGTTGCTGTGCTACCGGCACACAACTGAATGTGATACGGTTGAAATACCTGGAGAAGCAGGAAGCTTATCATCGTTCCTCCGTGTCCGAGTGTGTTGGTGCTGCATTACGATTTGCTGACTTTATTCGGCAGCATGAACTTAATTGCTGACGCCGAATCCCCACTGCGTACTCAAGTTACGGTCGCTTATTTTGGGTGGTTAAGTTCTAAATTTAGTGGGTTTCGAACTTTATGATGTCCGCCTGGGCGGTAACCTCTTCAGGTACTGTTCTCCATTGCACTACGGTACTTTGCGCACGTGGAATTGGTCAGATTACTATTCTACAAGCATGGTTCGGTACTATCAAAAACTTCTTGAAATTAACTCTCTCCGACAGCCTTGTATAATAATCACCGGATTCTGAATCGAAAGCTCTTGAGAAGGATTAGCGGTTTCCTGACGCGGCATAGGGCCGGCCTACTTGACGCGTCGGATCTCGTCAACTGGCACTCGAGTACCGGTATTCGCAATTCCGTTGACCTGTCAAACTAAACCTATCGCGAGCTAATGGGCCGAATTCCGCTGATAATCTGATAGCGGATTTCAAGAGCTTTTACGGCATCTTTGCCACCGCTGGGTTGAGTTATGTTACACAGCAGCTCCTCTAACCCTGAGGATAAACAGGACGCAGTTCCACTAGCGCTAGCGGATCAAGCACAATTCGCACAGATGAGTCAATGAAGCAGCAATTGATGGAGCTCCGTTCATCTTGCATAAAAACCGTATCCGAAATTCCTTTTTTCATCTACTCCCGGCACTCTCTCTTGCTAACGCATTGACACCAACAAATTCTGATCCTTGTAATATCTTCGCGGAGTGGCTGCTCTTTGAATTGCCATCTCATCAAGACTCTAGCTCTAGGCTCGGGCAAGGGGTAATTTGGTATATAGCAACACCGGTCTCCCTCATCTTCCCCTCCACCCTTCCCAGAAGTAACTCTTACCATCACAATCTCAATCACTCCAACTACCACTATCAATTGTCATAATTCAAGCTACCGACCATGTCTACCGCTACTGCCTCTAAACGCAAAGAGCATAAGGGTAAAGACGTCAAGAAGACCGACGAAACTGCGGCCACTGCCGCTGAGGACGCATTAGGATCGAAGTCAAGGACCATCCTTCCGAAGAACAAGTTAGCAGATGCCGCAGCTGCGCACCTTCCCCAGGGGGCCACCAAATCTGTCATTGCTACTCAGAGCTTTCACGACGCTGTCGAGCATTGCAAGGATAAGGTAGCCAGGATAGCCAAAGAATGCCGAAGTGCGAACAGGAAGTATAGGGATTTCCATTTCGACCTCCGAAATGATGGACGGTATTGTCTTGATGGCCTCACGAAGGAGCAAGAGAGCGAGCTGCACCCTGCTGGGGTAGCTAGGGTTGAGGTTTGTTTATTTTTCCTTAGCTTACCCTTCATGAACGATAAGCGGGCTAGGTGCTAATGAATTGTGGGGTATTATAGGAAATCTTTGATAAACCAAAGTTTTTTAAGGACGGCGTTAGTGCTGGTAGGTTTTGCCCGGGCTACTATAGTGATGCTATTACGAATAAGTATGAGTGTGCTAATTATCGGAATGGTAACGATAGGCGATATCCATCAAGGAGCCGTAAGTGCCGCATGCCGAAAATCTATCGGCTGTGAATCTAACTGATTGATATGGTTAGACCGGTGACTGCTGGCTCTTAGCGGCAATAACGACAATCACAAACGTGTCCGGCCTGGTCGAGAAGATCTGTGTTGCAAGGGATGAACGTATGATTCCCACTAACCCTAACCCTACTTAATGTTGACTCTGAGATTAATTGACAAACCTTCTTGCTAACTTACCGGTATGTTGCAGAGGTGGGAGTTTATGGATTTATCTTTATGCGCGGTATGTTGACTCTAAACTGAATGCATCCGATCACTTTTTTGTCGATTAACTAATGGCGGCTTACTAGATGGCGAGTGGATATCAACTATCGTCGATGACCAACTATACCTCAGGACCAGGGAGTACCATGACGCTGATTGGTATGTAAAAGCACAATTCAGCGGAAAGGAAAAGGAGTATAACCAGACCTTTGTCAAAGGGTCTGGGGCATTATTGTTTGCCAAGTGTGAGGATAAGAGCGAGACTTGGCTGCCTTTGCTGGAGAAGGCATATGCTAAGGCTCATGGCGATTACGGTGCGATTGAGGGAGGCTGGACTGGGTAAGATTTCACTCCTCTCCTGTTCCCGGCATGATAATAGTGGGCGACAGTTGACTGACACGGAGTAGTGAGGGAGTTGAAGACCTGACCGGGGGTGTTACAAGTGAATTGTATACTTGCGATATCCTAGATAAGGACAGGTTCTGGAAGGAAGAACTTCTTCAGGTAAACAAGGATTTCTTGTTTGCAGCAAGTATATTGGGGAGTGCAACAGACGAGCGGTCCGGAATTATTTCGGGACATGCCTATTCAGTCCTTAAGGCGAGGGAGGTGAAAGGAAAGCGATTCGTCTTGGTTAGGTATGGCCTTCTATGCTCGAAATATTAATTAGGTATTAATTAATTGTCTTAGAAACCCATGGGGATCCACCGAGTGGACCGGTCCATGGAGCGATGGTTCGAAAGAGTGGACAGCTGAATGGATGACACTCTTGGAGCATCGCTTTGGAGACGATGGTGCCTTTTGGATGTCATGTAAACTAAAACCTATCTTCTTGGGGGTTTCGCTCTTAGCTAACAACAATAGATGATGACTTCGTGCACAAATTCAGTCAGATCGATCGTACTCGCCTTTTCGACCCTAGCTGGACCGTCACAAACCGCTGGATCCAGGTACCGGTGCCATGGGCAATGGAATACAGCCCGACGCGATTCGAAGTCAACGTCACTACAAAGGGTCATGTGGTCATTGTCCTCTCACAACTCGATCACCGCTACTTCCGCGGCCTCGCAGGACAGTATTCTTTCAACCTCCACTTCCGTGTCCAGAAGGAAGGTGAGACAGAATACATCACCCGCTCACGATCAAACGTCGGCATGTCCCGAAGTGTGAACGCAGAACTCGAGCTAGAGCCAGGAAAGTACATCGTCATCTTCAAGATCACTGGTGAGAAGGACCGCACGGCACCGACCAAAGACAAGGTGGTTCGGAAGACGAAGAAATACAACAGGAAGAAGTTCTTGCAAATTGGGATGAGTTGTGATCTTGCCTTCGCCAAGGCTACAACAGAACCCGAGGACGAGGAGGTCATCACCGAGATGGCTGCACGAGCAAGGAAGAAGGAAAAGGAGCGTGCTAAAAAGGCCAAAGCTGAGGGAACTGACCCATCCGAACATGAGGGTGCCGGCGCAATCTGGGGCGGGGGTGCTGGGGGTGCTGGGGCGGCAGCGTCGCAACAGGGTAGGGGCGTAGGGGGACGACCATCTAAGCCCGTCGCCTCGGGTAGGATAACCAAGCGCAAGCAGTCTTCCAAGTCCGGTTTGAGGGCAGGCCTCCGCGAGGGCGAGACAGCAGACGAAGAGGAGGGAGAAGAAGCCGAGGAAGGCGAGGACAAAGAAGAGGAGGAAGGTGAGGGAGAAAAGGGAGAAGAGGAGGAGGAGGAAGAGGAGAGTGACTCCGACGACGACGACGACGACGAAGAGAATTATTGGGATGCCGTTGCATGCGTGGGCCTACGTGTCTACGCCCAGGATAAGGAGCTGGCTGTTGAAGTTGTTCACGCTCCTGACGAGGACTCCGACGCACTTGATCAGGATGATCCGGCGAAGGATGCTGCTGGCGAAGCGGAGGATGATGATGCTGATGAGGATAACGAAGAGTAGATAAATTTATCCTTGTTTGGGAAAATGAGAGGACTATTGTGTTGTTTCGGAGCATGAAGGGGTCCTAATAGGTTTGAGAGGGGGGCTTTCTATTCTACTTTGTTTGGCTTAGTTGCTTTGACTATCTTCGTTTCGGTTTTGTGTTATACTCCTTGATGGGGTGTTGCCGCTATGATATCTGTGATCTATTGGAATTTAGGATAGTTTGGTCAGTGGCTAAGCCGATAGTAGAAATTGTTTATTCCGGATTACTTGAGTGCTGTAGTGTATCCTGTGATGCTTCATCTAGATGACGATTTAGGTCCGTATACCGGGGGTATCATACAGTAGAGTATTTCGTCCCCATACTGCTCTCGGTAGTGTATCATGTACTATCACTCGTATCATGGATGTCTGATGTCAACTTGAAATTCGGAGTCGGCAATTATAGCATCCCGGGTTACTGCACAATCGTCACCGGAACAACGACAGAACAACGGGTATAATAACAAGGCCAAAAAAAAAAACCCCCTTCATTCATCTGATACCGGTACTTCTAAACCCTTCCTGGTGTGAAGACTTGGAGAAGAAAGCCTCCTGAGCTTATATAGTACAGTAGACACCACCACATATATTATGCCGCCGGCCACCCCACCTCCTCTCGATCACTTCTACCTCTCTCCTATGATTCTATAATGCGGCAGCCTTGCGGACATGGCTTTCTTCTCTTTCCATTACTTTTCCTTCTGGTCGCTGCTTCTATGGTACTACGGTTCGGCCTCGGGTGGAGATGTATAATATTATTCTTGTAGTTATAGTAGGAATGCCTGGTGTACCTTTTAGTTTTCACATTCTTCCTTTGCTATAACAGCACTGTGTTTAGGTTAAGATTAATCCCTATTTCTTACTTACTGATACGTTCTAGCCTTTGTCCATTTTTTAAGTTTTCTGAAATTAGTCTGCTCTCCTACGGAAATCTTTGTATCATAATATTATTATAATACAGTAACTTACTTTGGGTGTTTCATTTGCCCGCCGGTGGCTGTTGCGGGAGCGAGGTCTCAAACACGGCCTTGGCGTACTTACCGAGACTGAATGGATAGATTGAGTCTAAGATGGCCGAAGCTCAGATTCATTCCGGTCTGGGGTGGCAAAACACAAAACAGCGCTTGCATACTCGAGTAGGAGATTGCAATAGTTAGCCTTGTAGCCTCTCTATCGATTCATCAGTCCATCACCCATCAAGGTCTGACAATTTCTCATGCTGGAGCTTACTAAAGCCGGTCATCCGTTGGGTACTTCGGCGACAGCACTAGGCCCCCACAATCTCCATTTAAATATTATCTAAGTATTTCCCTTCTCTTTTATTCCTAGGTCCTTTATTCATTCAAGAGTTTCGCCTCTTTTTTGCATTTGTCTCGTTATAGTTCCCGTTTTCGGGAATAAATGTACTGCATATCTGGGGGTAAAAAGGGGTTTTTTAGATAAGGTGTACCGCGACCCCTAGGAAAAAGGGTGCAGTAGGTTGATGTATGTAGTTTTTTTTAGCCTAGGACTACGCAAAGTATGGTATAGTATTCCTGCACAACTCTCATCTTGCTCCTCATCTTTCCCATTTCCATCTTCCTTCTCCTCACTCTCATCTTCTCCTTTCTCTCAGGCCTTGGTTCCATGCATTCCTGCTCTATCAGATCTCTCCCTACTGTCACGTTTCCTCTCACTTTCTCCTCCATCCCTCCACCATCCGGCTTCCTTTCTCCATCATTCATCCTTAATTCGTGGGCTATGGTTGAGTTCGAGAAACTCGCAGGGAGACTTACCCGTTTTGTTCGGAAGGCTCAACTCTGCCCCTCTACCTAATTTAGTAACCGTTCACTGAATCTTCAAACTCAAGCACAAAATCCCCCAGCCGCTGATAGATGATTGATCGCCGCAAGAATTTAATTAGGGCTGAGTTACCCCTTGAAGACTCTTAATGTTAGAATGGCGCAAGAAGTGAATAACATAATTGGGGGCGAGAAAGCAAAGTAATCGCATCTATACCAGCTATCTAATAGATCTACTTAGGGATAATACGATATCTCCCTCCAGTACTATCTCAAAACCCTTCCCTCGTATCGTGACAGTTTCTATCCTCACTCAATATAATAGCATAAAGGAAAAGTATTCAACGCTATTGCTGGCTCTCCTACATCCCTCCAGTCCCCCGACAACCCGGGAGAGCAATCATCAACCACCAGACACCTACTTTAGCCGATAACCTCCCCGGGAACCTGGCAGCAACCTGCCTAGTGACATCTCGAATTCCTAAACACATTCCGGTATTTGAGGGCGGGAGATATGGTATAAAAAAGGCTAGTAAAAGAGATTGCTCGCCATGAGTTACTAGTAGGGCCATAAATTACAGTGTTTACGATGTGGAAAGAATTTTAACGGGGAAATGTTTGTCGTTATTAACGGAGATCCCTTATCGCCTGTGTGAAGCTCGCAGAAGTGCTGAGGGTAAGAGAGCATCGGTTGCGGATGTTGGATTGGTTGCGCCTCTCCACGGCCAAGTGTGGGGGGACTCGTTAGCATTGACCAAGCGACATTTTTCGGGTAACTAATCGTAGGTTGATTTAGGTTAAGACAGTCTTGGAACAGGAGTAATCGGTCCGGCAACAGTACACAATAGAGTGTGAAATTCTCTAAATAACTGCTTTTTTTTTTAAGCTTAATAACTTAATTAAAGCTTCACGTTTATTTAGATCTGCTCCTATTACCTTACTCTCCAGCTCCTGTAATAGCTTTTATATTTATGGTAGGTGGTTTTCCGGAGTCTTTACAATTCGAAGCCGAGTGATCTTGGGATCTGGAGCAGGTTGATTCGAGGAGAAATCACAAAATGGGTTACACAAAATGCAAGTACAAGCAGATTAATAAGACGAAGTGTTCACCCACAAGGCTCCAGGTTTATGATGACCCCGCTTTTCATCTGCTCACTCAGTCTCTATCCACCGAACCTAGCAACTCAACAATTCATCCCCCTGTAGCATTGCGGCCAGAGAGAAAATGTCGAGCTCACGGATCAATTATACTACAAACTCCCACAACAACAATAACACGCAGTACTCACATAACACTAATGCTTTCAACAATACTGATTCGTTCAACAACAACATCGTGAATATTGGTGTGACAGACGAGAGGTCTAAGATTCTAGCATGGTTATCTCCGCTTGAAGCCCACATCCGACATCAAGATGTTCGAACCCGCCGGGCCGACAACGTCGGAGAATGGCTGCTGCAAACGGGTGAATTTCGAAGGTGGTGCGACGGTGCTCAAGATGAGGGATCTGATCATCCGATTTTATTTTGTTGCGGTGGCCCGGGCGTTGGCAAGACCTATTTGAGGTGAGAGATAATCTGCAGTGAAAAACTAAAAGATGGGTGGTACGATACTGACGTGCAGCGATACTAGCTCACTAGTGGTGGACAAATTGTGCGATATGGCGAGAGAGCGAAATATTGCAGTTTCATGTTTTTACGTTGATTTTGCGGCGCAGGAGGAGCAGTCTCCGACAAATATACTCGTTTCGCTACTGAAGCAGATTGTCGGTAAATTGGAGAAGATACCGGACGAGATAAGTCAGACGTTTCAAGACAACAAAGAGGTCATTGGCGGGAGGGGACTACGAGTGCCGGAAATTGTGAAGCTGTTACAGACTGTTACAAATTCACAGCCGACATTTATATGTATTGATGCGCTGGATGAATGCGTGGAAAGGCATCGACCTGAGATTCTAGATTCATTGAGACAAATCCTCGAGAAGTCCCCAAACACACGAATGTTCCTTACCGGGAGACGGCACATCCAGGGCGAGATTAACAGGCATCTTGGCGAGAGAACGACGGTTTTATCCATAAAACCCAACAACGATGATATCGTGAGATATGTCCGGATGAGATTGAGTAAGGATACATCTCTGGACAGGATGGATAGTGGTTTGGAGGATGAAATCATTAAAGGCATTACCGAGAATATTCCCGAAACGTAAGTGCGCAATATGAGGAATAATGGGTTTTATAGCTGTCGTTGATAGACATCTAGGTTTCTACTGATTTCTTTAGCCATGGATGCTATCCTTGGCCAAACCACGGACTATGGCAGGCGACGAAAGCTGAGGGCAATGACAGAGGGCTTGGATTTGAAGGATTTTTATGGAGCAACTATTGAACGGATAAAGGAGCAGGGTGGGGAGAGGGCAAGGCTGGGGATGGCAGCCCTGATGTGGATCTCGCATTCAGAGCGGTTATTACAACTCGATGAGCTTTCACACGCCCTAGCAGTTGAGATTGGATCTACGGATCTCAATGCTGAAAATATTCCTTCGGTGGAGATATTATTGAGCTCTTGTTTGGGGCTTCTCGTTGTCGATGGGGAGGCTTCGACTATTCGCTTGATCCACTTTAGTCTCCAGGAGTACCTCAACACCTTCCCCGACCTTTTTGGACCGACTCACTCGATAATGGCGGAAACCTGCCTGACATACCTGAACTTTCAGACCATTAAGGACATTTTGTCGATACCTAAGGACATTTTGGAGCGCTTTATTCTACCCCAGTCAACTCCTTTTCTCGAATATTCTTCCTTATACTGGGGTGTCCACACTAAGCGAGAGGCTTCAAAGGGCGTGATATCACTTGCGCATCAGCTATTCAGTCAAATTGAAACCCATATATCGACTAAGTTACTTCTTGAGGATGTCAAACGGAGGGCTAATGAGGGGTCCTGGGATATCCCCGCCGACGGTCCCCGGATTGGGTTCACCGGACTGCATTGCGCATCGATTTTCGGCATTGCTGAAATTGCAACTTCTCTGATGGATCAGCCAAATTGCAATCTCAATAAAAGGGGTTATTTGGGTCTAACACCACTCATATTGGCTGCTATATATGGGCAAGAGGAGGTAGCAAAGCTACTGTTAGACCAGCAGGCTATCAGCCTCGATAAATCGGATAGACACTATTGTCGGACGGCGCTCTCATGGGCTGCTAAGATGGGGCATGAGGGAGTTGTGAGGCTGCTACTTGAGCGAGCATCTGCCAACACTGATGGCACAGATGGTTGGTGGGGTAGGACCCCCCGAGTGGTGAAGAAGGTCCGGGGAAGAAGATATGTCAACCCCAACTGGTCTGACATAGACCATCAAACGCCAATCCTGTTGGCTGCCCGAAAGGGACACACAGGGGTGGTAAAGCTACTATTGGGAAGAAAGGACGTTAAGCCTAATATTCTAGACAAAGATGGTCAAACATTGCTTTGGCTGGCTGCATCGAATGGGCATGATGGAGTAGTGAAACTGCTGCTGGGGCGGGAAGACGTCAACCCTAATATGCCAGATAATTATGGCGAAACACCGCTCTTGATGGCTGCCGAGAATGGGTATGATGGAGTAGTGAAGCTGCTGTTGGGGCGGGAAGACGTTAACCCCGATATGCCGGATAATGATGGTCGAACGCCGCTCTCAAGGGCTAATAGGCATGATGGAGTAGTGAAGCTGTTGTTAGGGCGGGAAGACGTCACCCCCGATATGCCAGACAAGCATGGCCGAACACCGCTTTCGTGGGCTGCTGGGCAGGGGAATGGTGAAGTAGTCAAGCTACTGTTAGAACGGGAAGACGTCAAACCCGATATTCCAGACAATGATGGCCGAACACCGCTCTTGTTGGCTGCCTGGGGTGGGTGTGATGAAGTAGTGAAGCTACTGTTGGGGCGGGAAGACATCAACCCCGATATGCCAGACAATGATGGCCGAACACCGCTCTCGCGGACAGCCGGGAATGGGCATGATGGAGCGATGGAGCTACTATTGGGATGGGAAGGCGTCAACCTCAATATGTCAGACAAACATGGCCGAACACCGCTCTCGTGGGCTGCCAGGTGTAGGCGTGATGGAGCAGTGAAGGTACTTTTGGGACGGGAAGACGTCAACCCCAATATGCCAGATAATGATGGCCAAACACCGCTTTTGTGGGCTGCTAAGGAGGGGAATGGTGGAGTAGTGAAGCTACTGTTAGAACGGGAAGACGTTAACTGCGATATGCCAGATAATGGTGGCCGAACACCACTCTCGTGGGCTGCTGTGGCTTGGGATTGGGATGGTGGAGAGGTGGAGGTGGTGGAGGTGGTGAAGCTACTGTTGGAACGGGAAGACGTCAACCCCAATATGCCAGATAATGATGGCCAAACACCGCTTTTGTGGGCTGTCAAGGAGGGGAAAGATGCAATCGTGAAGCTACTGTTAGAACGGGAAGACGTCAACCCCGATATGCCCAACAGGGACGGTCTAACCCCACTCTCGTTGGCCTCCAAGAAGCGGCGCAGAGGAGTGGCGAAGCTGCTATAATACAAGCTCGCAAATCTGTAAACCCCAGCACCTCTTAACCCCACGTACAAAATCTTTTCATCATCCTGAAAAACCACCATGCCCCCCTTTCTCCGCATCTCCATAGACACGTCCATATATATTGCCTGCCCTCTCACCCTCCTCCATATCACTTTCACCCCCCCTCAGAGTTTACAGCAAGCTCGAGGACACTGCTGCCCTCCTTCCCTTCCCTTCCCTCTCCTCTTGATTCCGATCCCATCCTAGTTCTATTCTGCATTGGATGTGGGGATACTGATTTCGTTGTTGTAATGGGAATGTTCAGTCTATGTTTTAGTTTTAGCTTCCCTGCTTCTGTATAAGAATATGGCGCTTAGGTTTAGATTAATCTCCATCTTCTAGTCATAGATTCTGACTTTTTTCCATTTTTCGTTATTCCTGGATTACTATTCTCTCACTTGCCAGCAATACGTGTGTAGTAACCTGCTGAGAGTATTCTTTTACGCTGTGGGTGATTATTGGGGAAATCACGCTTAACTACAAATTTGTGATACTTACCGAGACTGAGTTAATGGAGCCTTAGGTCTCATTCTCGAATACTGTACGATTTTCTAGCACTCCTAGTCAAGGGTAAAGCGGGTAAGAGAGCAGCGCCTATATATGAGGCTGTCTAATTAACTGATGTAATTTAAGTTGCTACTTGCCACTCCTATGCCTCTTGAGCCTTGCTATTCATCTACCTATCCCAATAACAATCAAACACTAAACCTGGGCAAATCCTTCAATACATCACTGCAGCTGAGAAGACTAAGGCCCAGGAAAAAAATACGCCCCTCAATGTAATCAGAATAAAACCTAACGACAACCTCAACATATCCGGACCTGCCGAGAAGATCCATGCTATCATCGATGGGGGTAGGATTCGCGCTACCAGTAACCTTAACTCTGCCTTATGTTAGCCAAAGTAATTAAGCGATAAATCTTACTACTAGCTACGGGTATGCTGTGGGTAGAGTTTATGAATTTATCCTTCTGTGCAGTATTTTGGCCCTATATGGAATCTGTGTATTCACTTTCTCATTAATTAATTGAAGGTAGCCGAGTGATGGTGAGTATGAATTGACTATTGCTGATGACCAACTGCGCCAAGCGTACAAGATATACACTAGTACGTAAAAGCACAATTTAGTAGGAAGGAAAAGGATTATAATCAGACCTTTACTGAGGAGTCTAAGGCAATATTATTTGCTAAATATAAGGACAACGATGAGGCTAGATTGCCATTTCCAGAGAAGAGGTATGATAAAAAGGACCATTGTGATATTTCTGAGCACGGAGGCGCTTAGTGAGTTTGGGGGGGGGGCTTTCTACTTTGTTTGGCTTAGCTGATTTTGCCATCTGGCTTGTTTTGGTTTTGTGTTGTGCTGCTTTGATGAGGTGTTGCGGTTGTGATATCTGTGATCTATTTGGAATGCCTGTGGTTGGTCGGCACCTAAATTGAAATCATAGTAAAAAATTGCTTATTCCGGATGACTCGAGTGTTGTAGTGTATTCTAGGAACCTCCGTTCTAATCGCGCCTTAGTCCATGTAGTATCATGCGGTAGAGTATTTTGCCTTATACGAGTCTCGGTCTTGTATCATATATTATCATTCGTCTCATGGATGTCTCCTTGTGTTGGAATATGCGGATATCATACTGTATCCATGCTAGCATCGTGGAGTTCACGATGTTTTGCAGGTGAGCTAGTAAACTAACGTTAAAAGGTCTGTGGGACTCTGGATACGGACAACTACAATAGGGGTACTTGGTAGTGATGGACACGATCAGATCATGATCGAGTTTTGCTCGACTATGATCTGCTCGATCAGCCTCGATCATAGGGTTCCTTGATCATGGGCACTGCTCGATCATGCTCAATGATCATCGAGTATACTCGAGCATCCCTAGTCATGCCCGATCACTCTACTAATCTTAGTGATTAGGTGAGGCGATGAACTTATATAAAGAGAGTCTATCCGTGCACTAGATACTAATTCTTTCGACAAGACTTTATGCTGCTAATTCTTCAACAAACTACTATCCCGACTACTAACTTTATCATAAATTCGTGATGTCACCCCTCCCATTGTTTCGGGTCTATGGCATTCAATCTAAATTTATTCAAGTAAAACTATGGAGATACCAGTCTAGGTAAACTAATGAATACAGCGAACAACTCTGGATCAGCCACAAATTACCGTGATACACTAGGTGGACGATAGGATAGGGATTTTTTGTTCTTGTTATAACCCGAGTGTGAATACTCATAATCCCCATTGAGTGAATGTTTCATTCTTGATAGACACAAAATGGATCATACTTGAGCATAGTCGATGATCATCGATTATACTCGACCATGCTCGAGCAGTGGCCATGATCGATCACTCGATCAGGATCTACCAATTTGATCGATCATTCGATCATAGGTTCTCCTCGATCAGATCATGATCGAGCATACCCCCCATTTTATGCTCGATCATGATCGTGTCCATCACTAGTACTTGGGTATATAGCAACCCCCCGAGTACTATAGTTAGTTAAGTAATTTTTCATTATATATATTTGCGATTACTCTCTTACTTGTCGATATCTGTCCTAGGTTTTCAACAGCTTGTGTCAAGAATTGACCATTTTTTTGTGCAGCGGAAGATCGTTGATTAAGTTCTCTAGTTGGCTAAGAGGAACATGAAAGGTATATATATATCCCGATCGTTATGACGCAACCCATGACGTGGAATACACACTTCCACATACGCTCCGGTATATGCAATAGTGAGTAGGAAGCTTTAAGCAAATCTCTCGTACCTTCACCAGGAGGACTATTTCTCAACAGCTTGAAATTCAGGGCCAGCACTTATGGCTCCCTTGTTCCTTACTACCTTCACCGGAACAACGGTAACAGTAACAATTACTACATGTGAATTTCTTAGTTGGCCTAGCATCTCAACTGGGGTTTCAAGATTCCAACATTCCATACTAGTTCCGTACCGTCGTGGGAACATGAATAATTCGACGGTGCGCTATGTCGTTTCAGTAAAGTCAAGACTTCTTTTTTTTCTGCCTAGGAAGAAGAGAAAGCGGCTATATTTTTGCTATGTTTTTCGTCCCCTCTCCAGAGGAGGGAATTTTGGATTATATAGAACTTCGGTCTATTATTGAATTTTCTACGGTAGCCCGCATTCTAGAAATTCTGGCTGTTTACGAGTTTGAGACATTCTTACCAACACCGGCTGCTTCAGTTAGAACCTGAGAGTACTCTAGGGGACTTGTGTATTACGGCAAGGCGTGGGAAGATATATGAGCGTGATGTGGGAGTACCCCATGGAGTATAATTACAGCAAGGCTAAAATATATCCCGTGATTCACATGATACTTCGGAACCATTCCCGGCGTCAGGGGAAAGAAAGCCTCCCGGACCAAGCCAACGCTTACAAGGCAAATTGCACAAAGGCTACCACACCTCATCCGCCCGCCATGCCTGCGAGTCAGCACTGTGGCGATTCAAAACTGGACCCCGAATACACTACGTATTGGAAAGCAGGGGTGAGGAGTGTATATTTGGTATTGGCGCAGGGATACGTCCAGATTTTTTATCATAATATATTTCTTTAATCCGTGTTTTCGGGCATTATAATAATTATGGAGGTATGATACAGGTCTAAGTTTGGTAGATTTTACTAGTAGGTGTCCCACTGGCCGGGGGTGAGGAGGTGAATTAAGCAACAACCATCCCCAATTCGTTCCCCTTATACTCGATTCCCCGCTTTTAGCCTGCTAGCGAAAACACCCTTTGGTAGTAAATTCTAGAAAACTTAGGCACCTTACCTCCGTACTTCTAGACGCATGTTCTGTACTCGTTGTGTCGTGACGTTTGTGAAATGGACCGGGCTTAGATTATCCCTGTCACGCCGCTGTTTATTCCAAACTAACTG